>Ga0134128_10002406_pt1 | contig 23272 bp, 24 predicted proteins | sample KB31754_FD_96462 | JGI IMG/M metagenome (GOLD analysis project Ga0134128, IMG submission 96462) | Terrestrial soil microbial communities with excess Nitrogen fertilizer from Kellogg Biological Station, Michigan, USA - KB3-175-4 | ecosystem: Environmental > Terrestrial > Soil > Unclassified ... | reverse complement strand
CGCCATAGTGCGTGCAGATGGCCCCGATCGCGAACACCTCATCGCCGCGCCGGGCGAGAAGCACCGGCTCGCCCTGCGCATGGCCAAGCAGCATGGTTCCATCTGGAATCGTTGAGAGCTCTATGCCTTGAGTGAGATCGGGCCCGCTGAGCTTCGTCTTTTCTTCGCTCATTCGAATCTCCTGGATGTTGACGCTGGGCGACGTTAAGCAGCGACCCACCTAATGCCGTAATACGTCAGGAACTTTTCTTCATAGGCTCCATCGACAGTGATGGATGGATCGTAGGGCGGAGCGTCTTTGATCCGCTGGCGATCGACGTTGATGTGCACCAATTTGCCGCCCCAATCGATCTCTCTTACCGACAACGGCGAGATCAGCACCCGCTCTCCGGGCCACCAGTTCTTGGTGTCGATTTTGATGTAACGGATGTTCCAGCCAGCATCGTCCACGAGGAAGTCCTCGACATGGCCGATCTCGCCGTCGGTGGCGTGGATATGGTACCCGGTGATAGCCGCCATGCTGCGGAGATGCGGGTCACCCTCATGGGTTTGGGCATCGGCGCCAGCCAGGTCATGCTGGGTAGACTGCGACTCGTAGAGCGGCGCGACCAATGGCGTCGCCATGGCGTTGCTCATCGCCGGGAAGCTGCCGCTCCAATACGGATCCCAACCGAAATAGTCATGGACCTGCGCTTCGATCTGCCGTGACACAGGCAGATCCGTGTCGACATCTGGGCTGTCCTTGACTTGCTGCATGGTCAGCTTGATGGGGAAATGACGCAACGCCCGGTCGGGTTGTCCTAGCGCCGAAAGCGGCAGAAGGACCTTGCGGTCCGGAAGCCAATTGCCGGTGTCGACCACAAGCCATCGAACGACCCAGCCGACGTCTTCGAACAGCAAATCGGTGACGGTCCCGAGCCGGCCGTCGCTGGCCTCGATAGCATAGCCGTTGATTACCGATGCGTCCCACAACATGGCGATGCTCCTGAATATTCGCCGATCAGCCAGAACCTCCGACATGCGCGGGCACGGTCTCCACGCCTGGTCTGACGCGGCGCACGGAGACTCCGAAACATCGCCAAGGACGAACTTCCGCCCGTCCATGCGAACTTGGCGTTGATCGCTCTCCGGTGCTGATCGGGCCGATTGTAGCGAGCGAGGGCAGCGGCGGGAGACTCGGAAACTACGCAGATCCGGCTGCCGCGAGGTAAGGCGGCCTAGGCGCGCCTCTCAATAGGTCGGTAACGATGCGGCGTTGGAAACGCCGCTAGATGGCTTCAGCGCACATGATCGCTCAGCAATGGTCGCGGGAGAGCACTCGCAGCTCGGCCAATCCTGTCCGAAAAGCGTCCGTTACCGTGTAATCGGCATAGTTCCGGAAGGCGGCGACATACCAGAACGTATTGAGCGAAGTTGGCGCCCCCTTTTTCCGGTGATGCAGCCCGCCAAGAGCGGATAGATGTCGATAACGTATTCCTGCGTCACTCAGCGGCGCCGCTAGGAGTGATTTTATCTAGGTGATTTCCGAGGCTGCACTTGATGGTCTCCGGTCCGCTACGATCGGTGCATCTGAAAGGTAGCGAGGTGTATCATGCGTTCGATTTCACTTGCGATGATCTCGGCGGTTGCCCTGATGAGCGTCCCGGTAGCCGCGCAGGCGGCGTCATCGACGGCACAGGCAGCCTCATCGACGGCCACGCAGCAAGGCGTCCCGTCTGGCGAGAACACTGCACCGTTGGCCGAGCGACACCTCGATCCTCTGAAGCAGGCGGATGTTTCCAAAATCAGCGGTACAGATGTCTACGGCAGCGACAATACGAAGATCGGCAGCGTCCTCACCGAACTGATGAATCCGGAGAGCAAGAGAATCGATCGGCTCGTGCTCAGTACGGGGGGCATACTCGGCGTCAACAAGCATGACGTCGTGCTCGGGATTGACAAATTTTCCTGGGATGCCGACAAGAACGGACTCAAGGTTTCCAGCACGGCAGACGAGCTCAAATCGATGCCCGAATGGCATGAGCAATCTGCGGCCGTCCAGTAACGCAACGTAAACCGTGGCTCGGCTGCGACGCTGTCGTCTGTCTCCCATCGCACTAGTTTGCAAAACACCGGGCGGACGCGTCGTTCGCAGCGGCCGAGGATGAACCTCGAGTAGAGCCGTGCACGGCAGGATGCGGCGACGAGAGACGTCTGCTCATCATGCGGTCCACCACCAGTGTTGTTATGCACGAATTGGCGACCGCAAGCCAGGCGACATACCGTTGCGCGTCTCGCTGTTGAGAGGCGGCACGCCAAAGGATCGGAAATGCGAAAAATCGTGGTGATTACCGGGCCGGCGCCGGCATCGGCCGTGCGACGGCGACGGAGTTCGCACGCAACGGCTGCGATGTCGCGCTGCTGTCGCGCGATCCGAAACGGCTTGAGCATGCGGCAGTCGAATTGGCGCAATTCGGCGGACGGGCCCTGCCGATTCCGACCGACGTCGCCGACGCCAAAGAGGTGGATACGGCGGCGGAGCGCGTGGAATGCGAACTTGGCCCAATCGACGTCTGGGTGAATGTGGCGATGGCGACCGTCTTCGCGCCGGTTCACGAGCTCACTGCCGAGGAGTTCCAGCGCGGCACCGCGGTGACCTATCTGGGCCAGGTCCACGGCACGATGGCGGCGCTGCGATATATGCGTCCGCGCAATCGCGGCTCGATCGTCTGCGTCGGCTCCGCCCTGGCTTATCGATCCGTCCCCCTGCAGTCGGTCTATTGCGGCGCCAAGTTCGCGATCCGCGGCTTCCTCGACGCGCTGCGATCTGAGCTGTTCCATGACAAGCTCGACATCGCCCTGACCGAAGTCGATTTGCCGGCCGTCAACACGCCGCAATTCGATTGGGCACGGAACAAGATGGGCCGCAAGGCGCAACCGGTGCCGCCGATCTATCAGCCGGAAGTGCCGGCGCGGGCGATCTATTTCGGCGCGTTCCACCCGCGCCGCCAGATCTGGGTAGGCTTCCCCACGGTCAAGGCGATTCTGGCCAACCGGATCGTCCCCGGTTTGCTTGACCGCTATCTGGCAAAGTCCGGCTACACCGGCCAGCTCACCAACCAGCCATCGGATCCCGATGCCCCGGGCAATCTGTTCAAGCCGGTGACGGGTGCCTACGGCGCTCATGGCCGCTTCGATAACCGGGCGCGAACGGGAAGCTGGGAGGTATTCACCAGCCGGCACCGCGATGCCGCGTGGGTGGCAGCGTTTGCGGGAGCGGCCGCTGGCGCATACCTGCTGGCCAAGTGGTGGAAAAGCTAAAGCGGTTTCAGGGATGCTCGGCGCCCCGTTGGTTCGTGTAGATCGCGAACAGCGTATGCGACGCGCAGATGAACAGCCGAGACCGGTTGATGCTGCCGAAGGTGAGGTTCGCTACCGTGAATGGCACTTTGATCGCGCCCAGCTTGGTGCCGTCCGGCGCAATGCAATGCACGCCGTCGGCGGCGCTGCTCCAGACGTTTCCGTCCTGGTCGAGGCGAAGTCCGTCGGCGAAGCCGGGCGTGATCTTGTGAAAGATCCGTCCTGCAGCGAGCCGCTTGCCGCCGTCGAGAACATCAAAGACGCGGATATGCTGCACCGGGTCGGCCACGAACTGACGGCCGCTCTCGGCGACGTAGAGCAGACGTTCGTCGGGCGAGAAGGCAAGACCGTTCGGCCCCTCGAAATCGTCGGCCACGACCTGCAGGCGGCCATCCTGCGGATCGAGACGGTACAGCATCGGCGGCTGCTCCGGCGCCTGCTTGCCGCCTTCGTAGTCGGTATTGATGCCGTAATGCGGGTCGCTGAACCAGATCGTGCCGTCCGACCGGCAGATCACATCATTGGGCGAATTCAGGCGCTTGCCCATATAGCGGTCGGCCAGCACGGTGATGCTGCCGTCGAGTTCCGTGCGAGTGATGCAGCGATGCCGGTGCGAACAGCCGATCAGCCGACCTTGCCGGTCGCGGGTATGGCCGTTGGCGAAGCCGGAAGGTCGGCGGAACACCGACAGCCCCCCATCCGGGGTCCAGCGCATGATCCGGTCGTTGGGAAGGTCGCTAACCAGCAGGCAATCCTGGTCGGCGAACCAGACCGGCCCCTCCAGCCAGGCAAATCCCTCGCCGAGCTTTACCAGCGGCGCATTTGGCAACACACAGGCCCGAAAGCGCGGGTCGAGGATCTCGAACTCGTCCATCTATGTGAAGCGACAGGGTCGGCGGGTGGGCCCAATATGCAGTTGGATTGTCATCAGCACGGCCGGCACGTCGCCGATCGTTCCAGAGCGATGACCGTGGCGTCCGTTCGTCGGAGTGCAGCCCTGATCTTCGCCCAAAGAGAACTCGCCGGGGCCCTGCACGACACGCGTGCCGTCCATCGCTTCAACCCACCACCGGCCGGACAGCACGACGATCCATTGCGGCGCCGGGTTCTCGTGCCAATCGCCGATCCAGCCTACGGGCTGCACGGTGCAGACGATTGTCGCCTCGGACCGCTCCTGCTGATTGTTCCATTGCGGCGCGGCACCGCTGACGCCCTTAAGCTCGAACTCCGTGAGGGCGCATCGGGTCTGGTGACTGATCCCCTCCTCGTCCGTCCACAAGTGCCAATAAAAAATCTCCGGCCGCGGGCCCGTATTCTCGGTCATTTCTGCATTCCTGATTGCGTCAATGGTGGGGCCGTGCGTGTTGAAATTTCAACCTGCACCGTTCCATGAAACAGAAAGAAATCGAGGAACATGGCGATGACGCTGATCAACGACTACGCCCCGCTGCTGCTCCGAATCTGCCTGGTGATCCTGTTCCCGTTCAGCGGTCTGGACAAGATCCTCAACTGGAATTCGGCGATGAAGCAGGCCGGCGATATCCCCTTCAAACAGGCCATGCTTGTGGTCTCCATCATCGTCGAGTTCGTGACGCCGGTTTGCATCGTCGCGGGATGGCACGACCGGCTCGCCGCTTTCATCCTGGCGGGGTTCTGCGTGATAACGGCAGTATTGTTCCACCAATTCTGGCGCTTTCCCGATTTCTGGCGGTTCAAGGAAGGCGAAGGGCTGGAGCATTTCTGGGAGTTCCTTAAAAATTTCGGGCTGGTGGGCGGCCTCGGCCTGATCGTGCTGGCGCCGCGGACTCTGCCGGTCAGCGAGATCATGCAGCATCCACTCGCCTCCACCCATGTCATCGGCCCTCAAGCCGGCAGTCCGATCACACCGACGCCGTGATCTACCAGGACCAGGCGGTGACCATCGGGGTCGCGCACGGCACAAGGCGACGCGCCAGGCAGCGGACTGGCGGCGAGCGTCACCCAATCTGTCACCACATCATTCGGGGAGGTCACCCCGGCTGGTCGGCCCGGCGGGCAATAACACAACAGTTCCAGCCCGGGTCCGGCAGCCGAGGCCGGACGCAGGCCGGTCACCCGTACCCGCGCGCTTGGCAAGCCGTCCAACCGGGCCTGGGCGGAGCCGTGATTCAATGACCGGTCGCTCACCTGCAAGCCCAATGCGCGATAAAAATCCAGGCTGCGCGGCATCGAGGCGACGGCGAGTGCGCTGTGATCGATGCCGAGGAATGGCGTATGCAACGCATCTCCCTGCCAGACCGAACGGCCTTGCTCGGGTGGAAACCAGATCAGCTCCAGCGGGTGGCCGTCTGGATCGCGGAACTTGAACGCCCGTACCGCGCCGTTCGAAGGCGGCAGCAATTGCGGCCCGCCCTCGCTGACGGGACGCCACCCGGAATGGGAGGAAAGATGGGCGTAGGCGGCATCCATGTCGCTCACCACCACCGCCAGATGCTGAAACCACAAATCGTCGCTTCGACTGTCCGGCGGATAAGGCCGGCCTCGCGCCGAGAAACGCACCAGGCTGATTTCCTGGGCGCCCAGCCGCATCACGATCTCCTTGGCATCGCCATCGCCCGGAATGAGTGTCGCTATTGTTGGCTTATCGAGACGCTCTTGCGCGATCGTGCTAAACCCAAGTCCATCGCGATAGAACGCTTCGGCGCGGCCGAGATCCGACACCACACGGCTGATCCGCAGGATGCGCTCTGCCTGCAACCGACGGCATCGCGACCCCCGCACCGCCAGCAGCAGGGCCGCTGCAGAGAGGAGCGGGGCGGAGCGAGGAACCTTCATGCGCCGAGCCTCTCCTTGATCCGGTCGGCGACCCGAAGGGCGTTGGCGATGATCGTCAGCGTTGGGTTCACCGCGCCGATCGAGGGAAAAAAGCTCGCATCCGCGATGTATAGATTATCCAGTTCGTGCGCTTTGCATTCGAGATCCAGCACGGAATTGGCCGGATCGACGCCGAATCGACAGGTGCCAGCCTGGTGCGCAGTGCCGCCGATCGGGATGTCCTTGCCGAGATAGAGGTGCCGCTCGATCAGATGGGGCCAGGCGTGCATTGGCACCAATAGCCCTTCCAGTTTGGCCCGCAGACGCCGGGCGGCCTCCTTGTTGCCTTCATGGATGTCCAGCACCACGCGGTCGCCGTCGTAGCGGATCCGGTTTTCCGGCCGCGGGAGATCCTCGCTCTGCAACCAGAAATCGATCGAATATTCAGCCATCTTCTCGAACGGCATTTCGGGCAGCCAGGAGAGATAGCCAGGCAGTGCCTCGCCCCGGATCTGCTCGCCATGCGATTTTGCACACATCTGGATCAGGCCCAGCGGATAGTCCCAATCATCCGTACCGAAGTAGAAGTCGCTCAGAGCCAGCGTCTTCTGAAACACCGTGCGGTTCGGCTCCTTCAGCACCGCCATCACGATGGACATGTCGTGCCGCATGTAATTGCGTCCGACCTGGTCCGACGCATTGGCCAATCCCTTCGGATGCGCGTCGCTCGCGGACCGCAGTAGCAGCAAGGCAGAACTCAAGGCCCCGCAGGCGACGACCACGATATCCGCCGAGTACTGTTCCAATTCGTCGCTGCGGATCACGTGCACGCGGCTGACGCTGCGGCCGGCCGCGTCGGTCTCCAGACGCGAGACGTAGGCATTCGTCAGCAGCGTGAAGTTGGGATAGGCAGCGCGGGCTGGGTCGACGCAGATCACCTGGGCGTCGGCCTTCGCATTGATCGCACAGGGGAAGCCATCGAAGGCGTCGCATCGAATGCAGGGGCTGTAGGTGGTGGCGCTGCCGTCCGGATTCTGGTCCAGCTTGATGCCCAGCGGTAAGTGGAACGGATGCAACCCCTCGCGTTCCAGGATGTCGTTCATATCCTGAATGCGCGGCTCATGCTCGATCGGCGGATAGGCATAGGGCGCGCTGGACCAGGGCTCGGAGGGATCCTCGCCGCGACGGCCATGCACGTGATACAGCGCCTCAGCCTGCGTGTAGTAAGGCTCGAACACATCGTAGCCCAGTGGCCAAGCCGGGGAGATCCCGTCCTTGTGCCGCAGCTCGCCAAAATCCCGTTCGCGAAGGCGGAACAGGGCGGCGCCATATACTTTGGAGTTGCCGCCGACGAAATAGTGCAGCCCAGGATGAAACGCGCGGCCATCACCGCCGTACCATGTCTCGGTCGCCTGGTAGACGGCATCGACGAAGACGGTCTTGGCATCCCAGTTGGCCCGCGAGCGCGCCAGGTAGCCGCCGCGCTCCAGCATCAGGATGCGTTTGCCCGTGCCCGCCAGGCGGTGGGCGAGAGAAGCGCCGCCCGGCCCGCTGCCGATGACGATTATGTCGTAATGGTCGGGCGTCGCCGCCATGACCTACAGATCCCCCCGTGCGGCTAGCGCCCGGATGCGGTCCGCCGTGCGCATCGCGATGCTGGTGATCGTCAGCGACGGGTTTACGCCGCCCGTCGTGGGAAAGACCGAGCCGTCGCAAATCCACAGATTGGGAATGTCCCAACTCCGGCAATCCGAGCTGACGACGCTCGTCGCTGGCACGGCGCCCATGCGCGCCGTGCCAGCCAAATGATTGGTGTCATCCTCCTGCCGGAAAATGTTTGTTGCGCCTACCGCCTCGAGACTCATCTGCATCTGACCAAGAGCATGCTGGATCAGCGCTTTGTCGTTGTCGCCCCAGCCGTAGGTGACGCGGGCGACGCGCAGCCCGTAGCGGTCCTTCTCATCGGCCAGCGTCACCCGATTGCGCTCGTCCGGCAGCATCTCGCCGACCATCTTCAGCCCGACCTGATGATTGTACTTCTCCATTTCCTCGCGCAGGGCCAGACCCCACAGGCCGCGCGAGCTGGTCTGCACTGCCACCCATTCCACCGGCAGCGGTCCCTGCGCCATCCAGCAATAACCGCCCGCGAAATCCTTGCGGTCGTCATAGTTCCAGTGCTCGGTGATGGCGAGCGAAGGCGGTCCCTTGTTCCAGCGCACCTCCTGCTCCATCACGCCGAATACAGCCTGGTTGGATTGCGTCATCAGATTCTTGCCGACGAGGCCGGAGCTGTTGGCCAATCCGTCCGGATATTTGTCCGTAGCAGACGCTAACAGCAAACGCGGCGTCTCGATCGCATAGCCGGCGACGACAATGTTGCGCGCCTTCTGAAAGCGCCAACTGCCCTCGCGGTGATAATGTACGCCCGTAGCGCGGCCGTCCGGCCCCGTCTCAATACGGCCGACCATCGCCAAGTCGCGGATCTCCGCCCCTGCTCGCAACGCCCTTGGAATAAAGGTCACCAACTGGCTCTGCTTAGCGTTGGTCGAGCAGCCGAAGCGGCAGAAGCCGCGATAGACACAGGGCGGCGATTTTCCATGCGGGGCCGACACAGTGGCGAGCGGAGTCGGCGTCCATTTCAGACCCATCGCTTCCGCCCCCCGGGCCAACAGCTCTGCCGCGCCGTTTAGCTCATGAGCGCGATAAGGGTAGCGCGGGCGTTTCGGGCCCCAGGGATAACGCAATGGCCCGGAAATGCTGAGTGCCTTCTCGGCCTTCGTGTAGTAATCCCACATCTCTCGCCAATCGAGCGGCCAGTCGGCACCGTATCCGAGAACACTGCGCGATTTGAACCAATCCGGCCGGAATCGCAGCGACACCATGGCGAAGTGAACGGTGCTGCCGCCCACCGCCTTGCCGCTGTTTTTGCCCCCCATCGTGATCGGGTTGGCCCCGTCCACGATGCGCTCGTCGGTCCAGTAGAGCTTTTCCTGTTCCCGCTCGTCGGAGGCGAAATCTTCGAGCGGCCGGAAATACGGGCCGGCATCGAATCCCACGACCGAGAAACCGCCTTCTGCCAAGCCGGCAAGCAGCGGACCGCCGCCGGCGCCGGTCCCGACGACGACGAAATCGACGGCCTCGGTCTCGCTGAATTCACGCATCGGCACCCAACCGCCATGCCTGAAGACATCGGGGGCGCGGCCGTTCGCGGCGCGCGGGGCGGCAAAGGGATCAGCCGCCATGATTGTTCTTCCGTCGCGTATCTGTACCCTCGCCGAGCGCGGCTTCGACGGCTTCCCACGGGTCGCGCCGATCCAATCCCATCCGTACATAGCCGCGGGGGCTGGCCGGACCGCCAAAGCCGATCTCGTTCCAGGCAATGGGATGAGCGTAATAGGCATGGGTAATATCGGGAAGGACGCGATGCTCGAAGAAGAGTTTGCATGGCATGCCGCCCCATGCCTTGCCGATCAGGTTGCCCTGCTGCATGCGCCGCAGCAGGCCATCCTGCTGTTCGGCGGACAAGCCATGGAACGGGCCGCCATGTGCCTCCTTCGCGGCCGCGTCGAGTGCAGCCAACCCGCGCTGCCAAGCCTCGCCTTGCGGCGGCATCTGAGCATAACGGTAGCCGTCGAGCAGCCCATCGGCCATTTTCTGGTCGACATAGGCCGGCAGCGGCACGGGCGGCCGATCCTTCGGTTGCGGCACGATCCGGTCGCATACCGCGCTCAGGGTTCGCCACTCCGTCGCCGAGAAGAAGCGCGGCTCGCGCGGCACGGCCAGACGCTGGTCGATCACCTGTCGCGTCGTTTCGTTCCAGGATTCCGTCCAGCGCCTGGCCAGCACGTCATAGCCGGGATAGCGATCAGTCATCGGGATGATCCTCCATCAGCCCGAGTGCGGCGAGGCCGGCCAAGGCCAGCCCCGTGAAGCTGGGCGGCGCCGGGAGCGGCGGCCCGTTCAGCAGGTTCTGCCGCCAATTGCGCCAGCCACCCATGTTGCGAGCGATGCCGATGGCGTGGAACCCGGAGCCGGCGAAACCCAGGAGAGCCGTGAAGCGCAGCCAGAACCGCGTCATCGGCCGCCGCTCGCGCGCCCGGCCGAACGCGGCATTGCCGATTAACGCGGCGGTGACGGGCGGGATCGTCACCGGCAGGTACATGAACGGATCATGATAGGCGCCGCGGAAATGCAGCAGGGCGGCCTCGGACGCGGTCCCCAGCAAGCCCAGGCTGGTGGCGGCGGCCACCGCACGCCCGGCCGACACGCCAGCGATGATGGGGGCTACGCCGGGCGTCGTGTCGCGGACGCGTTCCGCCAGAAAACCCATGGTCCCGGACAAGATGAGCGCCGCCGGCGCCCCGATCGGAGCCGAATAGAACAGGTTTTGCCATGAGAATCCGCCAGACTTCTTGCCGATGTTGAAGATGTGGAAGCAGGTGCCGATGAGCCCGGTTAGCGCCGCGGCGGCATAAATGCCGTCGCGTACTCGATGAGCCGTTGATCGTTTGTCAGCGTTGCCGTGTACGCTGGCCGCCAGCGACAGGGAAGCGATCACCAGCGGCGCGATCATCGCCTTGTTGTGGAACGAGCCGCGATAATGCTCGATGGAGCTGTCCGCCAGAACGGCGGCCGCGATCACGCCAGCCGCCCGGTTCATCCGCCGGGCCGCTCGAATGGCGGCACCGGGATCGATCATCCGGATATGCACCGGCGGGCGGGACCGAACGACCCGCGTCCCGACAACCGGCCGCAACGTTAGCGCCAGGGCCGTGAGGCCCAGGAGCGCGGTGGCGGATATGGCGAGGGGGGCGGGATTGCGGGTCATACCCGTCCGGCCCCCATGTCATGGACGATGATCGGCAACGTCCGCGGCATGAAGGCGCGGGCCTTGGGAGATCCTCGGCGCCCGGTATCGGCTTTCGCCCGTACCTGTTCCACTGCCACGCCCGGCTCCTGGATCAGCCCTTCCCAGCTGGCAACACGCTGGAAAGAATTTGGCGGGCGCTGTTCTTCAGCACGCTGCCCAGTTCCGGTTCGCTCGCCATCATGGTCATGAAGTTCTTCGCGTCCTTCAGCGTGATGTGCGGCGGCAGAGGAGGCACGTTCGGGTCGGTATAGCATTCGAGGATCACAGGGCGGTCGGCCCCCAGCGCCTCATCCCACACCGCACCCAGCTTCTCTGGGTCGTTAACGAAGATGCCCTTCAGGCCCAACAACTCGGCGTATTTGTGGTAAGGGAAGTCGGGGATGCTCTGGGTCGACTCGGTCTTGCCTACACCAAGCTGGATACGCTCCTCCCAGGTCACCTGATTGAGGTCGCGGTTGTTGAGCACCATGACGATCAGCCGCGGGTCCGACCACTCCTTCCAGTATTTGGAGATGGTGATCATCACGTTCAGGCCGTTCATCTGCATGGCGCCGTCGCCGATGAAGGCGATGACGACGCGATCGGGAAACGCCATCTTCGCCGCCATCGCATAAGGTGTCGCCGCACCCAGCGAGGCCAGGCTGCCGGAGAGCGATCCCATCATGCCGCGGCGCATCTTGATATCGCGCGCGTACCAGTTCGCCACCGAGCCAGAATCGCCGGTCATGATGCAGCGCTCCGGCAGCCGCTTTGACAACTCCCAGAACACCCGTTGCGGGTTGATCGGATCGGCCGAAGCCATCGCTCGTTCGTCAAGCGTCTTCCACCACTCGGCGACGCCGGTCTCGATGCCTCGCCGCCACCCGCTCGCCGGCTTCTGCTCCAGCAGCGGCAGCAACGCGCGCAAGGTGACGGCGCTGTCGCCGACCATGCTGATCTCCATCGGATAGCGCAGGCTGAGCATGGTACCGTCGATGTCAATCTGCACGCCGCGCGCGTCGCCTGGCTCCGGTAGGAACTCGCTGTATGGAAAGGCGGAGCCGACCATGAGGAACGTGTCGCAGCCCTTCATCAAATCCCAGGAGGGCTTGGTTCCCAGCAGGCCGAGAGATCCCGTCACCCAGGGCAGGTCGTCCGGCAGGACGGCCTTGCCCAGCAGGGCCTTGGCTACACCAGCCTGTAGCTTCTCGGCCACCGCGATCACTTCATCGGTGGCGCCGAGCGCGCCGGCACCGACCAGGATGGCGACCTTCTTGCCCGCATTGAGGACAGCGGCCCCCTGTCGTAGAAGGTCCATGTTCGGCAGCTGCGCAGGGCCGGCATAGCCGACGCCGGTATGAGTGGTGCCGTGGACCACCGGCGGGTCCTCATATGCCAACTCCTGAAGGTCATTCGGGATGATGACGCATGTGACGGTTCGCTTGGTGGATGCGATCCGCACGGCCCGGTCGATCAGGTGGCGCAGCTGACTCGGCACACTGGCGGTCGCGACAAAATCCCCGGCGACGTCCTTGAACAGCGATTGCAGGTCAACTTCCTGCTGATAATGCGCTCCGATGGCGGTGCGAGCCTGCTGGCCGACAATGGCGACGACGGGCACGTGATCCATCTTGGCATCGTAGAGTCCGGTCAGAAGATGGATCGCGCCAGGTCCGGAGGTGGCATAGCAAAGCCCCACCTCACCGGTGAACTTGGCGTGGCCCGACGCCATAAAGGCCGCCATCTCCTCGTGTCGGACCTGAATGTACTGAAAGCTGTCCTTGACCTTTTCCAGCGCCACGTCCAGACCACCGACGCCATCGCCGGGATAGCCATAGACACGCTTGAGTCCCCATTCCTGTAGGCGATGCCATACGAAGTCGCTGACGTTCATGCTCATAGAGGACGCTCCGAGGAGTGCAACCGAACGGGAGGGGCACCACGGGTGCTCGTTCAGGATTCAAATCTATAACGCTGCACGCGCGGAGACGTTTCCGCATTCGAAGGTAAATATCGAGCCAATGACGGCGTTTGCGTGCGCTTCTCCCAAGTGACGATGCAGCCACGATGGGCTCGGAAATTACCTACAGGCCATCACCATGCAGCCGTAACAGGCATCCATCGTAAAGGCGCCGCCGGGCTCAATCGGCGTGTTGCACGCGCCTACCCGCGTCGAATCCGAAAGCGCTTGTTGATCAGCGCAGCATGCAAGGCCGTACGATGCCCCTCTCGCCGGGCCGAAGACGCAGCAATGCGCCCGCAAGCGGCTCGAGCCGCCGCTGCTGAGGCGTAAGCTTGTTTGTTGCGCTTGTAACATACAGCACGTCGAGTGCCTCGCCTGCAAAGGCACACATGGTCGGCTGGCTCACCGGCAGCGCGATGTCCCGGTCTATCGCCTTCGCCGCCGTATATCGTCGTAACCGGCCGCCGCCGTGCAGAGCACACCAATAGCCGCCTCGGCTGTCGACGGCCGCGCCATCGGGCAGACCAAGCGTCTTGGGGATCCGTGCAAAGAGATCGCGCGCGCCGAGCCGGCCGCTTTCCTGGTCAAACGCGTAGGCGAACACCTCCTGCCTCTCGCTGTGCGCCAGATAGAATTGGCGGCCGTCTGGACTCCACGCCATTCCGTTATGCAGTGCGGCCGCATCCGGTTCGGGGCGAAGGCCGTCGCGGAGGGTGAAGCTGTGCAGGCTCGCTTCCTGCGCTGGAAGGTTGTCGGCCAGGGGATCGAACATGACGCCGACCCAAAAGCGACCGGTCGTATCGCATGCTCCTTCGTTGAAGCGGAACAGAGCCGGATCAAAGGGCGGCGGCGCCAGCTGCGTCAGCGATCCGGAGGCAAAATCGAGGCGGAAAAGTCCCCGCCGCAGTGCTACCACGGCGCCCGGTGGATCGGAGACAAGTCCGAAGGCGCCGATATCGCTTGAAACGGGCCAGCACCGTTGACCTCCTGTCGCCGGATCATAGCGATAAAGCGCAGGCTTCTTCACGTCGATCCAATAAAGTGCGCACTCTGCTGACTCCCAGGTTGGCGACTCCCCAATTGCCGCACCCGCGTCCAGGACGACTTCGATCTCCATCGGCTGCTCCTAGGGGTTTGGGTCAATGCGGGCGCATGCAAGAAATGGGTATCGCGCCGCGGCCGAGCGCAAACGACGCCTTGGCCCATCGGCTCCGGCATGACCGAAGACGAAGGGCATATTGCGCATGCGGAACTGGTACAGGGCCGCCTACGATCTTCAAGAGAAGAGTTCGGCACCGATTGGTGTCGCGGCGCGTCGCAATACAGCGCAGCGTCAAAGCGCGATGTCGGCCAATTCGAGCTGGCACGTGGGCCCAGCACGCAGCGGAACAACGCCCAGTCGGCCGTTAGGGCTGAACGTCAGGCCGGACGTCGCCGTAGTAGCTGTGGAATCGGTTCTCATAGGCCCGATCGACAATTGTCGACGCGTCATAGGTTGGGCTGTCTTTGACCCTCTGACGGTCGACATCAAGCTTTACCAGTTTATCCGTCCAAACGATTTCTCGTGCCGAGCGCGGCGAAATCAGAACCTTCTTCGCGGGCCACCAGTTTTTCGTGTCGACGACGAGATAATGGATGCTCCAATCGGCATCCTCGAGAAGAAAATCCTCGACGTGACCGATCTCGCCATCGCTGGCATGGATATGGTAGCCGGTGACCGCCTCGATGCTGCGGAGATGCAGATCGTCGTGGCTTCGCCGCGCATCGGCAATATGCTCCTCACGCTGTCGGGATTCCCGAGACGCTATAGCGTTGCCCATGTAGCCGCCGCCCATGTAGCCGTAACCGCCCATGTTAAAGCCGCTACCCCAATACGGACTCCAGCCGTAGTAGTCGTAAACGTTGGTCTCCATCTGCCGCGACACCGGCCGGTCGGTGTCGATCTCGGGGCTGTCCTTGACCTGCTGCATGGTCAACCTAACCGAGAATTTCTCTCCCTCTGAATCGAGGTGCCCTAAGACGGAGGGAGGCAGAAGGACTTTACGACTGGAGAGCCAGCTGCCGGTATCGACCACCAGCCAACGTATCAGCCAATTGATGTCGTCGAACAAGAAGTCGCTAACGGTTCCAATCTTTCCATCGCTCGCTACGACGGTGTAACCGTTGATCGTGGATGCGTTCTTCAACATTTGACTGCTCCTTATGCGATTACGCTTTCCGATCGGCGCGGGTATCAACCCTTGGACGGGGCGTTACCGTTATTCGCGAGGTGCGCCTTCCAGTAGGTGTCCACCTTCAGACTCTGCTGTTCGAAATGGTTGGGAGCCGCAAATTGGTCGCTGTTCACCTGCGGGGCGGCTTTCATGGCGCTCTTGGTGGTGTCGAGCACAAGCAGGTTCGCGTTCGGGGTTATCTTGAAGTCCTCCCAAGGAACCGGGACGTGTTTTTCGTCGATCCCGAAAAAGCCGCCGCGGGCGATTACCAGATAGGCGATCTTGCCGGTCTGCGGGCTCATCACGAGATCGTCGACACTGCCGAGAGCCACATCCTGCGGGCTGCGCACGTCGGTACCGATCAATTCGTCGGATCGGAACGAGGTGTTCTTGGCTGTGACCGGCTTCGCGGTGGCGAGTTGCTGCTTCCGCCATCCCGGTACATCCGCCGCATGCACACCTCTGCTGTGAAGGTCGGCAACGTAGAATTTGTAGATATCGTGGGTCGTGGCGAGCACGGCCTCGCACGCCTGCTGCTTGCCGTTTTGAGCGAGGATGCTGGCGGCGGCGAGAAGGGTCCGCACCTCATAGCCCGGCCGCGCGTTCTGGTAGTCGGTCGCGTTCGCTTGGTGGCCGCCCACAGATTGGTCGCCCATCAGGCCGCCGTGTCTGCCGGAGGAACCGTATCCATAGCCGGACGCGCCGATCGGAAAGCCGTAACCGTCGCCGGATCCGCCGAGCCAATAGCCGCTCTTTCCCATCTGTCCGTCGAAGGTACGCAAATCGCTCAAACACTTTTTCGCGGGTTTGGTGGCGGAGACGTTGCTCTCCTTGGGAGAGGCATGGTCCGCCGTGCCGGCCACCGGAGGCTGAGCCGCAAGCAAAGGGCCGGCTAGGCCGAGACTGAGCCCGGCCGCTACGGAACTGGCTAAGGCTAAGCCTCGCATATGGTCTCTCCTCTTTGACTCGATGACGTTTGACCGGACCAGAGTCCGGACTGTCATCTCGTGATATTGCTGTTGCGGGAATGCATCGGTAGGCTCGGAATCTACCCAGATGCGCGGACCATAGCCGGATTGGCTTTAGCGGCGTGCCGCTCTTGTCGTTCCTGCGGCCATTCTCGCGATGGCACGCGCTCGTCGCGCCGGCAGCGTTCGCTCAATCCGCTGACCAAGAGGCGGCGTCCTCGCAGCCGAGAACGGCTTCGGTGCCTTCACCAAAACGGCCGATGGGACGCCCATGATAATGGTGATCCGCCATCGAAGAGCGCGGCTATGAGCAGCGACGCTCCGGCAATGGTAACGGCTCGGTGCGGCGACCGGCGCTGGTTCGAGCAAGAGCGCAAACCCGCGCATCAATGTCGGATCAACCAACGTCAAATTGGCAGGTCTGATACTTCCCGCCACTCGCGGCTTCCCACTACGGCGATATGCAGCAGTTGCGATCACTTCGCGCGGCGACGTAGCTGTTTGCGCCGATGGCGGCGGCAAGACGCCGGCAGCGCTACGGGCGATTTGTGCGCCACGGCGTGCCCCTTCACAAAGGCGAGCACGTCATGGCGGGCTGAACACCCAATAAGCCGAAGCGGCAACGGCGTTATACACGATTGTCGGACGTCAGCTCGAAGGAAACAACGGAATAGCGCTCGTTGAGGAACTCGAGAAGGTCGAGTGGCAGTCCAGTGACTTCGGCCCGGGGCCACGAGATGTCGAAGCAGAGTTGCACGTACCCGGGATCGCCGAGGGCGATCTGTTTACGGAAGACTGTCTTGTAGCCTAGGGGCGAGACCAACTCGGTCAGGCGGGCGGCCGAGAAGGAAGTAAGGTCGGTTTTGATGACGAGCATGGCACGGTGATCGCGGGGAATGCGCCTGTCGAGCCAGACAAACACCCATAGTGTGATGACGGCGAGCGCGGCGGCGGCAATGCCGAGCGCGATCTGCCCGCCACCAAAGCACAGCCCGATCACCGTCATGACCCATAGCGTCGCGGCCGTTGTTACCCCAGTGACAAGATCACCCCGCCTGAGGATCGCACCGGCGCCGATGAAGCCGATGCCAGTCAGGATGCCGAGGGGCAGCCGCATCGGGTCCATGACACCGAAGGAATCGGCTGTCTTGCCGCCGACGGACAACAGGACGTTGGCCTGGATCATGGCGACAGAGGCCGCAAGGCCGACCAGAACGGTCGTTCTGAGACCAGCGGCGTGACCACGCGCGCCGCGATTGAAGCCGATGACGGCGCCAGCGATCATCGTCAGCAGGAGACGGAGGCCTATATTTTCCCAGGTCGGGTATAGGGGCATGATGGCTGGTGCGGAATTGGCCGATTTTGCACAACTCTGTGCAGCGGGCTGATCATCAGGTCGAAGAGGATCCCAGGCCCTATAAGCAGGTCAAATGCGCCGACAAAATCCTCTCCTCCGTCGAGCGATTCTGCCAGAAGGCCAACGGGAAGCGGACATTACGCGGCGAACTTCAGATTCACGTGACTAGCGACCCACTAAACCGTGCGGTTCAGTAACGGCTGATTCGAGTTCCGGTGCCGTCGAGGCAGCGTTGGTGACGGCGGTGGGTATGCCTGTGCGCTGCATCGCAGCGCGTTGGACGGCGTTCCAATCCACCAGATTGATGCGATCCCCGGCCGCTGTGCGAATGCGCGTCACCACATCGTTCGTAAGCACCGGAGTCACGGGCTCGCCGTTATCGATCTGATCGGCCTGTTTCTTGCTCATATGGACCTCGACATAGAGTCGGTGTCCGATCCATGCAGCCTCGACCGCTTGCGAAATAACGCGCACTGGGGTTCCGACCGCTACCTCGTGGAAAAGCCGTTCGATATCCTCGGGATAGAGGTGCAGGCAACCATGGCTTACATTGCGCCCGACGCTGTCGGGTTTGTTCGTTCCATGAATAAGATAATTGCTCCAACCCAGGCGCAACGCGAAATCACCCAGCGGGTCGTCTGGTCCGGGTGGGATCGCCGCAGGCAGCCAGGGGCGCTCGGCGCGGATGGAGGGCGGCGGAACCCAGGTCGGTGCCAATTCTTTTCGTACAACGCTCGTAACGCCGAGCGGTGTTGCGTCCGACATGACCCCGACGCCAGCAGGATAAGTCTCGACTGTCCGCCCGCCGGGCGGATAGTAGAAGATGCGCCGTTCGGCAAGGTTAACGACGATGCCGATTCGGGGCGCGTCGGGAAGAATGTAGAAGCCGGGCAGCGTCACGCTACCGCTCGCGGCCGGGTTCCATGGATCGACACCGGGATTAGCGGCGACGAGTTGGACATAACCCAGATCGTATCGCCGAGCCAAGTCGAGCAGATTGACGGATGCCGATGCCACCCGCGTCTCAACTGCACCAACGGCAACCTGGTTTTGCTCAATGGTAAACTCTGCCGCATGGGCATGGATAACCACCGCGACGAGCATCACTCCAAGCAGGCCGGGAAAATGGCCCCTTGATAATGTCCTCATTCGCTTATTCCGATACGATATTTGACGGCCATACGGCCCCGAAACGTCGCGAGACGTTACAGGGCCGACTCCGCAACGCCGGTTATTTCTGCAGACCTCGCTGATACATGCGGTCTGCTTCCTGCTTTGCTTCATTTGCAGTCTGCTGCGCTTGCTGCGCCACTTGGAGCGCTTGCTGCGCGGCTGCGCGCGCCTGATCGTCTTGAGTCGTGCTCGACATGGTGGTCGATGCCGTCGTCGGCTCCTGCGCACATGCTCCTAAAGCCAAAGGCGCGATCAACAGCATCCATCGAATCGTTCGAAAATGGGAATGGACCATTTAATCCTCCTGATGATAAATCAGCGCCGGCCAAGGCTCACGTGCTCCACCGGCGACGGCCGGAAAAGGCCACATGTGCGAAACCATATCAGAATCAGGAATGGCGGCGTTAGACTCGGAAAGTACTCAGACTTCCGATCGACGAGTGCGACGGGAAATTGATTCGGGACGCTCGCGCCGCGTTTTACATAACGCATCGCAGCCGAGGTCGGGTTCGCGTCAGCTTCGAAAAAGTTTTGAGACTCGCGAAGTTGTTTGCTTCCAAGACGGGCTTGTCGCCGCGACGAATGGCTTGACGTCTTGCCATCATCCCAAGCATCGTGACTTTATTAGCGGCAACCGAAGAGCATTCGCTCGTCCGCCATCATCGCCGTGCGGCGGGGCATCGTTATCGGGGTTGATTCACCTACCGGGGGACAACGATTGCCGATGTGCCACAGGAAAGCCGGGCATGACGTCTGTGTTTCTTCCTGCTGTTTTCATGCCGAAAAACCTCGATTGCTGCGCCACAGGACCGCGCCGGGGCCACTTCGCTTCGTGGCTGGGATGCTGATCCTGGCAGGTTGCGTGAACTTCATGAGCACTTGCGGCCGAGCCTCCGAAACAGAGCAACCGTCGCTCCGCAAGGCCGATCGTATTGTGGTTCTCAAGGGTGAACGCCTGCTCGAGCTCCTGCGTGGCGGCGTCGTGCTGAAGACTTATCCCATCGCGATCGGCAGTGTGCCGATCGGGGCGAAGCGCGAGCGCGGGAACGGCCGCACGCCCGAGGGCCTCTATCGCATCGACGGACGACGGGGACGGTCGGCCTATCACCTTGCGTTGCACATTTCCTATCCGAGTCCGAAGGACCGGGCGCGCGCAGCGGAGCGACATACCGATCCAGGCGGAGATATCTTCATACACGGCCTGCCGGCCTGGTATGGTCATGCTGATCCGAGCCGCTTCTACAAGGATTGGACCCAGGGTTGCATCTCTGTGGGTAATACCGCGATCGAGGAGATCTGGGCTGCCGTCGATGACGGGACGCCGGTCGACATCAGACCGTGACATCAATCGCGCGCGGTCCTCGAACGACGAGCCAGTGCCTGCAAAATTTCCGTCCGTGAAGAACCCAGACGGTCCCTGATTTAAGCGATTTCCAGCGGGATGAGATCGAGTGCTGCGATGACGACACGCAAAAAGGCGGCGAGCCAGCGTAGCGGCAGCTGAAGTTGTAGGAGGAGGCGGCTCGCCGGAGGGGCAGGGTTTTCCGGATCAAGGACCCACGCGTGGCGATGTCGCGTCAGGCGTGGGCTTGTCGTCATTGATGTCCGTCGCTCAACCTGACGTCGCTTGATTTGGGGCCGGTCAGGGCCGAGATTGTTGTGTACTGGTGGTGGTCGTCGTAGACGTCGTTGGAGCCATCGGCATACGGGTCGTCGACTGCTCGGTCGTTGTGGTCCTCGTTACTTTGTTCGAATCGGCACAACCAGCGACAAAGGCTGTGCTTGCTACAAGCGCGACGCCAACTAAGAACCTGAGGCTGGAAATCATGTCAGTCATGGATGACTCCGTGTTGGAGGTCTTTGGGAAAACGGCCTAACGCGAGAGTGTCGGCTTGATCCGATCCTACTCGGACCTGAAATGCCGCGCAGGAACTCCCTCGTGGCCTATCGCCTGTCTCTAGTGATCTGTAGTGGTCGTCGTCGTCTTGCTGCTCGTCGAACTGCCTTCAGGAGAATCGATCTGCGTCTCATGAGACGCGCTCTGCTCAGAGCCGTCCCGCGAGGTCGTCTCCGAGTTGGAGGTGGCTTTCGATCCGTTGCCGTTGCTCCGAAAGGTCTTGCTGGTCTCTGTCCCGTTGCCGTTGCTATCGGTATTTCGTTGTTTTTCGTACGAATTATAGCTTCCGACGGGCGGAACCGACTGTGTCGTCGTCGATTGCGTTGAAGTCGATGATTCGGATGAGGTGCCTTGCGCAAACGCAATGCCTGTCATCATCGCGAACGCCGCGGCGCCCGCTAAAAGATGCTTTTTCATGTCACGCTCTCCTCGTCAAGATCTACAAGCGCGGATCGCCTGCATTCTGCTGGGAAAGAATGTGGGATAATCAAGCAGCGGGCGATAGGATCGGAAAACACTCAGCAACCTAATTCTTGTTGAGGTGGCAGCCGAGGGTAAGCCAGCCTGCACTTCGTTATCATAATCTTGCAATCCGAGCCTAACTTGCTCCTGACATTAAGGAGCAAGTGCCATGGCGACCCGCAAACCACGCCGCTACGACCGGCTCGCCAGAAACGTCCTCGCCTCCGTCCGTCTCGGTAGCCGCTATCGTTTGATGGATTTTATGAATCGGGACCCAGGTGAGGGCGTTGGCTGAACGAAGCGACTAAATCCCATGCACCCCGAGAAATCCCGCGACAACGATTACGACGACGACTACACCGATGATATAGAAGATGTTCATACGTTTTCTCCGATCGCGCGCAAGGAAGCTGGCTGTAGCCTCCGACAATGTTATTTGATCCGTTTCTTCCCCTATTCCACCCCTGGAAAATACCTATCGGAGGGCGTTGGCTTCGTCCCAGTGCGTAGATTCCGGGGCTAGTGAATTATTATTCGGGACTTACATATCAAGTAGGAATTCGCCCGGAGAAAGCTGGAGAAAGCTATGGAACTCATTCTTATCGTTGTCGTCCTCTTTCTGCTCTTTGGCGGCGGTGGGTATTGGGGTTATCGCCGCTGGCGGTAACAGAGGCTTGCCGCTCACCATCACCGGCGCGACCTGCAGCTCGATGACACCTGGATCGTTGCCCTCGCCGAAGGCGATACAAGGACGGGGGCCACACTCGAGCTCCCCTGGCCCGACATTCTCGTTGCCGCGCTCGGTCGCTGGCCCGATCGTTGGTGGCCAGTTCTCGCGGAACGCTGTGGCCGTTGGCACCAGCCTGCAGGCAAAGCATTGTGGATATCGTCGCGGCTCGCATTGACCGAACAAGCGATCTATGACCGGGTCACCAAACGGATCCTACGCTCGCCGATCGAACCCATCGTGCTCCACTGATCGGAAACCTCGCGGCTTAATGCGATCGGAGTCGCCGATGTCTTGCGCATCCTCGCGCAGGAGCTGTCGGCCTTCAAAGGTTTGCCCGCCGGCCAACTTTGGACGGCACAACCGGAAACGATGAGCCGGATCCGCGGCCGCATCGAATCCATAATCGACTGGGCCACGGCGAAGAATCTCCGCAAAGGCGACGAGGAGCTCTGGGCACGCGTGAAAGCGCGCCAGCAGGATGTCCACGTTGAGGTCGGGCGTGACTTGGACGGCTATGCCCTCAACCGGCTGCACCGGCCGACGTTTTCTGTTGAGTGGCCTGCTGATCTGCGGCTGCTGCGGCGGCAGCTAGCCGATCGTCGAGTGCCGACGCCTGGTGTTGTAGAAGCGCTCGATATAATCGAACACGTCGGCTCTGGCTTCATCGCGGGTCCGATAGATCCTGCGGGCGATGCGCTCGGTCTTCAACGATGAGAAGAAGCTCTCCATCGCGGCGTTGTCCCAGACATTGCCGGAGCGGCTCATCGAACAGGTGACGCCGTGATCGGCCATCAGCCGCTGGAACTGATCGCTGGTGTATTGGCTGCCACGATCGGAGTGATGGATGAGCGCATCGGGCTTGCCGCGCCGCCAGATCGCCATCACCAGGGCGTCGGTGACCAGCTCCGCCGTCATTTGCGCTCATCGACCAGCCGACGACCCGGCGGGAGAACAGATCGATCACGGCGGCAACATAGAGCCAGCCCTCGGCCGTCCATATGTAGGTGAAGTCGGCAATCCAGCGGCAGTTGGGAGCCGGTGCGTTGAAGCTGCGCTCCAACACGTTCGGAGCGACGGCGCCCGCCTGCCGCTCACCTGAATCGGACGGCAGGCGGCGCCGTCGGGGCCGCGCCCGCAAGGCTTGCTGGCGCATCAGCCGCTCGATGCGATGCAGGCCACAGGACAGGCCTTCGGCCAGCACATCCTTCCAGATGCGACGCGCGCCATAGGTTCGATCGCTGTCGATGAAGCTCGTCCGAACCTTGGCTGACAGTTCCTCATCGCTACGAGAGCGATGGCTGGGCGGTCGCGTCAGCCAGGCATAGAACCCACCGCGCGAGACACCGAGCGCCCCGCACATCCAACCCGCCGGCGTCGATCGTGGCTTAACGCCCGATCGACCCCACCGGTGCTTCGCGATGAAGGCGAACTTCACAGGTTGTCCTTCGCGAAGTAGGCCGCGGCTTTTTTTAGGATGTCCCGCTCGGCTTTGAGCTTGGCGACTTCCCGTCTCAGCCGGGTGATCTCG
>Ga0134128_10002405_pt1 | contig 23284 bp, 16 predicted proteins | sample KB31754_FD_96462 | JGI IMG/M metagenome (GOLD analysis project Ga0134128, IMG submission 96462) | Terrestrial soil microbial communities with excess Nitrogen fertilizer from Kellogg Biological Station, Michigan, USA - KB3-175-4 | ecosystem: Environmental > Terrestrial > Soil > Unclassified ... | reverse complement strand
GGACGCTCTCGGCATACTGGATTTCGCCAAGGGAGAGGCTTCGCTCGATGCCACTCTCTACGACTCCCACATCCTCAACTTCACGCTCAGCGGCGATATGGCGCTGCGCGCGTCCTGGTCCACCAACCGCGAATTTCTGCTGGCCGTGGGCGGCTTCCATCCGCAGTTCACGCCGCCTCCCGCGTTCCCCTCGCTGAAGCGCATCACCATTGACATGCCGTCGGGGCCCATCAGCAAGCTCACGATGGCGGCTTACTTCGCGATCACCTCCAACACTGTGCAATTGGGAGCGAGTATCGACGCGTTCATCGGCGTGTCGGACTTCGGATTGAAAGGGCACCTCGGATTCAACGCCCTGCTGCAGTTCGATCCCTTCCACTTCGAGACTGACATCTCGGCGACAGTGGCGCTCATGGCGGGCAGCGATGAGTTGATGTCGGTGGATCTGAGCGGGACGTTATCGGGGCCGAATCCCTGGTCGATCGCGGGCAGCTTCAAGATCAGCCTGCTGTTCTTCGACGTGCACCTTTCGTTCTCGCATACCTGGGGAGCGACGCTGGCGGAAGGGGCAGGAGTCGCCGCGGTCGATGTGCTGCAGTTGTTGAATGCGGCATTTGCCGATGCGCGCAACTGGCACGCGCCGCTGCCGGCGGGAGTGCCCGCGCTGGTCTCGACGCGCGACTCCGGAGCTGGCATGAAGGCGCATCCGCTGGCGGTGCTGGAGGTGCATCAAACCGTCGCGCCGCTGGATCTGACCATCGCACGCTATGGAACCGCCGCGCTCGCGGGAGCGAATCGCTTCACGATCACGGGATTCACGGTTGGGAGCAGCACGACCGGCAAGCAAGACGTGCAGGAGGACTTCGCGCCAGCGCAGTATTTCGATCTCAGCGATGACGAGAAACTGGCGCGGCCGTCATTTGAGCCGCACAACGCGGGAGCGCGCATGAGCGGCGGCGCGGTTCGTACCAGCGGGTTCCTGCCGAAGCCGGTAAGTTACAAGACGCTGTACGTCGACAAGACGGGAGAGATTCGAAATGACACCCCGCCGCGGCACGGCCCTATCTGGGACCTGTCGTCCGTATTAGCGATGGGAGCGGGGGGACGAGCGCTGCTGCGCGCAACGGGCGATGAGCGGTACCGAGCGCCGGGCAGACCGCTGAAGGTAGCGCCGCAGCAGTTCGTCGTTATCGATGCGCGAACCATGGCGGTAGCGGCGATGTCGCCGCTGAGCGGAGCCACGTACAGCGTCGCGAGCGCGGCGTTGCAGGCAGCGGGCGCCGCGGCGCAACAACAATTCCGCATTGTGGCGACGCACGAAGTGCAGGAGTGACCTATGGCCGATCCACTACTTTATTCCTGGGTTCGAAGAGGGCTGGCATCGCTGATTAGCGGCCAGGTGACAACAAACTCCGCATCGCTTCCGGTCTCACTCGGCGTGAACGGCGCAGCGATGCCGGCGCCCGCGGTGCAGTTGATCGGTCCCGGCGATATCACCGGGCTGGATCCGCGCTCTGTGGTGCGCACCGAACCGCGCGACCGCACCGATGCCTTCGAATCCAACTACCTGGCGGCAGTCGAATTCGCTCTGCCCGATCTGCCATGGCTCTTCACTCCGTCCGCCACGCCAACAGGCGAACGCCTCACCATGCCGTGGCTCTGTCTGGTCGTGGTGCCGGACGCGCCGGGTTTCACCCTGGAAACGAATTCCGGCGGAGTGAGTCTTCTGAAGATGGCGGAGGTGAAGGGAGAACTGCCCGACCTCGCAACCATCGATCTCTTTGTGCACGCCCAACTGCCGCAGGGGCTGACGTTTGACGATCCTTCAGCCTTGTCGCGGATTCTCTCGCCGCGCCGCCTGGATATCAACACCGGCTACATCGCCTGCGTCGTGCCCACGTTCCGCGCGGGCATGAATGCCGCTCTCGGACTGCCTGTGGACGATCACGATGTGGCGCCCGCTTGGGCTGCGAACGCCACCGGCCCCCTCACGCTACCGGTTTATTACTCCTTCCGTTTTCGAACCGGCCCCGGCGGCGACTTCGCCTCGCTGGCAAGCAAAATCGGGCCGCCGCCCGCCGACCCGAAGCTGGATGCCGGAACACGGCCGATGGACGTGAGCCAGCCCGGGCCGTTCTTCCCCGCGCCCGTAACCCCGAAGCTGACCGCGGGCCTTGAAGGAGCACTGCGCACCTTCGGCAATCAACCGCTTCCACTGCCCGCCGCCGATGACGCGAAGTATCGCGATGGCTTGACGCAGTCGCTCACCGCGGGTACGCAAGCCGATCCCATAGTTACGCCGAGGACCTATGGCCGCGCGCAGACTGCATTAGACCTGAAGTCGAAAACGCCGGCGCCCCCCGTGTGGATGCAGGAATTGAATCTGGACGCGCGCAATCGCGCGGCAGCGGGCGCGGGCGCGCAGATCGTACAGCGCGATCAGGAGGCGCTGGTCGCTTCCGCATGGGATCAGGTCGGAGAAATTCGCAAGGCGAATCAACTGGTGCGGCAGGCGCAGCTCGCGCGCCAGGTGTTGCTCTCCATAGGCAAGCGGCATCTCGACACGGTACCCGCGGATGGAGCGTACCTGCAGATGACCGCGCCCATGCATAGCCGCGTCCGTCTGACCGCGGGCGTCAATCTCTCGCTCAAGGGGCAGATCGATGCCAGCCTGCTGCCGGCGGGCGCAGTTTCGCCTGCCCTGCGCCGCATGACCCGGCCGCGCGGCCCTATCGGCCGTCAATTGACCGCCGCGCCGCGCATCGTCGAGCGGCTGAATCTTCCCGCGACCGCGCCGAACCTGCTGCGGGTCGCGGGACCCGCTCCGCAACCCGCCGGGATGAATGTGATGGACCAGGCGCATCGCATCCAGACCGGTGCGCTCACGGCGAGCGGCGGCTTCAAGGTTGCAGCCGTTCTGAAAACGCAAGTCGACGAGCTGAAAACACAGCTCGAGGTGAAGACGCCCGCCGAGCCGCCGAAGCCCGCAACGGACTCCGGCAAGGTCCCCGCCGGGACGCTGGACACGGAGAAGGACGCCACGAAGACTCAAGTGGACCATGCGCCCGTGTCCATAACTCGCGGCGGTTTCCTCGACGACCCCGACATCCCCGAGATTCTAAAAGGCACCAAAGCGGGGCTGCCGGATGCATTCACGTTCCCCGTGGAAGCGGCCGCTCTGGCGCAGGTCAACCAGCAGTTCCGCGCGGCCGCCACGGCGGTGAATGTGGTGCTCAACGCGACCCCGCCGGCGGCCCCGCCTCCGCCCGCTCCTCTGGCGACCACCGCGCGGGCGCAACTTCGCGCGCGCCTCGACCCGGAACTCACGATTCGAGCCAGGGTGGGGGCGCGCCTCACGCAATCTGGCACAACTGTCGCCGACCCGCTCACGCCGATTCGCACCGGTCCCGTCTATCCGCAGCCGATGTACGCTGCACTGGCGCAACTCTCCGCGGAATGGCTGTTGCCGGGCGTTTCGCGGGTCCCCACGGATTGCGCGGCGCTGCTCCTCACCAATGCCGCATTCATCGAGGCCTTCCTTCTCGGTCTCAACGAGGAGATGTCGCATGAGCTGCTGTGGCGCGAGTATCCGCTGGGAACCAAGGCAACCTACTTCCAGAACTTTTGGGCAACCACTCCGCCGGCTCCCGATATTCCGGCCGTCAACACGTTCTCGGCCAACGGTCACCTCGGCGATCACACCGCCGATCACGCGGCCGGAGATCGCGTTGTCTTTCTCGTCCGATCGAAGCTGTTTCAGCGCTATCCCAACGCGCTGGTCTCCGCGGTGCATGCCACCTGGACCGGCAGCGTGCGCGTTCTGGGAACGGAGACGAAGTTCCCGATCTTCCGCGGAGAAATCGGCGCGGATATCGTCTTCTTCGGCTTCGACATTGCCGATCCCCAAGGAGCTGCAACACCGCCCGGCGATGCCGGCTGGTTCTTCGTGATTCAGGAACACCTGACCGAGCCCCGCTTCGGACTTGAGCCGCAAAACAGCACCGAGCCGCAGACAGACTGGCCATCGTTCCGCTTCAACGATTCCCTGATGAACGGAAACTTTCTCAATCCGCTCGCCCACGTGACTCCTCCGGCCGGAGCCGATGCCGCCCGATGGGGCGCCAGCGCCGCGGCGATGGCCGATATTCTGACGCGGACGCCCGTGCAGGTGGCGATTCATGCGCGCGCTTTGCTGGGGGAAAACTAGCCGATGAGCACACCTACAAATCCGGCTCCGAACCCGTTTGTTCGCGGGACTACCGACACCACGCACATTTACATGATCGACTCGGGCGCGCGAAGGCTGATCCCTGACGACCAGACATTGAAGCTCCTGCTTGGCGCGCAAACCGTGCGCGTCCTGAGCGATGCGGATCTGGCGGCCATCCCGGCCGGCGCGCCTCTGCCTTCGCGTAAGGACGGGCTGATCCTATCGCAGGATTTCGGCCACCCCGTTCCCGGTGCGCTCATCTTCTACTTCATGGCGCGCGGCCTGCGGCGTTTCATTCCCGATATCGAAACCGTCACAGGGTTCCGCACGGCGGGCGCTCAATTCGTCAGCATCAAGCAGCCCGATTTTCAGGCCATCCCTCAGGGTCCGAATCTGCCCACGCGAAAAGACGGCACGGCCTACGCCGGCAGCGGCGGCGCTTTCGCGTTCCTGATGCAGGCCGGACAGAAACGGGCGGTGCCGGACGCGACTACCTTCCGTTCCGGCGGTCACGACCTCGCCAGCCTGCTTCCCATCGACCCCGCCGACCTGGCCATGATCCCCACCGGTGCTCCGTTTCCGAGCACCAGCAGCTTCCTGAAACCGCCGCCTTCGTCCACTCCGCTGGTGCTGTTTCCCGTTCGCCTCGAAACGCGATTTCAGAGCGGACAACTGTGGCTTCGCATTTTTCCCGACGATATCCACGTCAACAGTTTCGAGCCCGATTTGACCAGCGACGAACAGAGCGCACGAACGGCGTTTCTCAAGCAGGCGCAGGCCGGTCAAGATGCGGCGAAGTCCGCGTTTGGAGACTTGGCGCGCCGCTTCGGAGCCGCTCGGGCCGCATGGATCGCGAGCGCCAACGCGTCCTCGGCGACAAAAGCGTCGCAGTGGACGCGCGCTCCCTTCACCAATACGCTGCCGGAACGTTGGATTGTCCTCGGATACGCGGTGGCTGGCGGACCAGGTCAGGTGCTGGCCGTCGGCCCACCGATTCCGGAGAACTTGAATGTTGGGCCGCAACCCGGCGTCTCGAACGACGACGGCACTACCTGGATCACGGATTTCGACCGTGCCATCCAGGTGGGAATGGGTTTTAAGATCAATCTGCTTCCTTCGGCGCCCGGGTTCGCGCGCATCGTAGTAGTGGGGTTGAAATCGAGCCTCGGAGCCGCGGATTCCGCGGCACGCATTGCGGATCTGCTGCAGGCGCATCACTACACCGCGGGACTGGAACTGCTGGCGCTCAACACACCGACGAACAATACGGAGAATGTGCCCTCGGGGATGCCCGGCTCCGACCCCAATTTTGAGAATCTCTTCGCCCTCGAACAAGGCCCGGCGCTGAGTCCGGTGCGGCCCACCGGCGATGGCGACCGTCTGGCGCGCGCCTTGAACGTGGCGCCGCAAACCTTCGCCCATGTGCGCGGCGGAGACGGACCGCAGGATGAGCAGGCGCACGCCATGAACACGGTGCTTTGGCCGGCAACCTGGGGCTACTACCTCAATCAGATTGTTGCCGGCGCGATTCCAACTCCGCAAACTATCGTGCCGCAGGCGCGCGATCATTTTGGCGCGGCGGTGCGCGCTCGCGGCCATTACCCCGCAATGCGTGTCGGCCACCAGCCCTACGGCATCCTGCCGGTTTCCTGGAGCGCGTCATGGAAGCCGCTTGAGGGCCGCGCACTCGATGCGCCGCTGACTGCGCTTCTGGCGAACCTGCGCACCACCTGGCTGAATGCCGCCGGCCGCGTGCCGCGAGTGCCCGGCGCGGCGGATCCGGAAGCCGCACTCGTGAGCCTCCTCGGGATGACCGCTTCCTCGGACAACTACGCGCTGCGCAGAGTAGTCGGGCCCGAGTACAATCTCACGTTCTGGAAATTCGCGCAGCCCGAGTTGAAGCAAACGTGGTGGGCGAGCCTGACGCAGAACGCGGTCAAGGACGCTGGTCCGTTTGCCCAGGCGATCGCGAATTCGCGTCTTTCCGGCTTCACGTACGCCACGCAGCGCATACCGCTCACCAGCGAGGTGGTGGCGCCCGCGCCGCTGGACGGCCAGCCGGCGCCGTCATACGTCGGGGCCCTCGCCGCGATGGGTTGGCAGGCACTCCAGAACACGACTCCTCCCGCTGGCATGGCCCCGGTGCCGCTGCTCTTTCATCTGCTGCGGTATGCCGCGCTGCGAGCTTACGTCGATACAGCCGTAGACGTTCTCACGGCCAAAGGCGTCGCGCAGCCGCAGGACCGCGTGGAGGCCGAACTCGTGGGGTTCGCAGGCTCCGAAAGACCCTCCGCCTGGGATGTGCTAGGGCGCGCCTTGCCCGGCGGCCAAACCGTCGGTGCCTTTCTCGATGGCGCGAAGAAGGACCCGACGCTCCCCGCCTTCGCCGCCTTCTGGAGTGCCTTCGACCAGCTTACCCGCATGAACGCCGCCGATTTGGATGCGGCGGCAAGGGAAGTGCTCGACTTGGGATCGTACCGTCTGGACGCCTGGATTACCTCGCTGGCGCAGTTCCGGCTGGAGCAGACGCGAGCCGCGAATCCGTCCGGCGGAGTCGTGTTGGGCGCGTACGGGTGGCTGGAAGATGTGCGTCCCGCCGCGCAGGCCGCGCCATCGGCGGGTTTTATCCATGCCCCATCGCTCAACCAGGCCGTGACGGCGGCCATCTTGCGCTCCGGATACCTGGCCAATCAGGGCGGTGCGCAACGACCGCTCGAAATCGATCTATCTTCCAAGCGCGTCCGCTTGGCGCTGCATATCCTCGACGGTATGCGGGAAGGGCAATCGCTGGGCGCGCTATTGGGCTACCGCTTCGAACGGTCGCTGCACGAAAGCAATGCCGACCCGTTCATTGCCAAAATTCGCGCGCTCTATCCGCTCGAAGCCGGGTCAGGGAAAGAAGAGGTAGTCGACGGCCTCACGTTGCTGCGCAGTTATGCGACCGATGCCCGTTTCTGGCAAGTGTCCGGCACGTCTGGAATGTCCGCGGGGCTCGGCGCCGCGATCGCCGACATCACAAACGCACTCGACGCGGTCGCCGATTTGGCGGTCGCCGAGAGCGTCCATCAGATGGCCAACGGCGACCTGCTGCATGGCGGAGCCGTGCTTGACGCCATCGCGCGCGGAGACACGCCTCCGCCGCAAATTGAGGTGGTGAAGACTCCCCGCAGCGGCACGGCCCTCACGTATCGTCTGATGACGGCGGCCATCAACGTCAACGCTCCGGGATGGGCCGTCACTCCACGAGCGCAGGCCGAACCGCGGTTGAACGCCTGGGCGGCATCGCTGCTCGGCAATCCCGCGAAGGTGCGGATTCGGGCGCGCTACGTCGATGCACAAGGTCATGAGCTGCAGCACACGGAGCTCGGACTGAACCAACTGAATCTGGCGCCGATGGACCTCTTGAGCTTGCCCGAAACCAGCGGCGTAGCCGGCGAATTGGCGGACCGCATTCGCCTAGTGGTCTCCAAGGCGCGGCCTTCCAACGTCCCGGCGGACGCGGCTATCGAAATTGTCACGGACCGCGATCCGGCCTGGAGTCCTCAGGTGATCGGCATCGGCGAGTGGATGGATCTCCTGCGCGCGGTAACGCGCCTCGCCACCGGCGCTCGCCCGCTCGAGCCTCGGGATATTGCAGGCCCTGAGGACACGGCGGGCGCTGTCGATGCCGCCGAACTCACGAAGCGGGCATCGCTGGCCGAAACCCAACTTCATGCCGCCTTGACGGCCCTCCAGAGCGCTGGCGCGAACGACGCCACGCTGCTTTCGGCGGCGGCGTTCGGCGTGAATGGCGCCGTTCCATCGCTCGATTCGTCAACCTGGCCCGCACAGATTGCGGCCGCGGCCGCGCAACTCGCAAGCCGCGTCCAAAATCTCGCCGGCGACGGTGCCGCGCGGCTGAAAACCATCTTCGGCGACCAGTTCCTGGTGCTGCCGGTATTCGCGGCGGACCTCTCCAAAACCTGGCCGTCGCTATGGGCAAACAGTCTGCCGCTTCAGGGCGGCGACGCGGTGGCTTCCGTTCGCTGGCTGCAGCGAGTTGCCCAGGTGAAGCCCGGCGCGCGGCGGCTGGATTCGGCGATTCTGCTTGCCGAAGCATTGGCCGGCTCGCCGCTGCTGCATCTGGATGTAGCCCAGCTACCGGCAACTGCGGGCGACCGGTGGGTGGCGCTGCCATCCGGCGACACCGCCCCCGCCAGCCGTCTCTCCTTGACCGTGTTCACCCCGCCCGGCTCGACCCCGCCGGCGAACGCCGAGGTAGCCGGATTGATGATCGACGAATGGGTAGAGGTGTGGCCATCCTCGCAGCAGACCACCGGAGTGGCATTGAATTATTCCGACCCGACGTCCCGGCCGCCGCAGGCGATTCTGTTGGGCGTCCGGCCCGATGACTTTCCGGAATGGACGCTGCAGTCGCTGGAGGGCTCCGTGCTGGAAGCGCTGGATCTTGCCAGGATTCGCTCGGTAGATCCGGATACTCTCGGGGCGCTCGGCCAGCACCTGCCGGCTCTCTATTTCGCATTCAATTCGGGCGGGCCCAAACCGGAGGCCGTGTCGATGGACCTCGCCCTATCCCTGAGGACTGCCTGATGCCTTCCATCACGATTTGGAACCGGATTGAGCCGCGGTGCCGCGCGGTCGATTTGCAGCAAGGGCTGGAGGCGCGAGTTCACGATCCCCTGTGGCTGCTGGCCCGGCAGTGGCAGGTTGGCGAGTTTGAAGCGCGCGATGCCGGGTCGCCGATCGTGGCCAACATTCAGGCCACCACGGCGCCGCTCGACCGTTGCGCCATCGGCGCTCAGCCCGTGCAGCCGTATGACATCCGCCAGCCCATCGAGACGATGGTGGAGCGCGAAGCGGTCTGGCCGTCGGGCGCAGCGGACGACCTCCGGCAGGCGGCCGAGGCGGGCCTGAACTTTGCGCGCCTGCTAAACGCAGCGAAGGTTCCCGCGACGATTGTCTCCGCTTACCTGAAGCAGTATCCGCTCGATGGCGGGTCGCTGCTGCCGGCCGTCACGGGACGAGTGATCGACGGCGTGAAGTTGCGTGCCGACCTGATCGCCGCCCACGGCTCGCTGCCGGCGCAGCCGCCCATCCCCTCCGCTCAGCACGACGCGGTGCTGAAAGCGGCGGGTGACTGGCTTGCGTGGCTTGGCTCGGCGGTGAGCGAGCCCGCCGCCGGCACAAACGGCTGGACCCAGGACAGGATGGAGTATCAGTTCGCCATGGGCTCCGTCGGCGATACCGGCTCCTGGGTGGCCAGGGAGTACGATGGCGATGCCGTGGATTGGTACACGTTCGAGCACAGCAGCGACGCGCTCGGCCCTGCCGCCGCTGCTCAGCCGTCCACCGTTTCCAAAAAGATCCTTGTGAAGCCGGTCAGGTTCAAGGGAATGCCCGCGCGGCGGTTCTGGGAGATGGAGGATGGCGGGACCAATATCGGTTCTCTGAGCGCTGCGGCGGAGGATCTCGGGCGCCTGTTGCTGCGCGAATTCGCCTTGATCTTCGGCAATGACTGGTTCGACTTTCCGTTCACAGTCCCAGTGGGAAGCGTGGTGGCGATCCAATCGCTGAGTGTAGTGGACACCTTCGGGCTATCGACGCCCATACCGCATTACTCGGCCGTAGAGGCCGGAAACTGGCGCATGTTCGAGGCGTTTCAAATCCAACCGCCCGCGCCACACGTTCTGTGGGTCACTCCGGGCGCGGTCGCCCCGGTCGATGGCCCGGCGGTCGAGGACGTGTTGCTGCTACGCGATGAACTCGCCAACATGGTGTGGGGCATCGAGCGCACCATCATGGGAGCAGCCGGCGATCCGGTGGATCGGACGCTGCTCTGGCGCACGAGCGCACCGCCACCGCCGCCGCCTTCCGGCAGCGATGGGACCGTCGCCTACAGGCTCGGTTCCACTGTTCCGGACTACTGGGTTCCGTTCCTGCCGATCGAGACAGGCGATGGCGGTCCGCTGGAACTCCGCCGCGGGCGCTTGCCCGGACCCGCCGGAACAACGGCGGCCGAGGGACGATTCCTAACCGGTCCAGGCGTTCCAACCATGGCGCTCGAGGAAGTGCCGAGAGAAGGCGTTCATTTAGTGCGCCGATTCCGGTGCGCTCGTGGTCCGGATGGGTCGGTGCATCTTTGGGTCGGGCGCTCAAGAAATACAGGGAGGGGTGAAGGCCGCAGCGGTTTGCGTTTCGATTACATCGAGTAAGCCCGGGCAGTGGCAACAGGAATCTTTCCTGTTGCGGCGAACGCAGTTCGCCAGTAACGAGCGGCCTGAGGCCGGTACTTACAAGACTTCGCCGAAGTGATGGCTGCATCCCATTCGACCCGACAGGAAGGATCCTTGTCGGCACGTGGCAACAGGAATCTTTCCTGTTGCGGCGAACGGAGTTCGCCAGTAACGACCGGGCTCCCGCCCGGTCGTGGTACCGGCCGGGAGGCCGGTACCTACCCGGCTATTCTCGTCAAAGAGCAACTTCACAGAGCACACGCCTACCCAGTTTGGCAGCGAATTCGTACACAGCGCGAAAGTCATCGAATTCAAGTTCGGGGTAGTCGTCAAGGATTTGCTGTTCGGACATTCCGGCGGCAAGCCAGTTCAACACGTCCCAAACCGTGATCCGTAAGCCGCGAATGCACGGCTGGCCCGATCGTTTGCCCGGTTCGATTGTGATGCGGGCGCCATCTATTCGAGAATATCACCGGCGCTTTGCCCCCGCGCTCGTCCGGACATCGGCTACTTCCCGCTCTTCAGCCCACGCACCTACCGCGCGGCCAGATACTTCGCCAGATAGTCCACCACACGCCGGATTTCGTCCGGCGTGCCGTTCGCTCCGCGCGCCACCATGTTCGAGACTTCCGTTTCCCAACCGTCCCGAGTCAAACGCATGGACGCGAAGGTGTCGATTCCGTGGCAACCGGCGCACATTCGTTCTACCAGCCGTTTGTCCGCACTCTCCGGCAGAGCGGCTCTCACCGGTGCGGAGCCCCGCGCGGCAACCGCGGTCTTCTTGGCAGTCACCACCGCTGGTTCGGGCTCCTTGCCGGCCAGCGAAAACGCGACCACGGCGTCCGACTGATCCCCGGCCGTGTTGCCGATCATTCGAAAGTGCGCGGTGCCGCCGGCCGCGATCGCCACGTACTGATTGCCATCGCGTCCCATATAGGTGAGCGGCGTAGCGGTTCCCGAAGCCTCCAGCCGCGCCGCCCACAACTCCTTGCCCGTGCGCGAATCGAAGGCGCGAAACCGATCGTCAATGGATGCTCCGATGAATACCAGCCCGGATGCCGTCGCGATGGGACCACCGACGTTCGGCGTACCCGTGTGAGTCATGCCTTGCGCGGCCAGTTCGTCGAAGTTGCCCAGCGTGACCCGCCATGCAATCTCGCCCGTGGTCGTGTTCACGGCCGAGAGTTCTCCCCACGGCGGCTGCTGGCACGGATAGTGATCCTGATCGAGAAAGCGGGCGTATCCCATGGTGTTGCGATAAGGCATCGGGCCATTCGGCGAAGGCGCCATCTGACCCATGCCGCCCAGGCTGCTGGTATTGACGAAAACGAAGCTGAGCGCTGGGTCGAACGCTACGCCGCCCCAGTTTCCGCCGCCCATGGCTCCGGGAAAAACCAACGTGGCGCGTGTGCTGAACGGCGTGAAAACCGGACCCACCTTCATGCTGTCGAAAAGCTCGCGGCAAAACCGCTGTGCTTCGGGCGTGCGGCGCGTCAATTCCTCGCGCCGTATAGCGACACGGGCCAGCGGCGGCGGCTTCAGCGGATAAGGTTGGGTGGGCCATGCCTGTTCGCCCGGCAAGTCACTCGGCGGAACCGCGCGTTCTTCCACGCCCCAGACCGGTTGGCCCGTGAGCCGGTTGAGCACGAACAGAAACCCCATCTTCGTGATCTGCGCGACCGCCGGGACTTTCTTCCCGCTTTGAACGGCATCCACCAGCGCAGGTCCACCGGTCACGTCGTAATCGAAAATGTCGTGGTGCACAACCTGGTAGAACCAGCGCAATTTGCCGGTTGCCGCATCCAGGGCCAGCACACAATTGGCATAAAGGTTCGTGCCTTTCCGGTCGGCCCCATAAAAACTGTCGGCCGGATTGCCCGTGGAAAGAAACACCAGCCCGCGTTCGGCGTCAACGGAGCTCAGGCCCCAGAGGCTGGGACCGGATCGGTCCTTCCACCCATTCGGACCCCATGTATCGTTCCCTGCCTCGCCGGGTTGCGGCACCGTGTGGAAGCGCCACACCAGTTTGCCCGTGCGGGCGTCAAAGGCGCGAGGGTCGCCGCTTGGTCCGCGGCTGGGACCCTCCTGAGTATTCGGCCCGACCACGATCAGATTGCGATAAATGGCGGGTGGCGAAGTGATCGCGTAAGCGGCATTGGGGAACTTGTCTGCCACACCTTCGCGCAGGTTGACGACGCCGTTGTCGCCGAAGCTTGGGATAGCCTGACCGCTCGCGGCATCGATGGCGATCAGCCGCGCATCGCCGGTGGCAAGAATCACGCGGGGTGGTGTTTGCGAATCGCCGGGCCAGTACGCAACGCCGCGATGTTCATGCGCACGTGCCATTTTCGGATCGAATTTCCAAATCTCGTTGCCGGTCTCGGGCTCCAGCGCCACGACGCGGCCAGCCGGTGTCGAGAGGAACATGCGGTTCCCAACCACAATCGGCGTGGATTCGAACTGTGCGCCTTTATCGCCGGTGTGATAAGTCCATGCCCGGTGCAGGCGCGTCACGTTGCCGGGAGTGATCTGTTTCAGCGGAGAAAAATGCGTGTTGCCGTGATCGTGACCGTAGGCCGGCCAATCGTTCTGTGCCCGTCCTGCCCACGCCAGCAGGAATACTACGGCGAAGAGTGCGGCTTGCCTCATCGTGATGAGTCTATCGTTTTTTTACCGCACGCACCGTCACTAGGCGAACCCTAACTCGCGCACCGCCCGCCCGGCCCCGCGCAAGTTCTCCAGCCGCATCTCCGAATATTTCCGCGACAGCAGCACGCCATCCGCCCCGGCGCGAAACGCCGCCTTCACAGCCGCGCTCGTGCCTTCCGGCGTCGACCGGCTCGATCGGTTCACGTCCGTCGGAATATCGATATCGATCCCCGGCCACAACTGCGTCTTGCCATTCGTCAAAGCTTCGCGAGCGCGCTTGGCCTCTTCATACACGTAGTTCGCCGAGAATCCGGACTTCGCCAGTTGATCCAGCGGCTTTTCCTGCGTATATCCGAGCACCCGGTAATGAAAGTCGAGCAGCTCCTGCTGCGGAACATCGGCGAACATGGTGCGTCCCATGTTGCGGATGTATCCGGCCATGCGCTCTCCGCCGCAATTGTGGTACATCACCATCTTCAAAAAGTCGGAGTGCGGCTGCAGCACGGAAAGGTCCTGCTCCGCGCGATAGATCGGGCTGAAGGAGTTGTTGTGCCAGATGTGCCAGCCCACGCCCACACTCGGTTTGATGCTTTTCACGCGTTCATACATCGCGGCATACGTTTCGCGCAGGCTGTCGGTCCACAGCATCTCCCAGGCAAGCAATTCGGGATAGCGCAACATCGTGCGCCAGAGCGTGACATAGTATCCGTCCACCGGCCGGCGGTTTGCGCGCGCCGCGGTCACGAAAGCGGAGAGCGCCGTAAAGCCCTCGCGCGCGCGCTCCACGTTGATTCCGCGCTGCCGCGCCTTCGCCTCGCAGTGCCCGCAGAAGCAGGTCACAGCACCCGGAGTAGTGCCGCGCAGCATGTTCGAGAACGCGCCCTCGCGCTCCGACCCCCACATGATGCCGTCGATATCATAGCTCCGCGTGTAATCTTCCACCGTTCCCAGCAGCCAGTTGCGGTAGTTCGGATTGTTGAAGCAGAAAGTGACGGCGTGATTCCCGTCGAACTGCATCTCCTGCGCTTCGTTAGCGCGCGGAACGTCGCGGCGCCACACATCCTCGAACCAGCAGATCGTCTTCATGCCGCGCTTGCGCGCGGAAGGCAGAACCGCTTCGAGCACATCGTAATCGCCGAACTCAGGAGCTCGGAAATCCGTGATCGCCGTGTCGCGGTAATACTGCGGATGCACGCGCGTGTAGCTGCCCCCGTGAAACGTCGTCGTGTCATACTCGCGTTTCCCGTGATCCGGCAGCGGCTGCCCGGGCACCTGCCGGCCCGCGATGCCGCGACCGTACGTGAACGTGGCGACGAACAGCGTGTTGACGGCGCCATCGCGCTGCACGGTATCGAGCACCTGCTCGACGCCCTCATCGACAAACGATACAGCGCCGACTTGAATCCCGACCATCTTCCGGTCCGCCGGAGCGGCCGGCGCGGCGGCCGCGAAAGCGCCGCTCGCCGCGGTTTGCAAAAAGGTTCTGCGTTCCATGACTGGCTATCATTCTATTCGACAATGAAGACGTGAAGAGCTTCCGAAAAGAACTATGGTTTGAGATCCCCGGCCGCCGCGCGTTCGTTAACATCACGCCGGATGTGGAGGCATGCGTCCGCCAAAGCGAAGTGCAGGAAGGCTTGGTGCTGGTGAACGCGATGCACATCACCGCTTCCGTCTTTATTAACGACGATGAATCCGGCCTGCACGCCGGTTACGACAAGTGGCTGGAAAAGCTCGCGCCGCACGCCCCCACCTCGCAATACCTCCACAACCGCACCGGAGAAGATAACGCCGACGCGCACATGAAGCGGCAGGTAATGGGCCGCGAAGTGGTAGTCGCCGTCACAGCGGGCAAGCTGGACTTCGGACCCTGGGAACAAATCTTCTACGGAGAATTCGACGGAGGACGCAAGAAGCGAGCCCTCATCAAAATCATCGGAGAGTGATCGGACCTGCCGCAGCGCAAATCCGCGCGCAACCCGAACACTTCCGGGTAACCTCTTGGTTTTCTCTGTGCCCTCTCAGCGTCCTCTGTGTCTCTGTGGTGAATCGACACTTCCCCACTACCCCAACGCATTAATAGGAGCCGGATGCGCACGCTCGTACGCCGCGATCTCGGCATTCTGCCCCAGGATATAACCCAGCTCGTCGACCCCCTGCAGCAGACAGTGCTTCGAGAATTCGTCCACCGGAAACTCCACGGTGCGGCCCGCCGGAGTAGTCAACGTCTGCGCTGCCAGGTCGATCTTCACGGTCGCACTCGGATTGGAACTCACCGCCTCGAACAATTCCGCGTGCACATCCGCCGGAACTACAATCGGCAGCAGTGAATTCTTCAGCGAGTTCTGCCGGAAAATATCCGCAAAGCTCGTCGAGATCACCGCCCGGAACCCGAACTGCGTCAGCGCCCACGGAGCATGCTCGCGCGAGCTTCCGCATCCGAAATTGTCGCCCGCCAGCAGTACCTGAACGCCTTTCGCCTCCGCCTTGTTCAGCACGAAATCCGGGTTCGGCTTCCCCGCCGCGTCATACCGCCAGTCGTTGAAAAGCTGCTTGTCCAGACCCACTTTCGAAGTAGTCTTCAGAAACCGCGCCGGAATGATCTGATCCGTGTCGATGTTGTTAATCGGCAGCGCCACTACGCGGCTCTCGAAATTCGTGAACGGCTTCATAACAAGGTCCTCACATCGGTGACAACACCGGTAATCGCGCTCGCCGCGGCAGTCAGCGGACTCGCCAGGAACGTCCGTCCCCCCTTGCCCTGCCGGCCCTCGAAGTTGCGGTTGCTGGTCGAGACGCTGTACTCGCCCGGCGAAAGCTGGTCGCCATTCATCGCGATGCACATCGAACAGCCCGGCTCGCGCCAATCGCATCCGGCTTCGCGAAAAATCTCCGGCAGTCCTTCGGCGATCGCCTGCCGCTTCACTTCCTGCGACCCCGGCACCACCATCACCTTCACCTTCGGATTCACTTTGCGGCCCTTCAACAAACTCGCGGCAGTGCGCAGATCCGTGATCCGCGAATTCGTGCAGCTTCCAATGAACACCACGTCGATCGGATGCCCGGCCAGCGGCTTGCCGCCTTCCAGCCCCATGTAGCGCAGCGCCTTCTCTATCGATTCGCGCTGGATCGGGTCGGCAAACTGTGTCGGGCTTGGCAGTGGCGCGTTGATCGAAACCCCCATCCCCGGATTCGTTCCGTACGTGATCATCGGCTCCAGCGCATCCGCGTCGATCGTCACGCTCTTGTCGTAAACCGCGCCTTCGTCGCTCGGCAGCGCGCGCCACCGCGCCAGCGCCGCCTCCCAAGCCGCGCCCTTCGGAGCATGAGGCCGGCCGCTGAGATACTCAAACGTAGTATCGTCCGGCGCAATCAGCCCCGCGCGCGCTCCGCCTTCGATGGACATATTGCACACTGTCATACGCTCTTCCATCGAAAGCGAACGGATCGCGCTGCCCGTGAACTCAAACACGCTACCGGTGCCGCCGCCGATTCCGATCTTCGCAATCAACGCGAGGATAATGTCCTTCGCCGAAACTCCCGGCCGCAGTTTGCCGTCCACGCGCACCTGAAAGCTCTTGCTCTTGCGCTGCAGCAAACATTGCGACGCAAGCACCTGCTCCACTTCGCTGGTGCCTATGCCGAATGCCAGAGCGCCGAACGCGCCGTGAGTGGCCGTGTGGCTGTCGCCGCAAACTACCGTCATGCCCGGCTGAGTCAGCCCGAGTTCCGGCCCGATCACATGCACGATGCCCTGCTTGTCGCTATGAATGCCCAGGCAGCGGATGCCGAACTCGGCGCAGTTCGTCTCGAGCTGATCCAGTTGCTTCGCGGCAATCGTATCGAGGATCGGAAGAGACCGGTCCGTGGTCGGAATCGAATGATCCGCCGTAGCGATCGTCAAATCCGGCCGCCGCACCTTCAACCCACGCTCCCGGAGACCATCGAAAGCCTGAGGCGAAGTTACCTCATGCACCAGGTGCAAATCGATAAACAAAAGAGCGGGAGCACCCGCCTGCTCATGAACAACATGAGAATCCCAAAGCTTCTGAAGAATAGTACGTGGCATAGACATCCATTTCGCCGCCGAGTTGGTTTTATCGGCGTTTATTCGCGTTCATCTGCGTCCCGTAATCTCACCCAATCGCCGCGCAAACCGCTGCGCCCACCTGCTCTGTGGTCGCCGGAGTCCCCGATGGCCGCAGGTCCGCGGTGACGTTGCCGCTTTTCAAAACCGTCTCAATCGCCCCGTCCACCGCTGCCGCTTCCTCTTTCAATCCGAAGCTGTACAGCAGCATCGCGCCCACGCTCCCGATCGCGCCCAGCGGATTCGCCTTGTTCTGCCCCGCGATATCCGGCGCGGACCCGTGCACCGGCTCGTACAATCCAACCCACGCCCCGCTCGGCCGTTGATCGCCGATCGATGCCGAAGGCAGCATCCCGATCGAGCCCGCCAGCACGGCGCCTTCGTCGCTCAGGATGTCGCCGAACATGTTCTCCGTCAGCACGACATCGAAGCGCCGCGGATTCAGAATCAACTGCATGGCGCAGTTATCCACCAGCAGGTGATCCAATTCCACATCCGGAAAATCCTTCGCCACCTCAACCACCACGCGCCGCCATAACTGCGAGTTCTCGAGCACATTGCTCTTGTCCACGCTGGTAACTTTCTTGCGGCGTTGACCCGCCAGGTGAAAGGCCATGCGGGCAACGCGCTCGATTTCCGCGCGCGTGTAAGTCATGGTATTGACTGCCCGCGTCTCCGCGCCGTTTTCGGTAATACCGCGCGGCGTTCCGTAATAGATTCCGCCCGTCAGTTCGCGGACGATAATCATATCGGTGCCTTCCACCAGGTGGTTTTTTAAAGGAGAGGACTCCACTTGCGAAGCATAAGCCCGCACGGGACGCAGGTTCGCGTATACCCCGAGCGCCTGGCGTATGCCGAGCAACCCTTTTTCCGGCCGCTGATCGGGCGGCGCGTTATCGAATTCCGGCAGTCCCACCGCGCCCATCAATGTGGCATCGGCAGCCGCGGCAGCCTGGGCCGTCCGCTCCGGAAACGGTGTGCCCGTCGCGTGAATAGCCGCGCCGCCGAGCAGTCCGCCGCTGATCGTCAGCCTGTGACCCCATCGCGCCGCCACGTGCCGCAGCACGCGCACGGCTTCCGTTGTAACTTCCCCGCCGATGCCGTCGCCCGGCAGAACCAGGATGTTCAGCTCCATCCGCTAATCCGCCGCCGCTTCGCCGGCAAGCTGCCCGTCGCGAATCAGCGACGCGATCTCCTCGTCCATCAGGCCCTTCTTGCGATGGTCCGCCACCGCCGTGAAGCGATGGTACAGGTCGTCGAGCTGCTGCTTATCGAGTTCGAAGCCGAGTTCCTTGGCGAGTTGGTGCAGCGCGTGACGTCCGCTGTGCTTCCCGAGCACCAGCTTGCCTTCCGGCACGCCCACGCTGCGCGGATCGATAATTTCGTACGTGCTCTTTTCCTTCAGGTACCCGTCCTGATGGATGCCCGCTTCGTGCGCGAATGCGTTGCGCCCGACAATCGCCTTATTCGGTTGCGGCCCGAAGGTGATGATGTTGCTCAGCAGTTCGCTGGCGCTATAAAGATGCTCCGTGTGTACGCCGGTATGATACGGATACGAATCCGATCGCGTCTTCAGGATCATCACGATCTCTTCGAGCGAGCAGTTGCCCGCGCGTTCGCCAATTCCGTTGATTGTGCACTCCACCTGGCGCGCGCCTGCTTCGATAGCGGCGAGCGAGTTGGCCACCGCGAGACCCAGATCGTCATGGCAATGCACGCTGACGATCGCGCAATCGCCGAGCGCCTTGGCGATGCGGCCGATCAAAGCGCCGTATTCCTTCGGCGTCGAGTAGCCCACCGTGTCCGGAATGTTGACCGTGCGCGCGCCTGCCGCCACCACTGCTTTGGATACTTTTTCCAGAAACTCGGGATCTGTGCGCGCGCCGTCTTCCGCCGAAAACTCCACATCGTCCACGTGCCGGCGCGCCAGTTCCACCGCCGCGGCAGCTTCGTCCACCACCTGCTGCTGCGTCTTCTTGAGCTTGTACTTGAGATGAATGTCGCTGGTCGCAATGAAGGTGTGAATGCGCGGGCGCTTGGCGAATTTCAGAGATTGCGCGGCGCGTTCCACGTCCAGCGTGCAGCAGCGCGCCAGCGCCGCCACGTTCGCCCAGGGAAACTCGCGGCTCACCGCATCCACGGCTTCGAAATCGCCTTCGCTGGCGATCGGGAAGCCCGCCTCCAGAATGTCCACGCCGAGTTCGACCAGTTTTTTGGCCATTCTCAGCTTTTCGGGCACCGTCATGCTGCACCCCGGCGATTGCTCGCCATCGCGCAGAGTGGTATCGAAAATATATACGCGGTCGCTCATTTTTTGTAGGCTCATGTTCATTATTGCGGCCTCGCTAGGATTTGGCAAATTTATAATATTACGGGTACGCATAAGCAAGTGTTATACTGATTCCGGCTATGGAACTCTATTCGCTGCACGTCTTTCTGACGGTCGCGACAGAGAAGAGCTTCTCCCGCGCGGCTGAAAAGCTGCTGCGGACGCAGCCGGCCGTCTCGCTCGCGCTGCAGCGCCTGGAACAGGAGCTCGGCGAAAAGCTCATCGATCGCTCCGGCAAAGAGCTGCTGCTCACCGACGCCGGACGCAGCGTCCTCGAATATGCGCGGCGCTTCGAGAGCCTGCAAAACGAGCTCGACAATTCACTCGCCGAACTGCGCGACAATTCCGCCGGCCGGCTCATCATCGGCGCGAACGAATCCACCACGCTCTATCTTCTCCAGCACATCGAGCGGTACCGGCAGCTTTACCCGAAAGTGAAAGTCCAGGTGCGGCGCAGTTTTTCCAGCAAGATTCCCGACGAGCTGCTCGACGGCAACCTCGAGCTCGGTGTCATCAGCTACGACCCCGGCGACGAGCGCCTGAAAACCAAGATCATCTACACCGATTCGCTCGCCTTCATCGTCTCGCCGAAACACCGCCTGGCGCAGCGCAGAACCGTCTCCATAGAAGACCTCGGTAGCGAGATTTTCATCGCGCATAACGTGATGTCGCCGTATCGCGAAGTGGTGATCCGCGAATTCCAGACACGCAAAGTGCCGCTGCGCATGGATATCGAAATGCCCACCATCGAAACCATTCGCAAACTGGTGCAGAACAACATGGGCGTGGCCTTTCTGCCGCGCATGTGCGTGGAACAGGAGATCGCCGCGAAGCAGTTGTGCGAAGTCCGCGTGAAGGAAATGCAACTCGAGCGGAAGATCCGCCTCGTGTACCCGACGCGGCGGGGTTTAAGCCACGCCGCCAAAGCGTTTCTCGCGGTCCTGGGGTAGCGCTACCATAGGCGCATGAAGGCCACCGTTCTCCTGCTGTGCGCGGCAACCGTTCTCGCACAGGTGCAACCCCCCAAGAAAAAACTTCTGGCCATCGGCGAAGTGAAAGGCTACCAGCACGATTCGGTTTCCCACGCTCTCGCTACCATCGCCAAACTCGGCCGCGAGACCGGACTCTGGGACACATACATTCGCACCGACAGCGAACTCCTCACCAAACAGAAACTCACCGCGGGCAATGCCAAAAACCTGAACCACTTCGACGCTGTCTTCTTCTATACCACCGGCGAACTCGACCTCAGCGATCAACAGAAGAAGGACCTGCTTTCGTTCGTGCGCGACGACGGCAAAGGGTTTCTCGGCGCGCATAGCGCGACCGACACGTTCTACAAGTGGCCGGAGTACGGCGACATGATCGGCGCGTACTTCAACGAGCATCCCTGGGGCCAGGTGCACTGCACCATCCGCACCGAAGACAAAGACTTCCCCGCGACCGCGCACTTCCCCGCGAGCTTTCCTTTCTACGACGAGATCTATCAGTTCAAGGAGCCCTACTCGCGAGACAAGCTGCACGTGCTGATGAGCGTCGACCCGAGCAGCGTCGACCTCAAGAATCCGAAGGTCCACCGCACCGACAACGATTTTCCCGTCACGTGGGAAAAGAGCTACGGCAAAGGACGCGTCTTCTACTCGTCGCTAGGCCACCGCGATGAAGTCTGGGACCTGCCCGATATTCAAAAGATGTGGATCGAAGCCATCAAGTGGGCGATGCGCATGTAGCCTACTCCCGGCCGTGCTTCGCGCGGCACGACAGGAAGGATTCCTGTCGTCACGAACGAAAGGCCACCATTGCTGGTGGCCTTTGATTATACCGGGTTAGATTTTTTGGTGCGGATGAGAGGACTTGAACCTCCACACCCTTGCGAGTACATGGACCTGAACCATGCGCGTCTGCCAATTCCGCCACATCCGCACGTCGGGCAAACTTCTATTTTTTCAGACTACGAGCCGCCAGTCAACTAAACTACGTCGACGCCCATGCTGCGGGCTGTTCCGCGCACGCTGTTCTTGGCGGATTCGACGTCAAAGCAGTTGAGATCGGGCATTTTGATTTTGGCGATCTCTTCCACCTGCTTCTCGGTGATTTTGCCGACCTTCGTTTTGTGCGGCTCGGCGGAACCTTTGGCGAGGTTGACGGCGCGCTTGATCAGCACCGGGACCGGCGGGGTCTTGGTGATGAACGTGAAGGAGCGGTCCGAGAAAATGGTGATCACGACCGGGATGATGAGGCCTTCCTGGTCCTTCGCGGACGTCTTTGCGTTGAAAGCCTTGCAGAAATCCATGATGTTGACGCCCTGCGGACCGAGCGCGGTACCGACAGGGGGCGCCGGGGTCGCTTTACCGGCGGGGATCTGCAGCTTCACCATTGCAGTAACTTTTTTTGCCATACACTAAACCTTTTCTACTTGCAGAAATTCAAGCTCTACGGGGGTGGCGCGGCCGAAGATCATGACCATGACGCGGAGCGTGCCGCGTTCGGTATTGACTTCGTCGACCTTGCCCGAGAAGCTGGCGAACGGCCCGTCCACGATGCGGACGTTGTCGTTCTTTTCGAAAGTCGTCTTGGGACGCGGACGCTCGGCAGCCGTCTGCTGGCGGTAGAGGATCGAATTGACCTCATCGGCGCTCAGCGGCACGGGCGAATTGCCGCCTCCCACAAATCCGGTGACGCGGGGCGTGTTCTTGATTTCGTGCCACAGCGCGTCGCTCATTTCCATTTCCACCAAAACGTAGCCGGGATAGACCAGGCGTTTGCTGGTGACCTTCTTGCCGTTGCGCAGCTCGACGACTTCCTCGGTGGGGATCAGGATTTGCCCGATCTTGTCGGCCCAACCGAAAGCGTCCGAGCGGGTACGCAGCGATTCCATCACCTTATTCTCAAAGCCGGAATAGGTGTGGATGATGTACCACTTCTTGGGAGAGTTCTCGTCATAGCCGCCCTGCGCCGGTTCGCCTTCAGCGGGTTCGGCGCCGCTTGCTTCCGCGGCCGTCCCTTCCGCTCCTTCGGCCTGAGCTTCGGGCTCGGCGTCTTCGGGCTGCTGTTCGAAGGCGTCTTCGGAGTCGTGCGCTTGTTCGAGTTGCTCGTCTTCCATATACGCCTGCTTACTTGGTAAAGAACGTGAGGACGCCTGTGACAGCGCGCCGCAGCACGGTGTCCACTATGGCAAAATAGCCGGCGAACAGAAACACCGAGACGATGACGACCGCAGTGGTGCTTTCGACCTGCTTGCGGTTAGGCCAAGTGACACGACGCATCTCCGAGCGGAGTTCATCAATGTACTCCCTGGTGTTCTGAACGAAATTCTTTTTTTCTTCGGCCATGAAACTCTTGCTCCGGCTTGTTACGGGGATATTGGCAGGGGCGGAGGGATTCGAACCCCCACTCGCGGTTTTGGAGACCGCTGGTCTGCCGTTAAACCTACGCCCCTGCGAGCGAGCCCCGAAACTGGGGCATTCCTCTATTCTACTTAATTTCCCGATGCGCCTGGTGCTTGCGGCAGTGGCGGCAAAACTTGCTCAGCTCGATGCGCTCCGTCTTGGTCTTCTTGTTCTTGGTGCTCGAGTAATTGCGGTTCTTGCATTCCGTACACTGGAACGTAATGATATCGCGAGGCATTTGAAATCTCCTACTTAATAATTTCCGTCACGGTGCCGGCGCCGACGGTGCGTCCGCCTTCGCGAATGGCGAAGCGGAGGCCCTTATCCATGGCGACCGGGGTGATCAGTTCGACGTTCAGGTTCACGTTGTCGCCCGGCATCACCATC
>Ga0134128_10002404_pt1 | contig 23284 bp, 21 predicted proteins | sample KB31754_FD_96462 | JGI IMG/M metagenome (GOLD analysis project Ga0134128, IMG submission 96462) | Terrestrial soil microbial communities with excess Nitrogen fertilizer from Kellogg Biological Station, Michigan, USA - KB3-175-4 | ecosystem: Environmental > Terrestrial > Soil > Unclassified ... | reverse complement strand
CCCCCGCTAGCCCGATGGCGGCGGCCCGCCGCGCCCGGCTTCGCCGCGCTTGCGACCCCCGCTAGCCCGATGGCGGCGGCCCGCCGCGCCCGGCTTCGCCGCGCTTGCGACCCCCGCTAGCCCAGGACGCCCGGGTTGCGCTGGTCGCCCGGGAAACCGTCGGCGACGATCGCCGCCAGCTCCGTGAGCGCTTCGCGGGTCCCGCGCCGCAACCGGTCCAGGTCGATCTCGGCGCCCTCCTCGAGGTGCGGGTCGAACGGCACCAGCTGGACCGCGCGGCAGCGCCGGGAGAAGTGGTCGATCACCTTGTTCATGTCGACCTTGCCCGGGCGCGGGCGCACCCCGTTGATGACCGCGATCGAATTGCGGACCAGGTCTTGGTGGCCGTGGGCGTCCAGCCAGTCCAGCGTCGCCGACGCGCTGCGCGCGCCGTCGATGGACGCCGAGCTGACCACGACCAGGGCGTCGGCCTTCTCCAGCACCGACGTCATCACCGAATGCAGCAACCCGGGGCCGCAGTCGGTGAGCACCAGCCCGTAGAACCGTTCCAGGATTTCCAGGATCCGCGCATAGTCCTCGGCGCTGAACGCTTCCGAGATGGCGGGGTCCGTCTCCGATGCGAGCACCTCCAGGCCGCTGGGACCCTTTGAGGTGTAGCGGCGCACGTCGCTGTAGCGCTCGATGGTTCCGGCGTCGTGGAGCAGCTGGCGCACCGTCGCGGCCGTCTCCAGCGGGATCTTCTGGCTGAGCGTGCCGCGGTCGGGGTTGGCGTCCACGGCCACCACCCGGTCGCCGCGGATGGACGCAAAGGTGGCGCCCAGCGTCGCGGCGATCGTCGTCTTGCCGACCCCGCCCTTCAGCGACAGGAACGCCACCCGATACGAGCCCCGCAACGGACGGTTCACCTGGGCGACCAGGTTGTTGTACCGGCTCGCGCGAGGGCTTTCGCCCAGGTTGATGAGCCCGCCGGACATCTTGTACAGCAGCAGGCGCCACCCGTCGGACGGCGGTGGCTGAACCGGGCGCAACAACATGCCGGTGGACAGTTCCGGATACGGCGTGTGTGGCAGGTGCTCGGGACGCTGCGGCACCCCCCGGACTTGCGTGGGCGGCGCGTCCGGCCCGGTGTAGTAGGCGCCGTAGGCGGTGGGGTCGACGCGCGGGATACCGGTGACCGGTGTGGAGTCCCACGGCGGCATCCCGGGTCGGGGCGCCGTGGGAGGGGCCGGCTCCTGATGCTCGGGTCCGGGGACGCGGCGTTCGGTGCGGAATCCGGCGAAGACGCGAGTGGGGGCGTCCCCGCCCGAATCCGACTGCGGTTCGCCGGTCTCCTGCTGGCCCGCCGACGACGACTGTGGGGGAATTTGCGTGGTTGGTTGTTCGGGCGCCCCCACGCCCGTCGTTGGATGCTCGGACACTGCATTCCCCCTTGTTGTGCGCACTCGGTGTGCGCTATTCCCTTTTGTGCCTTATTCGGGGCGGTTGTTCACCTAGTTCACCCTCAACCCACGCCCGCATAAGAATGCAGGCCGACAGTGACCAGATTAACGAAGAACAAATTGAAGATCATGGCTACAAACCCTGCGACATTGATCCAGGCGGCTTTCCTGTCCCGCCATCCGGCGGTCGACCTGGCGTGCAGGTAGGCGGCGTAGATCACCCACGCGACGAACGACACCGTCTCTTTGGGGTCCCAGCCCCAATATCTGCCCCAGGCTCCTTCGGCCCAGATGGCCCCGAAAATGACCCCGAAACCGAACACCGGGAACGCGAAGATCGTGGTGCGGTAGGCGATGCGGTCCAGGGTCTGCGCGTCGGGGAAGCGCCGCACCAGCCGGGCCGGCGCGCTGTCGATGTCGGGATCGCCTAGCCGGGAGGTACGCAGCAAGAACAGGATGCTGGCGATCCCGGCGACCATGAACACCCCGGACCCCAGGCTGACCACCGACACGTGGATGGGCAACCAGTAGGACTGCAGCGCGGGCATCACCGGCGCGGCATTGGTGTAGAGCCAGCGTCCGGACACCGTGAGCAGGATCAGCACCGGCAGCAGCAGAAAGACCCACAGCGGGCGGTATTGGGGGCGGCGCAACACGATCGCCCCGGCGATCAACCCGCACAAGCAGGTCAGGTTGATGAATTCGTACATGTTGCCCCACGGCACCCGCATCGTGGCCAGGCCGCGCAGCACCAGGCACGCCAGCAGCAGGCCGGTGCCCAGGTAAACCACGGACAACCCGGCGCCACCGACGCGCTCGTCGATCGGGCGCTGGGCTGCCTCTTCGACCACGCCGGGGGTGGTGGCGTCGGTGCTGACCGAACCGGCCAGCACTCGGGCGTGCCGATCCGCGCGACGCCCGCCCGCGTAGGCCAGCTCGAAGGCCAACAGCAGCAGGGCGATGACCAGGGCGACGACGGCCGACGTGAACGCCCAGTCGGAGTAGCGCGCCAGCTCGACGTTGACGTGCAGCGTGTTCATGTGACGTCCACCTGAGAACTCCTTTGGGACACCCGGGGCGTCTCGGCGCGGCCCGCCGCGCCGGGCTCGCCCAGTCCGTCCAGCAACCGCTTGGTCAATCGCTCGAACTCGTCGCCCCACCCGGAGTTGTCGGTTCGCGCCAGGCCACCCAGCTCGACGTTCACCGTACCGGGTGCGCCGGCGTCGGGCGTCAGACGGACCCACACCCGGCGGCGGCGCACCAGCAGCGACACCACCAGACCGCCCATCATCGTGATCGCGAAGACGAGCACCCAGGTCTGGCCCGGGTCATGGGAGACCTGCAGGTTGACGAACGGCACCGCGCCGTCGAAGCGGATGACGGTACCGGCGGCCGGCCCCTGGTCGATCCGGACCGCCTGGCCGGCGCGCAGGTTGACCCGCTTCTCCTTGGTCAGCCGGCCCTGCTCGATCAGCCGGGGATCCAGGGTGAACAGCGACTGCGGCCGCCCGGTGTCCAGGCCGGTGTCGCCGCGGTAGATGTCGACGGCCACCGCGGGGGCGTTCAGTGCCGGGAAGCGCGACGACAAGAGCGTGCCGTCCAGCTGCTCGGTCGGCGCCAGCAGGCCCTGGATGGCGATCTGATGCTTGCGGCGCTCCGCGGGGTCGGGGTAGCTGCCGGCCGGCGGATCGATCCGCGCCACGCCCGACGAGAGCAGGGTCCGCGGATCGTCCGGTCGCCACTGCACGGTCGACGTGCGGACCTGCCCGTCCGGGAAAGTGACGGTGAAGGTGGGGGCGTAGCCGTGCCCTTGCAGGTACACGCGATCACCGCCGAGCCGCAGCGGGTGGTTGACCTCCAGCTGGTAGTGCCGCCAGGTGTTGGCGGTCAGGTCCTCACCGGACTGATAGTCGATGTGCGCGGCGAACGAGGTGGCCTGCCCGGACGGCAGGTAGTGCGCCACGAAGTCGTCGACCCGGATGCACACCGGGTGCAGCGAGGTGCCGTCGACGGTGTTGCCGGCCCGGAACGAGTCGAACGCGGCCGGCGACGCGGAACAGAAGCCCGGGCCCCCGTCGGCGATGACGATCACGTTGCCCTCGTAGCCGAACAGCTTGCCGACCGCCACCGCAGCCAGCAGGCCCAGCAGGGAGAAGTGGAAGAGGATGTTGCCGAATTCGCGCAGGTAGCCCTTCTCGGCGGACACTTCCACGACTTCCGAATCCGCTGGATCGGTGCCGTCGTGGTGCCGGATGGCGGTGCGCCAGCCGCGCAGCAGTCCGGTGATCGCGTTGGCCAGGGTGTTCAGCTGTTCAGCGCCGGCCTGGATCTGCTGGCTGGAGTACTTCGGCAGCCGGGCCAGGTTGCGCGGGGCGGCGACCGGGGTGGACCGCAGGCCGCGGACATGCTCGATCATCCGCGGGGTGACGCAGCCGACCAGGGACACGAACAGCAGCACGTAGATGGCGGTGAACCAGAAGCTGGAAAACACGTTGAAGGCCTGCAACCGATCCAGCCACGGCCCGATTACCGGGTGGGCTTTCAGGTAGTCGTCGACCTTGCCGGCGTTGAGGCTGCGCTGCGGCACCAGCGCCCCCGGTATCGCGCCGAGCGCGAGCAGAAACAACAGCACCAGCGCGGTGCCCATGGACGTCAGCGCGCGCCAGGTGTTGCGTGCCTTCTGCGCGAGCAGACGCAGAATCGCACGGGGGCGGGTCTTTTCGTGCGATTCTGCGTCTGCTCGCGGCTCGACGGGCGCGCTCAAATCGGGAGCCTCACGTCGGAGACGAACGCGTCGCGCAGCCAGGAGACGAAGTCGTTCCACACGCCGGTGACCAGCAGGGCGCCGACCGCGATCAGCAACACGCCGCCGAACACCTGGATGGCCCGGGTGTGCCGGCGCAGCCAGCCCATTCCCGCCACCGCGCCCGCCGAGCCGAATGCCAGCAGCACGAACGGGATGCCCAGGCCCAGGCAGTACGCGATCACCAACACGGTTCCGCGCGCCACGCTGGCGCCGTCGGTGGCCGAGGCGACGGTGATCACGCCGGCCAGCGTCGGCCCCAGGCACGGCGTCCAGCCCAAGGCGAACACCGCGCCCAGCACCGGCGCCCCGGCGACCGTGGTCAGCTGACGCGGGCTGAACCGGGCCTGGCGCTGCAGGGCCGGGACGAGCCCGACGAACACCAGCCCCATCACGATGGTCAGCACGCCGCCGGCCCGCTGCAGCAGCAGCTGGTTGGTGATCAGCGCGGTCGTCATGCCGAGGACGGCGACGGTGCCGAGCACGAACACCGCGGTGAACCCGGCGACGAACAGTGCCGCCGAGCCGGCGACCCGCCACCGGGCGCCCGGCGGGGCTTTAATTGCGCCCGGGGCCGGCTGTTCGTCAACGCCGACAACCGCGGCCAGGTACGAGAGATAGCCGGGCACCAGCGGCACCACGCAGGGCGAGGCGAACGACACCAGCCCGGCCAGCAGGCACACGCCGAGCGCCACCAAAAGCGGCCCGGCGGCGGCGATCTGGGTGAAGCCGGTCATTCTTGCGCCATTCGCTGCACCACGGGCTGCAGGTCGGCCGCCAGCATTTCCCGCAGGAAGACGGCCGCGACGCGGTGCTGGCGGTCCAGGATCAGCGTGGACGGGATCACGGTGGTGGGGTACCTGCCGCCGAACGCGATCAGGGTGCGCATGGCCGGGTCGTAGATCGACGGGAACGTGACGTGCCGGTCGTTCACGAAGTCCAGCGCCGCTTGCCGGTTGTTGTCGCGGACGTCGATGCCCAGAAACGACACCCCTGCGCCGCGGGTGGCGTCATACACCTGCTGGAGCTGGCTGACCTCGGCCCGACACGGTCCGCACCACTGGCCCCAGACGTTGATGACCACGACCCGGCCGGCGAAGATCGGATCGTCCAGCGACAGCGTGTGCGCCGGGTCGGCCAAGTCGGGGCCGGACAGTGGGCCGGGGCGGCCACGGCTGGACGGCGGGTTGTAGTAGATGTCGGTCTTGCCGCCGGGCGACACGAATTCGAAGGTGCCGCCCTGGGCGACCGCGTCATGGCCGGAGGAACAGCCGGCGAGCAGGCTCGTCAGCAGCACCCCGGCCATCGCCTGTCGCCAGATGATCACGGCGCCGCCGGCTGGCAGTACTCGACGCCGGCCAGCCGGTCGCCGTCGTAGACCAGGGTCGTCACCGACGCGAGGCCGCATTGCCGCCGCCGCGGGTCGTGCCACAGCCGCTGACCGGTCAGGTGCAGGCGCAGCGTCCACACCGGCAGCTGGTGGCTGACGCACAACACCTCGTGGCCGGCGCCGCGGGCGCGGGCCTTGTCGACCGCCGTCTCCATCCGGGCCGCGATCTCGGCGTAGGGCTCGCCCCAGGACGGCCGGAGCGGGTTGCGCAGCTGCCACCACACCCTCGGGTCGCGCCAGGCGCCGTCGCCGGGGCTGACGCGGCGGCCCTGGAAGAAGTTGGCGGACTCGATCAGGTCCGGGTCGCTGTCGACGGGAAGACCGTGCTTGGCGGCGATGGGCGCGGCGGTTTCCTGGGCACGTTGCAGGGGCGAGGCGATCACCGCGACGATGTCGCGGTCGGCGAGCGCGTCGGCCACCGCGGCCGCCTGCGCCCGGCCCGCCTCGGACAGGTGAAACCCGGGCAGCCGCCCATAGAGGATGCCGCTCGGGTTGTACACCTCGCCGTGCCGGACGACGTGCACCCGGGTTTGCTCGGCCATCAGGATTTCCCCTCCTCGGCTTCGGCGGCGGCCCTGGCCGCCGCCGGCAGGGCGTCGGCGATGCGGTCGAACGCGCCGTCGTCCAGCGCGGTCGAGACGAACCACGCCTCGAAGGCGCTGCACGGCGGGTAGACGCCCGCGTCCAGCAGCGCGTGAAAGAACGGTGGATAACGCCAGGTCTGGCTGGCCCGCGCGGACGCGAAATCCGTCACCGGCGCGTCCGAGAAGAACACGCTGAGCATGTTGCCGGCCCGCGGAATCTGGTGCGACACACCGGCATTCGTCAGTGCCTCGGAGAAGAGCCCGGCCAGCCGGTCCGCGTTGGCATCCAGCGCGGCGTAGGCGGCGGCGTCGGCGTTGCGCAGCGTCGCCAGCCCGGCGGCCATGGCAACCGGGTTTCCCGACAGGGTGCCGGCCTGATACACGGGGCCCAGCGGCGCCAGCCGCTCCATCACCTCGGCCCGCCCACCGAAGGCGGCGGCCGGCAAACCACCACTCATCACCTTGCCAAAGGTGAACAGGTCGGCATCGACGGGATCGATTCCGTACCAACCACTTCGGCTGACCCGGAAACCCGTCATCACCTCGTCGATGATCAGCAGCGCGCCGTGTTCGGCGGTGAGCGCGCGCAGCGCCGCGTTGTAGCCCGCCGCGGGCGGAACCACCCCCATGTTGCCGGGGCTGGCTTCGGTGATCACTCCGGCGATCTGGTCGCCGAACCGGGCGAATGTCTGGTGTACGGCGTCAATGTCGTTGTAGGGCAACACGATGGTGTCGGCCGCCGTCGCCCCGGTGACGCCCGGCGAGGACGGCAGACCCAGCGTCGCCACCCCTGAGCCCGCGTCGGCGAGCAACGCGTCGACATGGCCGTGGTAGCAACCGGAGAACTTGATGATCTTGGCCCGGCCGGTGAAGCCGCGGGCCAGCCGCACCGCGCTCATGGTGGCCTCGGTGCCGGAGTTGACCAGCCGGATCCGGTCGACCGGCGCCACCCGCCCGATCATCTCGGCGGCCAGCTCGCTCTCCGCCGGGGTGGGCGCCCCGAACGACAGACCGGAGGCAGCGGCCTTGGCGACGGCGTCGACCACGGCGGGGTGGGCATGGCCCAAGATCATCGGCCCCCACGAACAGACCAGGTCCACATACCGGTTGCCGTCGGCGTCGGTCAGCCAGCACCCGCGGGCGTGCGTGATGAACGGCGGCGTCCCGCCCACCGCCGTGAACGCTCGAACGGGAGAGTTGACCCCGCCGGGAATGACGGCGCAGGCGTCCTCGAACAACCGTGCCGACACCGCCGTGGCCCGGGGGGTCCCGGCGGCGTGCGCGGTCGCCTGGTCACTGCTTCCCATGACGACCAGTGTCCCAGCCTTCGCGGCCCATCCAACTACAGGGTGTAGCAGAAGGGGTATCGGGGTTGTCCTGGCCCCGTGCCTGCGAGTTGGATGGACGTATGCAACTCCCACAAGGACTTGCCCGGTTCAACCGTCACGTCACCAACCCGATTCAGCGGATGTGGGCCGGTTGGCTCCCGTCGTTCGGCATCGTGGAGCACGTGGGACGGCGTTCGGGCAAGCCGTACCGCACACCGGTGAACGTGTTCAACACCGAGGTCGATGGCAAACCCGGGGTGGCGATCGTGCTGACCTACGGCCCGGACCGGGACTGGCTGAAGAATCTGACCGCGGCGGGCGGCGGGCGGGTGCGCGCCAAGGGCAAAACCTTTGGCATCGCCGATCCGCGTGTGGTGTCCAGGGATGAGGCGGCGGCGCACGTCACGCGCAGGGCGCGACGGGTTTTCGCCAGGCTGCCTTTCGAGCAAGCGGTGTTGCTCACCCGGACTTCCTGAACACCCGGGTGATGCGGATCGCGGCGATCGTCGAGCGGGCGGTCGGCCTCGACAGCGGTCGACGCCCTGCGCCCGCCAATGCGGTGGTCAACTTCTCCCATCACACGGTTTCTGTGGTCGCGGTGATCACCGACGTGATCCGGCACGGGCGGCCCGTGGTGGGCGTGGCTTTCGACTCGATCGGGCGGTTCGCGCAGGGCGGAATCCTGCGGGACCGGATGATTCCGCGGGTGCTGGCCGCCTCCCCCGATGCGCTGCTGGACGCGTCCGGGTTCCTCGACCCGGCCGCGGTCCTGGCGTGCGCACTGACCGACGAGAAACCCGGCGGTCACGGGGACCGGGCGGCGGCGGCGGGCGCGCTGGAACTGGCGTGCTGGGACCTCAATGCCAAACTGCGCGACGAGCCCGCGTGCGTGACCATCGCCCGCCATGCCGGACGAGACCCCGCGCCGGCGGTTCCGGTGTATGCCGCCGGCGGCTACTACTACACCCGGGGCGGTGCCGATCAGCTGCGCCGGGAAATACGCGGGTACCTCGACCTCGGCTACGACGCGGTCAAGATGAAGATCGGCGGCGCCACGCTGGACGAGGACCTGGCGCGGATCGAGGGCGTCATCGACATCGTCGGTGACGCGGGACGGGTCGCGGTCGACGCGAACGGCCGGTTCGACCGGGACGAGGCCATCCGTTGGGCGAGCGCGCTGGCCCCGTACGGCCTGCGCTGGTACGAGGAGCCGGGCGATCCGTTGGATTACGCGCTGCACCAGGCGGTGACGGACTGCTATGCCGGCGCGGTGGCCACCGGCGAAAACCTTTTCTCGGTTCCGGACGTGACCAATCTGGTTCGCTACGGGGGCATGCGGCCGGACCGTGATGTCTTCCAGATGGATCCTGGCCTGAGCTACGGGCTGTGCGAGTACATGCGGATGCTCGACGTTGTCCAAGCCCATGGCTTTGATCGCCGCTTCGCGTTCCCGCACGGTGGGCACCTGATCAACCTGCACGTCGCGGCCGGCCTCGGCCTGGGCGGGTGTGCGGCTTACCCCGGAGTGTTCGCGCCGTTCGGCGGCTATTCCGACACCTGCGTGGTTACGGAGGGCCGGATCTCGCCGACGGACGCCGCGGGGTTCGGGCTCGAGCAGAAGGCGGGCCTTGCCGAACTGATCGCGGAGCTGACCGGAGACAGCGGATGAAGATCGCGGTAATAGGTTGCGGTGCAATGGGTTCCATCTATGCGGCCAGACTGGCGGCCGCGGGTAACGACGTGCTGGCCATCGACCGCCACCAGCCCAGCATCGAACAGATCAGCCGGGGCGGGCTGCGAGTCACCGGCCCGGGCTACGACCAGGTGGTGCCGCTGCGGGCAAGCACCACCGCGCCCGACGAGCCGATGGATTTGATCGTGCTGGCGGTCAAGGCCGCCGACGTGACGGTTGGTGCGCGGCAAGCTCTTCCGATGCTGGGTGCGGCCACACCGGTGTTGACCATCCAGAACGGTCTGGGGTCGGCGGAAACCGTCGCGGGCATCGTCGGCGCCGAGCGCGTCGCCGTGGGGATCGCCAGCGGGTTCGGCGCGTCCCGCGTGGCCCCGGGCCATGTGCATCACAACGCCATGCGGGCGATGCGCTTCGGCGCCTACTCGTCGTTGCCGCATGCGACGGTCGAATCGATCGCGCGGGCCTGGGCCGATGCCGGATTCGACGCCGCCGCGGTCGCCGACATCGCCGCCATGCAGTGGGAGAAGCTCATCTGCAACGTCGCCTACAGCGCGCCGTGCGCGCTGACCGGCATGACCGTCGGCCAGGTGATGGACGACCCGCAGATGGGGCCGGTCAGCCAGGCCGCCGCGACCGAAGCGTGGACGGTCGCGCGCGCCTCCGGCATCGCGGTGGCCGTCGCCGACCCCATCGCCCACGTTCGCGCCTTCGGCGCGCAGCTGCCCGACGCCAAACCGTCGGCGTTGCTGGACCACGAGGCGCGCCGGGTCAGCGAGATCGATGTCATCAACGGCGCGGTGCCACGCCAGGGTGCCCGGGTCGGCGTGGCGGCCCCGGTGAACGCGACGCTGACCGCCTTGATCACATCGATCGAACGGCAGTGGGGCTGAGCCGGAACGCATGCGCTAGTAGAGCTTTGGAGAGAATGGCATCCGCTTGCTCGGCCGAGTACGTCGGCGCGCGACGACGTAGAGCCCCAGCACCACCGCCCAGGACAGCAGGCTGAGCCACAGTTGACTGCGCGCGGCGTGATCGAACGCCATCCGCACCAACACCGCGGTGATTCCGAGAAGAGTGAGGATCGACAGCACCGGGAAGAACCACATCTTCACCGTCAGCTTTTCCGCGGGCGTCCGGCGGCGCAGGATGATCTGCGACAGGGCGATCAGCAAGTAAACAAACAATATAACGGCGCCCGACGAGTTGAGCAGGAACAGAAACACCGTGTTGGGGGCGACCCGCGCCATGATGACGCACGCGAATCCGACTGCCGACGAGCACAAGATCGCGATGTAGGGAACGCCGCGGCCGCTCAGCTTGACCAACCGCATCGGTGCCTCGCCCCGGTCGGCGAGCACGAACAACATGCGTGACGCCGTGTAAAGCCCCGAGTTCAAACAGGACAGCACCGCGGTGAGCACGACCGCGTTCATCACCTGATCCGCCCCGGGCAGCCCCATGTGCTTGAGCGCGGCCACATACGGCGACGCGCCGAGTTCCACGGAATCCCAAGGCAGGATCGCCACGAGCAGAAAAACCGAACCGACGAAGAAGATGCCGATGCGCGCCACGACCGAACGGGTCGCCCTTTGGACCGCGAGTTCGGGGTCGCGACTTTCCGCCGCCGCGACGGTGACGATCTCGGCGCCCACCATGGAGAAGATCACCACCACGATGGCGGCGAACACCGCGCCCACACCGTGGGGAAAGAAACCGCCGTGCGAGTGCAGGTTGCTCAGGCCTCCGTGATGGCCCGGCATCAATCCCAGGACATACGCGGTACCCACGGTGAGGAAGATCACGATGGACGCGACTTTGATTCCGGCGAACCAGAATTCGAACTCGCCGAAGGACGACACGGAGAACAGGTTGGTCGCCGTCATCAACAGCATCAGACTCAGCGACAGCAGCCACAGCGGGGCGTGCAACCAGTAGGTGAGTACTTTTCCGCCGGCGACCGCCTCGAAGCCCACCACGATCACCCAGAAGTACCAGTACAACCAGGCGACCGAAAACCCCGCCCAGCCGCCGAGGGCTTTGGCCGCGTAGTCGGCGAACGATCCGGTCGACGGGTTCGCGGCCGCCATCTCGCCCAGCATCCGCATCACCAGGACGATGAGCAGACCGCACAGGGCGTAGGTGAGGAACGCGGCCGGGCCGGTGTCTTTGATCACCACGCCGGATCCGACGAACAAGCCGGCGCCGATCACACCGCCGAGCGCGATCATGCTGAGTTGCCGCTGCGACAGCCCTTGGCGCAGTTGCGAAGTGCCAGCCATGACCAGCCACCCCCTGAGCGCATCGCGGTGTTGGTCATCAACCACAACACATCGGGCGCCGGGATACCAGCTGGCGGTGTCAGCGGCTGCGCCGGAAGGCAATCCGATCGCAATGTTGTGGGTGGTGGCAATCATCGCCGTCGGCGCTACGCTGTGTACCGATCCCGCCTCCGAACGCCTGAAAAGATCACCGCTTCGTGACCGAAAGGTCACACCAGATCACACAATGCTTCCAATACGGCGTGGCTCGGCGGGTAATACCCGCTCAGCGCGGCATTATTGCGATCATGCCTGACCTCACACGCCGGGTGGTGCTCCGGATGGGCGCCGGTGCCAGCCTCGGAGCCGCCGGCGTGTTCGCCTTCAGCTCGCTGATGGCTCCGGACACGGCGCACGCCGCGAGGTTGCCGCAAGCTCCCGCCCCGTTCGAGCCGCCGACGGCGGGCAGCGCCCTGCCGGCCAGGCTCACCGGATCATTCGTGTCGGCCGCCCGCGGGGGCATCAAGACCAACTATGTGATCGCCATGCCACCCGGCCAAACCGGGATGCTGCGTCCGGTGATCGCGCTACACGGCGTGGACGGCGACGCCAACCAGATGATCGACATGGGGGTTCCGGACGGGCTGGCCCGGCTGGCCAAGGAGGGCAAGCCGCCGTTCGCGGTGGTGGGCGTTGACGGTGGCAACACCTATTGGCACAAAAGGACTTCCGGCGAGGACTCCGGTGCAATGGTGCTCGACGAGCTGCTGCCGATGCTGTCCACAATGGGTTTCGACACCTCCCGGGTCGGTTTCATGGGGTGGTCGATGGGCGGATACGGGGCGCTTCGTCTGGGTGCCAAGCTGGGGCCGTCACGGACCGCCGGTATCTGCGCGGTCAGTCCGGCGTTGTACACCTCATACGCGACGAGCGCCCCGGGCGCGTTCGACAGCAACGAGGACTTCGTGCAGAACAGCGTGATGGGTCTGCCGGCGCTGAATTCGATTCCGCTGCGCGTGGACTGCGGTAACTTCGACCGCTTCTATTTCGCCACAAAGCAATTCATCTACCAGTTGAAAACTCAACCGGCAGGCAGTTTCTCGCTCGGCGGCCACGACGTCGCCTATTGGCGCACCCAATTACCCGGCGAACTGGCCTGGATGGCGACCTAGCCCACGCAGATGACACTTCGGGAGGAATCAGTCGCCAGCAGCCCACGCCCCGTGGAGCGGCGGACTTCCCGAAGGGGATTCCGGCCCGACATCGAGGGACTGCGCGCCGTCGCGGTGATCGCCGTGGTGCTCTACCACGCCGGCATCCCGGGAGTCAGCGGCGGTTACATCGGCGTGGACGTCTTCTTCGTCATCTCCGGCTTTCTCATCACCGGGCTGCTCTTTCGAGAAGCGACTACCACGAATACCGTTGCGCTGGGCCGGTTTTACGGTGCGCGCGCCCGGCGACTGCTGCCGGCTGCGGCCATCGTCGGCACCATCACCGCGATCGCTGCGGCCGTGGTGCTGCCGCCGCTACAGGCCCGCAGCGTGTTCCTCGACGGCATCGCCAGCGCCCTGTACGTCGGCAACTACCGGTTCGCCCTGCACGGCACCGACTACCTGACCGCCGACGCGCCGTCACCGTTCCAGCACTACTGGTCGCTGGGCGTCGAGGAACAGTTCTACCTGGTGTGGCCGGTGCTGATCATTGCCGTCGCCTGGTCGGTCCGGCGCATCCCGGTGCTTCGCCGCGTGCCCGGCCCGGCACCGTACGCGGCGGTCCTCGCGGTGGTCGCCGCCGCGTCGTTGACGGCGGGCGCGCTGTGGACCCACACATCGCCGTCGTGGGCGTTCTTCTCGCTGCCCACCCGGGCTTGGGAACTGGCGGCCGGCGGCCTGGTCGCCCTGTCGATCCAGCAGTGGCGCCGGCTGTCGCTGCTGACCGCATCGATCGCCGGCTGGGGCGGCCTGGCGTTGATCCTGCTGACCTGCACCCAGCTCAACGCCCACACCCCGTACCCCGGCGTCGAGGCGCTGCTGCCCGTGCTGGGTACCGCGCTGATCATCGGCGGCGGCGCCGTCACCGGCGGACTTGGGCACGGTCGGCTGCTGTGCCGCCCGGCGATGCGCGCCGTCGGCCGGATCTCATACTCCTGGTACCTGTGGCACTGGCCGGTGCTGCTGCTGATGCCGGCGCTGCTCGGCGAGCCCGCGGGACTGCCGGCCAGGTTGAGCGCGACGGCCGTCTCCGCCGGGCTGGCCGTCATCACCCTGCATCTGGTGGAAAACCCCGGCCGCTTCGCCGCGGCCCTGCGCCGCTCGGCGAGAGTCAGCCTGGTCGTGGCGGGTGGCGCCAGCGCCGCCACCGCCTGCGCATGCATGCTGCTGCTCAACGTGATCCCCGCGCCCGTCGGCCATGGGGTTGCCGCCCCGCGGGCCAACATCGTCGCGGTGCCCCCGGCCGGCGTCCCCGCGCTCAGCCCCCAGGAGGCGGCGGTCCGTCAGGCCTTCGACCAGGCGCGCGTCATCCTCGCGGCGGCCGCCGGCCTGCGCGCCGTCCCGTCGAACCTCGACCCGCCCCTCGCCAAGGCGCCGGCCGACAAGGCCGCGGTGTTCGTCAACGGCTGCGTGCGGTCCTGGCGCGACGTCGGACAAAGCGAGTGCGCGACCGGCGACACCGCCTCGCCGACGACCGTGGCCCTGATCGGCGACTCGCACGCCGCCATGTGGAACCCGGCGTTCGAGCAGCTCGCCGAGCAGCGGCACTGGCGACTGGAGACGCTGGCCAAAGTGACCTGCCCGCTGCAGGAACTGCACATCGTGAGCCCGTATCTGGGGCGCGAGTACACCGAATGCGAGCAGTGGCGCGCCCAAATCTTGGCCCGGATGAACGCCGAACACCCGCGGCTGGTGGTGCTGGACATGAGCCGGCGCTACGGCGGGGACTTCGGTTTCACCTCCTACGACCCGGCGTGGATCGACACCCTGGGCCGCACCGTGGCGCAATTGCGCGGCACCGGCGCGACCGTCCTGGTGCTGGGGCCTGCCGCCGACCCGCATTCGTCCGCACCGACCTGCCTGTCCGCCCACCTTGACGACGCAACCGCCTGTGCGCCAACGAGATCCGCGGCGACAAACGGTGACGGGATCGCCGCCGAGCGCGCGGCGACGACGGGCAACGACGGGCACTACGCCGACCTGACCGACCTGTTCTGCTCTCCCGACCGCTGCCCGCTGATCGTCGGCAACACCCTCGTGTTCCGCGACGACAACCACGTGACGACCGAGTATGCGCAGTTGGTGGCACCGCTGATGGGTGCGCTGGCGGATCGCGCCCTGGCGGACGGGTGAACGGCAATGAACTTCTTGTGGCGAACGAACGTCAGATCAGTGAAGGGTTTTTGGGGGTTTTAGACATGTCTCCGCTGCTGCTGGCCTGCATCGCAGTCACCGCACCCGTCGCCGGGATCGGCCTGCTCCACCTGCAAGATCGCCTGGAGCGATGGGACTACGAGCGGCACGCGGAAGACTGACACCTAGGTTCAAAGGGCGGTAAATCCGCGTCGTCGCGGCCGCGGTCTACGCATTTATGCCGATGTTTTGCGTATCGGCGCGCCCGCATGCTGGCTAACATGAGCGAGATCGATACGCCGCTGGTGGACTGGAGCGAGCAAAGCGTGAGCGAGCTGCCGATTGGGACCGTGACGCTGCTGCTTGCCGATGTCGAAGGCTCCACACGGTTGTGGGAAACGCAGTCCGAGGTCATGGCGACCGGGCTCGAGCACCTCAATCGCACCGTGGACGACCTCGTGGTCGCGCACGGCGGGGTGCGGCCGGTCGAACAGGGCGAGGGCGACAGCTTCGTGCTCGCGTTCGCCCGCGCCAGCGACGCCGTGGTCTGCGCGCTCGAGTTGCAGCTGGCCGCCCTGGCGCCGATCCGGCTTCGCATCGGGGTGCACACCGGGGAGGTGCAGTTGCGCGACGCCGGCAACTACGCCGGGCCCACCATCAATCGAACCGCGCGGCTGCGCGACCTCGCACACGGCGGGCAGACCGTACTGTCCGGTGCCACCGAGCCGTTGGTGGTCGACCGGTTGCCCACCGACGCCTGGTTGACGGACCTGGGTGTGCACCCGTTGCGTGACCTGCCGCGCCCGGAGCGGGTCGTGCAACTCAACCATCCCGAGCTGCGCAACGACTTCCCACCGCTGCGGTCCGCGAATGATGTTGTCGGAGCCCATCTTCCGGTTCAGTTGACGAGCTTCGTGGGTCGCGGCCCGCAGATCGGCGACATCACGCAGCTCTTGAAAGAGAACAGGTTGGTGACCCTGACCGGGGCCGGCGGGGTCGGTAAGACCCGGTTGGCGGTCCAGGTCGCCGCCGAAGCGGCACGGGAGTTCGGTGGCGGGGTCTGGTTTGTCGACCTGGCGCCGGTCACCAATCCCGTCGTCGTGCCCGTCGTCCTGGCACGCACCCTGGGCCTTGTCGACCAGCCGGGCCGCTCCACCATGGAGGCGGTCGCGAAATTCGTCGCGAATCGAAAGATGTTGCTGCTCTTGGACAATTGCGAGCACCTGCTGGACGCCAGCGCGAGCCTGGTGATCGCCCTGCTCGACGCCGGCCCCGATGTGACGATGCTGGCCACCAGCCGCGAGCCGATCGGCATCGCCGGCGAGCTGACCTGGCGGGTGCCATCGCTATCGGCGGACGGCGAAGCCCTCGCATTGTTCGTCGACCGTGCCCGCCGAACGAAGCCGGATTTCCAACTCACCGAGGAGAATTCGGCCGCGATCGCCGAGATCTGCCGACGCCTGGACGGCATACCGCTGGCGATCGAGCTGGCGGCCGCGCGCACCCGCACCCTGTCGCTGACCCAGATCGTCGACGGCCTCCACCACAATTTCCGCCTGCTCGCCGGGGGCGCGCGCACCGCGGTCCGCCGCCAGCAGACGCTGCGCGCGTCCATCGACTGGTCGCACGCCATGCTCACCGAGCCGGAGCGCATCCTGTTCCGCCGCCTGGCGATGTTCATGGGCGGCTTCGACCTCGACGCCGCCCACGCCGTGGGCACCGACGCCGACGTGGAGCACTATCAGCTCATCGACCTGCTCGGGCTGCTCGTCGACAAGTCGCTGATCGTCGCCGAGGAAATCCAGGGCATGATGCGATACCGCATGCTGGAGACAGTCCGCCAGTACGGCCTGGAAAAGCTCGCCGAATCGGGCGAAGCCGAGGTGGTGCGGACCCGCCACCGCGACCACTACACCGCCGCCGCGGTAAGGCTCGAATCCCAGACGAGCGGTGACGGAACGCCGTTGATCCCCTGGGCCGAGCTCGAGATGGACAACCTACGGGCGGCACACGCGTGGAGTTGCGACGCCGGCGAGTTCGGGCCGGCGCTGCGGGGCGTCTCGGCGTTGCAGCGGCTGTGGGTGACGCGCGGGCGATTCCGCGAGGGCCTGGCCGGGTTCGACGCGGTGTTCGCCGATGAGCGTTACCGCGACGATGACGTCGCCGCCGAGATCTGGATACGGGGGGTGGCCGACGCGGGACTGCTGGCGGTCTGGTTCTCCGTCCCGGCCAGCCTGCAACGGGCCGACGAGGCGCTCGCCGCCGCACGCCAACTCGAAGACCAGGCACTAGTTGCGCACATCCTGATGACCTGCGGCATGCTGGCCATCGGCAACCCCGAGTTGGCGGACCCCTATCTCGCCGAGGCCACGGACCTGGCTCGCGCGTCGGGAAATAGTGCCGCGCTTTCTCACCTGCGCGCCTACCAGAGCTTCGCCGAAGGTGCCGCGGGAGACCCCATCGCTGGGCAGGCCGCCGGCGAGGAGGGGCGAGACCTCGCCGACGCACTCGGCGACAGCTTCATGTCCCGGTACAGCCGGACGTTCCTCGGGGCTGCGCTGGCGACGCAGGGCAAGCTCGCCGAGGGGCACCTGGTAGCCAGTTCGCTGCTCGAGGAGGCGCGCGCGGCCCACGACCGCCCGATGGAAACGTTCGGTCTGACCATATTGGCGCAGGTGCTTTCATTCAGCGATCCCGCGGCAGCGAGCACGGCTGCCGAAGCCGCCCTGGAAGTGGGGGCCACCTTGGGCGGGTTCCATGAGGACTCGGCATACGCGGCCGTGGCCAATGCCGCGCTTGCCAGAGGCGATGCCGTCGCCGCCAAGCAGGCCTGCGACGCGGCCTGGCGACACACCTATCCGCTGAAGGAGCTGCTGACCAGAAGCGTGGTGCCGATGGCCGAGTCCGCCATGGGCTGCGGCGATCTCGCCGCCGCCCGCCGCTGGGCCGACGAGACGGTGCAGGCCGTTCCGGGCTGGCATCGGATGACGGCGCTGATCGCGCGCGCCCGGGTCGCCATCGCGCAGGGTGAGCAGCAGCAGGCCGAGCGCGACCTGCACGACGCCGTCGAGGTCGCCGAGCGCACGGGCGGGCACCTCCACCTGCCCGACGCTCTCGAGTGCCTCGCGGCCCTGGCCGCCGACACCAACCCCGAGCATGCCGCGCGGCTTCTCGGCGCGGCCGACGGCATGCGGCAACGACGTGGCGAGATGCGCTTCAAGGCCTTTGATAAAGCCTATGACGCATCGGTGGCACACGTCCGAGAAGCCCTGGGGCAGGAGGTATTTGACACCGCATGGTCCGAGGGCAACACGCTGACCACCGACGAAGCCATCGGCTACGCGCAGCGCGGCCGCGGGGCGCGCGGGCGCCCGGCCAGCGGCTGGGAGTCGCTGACGCCCACCGAACGCGACGTCATCCGGCTCGTCAGCGAGGGATTGCCCAACAAAGACATCGCGGCGCGGCTGTTCATCTCGCCGCGCACGGTGCAAACCCACCTGACGCACGTCTACGCCAAACTCGCCGTGTCATCGCGGGTCCAGCTCGCCCGGGAAGCGACTCGCCACGCCTAGGTCGACAGCTGCGTGCGGATGAGCGGTGCGATCTTGTCCGCCATGTACTGATGCCCCGCGTCGTTGGGGTGCACGCCGTCGGCGCCGATCAGGTCGGGCCTGCCGACGAACCAGCTTTCGGCGATCGGGTCGATGAACGTCGCTCCGGCGGACCCGGCCGCCCCGCCCAGGATGTCGCGAACCAGGAACATCGACGGCGGGACGTCGGCGGTCGGCCACGGCGGCCCGATCACCAGCAAGCGCGCGGCCGGCGCGAGTCGGCGCGCCAGATCCAAAGCCGCGTGCGTCTTTTCGGTCAGCAACAGGGGATCGACACCCTGGTCGTTGCGAGAGCCGAAGAACACCACCAGCGCGTCATCGGGCTGGACCGCCCGCGCGGTCAGGTCCTCGAAGATACTGCCGTGGTCGCCGGGCATGCCATAACCGGCGCGGCCCTCGGCCGCCACATCGGCTGAGACCCGCGAACCCCGCGCGCCGAGCGCCTGCCACGCACGGGACGGCCATGACCGCGCGCCCAGGCCGCCCTCATTGGTGCCGGTGGTGTACGAATCCCCGATGACGGCCAGGTGATTCAGCCGGAAGTCCAGCGTCAGCGTCTCGTAGGTGCGCACCTGTGGCGGGTATGCCTGATACACAGAGCCCATGCCCGCCAGGAAGCTCAACCCAATGAGAATGGTGGCCAGACGACTCACTCCTACCTCCACTGTCAACGGCATGGTCGGGTGCCGCCGTGTTCTCATCGAATATTGCCCGTGACTCGCGACCGGGCGCAAAAGCAGCCATTTATACCGCGCGGACCGAAATCGCTTCCAGCGGACGGTCGATCGGATGCGGCTTGCTGTTCGTTGACTCGTCGGGATCGCTTCTCGCGTTCACGGCCCGGACGTCGACCATCTTGCGCATCCAGCGTCGGGCGGGCTCTTCGACGGCGTGATACAACACGATCGAGAGGACCACGGCAATCGCGAGCAGTCCGATGACGTTCCATTTCCACGGGTTGTCCTGCGTTGCGAGCTCGAATTGTTCCACTGCCCAACCCCAGGACGTGTGCACCAATTCGTGAACCATGTACAGGCAGAACGAGATCTGGCCGCCGTACACCATCACCCGGGTCGACAGCACCCTCGGCAGGCTGCCCAGCCCGACGGCCAGCGAGATCACCAGCGGAACGAACAATACGTCGACGACGCCGCCGCTGTCGTTCTCCACCACCCCGGATATCGGGTGCGCCCCAAACCAATACAGGACGCCCACCATGGCGGCCAGGAGAAGCAGCGAGACGTACCCCGCGGCGCGGCGGCCGCGCTCAGTCAGCCGCAATCTGCGCACGGCGGCACACGCCAGGGCGCCGGCGGTGAACTGCGTGACGATCCGCGGCAGCCAGCTCCACGGTGTGTAAAAGTGGCCACTGGCCAACAGCATCACCACCGGCGGCAACGACGCCGCGAACGCCAGCACCATGAGGTTGCGCGCCCGCGTCGCCTGCTTCATCCGCAACAGCACCAACACCAGCAGAGCGAAGAGCACGTAGGCCAGCCATTCCGCGCTGATCGACCAGGCCGGCCCATCCCAACTCGAGTCATCGAAGAACGGCACAAACCATAACTGCACCAACAGGATCTGGCGCACATAGCTGATCGCGGTGAGCGAGGCGGCGTCCGGCGACGGCACATGACCGACGTGCAGGGTGAAGATCACCCACAGGGCGGCGAGGTGCAATGTGACCAGATACACCGGCCACACGCGGGCCAGCCGCAGCCACAGGAAATGCAGGGTCGCGCGGGTCGACCAGGACCGGCCCATGCGGTCGAGGTAGTTGTACGTCAGCACGAACCCGCTGAGGATGAAGAAGAGGTCGACGCCCTGCGCACCGCAGTTGAGCACGGGTGCCAGCGCATCGCGCAAATCGGGCGACGCCTCGCCGAGCATCGGCCGGAAGTGAAACAGCACCACCCACACCGCGGCGACGATCCGGAGTCCCGTCAGGGCCTTGATTTCGCCCCGGATCTCTCCGCCCCGCACGCTGCTCTTCCCGTCTGGATCCTGCTGTTTCGTTCTGCTGCTATCTCGGCTGATCGGGCGATCTCGCCATTTCGCAAGCCCCCCGACTAGCAACCGGCAGCCATGGCAGCCTAGCAGCGCAATCGCCGACATGCGGGGACGGTTGTGGTGTGGCAGACGCTTCAGCGCCGCCCGAAATACTCAACGCCATGATGGAGGTTTGCTCCGCCCGGAAACCGCATTCGCTTCTTAGCAAAGAGTTAGGCGCGGCTGCCTGTCTCCTTAGGCTTGCGGCCTAGCGTTGAAGATGGCTTTGGTGAGCGGTGATGCGACCCCCAAAGCCTGCGCGAGCGGCGCGGAGAGTGAGGGGTCCTCATGACGATCGCAGGCGCCGAGAGTCGCCGCGACAACTGCGTCTTTGAGTGCGATGGCGCCCAGGTCCGCGCGCACTATCGCCACCTGGCGACGGTGGTGCATATCCGCGGCGAAATCAACCACGGCAACGTCGACCGCGTCAGTCACCACATTCGGCGTTTCACGCTCGGGGAAGACCCTCTGGTCCTCGACGTCGCCGATGTCAGCCAATTTGCTGAGGCCGCTATCTCCCTGTTGTACGCGTTCGACGCGGATTGTCGCGCCGCCGGGGTGGATTGGACGCTGGTAGCCAGCTCAGCGGTCACCGAGGTGCTCGAAGACACCGGTCATGACGCCAGTTTTCCGCTGATGCGCTCGGTTCACGAGGCGCTGCGCGATCGGGCCGACGCCATCGTGGTCCGCCGCCGGATGGCGTTACCGCTGGTCAGAAAGACGTCGTAGCGCCAGAGCGCGCACGCCGCAGCCTGGCTGCTCCGACGACCGCCAACACCCCGGCACTCGTCAACAACACCAACGTCAGCAGCAACAGCTGCGGGTCGTACACCACCGACGCGGTGAAGGGCTGTCCCTCCGCGATGGGTGCGACGGCCACCGTGTGGTGCGAGCGCGTCCAGCTCACCCCCGAGCCCACCAGCGCGGCAACCGCCACGACGAGCTCGACCACCGCCCGGTAACTGGCGATCATTGCGCCTGCCCGGTGTCGTCGTCGCGGTCGCCGTCGATGACATCGGATCGGGTGGGCTCCACCCGCTCTTGGACCAGTGGGGTCAGGGCCGCCCGCAGCTGACGATGGCGACGCGCCCACGCCTGGGCGGTGCGCCCATTGGTGAGCTTGAGGCCGATACCGATCCGCCCGCGCGGCACCCCGGCCAATTCGCCGAGCGCCCGCGCCGACTGCCAGCGTGCCAGCTCCTTGCCGGAGGCTTCGTGGTTCTCGGCCTCCGGATACACCCTGATGATTTCGCGCACCAAGATGGTCTCGGTGCCCTCGCGTAGGGCGTCTTCGGTGAGCTCGACCGAGACGTGGATCCGTGCCGCCTTCACCTGCAACCCCACGAACGCCGACACCAGGACCAAGAAGATCACGGGGACGACGAGCGACACCTTGGTGCCGCTCCAGATTTCGATCAGGATCATGGCGGCCGCCGCGGCCGGGCCGCAGGCCACCCACCACCAGCTGGCGCCGGGTTCGTAGAACAGCGGCCTCGGCTGGGTGTCGCTTCCGGTCATCTCTGATGTCAAAGCAAGCCCCATCTCACGAAAGCCACGCCGCCGCATCCGCGGCCCAATAGGTGAGAACGATATCGGCTCCGGCGCGCCGGATGCTCGTTAATGACTCCAGCGCCGCGGCGCGTTCGTCGATCCAATTGTTCGCGGCCGCAGCGCAAATCATCGCGTACTCCCCCGACACCTGGTAGGCGGCCACCGGGACCGGCGAGATGTCCGCCGCGGCAGCGACCACGTCGAGATAACTCATCGCCGGCTTCACCATCACAATGTCGGCGCCCTCGTCCAGATCGAGCTGGATTTCGCGGAGCGCCTCCCGGGAATTGCCCGTTTCCTGCTGATAGGTGCGCCGGTCGCCGGACAGGCTGGAACTGACCGCCTCCCGGAACGGCCCGTAGAACGCCGACGCGAACTTGGCGGCGTAGGCCACGATCGCCACGTCGGTATGGCCAGCGGCATCCAGTCCGTCGCGGATCGCACCAACTTGACCGTCCATCATCCCGCTCGGACCCACCACGTGAGCGCCCGATTCAGCTTGCGCCACAGCGAGTTTCACATATCGGGCCACGGTGGCATCGTTGTCCACCCGGCCCCTGTCGTCTAGGACGCCGCAGTGGCCGTGGTCGGTGAACTCGTCCAGGCAGGTGTCGGCCATCAACACGGTGGCCTCGCCGAGGTCCTTGGCCAGGTCGCGCAGGGCGGCATTGAGGATGCCGTCGGGGTCGGTGCCGGCCGACCCCACCGAGTCCTTGTCCTCATCACGCGGCACACCGAAGAGCATCAACCCACCCACCCCGGCGGCGACGGCACTCGCGGCGGCCCCGCGCAACGACTCGCGGGTGTGTTGCACCACCCCGGGCATGGAGGCGATCGGGCGTGGTTGGTCGATGCCGTCCGCGACGAACATCGGCAGCACCAAATGCCTTGGCTCCAAGGACGTTTGCGCGACCAAACGGCGCAACGCCGGGGTTGAGCGGAGCCGACGCGGGCGGTGCCGCGGAAACGCGCTACCGCTCATCGTGGCGACCCGCTGCGCCCGGCTCCGCCGCGCTGGCGATCGCCACTAGCGCCTGCGGCTCTTTTTGCGCGGCGGTGGCAGCGCGCCCTCGGCGCGTAACCGCGCGGCGTGTTCGGCCAAAGCGTCGACCAGCGGACCCACCGCGGCGGTCTCGGGCTGGACATCCACCCGCAGGCCGAACTCGGCGGCCGTCTCGGCCGTCTTGGGACCGATGCAGGCGATGATCGTCCGCGCATGCGGCTTACCGGCGAT
>Ga0134128_10002403_pt1 | contig 23295 bp, 7 predicted proteins | sample KB31754_FD_96462 | JGI IMG/M metagenome (GOLD analysis project Ga0134128, IMG submission 96462) | Terrestrial soil microbial communities with excess Nitrogen fertilizer from Kellogg Biological Station, Michigan, USA - KB3-175-4 | ecosystem: Environmental > Terrestrial > Soil > Unclassified ... | reverse complement strand
CGCCGCCGCACGCCGGCCAGCGCCAGCGAAACGAAGACCAGGATCAAGGATCCACCCGATGCGGGCGCTCGACCGGCCGTCACGCAGCCGCCCTCTCCGCCGCCTGCAGGCTCGCCGGTAGGGCCGGTCGGGCCCGCCGGGGTTGGCGTCGACGGCGTGCCAGTCGGCGTCCCCGGGTTGCCGCCGACGGCGGCCGGGAGACTCAGCTCGGCGTCCGCGGTGCCCCCGAACGCTCCCAGGTTGATGCGAGCGCCGTTGGGCGTCGGTTCGGCTCCCACCTCGTCCGCCGGGTCGCCCTGGTCGGTGGAGGCCTCGGGCCCGGGCAACAGAAAGTTGTGGCCGGCGGCGTCGACGAACGCCACCGCCGCCGCCAGATCGCCGCTGCCCGCCGCGAGCCCCTGGTAGTCGGTGGTGTTCCCGTAGAGATCGTCGTAGCGGCTGGCGAGCGCGCCGGGCGACTCGCCCTCGAGCGCGACGTCGTTGCCGGTGAGGAGGCTGTTCTTGATCTTCACGCTGCCGGCGGCGTCCACCCCGATCCCGTCCGCCACCAACGTCGCGTTGGCGATGGCGGCGCTGCCGCCGGCCGCCACGTCGATCCCGGCCATCGCGCAGTCGCGCACGATGAGGTGCGTGAGCCGCACGCCATTGGCGCTGCCCGACACCGAGACGCAGGTGGCGGCGCCGGTCACCGTCGCCTTGTCCAGCGTGGCGGCCGTCTTGGCGTCGGTGCCGTCGAAGCTGATCCCCACGGCCAGACCGGTGCCGTCGATGATCGTGCGCCCCGCGCCGGCGCCGCGCACGGTGACCCCCCCCGCGACGTGCAGCGTCTCCGGCAGCGGGAAGGTCCCCGGGCCCAACCCGACGAGGTCACCGGCCGCCGCGTCGCCGAGCGCGCTGCGCAGGTTCGTCGCCGGAACCCCGTTCACGGTCACCGTCCCCGCCGTGGCCACGGTGAAGGTCTCCGGGGCCGACCAGGGCGAGAACGCGCCGTGCGAATCGCGCGCCCGCACGGCAAAGGTGTAGGTCGAGCCCGGAACCAGCGGGGCCGCGACGGCCACCGAGGTCGTCCCCGGGGTGGGGAAGATCTGCTGGGCGTAGCTCACCAGCACCTCACCGTCGGAGTCGATGCGCAGCTCATAGCTCGCCTGTTCGCCGTCCGGATCCATCGCGGCCGCCCAGCGCAAGGTCACGTCCGCCGCGTCGAGGGGGCGCGGGTTGGCCGCCAGCACGGGCGCCGTCGGCGGATGGTTCACCGACGACAGTCGCCCCTCGACGACGTTGCTCTCGGCGACGGTGATAAGGCGGCCGTTGGCCATCACCGGCGAGGCCAGCGCGCGGCCCGCGACGGCCAGGTCGGCGTCATCGGCGCCGCTCGCGGCGTCGAGCAGGCTGACCTTGGGCAGGAGCGACGAGGCCGCAGCGACGAGCGGCGCCCCCCCCTCGGTGCCGAAGGACGCCGGCGTCGGGCAGAGGAAGAACTTCGGCACCTCGTTGGGATCGGTGACCAGCGCGCGCCCGAGCGGCGTCTGCCAGACGATCGCCCCCGACCCCGCGTCGAGCGCCAGCACCGTCTCGCGCGAGAGATATTGATCGGGGACGCCGTCGCCATCGACGTCGATCATGTCGTCGAGCCTCGTCTCGAGCACCAGGTCGCCGCCCACCGCGGCGACCGATGAGACGGCCCGGTGGCGATCGAGCCGCCTCCCCGCGACGTCGATGTCCGGCGCCGGCAGGTTGACCGGCCAGCCCGTCGCGGCGGTCCCCGTTTGAAGGTCGACCGCGTGCACCCGATCGCTGTCGTCTCCCCCCGCCAGGTAGACGCGGCTGCCGGCGATGACGGGCGAGGCCAGGTGGACCACGCCGTCGGCCTGGTAGGTCCAACGCGAGGCCCCGGTCGCCGCGTCGAACGCGAAGAGCTGGCCGCGGTTGCTCCCCACCACGACCAGGCCCCCGCCCACGGCCGGCGAGCTGTTGCCGGGCTGCGCGATCACCGCCGGGCTCTGCCAGACCAGGGCGCCGGTCGCGCCGTCGAGACGCAGCACGCGGTGCTGGGGAAACCCGGCCGACAGCACGATGTCGCTCTCCACCGGGGCCGGCGACGACATCGTCATCCCGCCCACGTCGACCGTCCAGAGCGCCGTCCCGTCGGCGAGCGCGTAGGCCAGCACCTTGTTCCCCACCGTCGGCACGTAGAGCCGCCCCCGGGCGACCGCCGGCGTCCCCTGCACCGGCGCGCCCGCCTGCGCGGTCCAGACCAGCTGACCGCTGTCGGCGCGGAGGACGCTCACCGTCCCGTCGAGGTCGGCGCTGACCGCGTACCCTTCGGCCACGACCGGGCTCGACAGCGCGCGCGCCGCCGTCGCGGGCGTGAAGGTCCAGTGCCCGTCGCCGAACGCGGCGCCCGAGCGCTCCGCCGAGAGGCGCGAGCGTCCGGCGTCCAGCCCCGCTGTCGCCCAGTCGTCCGCCCGCGCCGCCAGCGGCGCGGCGGCGAGCGCCGCGCCGAGCGCGGCGGCGAAGCGGACATTCTGTCGGTTGGCGCGCATGGATCAGAGCGAGGCGGGCGTGGGATCCGCGATGAGGTCGACGTAGTAGAGCCGCCCGTCGCCGGACGACGACGCGGTGGTCACCATGTAGCGGTTGACCGCCGAATCGAAGCCGACGCCCGAGATGGACTCGGACGAGCCGAACTGATACTCGCGGATGATCGAGACAGGTTTGCTCGAGCTCCCCGTGTTGCGGTCGATGAAGTAGAGCTTGCCGCCCGTCGACCCGATCGCCAGGACGCCGCTGTAATAGAGGGGCGCGGCGGTGATGGGGTCGCCGGCGGCCGGCGTGTACGGGTAGGCGTTGAGGGCGCTGTTCAAGGTCACGCCCGTGGCGCCGCTCTGCACGACGATCGCTCCGCTCTGCGTCCCGTACTGCACCGTGTCGGTCGTGTTGTCATAGTACGGCGAGCTCTTGATCGCGCTCCCCGCGGCGTAGCTCCAGAGCTTGGCTCCGCCAAACGACGCCGGCGCCCCGTCGAGCGCCCACATGGTCCCCGCGTCGTCACCCGCGAAGACCCGCACCGCCCCGCCCTGAAAGCCGATCTGGATTCGCCCCAGGATCGAGCCGATGGTCCCGGGCGACCCGGTGTTGGTCGCGCTGATCGAATTTCCCGCCGTGCTGATCTCCAGCACCGCCCCCGCGACCCCCATGAACGCGTAGGCCGTCGAGCTGATCGTCGCCATCGAGAGGCCGGTGTTGGTGACGGTCTGGCTGATGGAGATCGGCGTCGGGTTCGATTGCGTCGATTGCCCCAGCGTCCAGAAGTTCTTGTTGCTGGTGGTGCTCCCCCAGTAGAGGTTGGTGGCGTCCATCCCCAGCGGGGTGCTGATGGCGCAGCCGCAGCTGAACGGATTGGTGGTCGACCAGGGACTGTTCACGGTGTCGAGCGACAAAGTCCCGGAGGTCGTCCCCGTCGCCATGTCGATGAGCCGGTAGATCTTACCGGCGCTGGTGGCGACGTAGACGAAGTGGGTCGTCCCGCTGGTGTTCCACTGCGGCGTCCCCGTGATGGTCTCGCCGGCGTTCGGCACCGTCCAGGAGTAGAGCGGGTTGCCCAGCTCGTCGCGTACGTAGACGACGTCCTTGCTCCCCGAGGCGGCGTTGTGGAAGGCGGCGTAGGTCGAATAATAGGTGAAGGTGCTCCAATCGAAGGCGGCCGTGGGGAAGCCGATCACCGTCCCGGCCGTGTCGTCCTCGGCAGCGCGTACGAACTCCACGACCGCGCCGTTGCTGCTGGCGGTGGCGCTGTCGGCGATCCCGTTCCCGTCGCTGTCGTCGTCGGACTTGGCGGCGGCGAGGCAGATCCTGTCGCTGCCGCCGCCCGTCCAGGCGCCGGATTTGGATTGGCAAGTCGTCGCTCCGAAGATGGCGCGGGTCTCGCCGTCGCCGGTCCCGTTGCCGACCAGCTTGACCGCCGCCGCGGGGAAGTTGTTGTCGTTGTTGTTCCCGAAGGTGACGCCGCTGGAGCTCAAGAACAGGGTCTTGGCGTAGATCTCCAAGAATTGCGCGCCGCCGCTGGGCGCCTGGCGCAAGGTGACGTTGTCGAAGTGGGTAAAGGTGGTGGTGGCCCCGGTCGGCGTCCCGGCCAGATTGTCGACCTGGAAGCCGTTGGCGTCCATGAAGCGGACGGTGAGGCCGGTGATGTTGAGGACCGGCGTCGAGCCGGTGAAGGTCCCGACCTGGATCGAATAGGTCTCGCCGTTGCTGTCGCGCGAGATGAGCGCGCTGGTGCTCGAAGCGTTGAACGTCCCGTCGATGGCCACCGTCGAGTTCTTCCCGGGCTGGAACTGGTTGCTGGTGGCGTCCATCGAGAGCGTCCCCATCGGGTTGATGGTGAGACCGCCGTCGCAGTTCATGATCCCCGATCCGATGTGCAGCGTGCCCGCGTAGACGATGCAGGGGACCGTGGTGACGCTGACCGTGACGTTCTGGTCGTTGCTGTCGTAGTTCCCCGAATCGATCATGAAGCCGAAGTCGCCGATCGGGATGTTGATGGCGACGCCGGTCTGGGTGACCGTGGCGACGCCGCCGGTCCCCGCGTAACGTCCCTTGGCGAGCTGTCCGACCTGCGCGGCCGAGAGCGCCGTGTTGTAGACGCGCACGTCGTCGAGCGAGCCGTGGAAGAGCTCGTGCGTGCCGTCGTAGGTGCCGAGAAAAGCGGCGGTGGTCGACGCGCTCTGGTGGGCGGTGATCGTCGGCGTCGCCGCCACGCCGTCGAGGTAGAGGCGGTTGTTCGTCCCGTCGTAGCTGTAGACGACGTTGTGCCAGGCGCCGTCGACCGGCGTGGTCCCGGTGACCAGCGAGGTGCCGGCCCAGGTGAAGGCCGCCAGCGTGCCGCCGGAGAGCCCCAGCTTGACGCCGCTGCCGGCGCCGTTGCCGAGCGCGATGAAGTCCTGCGTCCCGGAGGTCGACCCCAGCTTCACCCAGACGCTGATCGTCTCGGTCGCGTTGGCCGCGGGCAGGTTGGTCGTCCCCAGCGAGACGTAGCCGCTCGACCCGTCGAGCTTGACGGCCGCCGCGTCGTCGAAGGTGATCGTGGCCGGCGGGTTGGTCCAGGTCGAGCCGCCGGTCGAGAGCGTGCCCGTGTTGCTGTTCCCCGACACGTCGCGCGCCGTCGTCGACTGCCCTTCGTCGAGCTTCCAGTAGCCCACGATCCCCGTTTCGCGCGCGTCCTCGAGGCGCAGGCCGTAGAAGTTCTTTTCGCTGAGCGCCAGGTTGCTGTGTCCGTCGATCACCACGGTCCCCGTGCTCCCGGAGGCGAAGCCGTTGGTGTTGCCGGCCAGCTCGGCGATGGCGCCCACGTGGGCGGTGAACGAGGGGCTGAGCGCGCCTGCCTGTCCGAGGGTCACGGTCTGACCCGAGGCCCACAACCGATCGGCCGTGACGTACTTGCCGGTCGCGTTGAGGGTCAGGTTGGTGAAGACCTGACCGCCGGTGAGGAGCGTCTCGTTGTGCGTGCTGTCGAGGGTGATGGCCCCGGTCCCCGAGAACTTGCCGCCGTAGTTGAGCCAGCTGCCGCCCACGGTGACGGCCGACGATCCCGCCACCACGCCCGAGGCCAGCACGAAGTCGAAGTTGTTCGCGGTGGTGAAGACGTCGGAGAAGGTGTGGGTGACGGTGCCGGTCCCCGGCATGTGGCCGAAGGCGAGGTCGGCGATCTCGCGCGCGGTGAGCGCCCGGGTGTAGACCCGCACGTCGTCGAGTGACCCGTTGTAGAAGCTGGTGCTGGCGCTGGCGGCGCCCATGAAGATCGCCGTCACCGCGCCCGAGTTATGCCCCGGGTTGAGGCCCCCCGTCATCAGGACGCCGTCGAGATAGATCTTGTCGGCGTTGCCGCCGTCGAAGGTGTAGGCGACGTGGTGCCAGGCGTTGTCCGTCGGCGCGGCCGTGTGGGCCAGATCGGTCCCGCCGTTCTTCCAGGCGCGGATGTTGCCGCTGCCGAGGCCGAGCACCACCGCGCTCGAGCCGCCGGTCAGCGCCAGCATCGCCTGCGTGGTGCTCGAGGCGGCGAACTTGGCCCACAGGCTGATCGTCTGCGCCGCGTTCGCCGCCGGCATCGCCGCGGGCGACGAGTTGGTGGCGTATCCCGTCGCGCCGTCGAAGGTCAGCATGTCGGCGTTCGAGAAGCTGATGGCCGACGGCAAACCGGTGGTGTCGTAGGTGGTCGTCCCGTTGGGGTTGAGGGCGTTGCCGTACCCCGAGAGGTCACTCGCCCGTCCGCTGCCGTCGTCGAGGTTCCAGTAGGCCGCCAGGCCGTCGTTGATGATGACCTTCGGCATCGAGGCGCCGCCGAAGGTGTGCGAGTGCGCGCTGGTGGCGTTGAACAGCATCGTGCCGGCCCCGGTGAAGGTGTTGGCCGGAGCGTGGCTGAACGCGCCACCCATCTGCATCGTGCCGGTGGTGGCGGTGAAGGCGCCGCCGGTCAGCGAGAGGCCGCCCGCATCGACGATGCTGGCGGTACCGCCGTCGAAGCTTCCGCCGGAGACAGAGAGGCTGCCCACGGTCAGCGTGGTGCCGTTCGAGGTGAACGTCCCGCCTTGCACGTTGAGGGCGGTGTCGATCTGGACGGAGCTCGATCCGCTGGCGGCGAACGACCCGGTCGAGCCGGTGGCGATGGTGAACGCCGCCGTCACGTGCAGCGGCGTCGACCCATTCTGGGTGACCGTGCTCGAGTACCCGGCGTTGATGGTGAACGTCTTGACCGTGACGGTCGAGCCGGCATTGAGGCTCACCGGCACGGCGCCGGTGATGACCACGTCATCGCTCGTCTGCGGCGGCTGTCCGTTGCTCCAGTTGCCGTTGTTCGACCAGTTGCTGTTGGTGGCCCCCGTCCAGGTGTTCGTCCCGGCGCGCGCCGGCGGCCCGGCGGCGAGGAGCACGATCGTCGCGGCGACGACGCCGGCGACGAGACGCCGGACACGGGCAAGCTCGCCGTCCGCCCGTAGCCTGGAACGCCCCTTCGAGAAAGCAATGACCATCAATGTCGACCACCGGCGCGCGGTGGATCTCCCCACCGTTTAGCTCGGCAGCGACGAGATTACGCTTGAGTCAGGTCTTGTTGGAGAGCTTTCGCGCGGAGGCACGTCGCGATCGGCGACGCGAAAGGTCAACGACGAGCGCGAGCGCCAGTAACGTGACGGGCCAGCCTCCGCCGCTTCTTCCGCCGAGCGCGCATCCCCCCTCTTCGGCCGTGCCACCACCTGAGACCTGCTCGGCTGGCGGACCCGCGGTGGAGGTCATCGGCGACGGCGAGCCGCCTCCCGCCGTCCCCACCGCCGCGGGCGTGCTCAGTTCGGCGTCTGCGGTGCCCCCGAACGCGCCCAGGTTGATGCGCCCGCCATTGGGCGTCGGCTCGGATCCCACGTCGTCGGCGGGGTCACCCTGATCGGTAGAGGCCTGGGGCCCCGGGAGGAGGTAGTTGTGGCCTGCCGCGTCGGCGAACGCGACCACCGCGGCCAGATCCCCCGAGCCTGCCGCGAGCCCCTGGTAATCGGTGGTGTTCCCGAACAGGTCGTCGTAGGTGCTGGCGATTGCGTTCGGCGACGCGCTCTTGAGGGCGACCTCGTTGCCCGTCAGGAGGCTGTTCTTGATCGTCGTGCTTCCGGCCGCGTCGACGCCCATCCCGTCCGCCACCAGCGTCCCGTTGGCGATGGCCGCGCTGCCGCCGGCCGCCACGTCGATCCCCGCCGTCGCGCAGTCGCGCACGACGAGGTGGGTGAGCTCCACGCCGCTGGCGGCGCCCGTCACCGAGACGCAGGTGGCGGCGCCCGTCACCGTCGCCTTGTCGAGCGCCGCGTGCGTGTGGGCGTCCGTCCCGTCAAACCTGATCCCGACCGCCAGCCCCGTCCCGTCGATGACGGTCCGGCCTGCACCCGCTCCGCGGACCACCACGCCGCCGGCCACGTGCAGCGTGTCCGAGAGCGGGAAGGTGCCCGCCCCCAGCGCCACCACGTCGCCGGCCATCGCGCCGTCGAGCGCGGTGCGCAGATTCGCCGCCGGGGTGCCGTTGACCGTCACCGTCCCGGCGGTCGCCACCGTGAAGGTCTCCGGATCCGACCACCCGGACAGCGCCCCGTGGGGATCGCGCGCCCGCACCGCGAAGGTGTAGGTCACGCCCGGCGCCAGCGGCGCCGTCACCGCCACCGACGTCGCCCCTTGCGCCGGGAAAATCTGCTGCGCGTAGCTCTCCAGCAGCTCCCCATCGCTGTCGATCCGCAACTCGTAAGTCGGTTGCTCGCCGTCGGCGTCCATCGAGGCCGACCAGCGCAACGTCACGTCGGCCGCGTCGAGCGCGCGCGGGTTCGCCGCCGCCATCGGCGCCGTCGGCGGGTGGTTGACGCCGGAGAGCCGTGCCTCGACGGTGCCGTTCTCGGCCACCGTAAACAGACGTCCGTTGGCCATCACCGGCGAGGCGAGCGCGCGCCCCGCGGTCGTCAAGTCGGCGTCGTCGGCGCCCGTCGGCGCCTCGAGGACGCTGAGCGTGGCGCCGAGCGACGAGGCCACCGCCAGCAGCGCCGGGCCACCCGTGGTCGAGTAGGCGGCCGGTGTCGGGCAGACGACGAAGCCAGGGACACTGTTCAGGTCGGCGAAGACCACCCGGGCGATCGGGTGTTGCCAGACGACGCCGCCCGAGTTGGGGTCGAGCGCGACGACCGACTCGCGCGAGAGGACCTGATCGGCCAGGGCATCGGCATCGGTGTCGAGCGCGTCGTCCTGGCGGGTCTGCAGGACGACGACGCCGCCTGCCCACACGAACGACGAGACGGACCGGCGCCGGTAGACCGGCGTGCCCGCCAGATCGGGATCGGGCGTCGGCAGCGTGATCGGCCATCCGGCGAGCGGAACGCCAGTGGCGGCGTCGAGCGCGTGGACGTGATCGCTCTCCTGGCCGCCCGCCAGGTAGACGTGGCCGCCCGCGATGAGCGGCGCGGCGAGGTTGACGATGCCGTCGGCGACGTAGTCCCAGCGGGGGAGCCCGGTCGTCACGTCGAACGCGTAGTAGTGACCGCCGTTGGTCCCCACCACGACCAGGCCGCCACCCACCGCCGGGGCCGTGTTGCTGAACTCCTCCATGCCGGGCGGGCTCTGCCAGACGACCGCGCCCGTCGCCCCGTCGAGGCGGGCCACGAACTGCCGCGGCATTCCGGTCCCGACGATCAGATCGCCGTTGACGATCGCCGGCGAGGAGACGTTGAGGCCGCCGAGATCGGTCGACCAGAGCGTCTGGCCGTCGGCGAGGTCGAGCGCCACGATCTTGCTCCCCAGGGTGGGGACGTACACGCGCCCGTTGGCGATCGCCGGGGTCCCCTGCACGGAGGCGCCGAGCGCGACCTGCCAGACGACCGAGCCGCTGTCGGCCCGGAGACCGCGAATCGTCCCATCGAGCTGCGCGCTGACCACGAGCCCGTCGGAGACGACCGGCGACGCCAGCGCGCCGGCGTCGCCCGCCGGGACGTAAGACCACTTTCCGTCGGTGAACGCGGCGCCCGACAGCTCGGCCGAGAGCCGCCCGTGCCCGGCATCGAGGCCCGGGGTCGGCCAATCGTCGGCGCGGGCCGGGCGCGCCGCTCCGATGACCGCCAGCGCGAGGGCCAGGCCGCCCAGGCCGAGCCCCCGGCGGGCGGCGGTGGATCGCAGCTGTCGATCTTGGCGCATCATGTTCACAGCGACCCCGGCGTCGGGTCGGTCACCGCGTCGAAGTAGTAGAGGCGGCCGTCTTTCGCGGAGGACGACGACGTCGTGACCATGAAGCGGTTCATGTTCGAGTCGTAGCCGACGGTGGAGACCGACTCGGTCGGACCGAAGTAGTACTCCATCATGATCTTCACGCCGTTGGGCGCGGTCGCGTTCCCGGTGTTGCGATCGAGGAAGTAGAGCTTGCCCAGCGTCGTGCCGACCGCCAGCACGCCGTTGACGTACAGCGGCGCCGCGGTGATGGGGTCGGAGGCGTTCAGCGTGAAGGGATAGCTGCTGTTGACCTTCGAGCCGCCGGTGCCGCTCCCCGCGGCGTTCAGGGCGACGATCGTTCCGCCCGAGGTCCCGAACTGCACCGTGTCGGTCCCGGCGTCGTAATAGTTGTTGGTGATGGCGGCGCCCGCGCCGTACTGCCAGAGGAAGTGGGTGCCCGTGAAGTCGCTGGGGCTGATCGCCGTCAGGTTGAACGAGGCGTCGCCGACGTAGATGCGCTTGGTCCCGGTGGTCGCCGTCAGGAAGCTGGTTCCCACGCTGACCCGGCCGGTGATGCTCCCCGGCTTGGTGTCCTGGACGAACGTGGTGCCGCTGACCGCCAGGCTGGCCAGGCCGCTGGTGAGGCCGAGGTAGAGGGTGGTCGTCCCCGAGCTGGTGAACAGGGTGGGCGACGAGGCGCTGACGTTGGCGGGCGTGGTGACGGGCCAGCTGGTCGAGATCTTCGCGCCGGACGACTGAATGATTCCGAACAGGTTCTGGGTCGAGGCGCCGGTGGTGGCCGCCCAGTAGACGTTGTTGGCGTCCATCGAAAGGTCGGAGGTGATGGTGCACGTGCACGCGTAGGCGCCGGTCGGCGACGCCGTGGGCCAGGAGGCGTCCGGCGCCAGCCCCGACCCCGAGTCGATCAACCGGTAGATCTTGCCGCTGTTGCCGGTGCTGCCGTTGACGGAGACATAGAGGTAGTGGGTGCCGCCGACGGTCACCCACTGCGGGGTCCCGGTGATGGTCTCGTTGGCGGTCGCGTCGGTCCAGTTGTAGAGCGCGTTCCCCGACGCGCCGCGCACGTAGACCACGGCGCTGTTTCCGCCGGAGGCGTTGTTGAAGGCCGCGTAGGTCGAGTAGTACGTGAACGAGCTCCAGTCGAACGCCGCGGTCGGGAACCCGACGATGCTCCCCGCGGTGTCGTCCTCGACCGACCGCACGAACTCGACGACCGCGCCGTTCGTCAACGGGTTGTCAGCGACGCCGTCGTTGTTCGCGTCGTCGTCGGACTTGGCGGTGCTGGTGCAGACGGTGTCCGTGCCGCTGAGCGCCCAGTTGGTGGCGCAGCTGGCCGCGCCGAACAGGGCGCGCGTCTCGCCGTTGCCGGTGCCGTCGCCGGCGAGCGTCACCGCCACGGTGGTCCGGCCCGTGGCGGCGCCGGCGTCGAAGCTGCAGCCGGTCGACGACAGGAAAAGCGACGTCGCGTTGATGAGCAGGTACTGCGCGCCCGTGCCGCCGCTGAAGGCGACGTTGTCGAACTTGGTGAAGGTGGCGGTGGCGGCGGTGGTGGCGCCGATCTGCATGCCGCCGTTGGTGTTCTTCACCGCCAGGCCCGTGATGTTCACCGTCGGCGTCGCGCTGGCCACCGAGCCCACCTTGAAGGTGTAGGAGGCCCCGCTGACGCCTTGAATGGCGGCGCCGGTGTTGGAGGCGCTCAGCGCGCCGTCGATGGTCAGCGTCTGGCCCGAGGCGATCTGGACGCTCCCGCCGCTGGAGGCGAGGCTCAGCGTCCCGGTCGGCTGCACGGTCAGCCCGCCGTTGAACGTCTGCGCCGCGTTGCTGACGCTGTAGGTGCCGCAGCTCACGAGGGCGGTGGTCGGCGTCGCCCCGCCGGCCGTCATGGTCTTGCCGTTGCCGTCGAGGTTGCCCGCGTCGAGGGCCAGGAGGCCGCTCACCGTGGTGTTGTTGGAGAGGGTGGTCGTCGCGTAGCCGCCCGTGCCGGCGTAGCGTCCCGCGGCCAGCTGCTTGACCTGGCTGGCCGTGAGCGCGACGCTGTAGATGCGGACGTCGTCGAGCGAGCCGTTGAGCATGTTGGTGCCCGGAGTGTTGGTCCCCAGGTAGGCGACGCTCGTCGCCCCGGTCTGGTGGGTGAAGCTCCCCGTGGTGGCCGAGCCGTCGATGTAGATCGTGTCGACCGAGGTCCCGTCGAAAGTGTAGGCCACGTGGTGCCAGGCCCCGGCGGTGGCGGTCGGTCCCGTCACGCTGGTGAAGGTGCTGGTGGGCCAGGCGCTGTAGCTGCCGCCGCGGAGCCCCACCTGCAGGATGTTGGTCCCCCCGCTGCCGACCAGCGCCACGATGTCCTGGGTCCCGGACACACTGGCGAACTTCACCCAGGCGCTGATGGTGATCGCCCCGTCGGTGGCAGGAAGATTGGTGGCCCCCATCTGGGCGTACGCCGTGCTGCTGCCGTTGAAGGTGATCCCGGCCCAGTCGTCGAAGCTGACGGCGGTGGGGAGCGACGAGGTCGTCCAGGTGATCCCGGCGGTCCCGAGCGCGCCCGTGTTGCCGCTGCCCGAGACGTCCTCGAGCCAGGTCCCCTGCCCTTCATCGAGCTTCCAGTACCCGACCAGGTTGGTCTCGCGGGGATCTTCGAAGCGCAGCCCCGAGAAGTTGGAGAAGGGCAGCGACTGGTTGGCGCTGCCGTCAAAGATGACGGTCGACGTCCCGACGCTGAAGCTCCCGGCGCCGATCGCGAAGGCGCCCGCGTGAATCGTCGACGAGCCGCCGGCCAGCGTCCCCTGCGTCAGCGTGATCGTGCCGCCTGGCACCCACAGGCGATCGGCGACGGTGTAGACCGTCGACGCCGATCCGTTGACGGTCAGGGCGCTGAACCGCGCGCCGCCCGAGGTGATGGTCGCCCCGGACGAGGCGCTGGTGAGGGTGACCGTCCCCAGGTCGTTGAAGGCGGCCGCGTTGAAGAAGTTCCCTCCCACGGTGACCGGGTTGGCGCCGGTCAGCCCGCCGGCCGTGACGGTGAGGTTGCCGGCGACGGAGAGGGCGTCCTCGAACTCGTACGAGCCGCCGCTGCCGTTGATGGTGAGCGCGCCGAAGCTGTCGCCGCCCGAGGTGATGGTCCCGGCGGTCGAGGTCCCGGTGAAGGTGACGAGCCCCGTGTCGGTGTAGGTGCCGGCGCCGGCGTTCAGCCAGTTCCCCCCGATGGAGAAGGTGCTCGATCCGTTGACGTTGCCGGCCAGCACCGTGAAGCTCCCGCTGCAGGAGAAGGCGTCGCTGAAGGTGTGGGTGCCGGCGATCGCCGAGGGCGAGCCACCGCCGGCCAGGATGGAGATCTCGACGTTCGAGAGGGCGCGGGTGTAGACGCGCACGTCGTCGAGCGAGCCGGTGAACATCTCGTTGCCCGGGCTGTAGGTTCCGAGGTAGCCCACCGTCGGCGTGCCGGTCTGGTGGGGGGCGGTGGTGCTGGTCGCCTTCAACACGCCGTCGACGTAGATCTTGTCGCTCTCGCCGTCGTACGTGTAGATGACGTGGTGCCAGACGTTGTTCGACGGGGCGGCGGTGCTGACCAGGGTGGTGCCGCCCCAGTTCCAGGCGATGAGGTTGCTGCCGCGGAAGCCGAGCTGCACGGCGCTGCCGCTCACCGGGTTGGCCATGACCAGGAAGTTCTCGTTGTTCCCGTTGGTGGCTCCCTTGAACCAGAGGGCGATGCTCTGGGGGGCGTTGTTGGCGGGGAAGTTGTTCGTTCCCAGCGTCACGTAACCGTTCGCGCTCCCGTCGAGAGAGATGGCCCCGGGGTCGCTGAAGGTGATCGCCGAGGGAACGCTGGGCGTCGCCGAGGCCCCGCTGGCCCAGGTCCCGCCGTTGCTGTTGCCCGAGCTGTCGGCGGCGGTCGTGCCGGACGTCTCGTCCAGCTTCCAGTAGCCGACCAGGCCGGTGGTCCCCAGGCCGACCTGGGCGTTGGCCAGCTGGGCGCCCCCGAAGGTGTGCGACAGCGTCGTGGTGCCGTTGAAGAAGAACGTGCCGCCGTTGGCGTTGAAGGTCCCGCCGGTGCTCTTGTTGAACGCGCCGGCCACGGAGGTGATCCCGCTCGAGGCGTTGAACGTCGCGCCGCTGCTGATCGTCAGCCCGCCGGCGATGGTGACGGCGTTGGCGCCCGCCGTGAGCGTCCCCGCCGAGACGGTGACCGTGCCGGTGGTGATGAGATCGTCCTGCAGGGTGTAGGTCCCGCTGCCGCTCATGGTGAGGAGGCCCAGGCTCGAGCCACCCGTCGTGATCTGCCCCGCCGCCGAGGTGCCGTCGAGGATGAGCGTCCCGCCGTTGTTCAGCAGCGTCGTGCCGCCCGAGTGGGTGAACGAGCCGCCGACGGTGGTCGTGGTGCTGCTGGCGGTGAACGCCCCGGCCGAGACCGTGAGCGTCCCGCCGATCGTGATGGCGCCGCTGCCGGCGGTGAAGACGCCGCTCGCCTCGGAGAAGGTCGTCGTGACGGCGATCGTGTTGGCGCTTCCGGTGATCGTGCCGTTGTAGTTCGAGATCGTGATCGAGTTGACCGAGATGGCGGTGGTGATGTTGCAGTCGGAGCTCGTCCCCGACCCCTGGCGGTTAAAGACGACGTCATCGGTCGCGCGTGGAAGGCGGCCGCACGTCCAGTTGCCGGTCGAGGAGCTCCAGTCGGCGGTGCCCGACGCCTGCCAGGTGCAGGTCGCCGCGCGGGCCACGCCGGCCCCAGCCAGCAGGACCACCAGCCCGCAAAGGAATCCCCGCGCCATCAATTTAATCAAGTTGGGGACCGAGGCCTCTCCACCTTAGGGAATCGGCGTTAAACGCCGGCCCTTGAGTCGGCCCTGAGGGGCCCGCGCACCGACGCTACGCCCGGCCGGGGCGGCCGTTGTTGCGCGCTTCGGCGCGCGCCTCGATCTGATCGAGCAGGTCCATCTGATGCGCCTCGGGCGGCTCGGGGGCCTCGCGGGCGTCGATTGACCGGATGCGGTAGTTGCCCAGCAGGCCGGTCACGATATTCCGGGCGCGCTCGTTGATCTGCTCGTCCGACAGCTCGACCCCGTCGCGCGTCTGAAGCACGCGAATGCCTTCGGCGACGTCTTGCAGCAGCAGGCGCACGGTCATGACCGGCACGGCCCGCTGGCGCGAACGGGTGGTCTCGCGGGACAAGATGCTCGGATCATAGTGGCGGCGCTTCCGCGAAGCCAGCGGATAGGCCTCGGGCACCGGCCTAAAATCGACGACGCGCTGCGCTGCAGCGCGACGCATATCACGCGCTCCGGCCGGCGCGCGTGTTATTGATGGCCGACATGCGAAATCGCCTTCTTTGGGGGGTCATGGGGCGCGGCGCGCCCGCGCTCATTCTGGCGTCCCTGCTCGGGTGCACCAGCGGGAACACGGGACCCACCGGTTCCACGATCACCCCGGACTCGCTGGCCGTCGGCCTGGCCAACGCCTTTTGCAACGCCCAGGCGGCCTGTGGTGGAACGGGCGGGCCGCTCCCCGACGGGGGAACCAGCGACGCCGGGTCGACGACCGCGGGGGCCGGCGTCGACGGCGGGGCAGCCACCTGCACGGGGCGCGCGAAGCTTTCGGCGGAGCAGCAGCTGGCGCTGGTCTCCACCGCCTTCAACGAGGGCCTGTTGACCATCGATCCGGCGACCTCGGCCACCTGCGCCAACGCCTACACCACCACCTCCTGCGCCGAGCTGGCCGGTCGCGACGGCCCCGACGTGCAAGCGGCGGTCGAGAACCCGGTCTGCGCGACGCTGTTCGTCGGCTACATCCCGGTCGGCGAGCGCTGCGACATGACCGCCGAGTGCACCAGCGGCAGCTACTGCCTCTCGCAGGGGAACGGCCAGCAGGTGACCTCGCTCCTGGGGAGCGGCTCGCTCGGGACCTGCTTCCCGTTCCAGGGCCTGGACGCCCCCTGCAACGCGAGCAGCGACTGCCAGTCGCCGCTCATCTGCAGCCCGAGCACGTTCACCTGCGGCACGTAGCCGCCCGGCGTCGCCCGGGCTACCTCAACACGGCCACGCGATCACCGAAGATCTGCTCGATGCGGGCCAGCAGATCGTCGCTGGCGGCGATCTTGTAGTCGTCGCCCAGGGGCAGGATGCTCTCGCTGCGCTTGGGGATCTCCATCCGCAGCTGGGCGCGGCAGCCGCCGGGATGCAGGCGCAGCATCTTCTCCAGCGCGCGCAGCTGGGCCTCGCTGACCAGGTCGGCGTTCAGCTTGATGTCGAGCAGCGAGCTCTTCTCCGCGCGGATGCGCGCGAGCGGCTTGGCGTCGAGGAAGCGGAGCCGCTCGCGGGCGGTCTCGCCTTCCCCGAACGGGGTGTCGACGGTGCCGGTCACCAGGAGCGGCTCATCTTTGGAGAGCAACTCGCGGTACTCCTCGACCTTCTTCGAGCCGACCATGTACTCGATCTGGCCCGACTGGTCCTCGAGCGTGAAGAAGGCGTACTTCCCCGTCCCGTTCTTCATCGGCCGCTCCTGGTAGACGGCCACCACGCCGGCCAGGATCACCTCCGCGCGTTCCCCTTTCTCGGTGCAGTTGGCGGCAGTGGCGTTGGTGAAGCGGCGGATCTCGGAGACGTAGCGGTCGAGCGGGTGGCCGCTGATGTAAAAGCCGAGTGACTCCTTCTCGTAAGCGAGCAGCTCCTTCGGCATCCACTCGTCGAACGCCGGATACTTGTCCTCGTTCAGCGCAGGGGTGGAGTTCTTGCCGCCGCCCCCGAACAGGGCCAGGAGGTTGGTCTGGCCGCTCTCGCGCTCGCGCTGCGCCTCGGCAGCCCGCTCGCTGGCCAGGCCGATGGCGCCGAACACGCGCGCGCGGGTGACGCCGTTCTGCTGGGCGATACCGTCGAAGGCGCCGGCCTTGACCAGCGCCTCGATCACCTTGCGGTTGACCTTGCGTCCGTCGACGCGGCGGCAAAAGTCGAACAGCGACAGCAGCGGCCCCCCTTGCCCGCGCGCCTGCTTGATCACCTCGACCGCCCCCTCGCCCACCCCCTTCACGGCGCCCAGGCCGAACCGAATCACCTTCCGGGCAGCGCCGTGTTCGTCGACCGTGGAAACGGATCGCGCAGGGGAGAGCGAGCTTCCAGCCCCCCCGGGGATGCGGACATCCGCGGGAGCCGCAGAAACGGAGCGCGCGGGGGAGAGCGAGCTCGGCTCGCTCGAGCCCATCGCGGGGGGGTTCGGGGACCCTCCCAGGGTCCCCGAGACAGTGAAGTCGGTGTCGGACTCGTTGACGTCGGGGCGCAGGACGGCGATGCCGTCGGACCTTGCCTCGGCGATGAACTTCACCACCGCGTCGGTGTCGTCCTTGTCGCAGGTGAGCAGCGCCGCGAAGAACTCCACCGGGTAGTAGCGCTTGAGGTACGCCGTCTGGTAGGTGAGCAGGCCGTAGGCCGCCGAGTGGCTGCGGTTGAAGCCGTAGCCGGCGAACTTCTCCATCAGGTCGAACACCCGCTCGGCGATCTTGCTGTCGACCTTCTTCTGCTTGGCGCCTTCGAGGAAACCGGCCTTCTCCTTGGCCATGACCTCGACCTTCTTCTTCCCCATCGCGCGACGGAGAAGATCGGCTTTGCCGAGGCTGTAGCCGGCCAAGGCCGAGGAGATCTGCATGACCTGCTCTTGATAGACGATGACGCCGTAGGTGTCCTTGAGGATCGGCTCCAGCGTGGGGTGGTCGTACTCCACCTTCTTGCGCCCGTGCTTGCGCTCGATGAAGTCGTCGACCATTCCGCCTTCCAGCGGCCCGGGGCGATAGAGCGCGCCGGCGGCGACGATGTCCTCGAAGCAGTCGGGACGCAGCTTCTTGAGCAGCTCGCGGAACCCCGACGATTCGAGCTGGAACACGCCGGTCACGTCGGCGTCGGAGATCATCTTGTAGACCGGGGCGTCGTCGAGCGGGATGGCGGCCAGGTCGAGCGGCGCCCCGCCCTCGGCGGCCTTCTCCCGGTTCACGTGATCGAGGCAGGTCTGGATGACGGTCAACGTCTTGAGGCCGAGGAAGTCGAACTTCACCAGGCCGGCCTTCTCGACCATGTCCTTGTCGTACTGGGTGACGATGCCGGCCTCGTCGCCCGCCGGCCGGAAGCAGGGGACGTACTCCCACAGCGGCCTGTCGCCGATGACCACGCCGGCGGCGTGCTTGCCGGCGTGGCGGTTCAACCCCTCGAGCCCCTTGGCCACGTCGAGCAGCTCCCGGTAGACGGGGCTCTCGTCATAGAGCGCCTTGAGGCGCGGCTCCTTTTCAATCGCTTCGGCGATCGGCGGGCTCTTGCCCTGGATCGGCTCGGGGACGAACTTGGCGACCTTGTCGGCCTCGGCGAACGGCACCGCCATGGCGCGCGCGATGTCGCGCACGCCGGAGCGCGCCTTGATCTGGTGCATGGTGACGATCTGGCCGACGTTGTCCTTGCCGTACTTGTCGGTGACGTAGGCGATCACCTCGTCGCGCCGGTTCATGCAGAAGTCGATGTCGAAGTCCGGCATGCTGACGCGCTCGGGGTTGAGGAAGCGCTCGAACAGCAGCTTGTTGGCGATCGGGTCGATGTCGGTGATACGCATCGAGTAGGCGACCAGCGAGCCGGCGCCCGAACCGCGCCCCGGGCCCACCGGGATGCGCTGCTCCTTGGCGTGGCGGATGAAGTCCCAGACGATCAGGAAGTAGCCGGCGAACTGCATCTTCTGGATGACGGAGAGCTCGAGCGCCAGGCGCGCCGCGTAGGCGTCGCCGTCGATCTTCTCGCCGCGCCGGTGCGCCTCTTCGATCCGCTTCTTCAGCCCCCCCTCGGCGATCGACTGCAGATACGACTCGGCGCTCATCCCGTCGGGGACCTGGAACTTGGGCAGGAAGGTCTCGCCCAATTTGAACTCGACGTTGCAGAGCGCGCCTATTCTCGCCGCGTTCTCCAGCGCCTCCGGGATGTGCGCGAAGTAGGCCTCCATCTCGGCCGGCGTCTTCACGAAGAAGGCGTCGTTGCGGTGATGCAGCCGCTTGTCGTCGTGGATCGTCTTCTTCTGCTGCACGCACATCAGGATCTCGTGCGCGCGGGCGTCGGTCTGGTTCAGGTAGTGGCAGTCGTTGGTGGCGATGAGCGGAATGCCGGTCTTCTTCGACAGCTCCTGCAGGTGGCCGTTGACCTGCTCTTGCTCCTCCAACCCGTTTGGTTGCATCTCCAGGAAAAAATTGCCTTTGCCGAAGATGTCCTCGAACTCGCGCGCCGCCCCCTCGGCCGCTTCGGGCCCGCGCCGCATCAGGGTCTGCGCCACCTCGCCGCCGAGGCAGGCCGACAGTCCCACCAGCCCGTCGGCGTGCTTGCGGAGGAGCGGCTTGTCGATGCGGGGGTTGTAATAGAAGCCTTCGAGGTACCCCATCGAGTTCAAGTACGAGAGGTTCTTCCAGCCGATCTCGTTCTTGGCCAGGAGGATGAGGTGGTTCGACCGCCGCTCCGTCTTGTCCAGGCGATCGGGCGCCACGTACGTCTCGCACCCGAAGATCGGCTTCACGCCGTGGGCCTTGGCCTTCTGATAAAAGTCGAGCGCGCCGAACAGGTTGCCGTGGTCGGTGATGGCCACCGACTTCATCCCCCGCTCGAGCACCTTGGGGAACAGATGGTCGAGGCGGATGGCGCCGTCCAGAAGGCTATACTGCGTGTGCAGATGCAGGTGGGTGAAGTCGGGCATATGCGGCGATCGAGCTTGGCCTCCCCGGCGCGGGCGATCCAGCGCAAAAGAATCCACAGCCTGTCCACAGGCCTGACGACGACCTGCGCCGCCGCGGCGCTGCTGGTGGCGGGGTGCGGCTCGGGCGGTGGCAGCGGAGGCGGCAAGTTCGCGCTCACCCCCGAGCTCACGATGATGACCGGCTGCGATCAGACCAGCCGGACCTGCCAGCTCAGCCCGAACGCCCAGGCGACGCTGACCTTCGTCCTCACCCAGGGCGGACGGCCGGCCGCCGGCCAGACCGTCTCCTTCGCCATCATCGAATCCTCGTCCGACCCGAGCCCCCAGGCGGCCATCATGAGCGCGCCGACCGCCGTCACTGACAGGCAGGGCCATGTCTCCGCCACCGTTCGGGCCGGTTCGGCGGACTTCATCCTCCAGGCGCAGTTTTTTCAGGCGCCGGCCCAGCCCGTCCCCGGCAAGGTGACCATCGTGGTCGCCACCGGTCCGACGGGGACCGTGCTGGTGGCGCCTTTCCTGACCCCGGCGGCGAGCCCGCTGCCGTCGGGCACCACGATCCAGATCCTCTTCTACAACAGGACGGACTGCGCCCGCCTGGACGTCAATCAGCCAGCGCCGTCGGCGCGCACGATCACGCTCGACTCGCTCTCCGCTCCGCCCGCCAGGTTCACGACCGTGGAGACCAGCGGGGCCAACGCGGCGATCGGCGTGGCGAACTCCGGCAACGGGGTGGTGGCCAACGGCTGCGTCGACATCCCCGGATCGAGCATCGTCGCCGGCCAGACGGTCGAGGTCGCCTTGCCGCTCGACGACGCCTCTCCCGATCCCGTTGGGTCGTACCATGTGACGTCGACCCTGACGTTTGCGCCGCCGCTGGCCGCGGCCGCCGCGCTGGCCGCGCCGTGGGCCGACCTCGCCGACTGTCCGCTCGATCCGGGGGAGCTCTGGCTCGACTGCACGATTGACGCCCTCTCGCCCGCGACGCCCGCCGATCCGCTCGACTGCGTCCCCGCCACGGCGCCCGGCGGCGAGGGGGCGCTGGGCGACGCCATCGCCGCCCTGCGCGGCGTCCCGCTCACCGACGGAACGGGCGCGCCCACAGGTTGCCGGAGCGCGCTCGACGCCGCGCATGACCCGGCGCTCGATGCCCGCGTGCTGGGACTGTTCGGCAGCCCGGCGCCGGCGGCGCTGGTCGCGCTCCCCGCGATCGCCGCCGACGCGGCGGCGATCCTCGACAGCATCCAGGTCGAGTCGACGCTGGTGGTCGCGCCCGGCAGCGCGCTGGGCGGCTACGCCGTCACGCACACGCTGACCACCGCCAGGTTCGGACCCGGCTGGCAGATCCCGGTCGCGCTCGCCTCGCTCGCCTTGCCGACCCTCGAGGCCTTCACCTCGGCGACGGTCAGCGACGGCGCGCTCGTCATCGGAAGCCAGGACTTCACGCTGCGGCTCGGCAGCGCCGCGCGCGCGGCCTTCGGTCCCCTCTCGCTCGTTCCGCGGGGGCTGCCGGCCGACGTGCCCTCGTTCGTGTCGGCGCTGTTCGCGCTGGCCCAGGCGCCGGGCGGCTCGGCCACGGGCTGCGCCGCGCTCGACGCCCTCGTCTGCCCGGCGGCGGGCGCGGCGGCCGGGTGCCTCCTCGACGCGTGCGCGGCCGGGTTGGGCGCGCTGACCGGCAGGCTCAACGGCGCCTTCGCCACCGCCGATGGGACCGGGATCGATCTCTCTCTCTCCGGCTCGGCCTCCCTCATCGGGCCGAACGGCGTGGCCCAACGCCTGGGAACCACCAGCACCGGAGCTTCGCCGACCGCCACCTGGACGGCCACCCTGCGGACGTCTCTGGGGAGCGCGCAGGTCGTGGCCCCGTTCGAAGGCGTCCGAAACTAGTTCTGGGTCGATCTCGCGGCCACCTCCGAGGGCGGCGCCGGGCGCGCCCAGCTGGGTCCGGCGCCCACGATCTCGGCGATCGGGACGCCGAGCTGGTCGGCCCGACGAAGCTGCCGGGCCCGCCAGATCGTGTAGAGGACCGGCAGGACCTCGAGCGTCAGGACGGCGCTGGTGCAGAGACCGCCGATCATCGGCGCCGCGATCCGCCGCATCACGTCGGCGCCGGCGCCCCGCGACCAGAGCAGGGGGAGCAGGCTGGCCGTCATGGTCACGACGGTCATGACCTTGGGCCGCAGGCGCTCGACGCTCCCCTCGGCGTGCGCGGCCACGATGTCGGCGCGGCTTTCGAGACGCCCCTCGCGCACCCGCCGGAAGAACGCGGCGTCGATGTACACCACCATGACCACCGCGGTCTGCATCGCCAGGCCGACGACCAGCAAGAGGCCCGCCCAGACGGGCGCCGAGAGCGGGTAGCCGAGCAGGTGGAGCATCCAGATGCTCCCCACCAGCGCGAACGGCACCGCGGCGAGGACGATGAGCGCCTCGGTGAGGCTCCCGAACAGCAAGCCGAGGAGCAGCGCCATCGAGACGACGATCGCCGGCACGATCAAGCCCAGGCGGCGCTCGCCCGCGGAGAGCAGGTCGTATTGCCCCGCCCACTCGATCCGCTCCCCCGGGCGGAGGGCGATCTGGCCCGCGCGCTCGGCCTCGGCCAGCGCGTGCTCGGCCGCGGTCACGTACCGCCGCGGATCCGTCCCCTCGGCCAGATCGACGAGGACGTACGACACCGCCTCGCCACGCTCGGTCCGCAGCGTGCTCGGCCGCGAAGCGGTGCGAAGGTGCCCCAGCAGAGCGAGCGGAACGGGCGCCGGCGAGGCCGTCCCGCGCACCGTCACCGCGCGCAGCAGATCGGCGCGCCCCCGAAGGCCGCCCTGGAGAACGACGCGGAGGCGCAGCCGATGTCCGTCCCGCTGGAGATCGCCGACCTGCCCGCCCGCGAGGGTGCGGTCGGCGGTCGCCTGGACGAGGCGGCGGTCGACGCCGAAGCGGGCGAGCGCGGCCGGATCGGGCTCGAAGACCCGCTGGATCTCGTCGGAGAGCGACGCCGAGGTCGCGTTGCGCGTGCCCGGCAGCCCGAGGACCAGCCCCCGCAGCCTCTCCCCCAGCGCCTCGCGCCTCGCCGGATCGGCGGCGACAATCCGGATCCCCACCGGCGTGCGGATCCCCGTCGACATCATGTCGACGCGGTTGCGGGCGGGCGCCGTCCAGCCGTTCGACCAGCCGGGGAGGCGCGTCGCGCGATCGAGCTTCTCCACCAGCTCGCCGGTGGTCTCGCGATCCTCCTCGGGCCAGAGCAGCCCCAGCAGCCAACGCAGGGGCGCCGGCGCCCAGCCGCTGTACCAGCGGACCCGGGGGCGAAGCGGCCATTCCGAGGGGGGTCGGAGGCGGATGGTGGTCTCGACCATGGAGAGCGGCGCCGGGTCGGTCGCGCTGTCGGCGCGGCCCATCTTGCCGAAGACGCTGGCCACTTCGGGAAAAGCGCCGATCGTGTGGTCCTGCTGGCGCAGATCGACCACCGCGACTTCGGAATCGACCCCCGCGCGCGTGGTCGGCATGAAGAGCAGATCGCCTTCCGAGATGGGCGGCAGAAATTCACCGCCCAGACGCGGCAAGAGCGGAAGGCAGGAGGCCACCGCCAGGCCGGCGGTGACGAGCGTGACGAGGGGGCGCGACAGCGCCAGGTGAACGAACGGCCGGTAGACCGCCATCAGGCCGCGCATGAGCGGGTGATCGAGCTCGCGCCGCGCCGGCCGGGCAAGGAGCCGGCGTCGTAGCACCGGTCCGATCGTCAGCGTGGCAAGCGCCGCCGCCAGGATCACCGCCGTCTTGGTCAGCACCAGCGGGCGGAGCAGGCGGCCCATCTCACCGGGAAAGCCGAGCACCGGGAGAAACGTCAGCGCGGTGATGAGCAGAGAGGTGAGG
>Ga0134128_10002401_pt1 | contig 23298 bp, 22 predicted proteins | sample KB31754_FD_96462 | JGI IMG/M metagenome (GOLD analysis project Ga0134128, IMG submission 96462) | Terrestrial soil microbial communities with excess Nitrogen fertilizer from Kellogg Biological Station, Michigan, USA - KB3-175-4 | ecosystem: Environmental > Terrestrial > Soil > Unclassified ... | reverse complement strand
GCCGATCGCGTCGGAGCTGATTCTGCCGATCGCGATGGCCGTGCAGACCCGCCTCACGGTCAACCACCTGGCGCAGACCCTGAGCGTGTATCCGTCGCTGTCGGGTTCGATCACCGAAGCGGCGCGACGCCTGATGGCGCATGACGACCTGGACTAACCGCCGCGCGACGATGCAGAGCGCAGCGATGAGGAGGAGCGGGGCAATCAAGACAGGCCAGGTAGCCTTGGATCAGCCACCTACTGGCGAGTAACCGACAGGAGACTTGTGTCGTGAGCGACGCGAATCGCGTGCCGGCTAGCTTTTTGGGCCCCGAGCAACGCGCCTCGGCGTGGGAGCGTCTCGGCAGCGAGCAGTTCGACGTCGTGGTCATCGGCGGCGGCGTGGTGGGATCGGGGGCCGCCCTGGATGCCGCGACCCGCGGGCTCAAGGTGGCGTTGGTGGAGGCCCGCGACTTCGCCTCCGGCACGTCGAGTCGGTCATCGAAGATGTTTCACGGCGGGCTGCGTTATCTCGAGCAACTGGAATTCGGTTTGGTGCGCGAGGCGCTGTACGAGCGCGAGTTGTCGCTGACGACGCTGGCACCGCATCTGGTCAAGCCGCTGCCGTTTCTCTACCCGCTGACCAGGCGGTGGTGGGAGCGCCCGTATGTGGCGTCGGGCATCATGCTCTACGACCAACTCGGCGGCGCGAAATCCGTTCCCGCGCAGAAGCATTTGACCCGTGCCGGCGCGCTACGGTTGTCCCCGGGTCTGAAGCGCAGTGCGCTGATCGGCGGTATCCGCTACTACGACACCGTCGTCGACGATGCCCGGCACACACTGACGGTAGTGCGGACCGCCGCGCACTACGGCGCCGTGGTGCGGTCGTCGACCCAGGTGGTATCGCTGCTGCGGGAAGGCGACCGGGTCACCGGCGTGCGGGTGCGCGACTCCGAGGACGGCGCGATCACCGAGGTCCGCGGCCACGTCGTGGTCAACGCGACCGGCGTGTGGACCGACGAGATCCAGGCATTGTCCAAGCAGCGCGGGCGTTTTCGGGTGCGCGCGTCCAAGGGCGTGCACATCGTCGTGCCGCGCGACCGCATCGTCAGCGACGTGGCGATCATCCTGCGGACCGAGAAGTCGGTGATGTTCGTGATCCCGTGGGGCAATCACTGGATCATCGGAACCACCGATACCGACTGGAATCTCGACCTCGCGCACCCGGCCGCCACCAAGGTCGACATCGACTACATCCTGGGCACCGTCAACACCGTGCTGGCAACTCCGTTGACGCACAACGACATCGACGGCGTCTACGCCGGATTGCGTCCGTTGCTGGCCGGGGAGAGCGAGGAGACGTCCAAGTTGTCGCGGGAGCACGCGGTCGCCGTACCCGCACCGGGACTCGTCGCCATCGCCGGCGGCAAGTACACCACCTACCGGGTGATGGGTGAGGACGCGATTGATGCTGCGGCGCAATATATTCCGGCCAGGGTCGCGCCGTCGATCACCGAGAAGGTGCCCCTGTTGGGCGCCGACGGCTACTTCGCGCTGATCAACCAGACCGAGCACGTCGGCGCGCTGGAGGGGCTGCACCCGTACCGGGTGCGTCACCTGCTGGACCGTTACGGGTCGCTGTTGAATGAGGTGCTGGCGCTGGCCACCGACCGCCGCGACCTACTCGCCCCGATCGCCGCCGCCCCGGGGTACCTGCGGGTGGAGGTGGCCTACGCCGTGGCCGCCGAGGGTGCATTGCATCTGGAAGACATCCTGGCGCGCCGCACCCGCATCGCCATCGAGTACTCCCACCGCGGCGTCGACTGCGCCCGCGAGGTGGCCGACATCGTCGCGCCCGTCCTGGGCTGGACGGCGGCCGACGTCGACCGTGAGGTGCAGACATACACGGCGCGGGTCGAGGCCGAGGTGCTGTCGCAGACCCAGCCCGACGACGAGTCCGCCGATGCGCTGCGGGCCAGCGCTCCGGAGGCGCGCGCGGAAATCCTCGAGCCGGTGCCCTTAAATTGAGGGCTGCGCCGCTGCCGCCCCGCGATGGGTTAGGGCCGGCCCGGCTGCGAGTGCGGGGCGGGCCGCTGGGCGAGGAGCTGACCAGCAGGTTCGGCCCTGAGGTGGCCGCGAAAGCGGTGGCCGGCGAGGTGGTCGACCGGGATGGCTCGCCGCTCGATCCCGCCACCGTGTTGCCTGCCGGAGCCGTCGTCTACCTGTATCGCGAACTGCGCGACGAGGTCGTGGTGCCGTTCGACATTCCGGTGCTGTACTGCGATGACGACATCGTGGTCGCTGACAAGCCGCATTTCCTGGCGACCATGCCACGCGGGCGCCACGTCGCACAGACGGCGCTGGTGCGACTTCGCCGACAACTCGGGCTCGACGAGCTGAGCCCGGCCCACCGGCTGGACCGGCTGACGGCCGGGGTGTTGCTGTTCACCACGCGCCGCGAGATTCGCGGGGCCTATCAGACGATGTTCGCCCGCGGCACGGTGCGGAAAACCTATCTGGCGAGGGCCGCAGTGAACCCCGGCCTCGTGCTACCGCGGGAAGTGCACAGTCGAATCATCAAGCATCGCGGCAATTTTCAAGCCGTTGAAGAAGCCGGTGAACCCAACGCGGTGACTCTGGTGGAGTTGATATCGGCCGACGGGTTGTACCGGTTGACGCCGCGGACCGGCCGGACTCACCAGCTGCGGGTGCACATGGCCGCGCTGGGCATCCCGATCGACGGAGATCCGCTGTATCCCGACGTGATCGATGTCGCCGCCGAGGATTTCTCCAGGCCATTGCAGCTGCTGGCCCAGCGGATTGAATTCGAGGATCCGCGCAGCGGCGAACGGCGCGAGTTCGTCAGCGAACGCCGGCTATCAGCAGCGCTCGACGCCGGGGCTGATCCGGGGCAGGTCGTGGCCGACCCGGATGTGGCCGCGCCGCGCTGACGTGACAGGCGCGGGGGCGGGGGTGTGGCGCACCGACGAGGCCGCCGAGGTGACCGCGTTGAGCGCTTGACGTGCCCAGTCGGTCAGGCCGCTGCCGGCAGTCAGGTCAGCGAAGCGTGCGCTGACGAAGTCTTGCAGTGCTTCCACGTCGTCCATCCTTTGGTCAGGTACCCGGGCGGTACCCCAACGAGGGAGGAGCCGTCTTTGGCTCGATATTGGGGCTTTTGTGATCAAGCCCGTGTCATTCGTGGCATGCGACACACGTCACTTGGGCTGTAACACGACGCCAGCCGTTGGTATTCCACGATATGCGGTCCGGGTCGGCGACGCCGGAGGCGCGCGTCAATAATGTGTGAACATTGTCGGCGGAATCCGCTTAAAGCTCCGACGCCGGAACAACGCGTCAGAATCATGAACGGCCGGGAAACTGGGGCTGAAATGGTGAGTTGCGCACCTACAGTCGACGCTCTGGGCATAATGACCGAAGTGCGAATCTTGTTACCATGCCCCATGGATGCGAGCGACACAGCAGTGCGCGCGAATCGCCGGTGCGATTGACTCCGCTGACCGTCTGAAGGAATTCGATTGAAGCTCAACCGATTTAGCGCCGCACTGAGCATTCTGGTGGCGGGTGTGCTGCTTCTGTCGGCATGCGGTAGCCACAACAACGCCGCCGGCGGAAGTTCGACCACGAGCATGCCACCGGTCAAAGTGACGTGCGGCGGCAAGTCCGACCTCAAAGCCAGCGGCTCGACGGCTCAGAAAAACGCGATGGCCGAGTTCGTCAAAGCCTTCGCGCAGTCCTGCCCGGGGCAGTCCCTGGAATACACCGCCGACGATTCCACCACCGGGATCAACGAGTTCCTGGAAAGCAAAAATGATTTCGCCGGGTCCGACTCCACGTTGACCAAAGAGGAGTATGACAAGGCCCAGCAGCGGTGCGGTTCGCCCACCTGGAGCCTGCCGATGGTGGTCAGCCCGATCGCGATCGCGTTCAACGTCAACGGTGTCAAGTCGTTGAACCTCGACGGCTTGACGGCCGCGCAGATCTTCAACGGCCAAATCAACATGTGGAACGACGGCGCGATTGCGCTGCAGAATCTCGGTGTACAGCTGCCCAACGAGCCGATCCACGTCATATTCCGCAGCGACGAGTCCGGGACCACGGACAACTTCCAGCGGTATCTCGACACGGCCTCGAAGGGAACCTGGGGGTTCCCCGCCGGGCGAAAGTTCAACGGCGGAGTCGGTGAGGGCGCCGTCGGCAATGACGGCGCCGCCGACAAGGTCAAGAACACCGAGGGTTCGGTTACCTACCTCGCATGGTCGTTTGCGCAGTCAGAACACCTCAACACCGCCAGCGTCATCACCTCGGCCGGTCCGGACCCGGTGAGCATCAGCCCCGAGTCGGTGGGCAAGACGCTCTCGACGGCGTGGTTCATCAAAAAGGGCGACGACCTCGCCCTGGACACCATCTCGTTCTACCGGCCGAACCAGCCCGGGGCCTACCCCATCGTGTTGGCCACCTATCAGATCGTCTGCTCGAAGTATCACGACCCGAAGGTGGGCCAAGCCGTGCGGGCCTTCCTGCAGAGCGCCATCGGCCCAGGTCAGAAGGGTTTGGTGAGTGCCGGTTACATTCCGATCCCGGACGAGTTCAAGCCGCGGCTGCTGAACTCGATCAACGCGATTTCCTGAGGTGAGGTAGCGCAATGTTTGAGGGTATTTTTCGCCGTAGTCGACCCGGTGTTTCAAGCCTTTTCCTACGGCAGTAAATCTTTTGCATCATGGAATTCACCACGCTGCCGCCCGAGGTCATCTCGGCGCTGATCCATTCGGGACCAGGCTCCGCGTCGCTGGCTGACGCGGCCGCGGCGTGGCGTCAGCTCGGTGCCGACCTCGAAGACGCGGCGGACAACTATGCCGCGACGGTGTCGTCGATGGTGGACAACTGGCACGGTCCGTCCTCGGCGGCGATGTTTGCCTCCGTGGCCCCATACCTGACCTGGCTTCGCACCACGTCGCAGCAGGCTCAGCAGGTCGCCGCATCGGCACAGGCTGCCGCGAATGCGTTCAACACCGCGAGCGCGTCGGTGGTTCCGACGGCACAGGTGCTCGCCAACCGGACGCTGCTGGCGAAGTTGCTGGCCACCAACACCTTCGGCAGGAACATGCCCGCCATCGCTGCCACCGAGGCCAACTACCAGGAGATGTGGGCCAACAACGCGGCGGCGATGACTCGTTATCAGGCCGCTTCGACGCAGGCCACGACGTTGCCACAGTTCACGTCACCCACGTCGACCACGAATCCGTCCGAACAGACCGCGCAGCAGGCCAAGCAGGCCGCGGCGCAGTCGTCGGCCGCGACGAACTCGGGCGCCACGACGGCAACCACGCTCGCGAGCTCGGCCGCAGCCAGCCCCGCCGAAGCCCTCCCGACCGCCTTCGACCCCAACGTCGGATTTATCGGGCTGGCGAATACCTATGCCAACCAGTTCGTTTCGTCCGGCTTCCCGATCAACATGCTCAGCTACCTGGCGCAGAGCCAGTCGGCCCAAGCGCTGCAAGGGGTGAGCGCGCAGGTCGGCCAGGGTGTCTCCGAGGGCGAGGAGGCGTTGGGCGGGGCCGCGAACAGCCTGGGTGGCGGTGCCGCCGGTGCTCTGGGAGCACTGGGCGGCGGAGGGGGGCTGGGCGCGCTGGGCGCTGCCGGGCTCTCGGCACCGTCGGCAGCCGCCGCCACTGGCGTCGCGGTGCCGATGGGCGGTCTGATGGCTCCGCCGGGAGCCGGGACGCTGCTGGCGACCTCGCAGGCGCCGGTGCAACTCGCTTCGGCGGCAACGCCACTCGGCGCGGGCGAGGCCGGTGGTATGTCGATGATGCCGCCACTGATGGCGCCGCCGATCTCGCCGGGCAGTGGCTGGCGCAAGCGCAAGGCGCAGAAGTACGAAGACATTTCAATCGGCAAGGAACTCAAGGGCGACGTGATGAAACCGCCGCCGTCGGCGGGTTGAGCACTTAGCGGTATCGCGAAAGCGCCAGCGACAGCTGCGAAATCCGCAGTCAGGCTCCGGTATGCCGCGGGCAGAACGCGGCGATGCTGACGCCGACGAAGAACCCGGCGTGGTAGCCGTCCAGACCGCTCTGCTGCATCACATCGTTCGCGACATCGCTGGAGGCCCTACCGCCGTCGAGCGCATCGCAGACCTGATGGCCGGCAACGACTGCCGCCTGCCCGGAAGCGAAGTGGATCTGCTTGGACTGCAACGCATTCAAGAAGCTGGCATCGACGCCGTCGGCATGCGCGCTGGGCATCGTGATCGGCATAACGCTGACCGGCAACGCGAGGACCAGGCCGGTCACTACTGATCGCACAGGATTGAGCAAGCGCACTCGGGTGGTCGTCCTTTCTCATCCGGTCCGCTGAGCAGAACCCGCGAGCAATGCGACAGCACGCAACACGGCTGACATTGCGATCATTGCATGCCGCGCCCGAACTTTTGAAGCGCGCGCTGCGGCCAGCATCGGCAAACGTGGGCGTTAACCGAATAGACATGCTCTGGGCATTCAGCGTTGGCAGACCGGGCACCAGTACGCCACCCGTTCGCCGCTGTCGTCATAGGCGATCGGCGTCCCGCAACGGCGGCATCTTTCACCGCGGCGCCCATACACCCAGACTTGCCGGCCGGGCCGGGTGTCGCCGGTGGTGCAGCGATTCTGGCGGAAGCGGTTGACCCACAACATGTCGCGTGCGCGGGCCGCCAGACGATGCGGGTCGGTGATCGCACTGACCGGCGCAGTGGGCAGGTGCCCACTGACGAAACACAATTCGTTGCAGAAGACATTGCCGATGCCGGCCATCACCCGCTGGTCGAGCAGCGCCTCGGCGATCGGTCGATCCGGGTCCGCGATCAGATTCGCCGCGGCGACGCCCGCATCCCAGTCCGCGCCAAGCAGATCGGGCCCCAGGTGGTCGACCACATCGTCGTCGTGGTCGCGCTCCAGGATCTCCAGCACGCCAAGGTCGACGCCAATCGCACGGATCTCGTTGGTTTCCAAGATGATTCGAACCCGATGGTCGAGCCGCCCGCTCTTGGAGGTGACTCGCCACGCGCCGTCCATCTTCAGATGCGAGTGGATGCTGGCCGGCCCGACGCGGATGAACAGATGCTTGCCGCGACTGTGCACCTCGTCGACCACCTGACCGGTCAGATCCACGGTGGCGTACCGCGGGACCCGAACATCGCAGCGGGTCAACGGGTGACCCACCAGCGCCGCCCGCAGTCTGTCTGCGGTACGGAAAACGGTGTCACCCTCCGGCATCGGTTATCGCAGCCGCAGCCCGCGCGGGGTGCGGGCGAACCCCGCGTCGGCCAAGGCCGTCACCACCGTCGCCGATACCTCCGACGACAGCACCGAGGCGCCGTTGATGCGTTCGATCAGGATGGAGCTGACCTGCATGGCCCCGACCAGATCGGCGAGCGCGACCGCCGCGGCGTGGTTGGCCTCGGCGCCGTCGTCGGCGAAACTCAGCATCGACCGCCCGCCGCGCTCGAGGAACCACACCAGCTCGCCGTCGACCAGCACGACGAGCGCGCCGGCTTTGCGGCCCGGCCGGGCGGCGCCGTCTTGGGTCGAGCGCGACGGCCAGGGCAGCGCGGCGCCATAGGGGTTGGCCGGGTCGGCGGCGGCGAGCACCACCGCCCGGTATTCGGGCCGCTCGGGATCGACGCCGTCGAGGTAACTGCGCAACCGGTCGACGGTGGACGCCACCGCGAACTGGGCGCCGCCGAGCGACTCCACGAAGTAGCCGCGCTGGCATCGACCGGCATCCTCGAATGCCGTCAGGACTTTGTAGAGCATGGCGAAGCCGCCGGGCACCCCTTCGGCGGCGACCGCACCCTTGGTCAGTACTCCGTGCCGGGTCAACAGCAACTCCGCTTGGTGGTGGGCGCGGGCGGTGGAGTCGGGCTCGGGGGTCGGCAGCGCCGACCAGCGGCCGGCGACGGTTGGATCGGCGGCCCGCGCCTGCGGGTTCGCGACATGAAAGCGGCTCAGTCGCGGCGGCCGCTTGCCGCGACCCGGCCGATGCGCCGGTGCGGAACGTCTGCGTCCTGGCGCCCCGGACAGCATCGCGCGCACCGGTGCGAACGTGTCGCCGGTGACCCAGCCACCCCAGATCAGCTCCGACAAAGCGGCTTTGAGCTCCGCTTCGCCGATTTCCAGCTGCCCCAGCTGTCGGAAGAAGAAGGCGCCGCCGCCGGCCAGCATGTCCAGGATCGCGCGATGGACCGCGGTGAAGTCGATCTCCGAGCCGGCGGCCAGCGTGAGCGGCGCCGCGTCGGCGGTGTGGAACGCGACCCAGCCGTCGCTGCCCGAGATCGATCCCGCGCCCGACCACAGCACCTCTCCGGACGCCAACAGTTCGTCGAGCAGAGCCGGGGAGTAGTCGCGCACCCGCGGTGCCAGGACCAGCGACTCGATCGCCGACGCCGGCAGGGGGACGCCCGCGAGTTGGTCGATGACCGCCAGCAGGCCGTCCAGCCCGGAGTTGGGTGGCGAGCCGGGTCCGACGCCATGCCAAGCCGGCAGGAATCTCGCGTAAGCGCTGGTGCTGACCGGCTCCACCTGGGCCCGCAGCGCCGCCAGCGATCGACGCCGCAGAATCCGCAGCACCTCGGCGTCACACCACTCATCGCCGACCGCATCGGTAGAGAACTCGCCGCGGACCAGCTTCCCGTCGCTGGCCAGTCGGCCCAGCACGTCGGCCGCGACGCGCTGACCGAGCCCGAAACGGGCCGCCACGTCCGCGGTGGTGAACGGCGCATGGGTGCGCCCGTAACGGCTCAGCAGCTCACCCAGGGGGTCGGCGACCGCCGCGGTGAAGCTGGCCGGCACGCCGACCGGCACCGCGACGCCGACGCCGTCGCGCAGCCGGCCGATGTCCTCAATCGCCACCCACCAACTGCGTCCCGCGAACGACACCGGCAGCGCGCGCTTGGCGGCGTGCAGCGCTTCCAGCCAGCCGCCGACATCGGCGCCACCGGCGCGGGCGGCCACCTCCTCGGTGGTCAGCGGGCCGAGTAGCCGCAACAGGTCGGCTACCCCCTCGGCGTCGCGGGCCGCGCGTTCCGCCGTCAGGTGCTGCAATTGCCGACCGGTGCCGGCGACGACCTGCGGGTCGAGCAGCTCGCGCAGCTCGACCCGACCCAGCAATTCGGCCAGCAGCGTGGGGTCCAGCGAGAGTGCCGCCGCGCGGCGCTCGGCCAGCGGGCTGTCGCCCTCGTACATGAACGCTCCGACGTAGCCGAACAGCAGCGAGGCCGCGAACGGGGACGGCGTCGCGGTTTCGGTCTCGACGACGCGGATCTTGCGCGCGGCGATGTCGCCCATCAGCCCGGCCAGCGTGGGCACGTCGTACACGTCTTGCAGGCACTCGCGGACCGTCTCCAGCACGATCGGAAAGTCCGGATACTTGCGGGCCACATCGAGCAGCTGCGCGGCCCGCTGCCGCTGATGCCACAGCGGGGACCGCTTCCCGGGGTGTCGTCGCGGCAGCAACAATGCCCGCGCCGCACATTCCCGGAACCGAGAGGCGAACAGCGCCGAACCGCCCACCTCGGCGGTGACGATCGGGTCGATCTCGTCGGCGTCGAAGACGAAAAGCTCAGCACCCGGGGCCGATTCGGCCCCTGATTCGGAAACCGTGTCGGGCAGCCGCACCACGATGCCGTCGTCAGAGGCGGTGGGCTTCTCGTCGATGCCGTAGCGGTCGCGCAACCGTCGGCTCACGGCCAGCGCCAGTGGGCCGTGCACCCGTAATCCGTAGGGGGAGTGCAGGATCACCCGCCAGTCGCCCAACTCGTCGCGGAACCGCTCGACCAGCAACGTGGCATCGGTGGGTACGACGTTCGTGGCGCCACGTTGGTCGTCCAGCAGGCGCCATAGGTTCTCGGTGGCGTAGGAGTTGAATCCGAGCTCGGCGCAACGGCTTTCGAATGGTCCGCGGTCGAGGGCGGCCAGTTCGCCGGTGAACGCACCGATCGCGCGGCCGAGTTCGGCGGGGCGCCCGGAATCGTCGCCGCGCCAGAACGGCAGCCGGGCCGGCTGGCCCGGCGCCGGGATCACCAGCACGCGGTCGTGGGTGATCTCGGTGATCCGCCAGCTGGTGGCGCCCAGGGCGATAACGTCGCCCGGGCGGGATTCGTAAACCATCTCTTCGTCGAGTTCGCCGACCCGAGAAGGGGTTTCGGAGTCGGTGGCCAGGTAGACGGTGAACAGTCCGCGATCCGGGATGGCGCCGCCGGAGGTTACCGCGAGCCGCTGTGCGCCCGGCCGTGCCGTCACGGTGCCATTGTCGCGGTCATACACCAGACGTGGCCGCAATTCGGCGAACTCGGTCGACGGGTACTTGCCGGACAACAGGTCCAGTGTCGCCTCGAATGCGCTGTGCGGCAACGTCGCAAACGGCGCACTGCGCCGGACGGTGTCGAACCAGCGGTCGACGTCCAGCGGCTCCAACGCCGCGGCTGCCACGGTGTGCTGAGCCAGGATGTCGAGCGGGTTGGTGGGCACCTTCATCGTCTCGATCTGACCGGCGAGCATGCGCTGCACCGTCACCGCGCAACCGATCAAATCGGTGCGGTGCTTGGGGAACAGCACGCCCTGTGAGATTTCGCCGACCTGGTGTCCGGCGCGCCCGATGCGCTGCAGGCCTGAGGCCACCGACGGCGGCGACTCGACCTGGATGACGAGGTCGACGGCGCCCATGTCGATGCCGAGTTCCAGGCTCGAGGTCGCCACTACCGCCTTCAGCCGGCCGGATTTCAGATCCTCCTCGACGATCGCGCGTTGTTCCTTGCTCACCGAGCCGTGGTGGGCGCGGGCCAACAACGGCTGCGCGCCGTAAGTTTGGCCGCTGCCCAACAGCTGGGCCGGGGCGCCCCCGGCGACCTTCGGGTTGGCTTCGGCGGGGCTGGTTCGATTGCCCGGCTCAGTGCGCTCGGCGTGAATCTCGTTGAGCCGGGCGGTCAATCGCTCGGCCAGCCGCCGCGAGTTCGCGAACACGATCGTCGAATTGTGCGTCTCGACCAGGTCGACCAGTTGCGCCTCGACGTCCGGCCAGATGCTGCCGTTATCCAGGTTGGCCATGTCGGGGATGGGGACCTGCACCGACAAGTCGAACGTCTTTGCCGCGGGTGGGGAAACGATGGTCGTCGGGGATGACCCCGACAGGAAGCGGGCCACCTCCTCGGGTGGGCGCACGGTCGCCGAAAGTCCGATCCGTTGCGCCGCCTTCGGCAGCATGTCGTCGAGCCGCTCCAGCGACAAGGCCAGGTGCGCACCGCGTTTGGTGCCCGCGATGGCGTGCACCTCGTCGACGATCACGGTCTGCACACCGGCCAGGGTTTCCCGCGCCGCCGAGGTCAGCATCAGAAACAGCGACTCGGGCGTGGTGATCAACACGTCGGGTGGCTTGCTGATCAGCTGCCGGCGCTGAGCCGGTGGCGTGTCGCCGGATCGCAGGCCGACGGTGACCTCCGGCGCGGGTAGGCCCTTTTGCGCGGCGACGCGGGCCATCCCGGCCAGCGGGGTGCGCAGGTTGCGCTCGACGTCAACGGCCAGCGCCTTGAGCGGCGAGATGTAGAGCACCCGCGTGCCGGGCTCGCGTTCGCCGCGCGGCACGCCGGCCAGGGCGTCGATCGCCCACAGGAATGCGGCCAGCGTCTTACCCGACCCGGTCGGGGCGATGACCAGCGTGTGGTGGCCGTCGGCGATCGCCGTCCAGGCATCGGCCTGCGCCGGCGTGGGCGCGGCGAACGTACCGGCGAACCAGTCGCGGGTGACGGCGCTGAACCGCGCGAGCGCGGCCGACGGTTCATTAGGCACGGACTCCACCCAGCCATCATGACAACGCGGTCCGACAGGGCCGCATCGTCACTGGTCAACGCTGGTCGGGCGCGACCGCCTTGGCCAATTGCTCGGGAATGTTATTCACCCGGATGATCGCGTCGAGCAGCGCGTGGGCGCAGGTATCGCTGAGCCGACCCGCATCGGTTTCCGGGTGGATGATGCGTTGCCGACAGAACTCGAAGGTCAGCGCCAGCCAGCCGTGGATGACGATCCGCAGGTCGCGCTCGACGTCGGGCTCGAGGTGCCCGCCGGATCCGTCGACCTCGACGATGCGGCTCATGATGTGTTCCATCTGCCGGTCTTTGGCCTCGTCGTCGATGCCCAGTAGGACCGGGTCTGAGCGGCCGAGTCCGACGTACGCCGCCCAGGCCGCGTGCGGGTGCTCCTGGTGGTACTGCATGTAGGCCAGCACGCCGCCTCGCACCTCTTCGAAAAGGTTCTGACCAGGGGTCGGAGGCGTATTGGTGGTCTCGAAAAGCTGGTCGGCCTGCCCCTTGACGACGGCCGCGAAGAATGCCCGCTTGTCCGGGAAGTAGTGGTACATCAACGCCCGCGATACGCCGGCACGCTCGGCGATCTCGTCGATGCGGACCTCGTCGTAAGGACGTTGACCGAAGACTTCCGCACCCAAAGCGAGCAGCTCAGCGCGGCGATCGTCCGGTGACAACCGGCGCCTTGGTGTTCGCATACAGCAGACTGTACTTGCCGATTCATTCTGCAGGACCTCAACGCTCACGAAGGCCTGCAAACTTTGTTTCGGCTGGGTGTGCGCCGCTGCCCGCAGCGAATCCGGTGCTAGCTGGGACGTCGTAGTCGTTTGTCTACCATTCGTTTGAGCGCTCAGCAATGATTCGGTGCCGCGCTCCCCGCTCGTCGACGGTGGGCGACCAGGGCCGACCTCGTTTATCACGGGCGCATCGGCGGGTATACGGCTGTGGCGCGCGTGACAGACAGAGGATCTCCATGCACACCCAACAACACCGCTCGACGGGTGATCACCTCGGGCGCGTCGACGACGAAGTGCGCCGCGCAGTCCGGTACGCCGTGCTGGCCGCCGCGGCCGGCGTCGGTTACCTCGTCGTCGGCGCGTTGTGGAACAGCACCTGCACGGGCGCGATGTCCGTCGACACCGCCGCGTGCGGCGCTTTTCAGCTGACCATTCTGGCGTTCGGTGGACCGCTGATCCTGTTCGCGGCCGCTGTGTGGGCGTTCGTCCGCACCTATCGCGTCTGGCGTGCCGAGGGAACCTGGTGGGCCTGGCAGGGGATGGGATGGCTGCTGATGGTCCTGGCGTTCGTCACGTTGACCGTCGGCGCCCCGATCGCCGTGCCGGCGCTGGCCGGATAGGTTTGCCCCGACCGAGATCACACTTCTGCGCGGAGCGACGGGTTTGATTCGTTGATGCATGTGGGTATTTGGTGTGAACCCGTCACCGGATCATCGGGGACAGAATCACGAACGCGATGACTTACATACCCACTGCGATCACGAGGATCACCAGGCGCGATCATGACTAACCAGCTCGAACGCGCGGGTACTGTCGGTCCAACAATGCTGGGAGGCCCGATGACCGTTGCCGCTAAGTCCGCGAGGGATCAGCAACGCGGCGATCGCGCGATCGAACTGCGGGTGGCGGCGACGCTGGAGAACCTGGCTGTGCTGCGAACGCTGGTGGGTGCGGTCGGCGCCTTCGAGGATCTGGATTTCGATGCGGTTGCCGACCTGCGACTCGCGGTCGACGAAGTGTGTACCCGCTTGATTCGCTCCGCCGTGCCCGGCGCGACGCTGGAGATTGTGATCGACCCGCATGACGACGACTTGCGGGTCGAGGCCTCGACGGCATGTGCCAACACAGACGTGGTGACGCCGGGCAGCTTCAGCTGGCACGTGCTGACCTCGCTGGCCGATGACGTTCAGACCTATCAGAACGGAGATGGCGTTTTTGGTGTCGCACTGACCACCCGGCGGGGCTCTCACACGTGACAGCGCGAGCTGTCGGCGGTTCAAGGTCTTCGCGTCCCAATGAATACGCTGATGTTCCCGACATGTTCCGTGAGCTGGCGACCCTCCACGCCGACTCATCGGACTTCCAGCGTCATCGAGACAAGATCGTCGAGCGCTGCCTCCCGCTGGCCGACCACATCGCCCGCCGGTTCGAAGGCCGCGGCGAACCGCGCGACGATCTGGTTCAGGTCGCCCGGGTCGGGTTGGTCAACGCGGTGGCCCGCTTCGACGTCGAAACCGGCTCTGATTTCGTCTCTTTCGCGGTGCCCACGATCATGGGCGAGGTTCGCCGACACTTCCGTGACAACAGCTGGTCGGTCAAGGTCCCGCGACGGCTGAAAGAGCTGCACCTGCGACTCGGCACCGCGACCGCCGACCTGTCGCAACGGTTGGGGCGCGCGCCGACCGCGACCGAGCTCGCTCAGGAACTCGACATGGACCGCACCGAGGTGGTCGAGGGCCTGGTCGCGGGCAGCTCCTACAACACGCTGTCCATCGACAGCGGGGGCAGCAGTGGCGGCGACGACGAAGCCCGCGCCATCGCCGACACGCTCGGCGATGTCGACACCGGATTGGAGCGCATCGAGAACCGCGAGGCACTGCGACCACTGCTGGACGGACTACCCGAACGCGAGCGAACCGTGTTGGTGCTCAGGTTCTTTGAGTCGATGACGCAGACGCAGATCGCCGAGCGGGTCGGCATCTCGCAGATGCACGTGTCGCGGCTGCTCGCGAAATCGCTGTCGCGACTACGGGACGAGCTGGAATAGCCGGTCGCCCGGGTCGTCGGCGTCCGGCATCGCTCGCACCGACGCGATCAGCGGCAGCGCGTGGTCCGGGTCGCAGATCCGAAGCAGCCGGGACACCGCTTTGCTCGGCACCACGGCCCAGCGCAGATTGGCGCCCGCGCACCTGACGTTGATCAGGTGCAGCGCCGAAAAGCCCGCTGTGCCAAAGAATTCCAGGCCGCTCAGGTCCACGACCAGCGGGGTGGAATCGGTGATGCAGAGATCGAAGTAGTCGGCGAACTGGGTGGCATTGGATGCGTCCAGTTCACCGTCAGCGGTGATGACCACCCGGTCCTCTTCCCATCTTGCGCTGAAGCGGGCGGAATGGTTTTCCCATGCAGGTGGCGGAAGCGCCGCGTTGGCTCCACCAACCGGCACGGCGGTGTTGGGGAATACAGGAGACATCGTGTGACTCCATCAGTCGAGTAAGCGTTCTGTGGATCACGTCAAGCGGATTTTGTGCCGCGCGCGAGGAAAGCCTGGGAGAACCAAGCTCCCCTTGCGTCAATTAACGCTATGCCGTGCGGCTGGTAACTCAACCTGGTTTCGACAGTACTCCGGTGACTGTGGGCCGACAACACTTGACAGCCTTTTGAGCCAAAGCCTGGTCAGCGGCGTGTAGTGGCCGCGTTCAGTGCGAATTATGTTCCGGCACAACGATTGCGGCGGCGAATCGCCGGACGGATTCGGCGGCCGCGCCGGCCGCGTCGTCGTGCCCGGTGCGCGCTCGGCCGGCGATGTCTCCGGTCGCCGGATCCAACGTCACCTCGGCCAACAGCTCACCGGTCGAGGGCTCGCACACCGCCCATGAGTAGCGGGTGTCCGCCGACCACTCGGCGGTGCTGTGCGCGACGTGGTCGGGATCGGTCTCGCCGAGTTCGGCCAGGCCGGGACGGTCGTCGATGAGCTCGTCGGCGCGCAGGCCACGCAGATACCACCGCCCGGCGTTGATCTCGATCGGATCCACCGCGCGACGGAGCCGAGCTACTTGATCTCGGCGAGGACCGTGCCCTGGGTGATCGCGGCACCGGCTTCGACGGCCAGCCCGGTGATCACGCCGTCCTTGTGCGCGGTCACCGGGTTTTCCATCTTCATCGCCTCGAGGACGACGACCAGGTCGCCGGTCGAAACCTCTTGTCCCTCTTCGACGGCCACCTTCACCACGGTGCCCTGCATCGGCGCGGTCACCGCGTCGCCGGACGCCGCGGCGCCACCGGCGGCCCCGCGCTTGCGGGCCTTGGGCTTCTTGCGGATCACGCCGCCGTCGCCGCCACCGCCACCGGCCAGCGCCAGGTCGCCGGGCAGCGACACCTCGAGGCGTCGGCCGCCGACCTCGACGACGACCTTCTGCCGCGGCAGGGCGTCGTCCTCGTCGATGGGCTCGCCGCCGGTGAACGGTTCGATGGTGTTGTCCCACTCGGTCTCGATCCAGCGGGTGTGTACCGAGAAGCTGTCGCCGTCGCCGATGAACGCCGGGTCTGCCACCACGGCGCGGTGGAACGGGATGACGGTGGCCAGGCCTTCGACGTGGAACTCGTCCAGCGCCCGACGCGACCGCGCCAGCGCCTCTTCACGCGTCGCGCCGTACACGATGAGCTTGGACAGCATCGAGTCGAACTGACCGCCGATCACCGAGCCGGCCTCGACGCCGGAGTCCAGCCGGACGCCGGGCCCGGTGGGGATGTCGTAGCGGGTGACTGGGCCGGGGGCCGGCAGGAAGCCGCGGCCGGCGTCCTCGCCGTTGATCCGGAACTCGATGGCGTGTCCGCGGGGCGCCGGGTCCTCGGTGAGTTCCAGCTTGTCGCCGTTGGCGATCTTGAACTGCTGCAGCACCAGGTCGATGCCCGCCGTCTCCTCGGTCACCGGGTGTTCGACCTGCAGACGCGTGTTGACCTCGAGGAAGGAGATCAGCCCGTCCTGGCCGACCAGGTATTCGACGGTGCCGGCCCCGTAGTAGCCGGCTTCCTTGCAGATCCGCTTGGCGGACTCGTGGATCTCCTTGCGCTGCGCGTCGGTAAGAAAAGGCGCCGGCGCTTCTTCCACCAGCTTCTGGAAGCGGCGCTGCAGCGAGCAGTCGCGGGTGCCGGCGACGACGACGTTGCCGTGCTGGTCGGCGATCACCTGCGCCTCGACGTGGCGCGGCTTGTCCAGGTAGCGCTCGACGAAGCACTCGCCGCGACCGAATGCCGCGACGGCCTCGCGGGTCGCCGACTCGAACAGCTCGGGGATCTCCTCGATGGTGCGGGCCACCTTCATGCCACGGCCGCCGCCGCCGAACGCCGCCTTGATCGCAACCGGAACGCCGTACTCCTTGGCGAAGGCCACCACCTCGGCGGCGTCCTTGACCGGGTCGGGGGTGCCGGGCACCAGCGGCGCCTGCGCCTTGGCGGCGATGTGGCGGGCGGTGACCTTGTCACCGAGGTCGCGGATCGACTGCGGGCTCGGCCCGATCCAGATCAGGCCGGCGTCGAGGACGGCCTGGGCGAAGTCGGCGTTCTCGGAGAGGAAACCGTAGCCGGGGTGGATCGCGTTGGCGCCGGACTTCTCGGCGGCGTCCAGCAGCTTGGCAAAGTCCAGGTAGGACTCCGCCGAGGTCTGGCCACCCAGCGCGAAGGCCTCGTCGGCCAGCTTCACGTGGGGCGCGTCAGCGTCGGGCTCGGCGTACACCGCCACGCTGGGCAGTCCCGCGTCCTTGGCCGCGCGGATGACCCGCACCGCGATCTCACCGCGGTTGGCGACAAGAACTTTCGAGATCGTCGAGCTGGCGTGACTGGCCACTTCGCCTCCTGATGAGCACGTCTTCGTGTTGTCTAAGAGAAATTCTTACAAGTCGGTTCGGGGGTAGCTTATGCGGCGCGCCGTGAGCGACAAGACCCGGTGTCTACTTCGCTGCCGACTCGCGCAGCCGGCGCTTGATTCGGGTCAGCATCGCCGACATGCCGCGCAGCCGTAGCGGGCTGATCAACTCGGCCAGACCGAGATCGGTGTAGAAGTCCTCCGGCACCGCGAGGATGTCGGCGGCGGACTGCTCGTCGAGACCGGCGGCCAGGATCGACGCGAAGCCACGCGTGGTGGGGGCTTCGACCGGCGCACTGAAGAACAGCCGCACCCGGTCCGGATCGTCGGCGTCGACGTGCAGAAACAGCGGCGATTGGCATTCCGGGACCGGCTCCATCGCGGCCTCTTCGAGGTCGGCGGGCAACTCCGGCAGATCGTCGGCGAACTCCAGCAGCAGCTTCAGCTTGTCCTGGCCTTGGACTTCGCCGAAGTCGGAGACCACCTCGGCCAGCGGCGCGGGCATGCTCATCAGGTCGGGACGGCTCCTGGTGCTTCGCCGGCGACGATCGGCACGCGCACGGCGTTGCCCCATTCGGTCCACGAGCCGTCGTAGTTGCGCACGCCGGGGATGCCGAGCAGATGCGTCAGCACGAACCAGGTGTGGCTGGACCGCTCGCCGATGCGGCAGTAGACGATCGTCTTGTCGTCCGGCTCGATGAACCCGTACAGCTTCTCGAGTTCGTCGCGGCTGCGGAAGCGCCCGCTGTCGTCAGCGGCCTTGGCCCAGGGGATCGATCGCGCCGAGGGAATGTGGCCGGCCCGCAACGCGCCCTCTTCCGGGTAGTCCGGCATGTGGGTGCGCTTGCCGGTGTATTCCTCGGGCGAGCGAACGTCGATCAGCGGCCCTTTGCCCAAGGCGGCCAGCACCTCGTCCTTGTAGGCGCGGATCGGTGCGTCGTTGCGCTGCACGACGGGGTAGCCCGACGACGACCGGTTCGGAACATCCAGCGTGCTGTCGCGGCCGTCGTGCATCCACAGGTCGCGTCCGCCGTTGAGAAGCCGGACGTCCGGGTGGCCGAACAAGGTGAAGACCCACAGCGCGTACGCGGCCCACCAGTTGCTCTTGTCGCCGTAGATCACCACGGTGTCGTCGCGTGAAATGCCTTTGCGATCCATCAGTTCGGCGAACTGCTTACCGTCGATGTAGTCGCGCACCCGTGGGTCGTTGAGGTCGGTGTGCCAGTCGACCTTGACCGCGCCGGGGATGTGGCCGACGTCGTAGAGCAGCACGTCTTCATCGGACTCGACGATCGCGAGTCCGGGCCGGCCCAGATTGCCGGCCAGCCAGTCGGCGGTGACCAGTCGTTCCGGGTGGGCGTAGGCGCTCAGCGTCGGGCTGGGATCTGCGGGTAGCGGCACACCGCCGAGCCTACCCGTCGATCCGTGGTCAGTTTTCACCGCGAGATCGACGCGACCGGGTTGGCCGTCCACAGTTCGGCGATCGACACGCCGACCCGCTGCAGCAGCGCCCTGGTGTGCGGCAGGCTCAGGCCGATGACGTTGGACGGGTCGCCGTCGATCCGGTCGACGAACCAGCCGCCCAGCCCGTCGAGGGTGAAAGCCCCTGCTACGCCCAGTGATTCGCCGCTGTCCAGGTAGGCGTCCAGGTCCGCCGATGCTGGTGACGCGAAATGCACTGTGGTGACGAACGATTCGGACGCTCGTGTGGTCACGCCGTCGGCCAGCCGGACCAGGCAATGCCCGGTGTGCAGCTGACCCGACCGGCCGCCCATGGCCCGCCACTCGCGTCGCGCCGCGTCGATGGATGCGGGCTTGCCGACCAGCCGGCCGTCGAGGTAGAGCATCGAATCACAGCCAATGACAACACAATTCGCGGCTACGTCCGCATCGAGCAGGGTGGCGACGTGCTCGGCCTTGGCTTCGGCCAGGCTGCGAACGACGTCGCCCGGAGCGGCATCTGGAGCCAGAGCGGCGAGGATCGCGTCTTCGTCCACGCCCGACACCACGACCAGGGGCTCGACGCCGGCCTGCCGCAGTACGCGCCGCCTACCTTCGGACGCCGACCCGAGGACGAGTCGCGTCATCGCCCCCGCATGTGGGTTCGCTGCACCAGCGTCAGTCGCTGCCAGCTGTGCACGGCGTAGCGCAGTTTGTCGACGGGCAGGGCCCACCGGGAGAACTCCGGCTCACCTTGCGCGGCGCCGCCCCCCGAGGCGCCGGCCAGCACGGTGATCAGCGCGGCCACCTCGTCGTCGGTCGGGTTGCCCCTGACCACCTGGATGTGCGGAGCGTGCGGCCGCTCGACTTCCTGTTCCTCGCTCACAGCGGAATGTTCCCGTGCTTCTTCGGCGGCACCTGGGCGATCTTGCGCTCCAGCAACCGCAGCGCGGCACCGATGTAGCCGCGGGTGTGAGACGGCGGGATCACCGCGTCGACGTAACCCCGCTCGGCGGCGATGTACGGGTTGACCAACGTGTCCTCGTACTCCTGCTGCAACTGCAGCCGCAGCGCGTCGACGTCCTCGCCGTTTTTGGCCGCCTCGCCGAGCTGCTGGCGGTAGACGAAGCCGACCGCGCCGGACGCGCCCATGACCGCGATCTGCGCCGTCGGCCAGGCGACGTTGACGTCGCAGCCCATGTCCTTGGAGCCCATCACGCAGTACGCGCCGCCGTAGGCCTTGCGGGTGATGACGGTGATCTTGGGGACGGTGGCCTCGCCGTAGGCGTAGAGCAGCTTGGCGCCGCGGCGGATGATGCCGTTGTACTCCTGGCCGGTGCCCGGCAGGAAACCCGGCACGTCGACCAGCATCACGATGGGGATGTTGAAGCAGTCGCAGGTCCGCACGAAGCGGGCGGCTTTCTCCGAGGCGTTGATGTCCAGGCAGCCCGCGAATTGAGTGGGCTGGTTGGCCACGATCCCGACCGGCCGGCCTTCGACGCGGCCGAAACCGACCACGATGTTCTGCGCGTAACCGGCCTGCACCTCGAGGAATTCGTCGTCGTCGAGGATGCGGGTGATCACCTCGTGCATGTCGTAGGGCTGGTTGGCCGAGTCGGGGATCAGCGTGTCGAGCTCGAGGTCCTCCTCGTTGAGGTGGTCCTCGATGGAGCCCTCGGGAGCCGGCACCGGGTAGTGCGGTGGATCGGTGAAGTTGTTGGGCGGCAGATAACTCAGCAGATCGCGGACGTAGTCGAAGGCGTCCTGCTCGCCGGAGGCGACGTAGTGCGCCGTGCCCGACTTGGCCATGTGGGTATGGGCGCCACCCAGTTCCTCCATCGTGACGTCTTCACCGGTGACGGTCTTGATGACGTCGGGGCCGGTGATGAACATCTGGCTGGTCTGGTCGACCATCACCACGAAGTCGGTCAGCGCGGGGGAGTAGACGTGCCCACCGGCGGCGGCGCCCATGATCAGCGAGATCTGCGGGATGACGCCGGAGGCCTGGATGTTGTTGTGGAAGATCTGGCTGTACAGGCCCAGTGAGACCACACCCTCCTGGATGCGGGCACCGGCGCCGTCGTTGATGCCGATCAGCGGACGGCCGGTCTTGAGGGCCAGCTCCTGCACCTTGACGATCTTCTCGCCGTACACCTCGCCGAGGCTGCCGCCGAACACCGTGACGTCCTGGCTGAAGATGCAGACATCGCGACCGTCGATGGTGCCGTAGCCGGTGACGACGCCGTCACCGAGCGGGCGCTTCTCGGCCAGACCGAAGTTGGTGCTGCGGTGGCGGGCCAGCGCGTCGAGCTCCACGAACGATCCCTCGTCGAGCAGGGCGTAGATGCGCTCGCGCGCAGTCAGTTTGCCCTTTTCGTGCACCCGCTCGACGGCGGCTTCACCCACCGGGTGCAGCGTCTCTTCGCTCCGCCTCCGCAGTTCGGCGAGCTTGCCCGCGGTGGTGTGGATGTCAATGTGGTGCTCGGCTTGTGCCTCGACCGAAGTCTCGGAGGTGCTCGTCATGATGAAAGATCTTAGCGGTCCCTTAAATTGCGGCCCCCAACCACACTGGAAGCGCTGATCTAGGCTGGTCGGCGATGGACAGCGACTCGCTGGCGCCCCTGGATGCCGCGGCCTTGCGGGACGGGCTGGTCGGGCCCGGCATGCCGTGGCGACAACTCGACGTCGTCACCGAAACCGGCTCCACCAACGCCGATCTGCTCGCGCGGGCCGAGGCCGGTGCCGATATCGACGGGTCGGTCCTGCTTGCCGAATACCAGAACGCCGGCCGGGGCCGGCACGGCCGGCAGTGGACGGCGCCGTCGCGGACGCAGGTAGCCCTGTCGGTCGGCGTGTCCGCTGGATCGGTGCCGCATCCGGGTTGGGGCTGGCTGACGCTGGCCACCGGGGTCGCGGTCGTGGACGCGCTGGCGGCGGTCGGTGTCGAGGCGGGCCTGAAGTGGCCGAACGACGTCCTGGTGGACGGCGGCAAGTTGGCCGGCATCCTTGCCGAGGTGGCCGCGCCGACGCAGGTGATCGTCGTCGGCCTCGGGCTCAACGTGGCCCTGACCGCCGACGACGCGCCGGATCCGGTGGCCACCTCGCTGCTGATGCTGGGATCGTCGGCAACCGATCGAAACGCGTTGGCGCGCACGATACTTCGCGAATTGGCGCGGCGCATCGATGCCTGGCGCACCGCCGGCGGGGCCGACTCGGCGCTGATCACCGATTACCAGCGCTACAGCCTGACCCTGAATTCGCGGGTGCGGGCCAGCATGCCCGGCGACCGCGAGGTGGTCGGCATCGCACGATCGGTCGACGAGACCGGGCGCCTGTGCATCGACACCGGTGCGCAGACCGTGGCGATATCTGCCGGAGACATCACGCACCTGCGTCCCAGCGTCTAAAGTGCCAGCGTGGGCTACCCCGACAACGTGTTGGCGGGTGACGAGCAGGTCGTCTTACACCGCCACCCGCACTGGAAGCGGCTGTTCTGGCCGGCCGTCGTCCTGATCCTGTCCAGCGCCGCGGCGTCGTTCGGTTGCGCGGTGGTCAGTGGCACCACCTGGGACGCGAACGCCAAGCAGGTCGTCTACTGGGTGATCGGCGCCATCTGGCTGATGCTGATCGGCTGGCTGACGTTGTGGCCGTTCCTGAACTGGATCACGTCGCATTTCGTCATCACCGACCGTCGGGTGATGTACCGGCACGGAGTGCTGAGCCGCAGTGGGATCGACATCCCACTGGCCCGGATCAACAGCGTCGAATTCCGCCACCGGCTGATCGACCGGATACTGCGCACCGGCACCTTGATCATCGAGTCGGCGTCACAGGATCCGTTGGAATTTCACGACATTCCGCGCGTGGAACAGGTCCACGCGCTGCTGTATCACGAAGTTTTCGACACCCTGGGATCCGAGGAATCGCCGAGCTGATTTGCCCGGCTGCCGCGTGCCCGCCAGGCCCGCATCAGCGTCACGTTGCCGGATTCTTCGACGTCCTCGAAAGCCTCCGCGATGCCGCCCGCGGTGAATGCCGCTTCGCTGCTGCGCGCGGACTCGTCGGGGAACACCCAGCGCCGGAACGCCCAGAAGCGGAACGCCATCTGCAGCAGGTTGCCGATGAGGTAGGCCGAGATGAAGTCGGCGATGTTCTCCACCGTCAGCGACACCATCGGCACCCGCAGGTCCAGCATGTAGCTCGAGACCCACAGCGGCGCCATGCTCAGAAGCACCCCGACGCCGCTGAACGCGAAGAACAACAGCGCCTCGTGGTGGCGCTCGCGGCCGCCGCGGTCGCGGAAGCTCCATTCCCGGTTCAGTACGTACGACGCGATGACCGCGACGATGCCGGCGATGACCTTGGCGGTCACCGGCTTGGGCTCCAGGATCGTCAGCTTCAGCGTGTAGAAAATCGCCGAGTCGATGACG
>Ga0134128_10002398_pt1 | contig 23312 bp, 27 predicted proteins | sample KB31754_FD_96462 | JGI IMG/M metagenome (GOLD analysis project Ga0134128, IMG submission 96462) | Terrestrial soil microbial communities with excess Nitrogen fertilizer from Kellogg Biological Station, Michigan, USA - KB3-175-4 | ecosystem: Environmental > Terrestrial > Soil > Unclassified ... | reverse complement strand
TACGAGCAGATCAACATGCTGATCACTGGCGGCAGTCTTGTCGTCGGAAATATTTATGACGACATGAAAACACAAGGTTGTTTGACCACAGACAAAGATGTTTTTGGGAAACAGATTGCTGTGGAAGATTGCTTCGTGAAATTGTTTCGAAAAAATTTAAAAGTTTATTTGGGTCATATTCCGTGGATGGCTCAGTACCTCAGCCAATTGTCCGAGGCGCAGTTCACTCAAGCTTATCAATTGTTGATGACTGTCGGGCGTCTGCCGACGTCGCGCCCGAATCGGGTGGAGTGGTCGGAAATCCGCACGCTGACGACTGTTTTGCAATATGTCGAGTCGATTTATACGATCTATGATACAGACCGTGATCAAATGCTGTCAGCCCAGGAAGTGCGAGCGGCGACACCTCGATTTGCCGCTTTTATTTCAAGCATCAGTCCTTTGAAGGATCACATGGTCGATGATATTTTCATGTACTTGGTTTACAACGGCAAAAAACCAGATGGCATTAGTTCGCTGTTGGCGTTCAAAGTAAAAAGCATGACAGGACTGCCGAAGGTCGATAGGATGAATTTATTCAAAGTCATCGGGGTTTTGAAAACAGAAGCAAAGTGATATCCGAATGAAAATCCATTGGCGTGCGGTGCTGCTCTCTTACTCAAGTCTGCTGTTGCAGGGCTTGAGTGATAATGTTCGAGGTCCTCTTTTTCCAGAAATTCTGCATGAGTTTTCGTTGTCGGATTCTCATGGCTCGCTGATGTTTGCGCTCTCATCATTTGCCAGTTTCGTGGGTTGTTTTTTGACCGCAAAGCTCATCGTGCGCACCGGACGTCTTGAAATGTTTCGCACCTCCATTGCTCTTTTGGCCATCGCTCAATTTTGGTTGGCCCGCAGTCATTCATTTTTTGAATTTTTGCTGGCATCCATGGTTTTTGGAGCGGCGATCGGCATTATGGGCGTCTTGCAAAGTGTGTTGATTGCCGTCGGCAGTCCGCGTGAATTGCAAAGTCGGCTGATGTCAGGTTTGCAAAGCATGTATGCAACGTCGTCGCTGTTAGCGCCACTGCTGATTTATTTCGTTGTCTCATGGGTTCATGGACAGCCTTCATGGCGAATCACTTTTCTTTTAACCGGAGCTTTTTCAACTTTGCTTTTTGCACTCACATTTATTGGCAAAGAATCTCTCGAGCAGGGAATTGAGGCTGAAAAAGAAAACATCTCTCAGCATCACGTGCCGATGAAGGAGATGGTTTATCTAGGCAGCACTCTGGCTTTGTATGTCTTGTCTGAAATTATGGTTTCGACTCGTGCGGCTCTTTTTGCCAGACGCGAACATGGATTTTCGCTCACCAATTCGGCGACTTTGGTGGGATGTTTTTTTGTGTTTATGCTGATTGGCCGCGGAACTTTTAGTTTTTTAAAGGGTGCTATGCCTTTTAAAAAAGTACTGCAAGGCTCGCTTCTTGGAGCCACACTTTGTGTGGTGTTGGGACTTTGGATGTCGCCTTGGTTTTTAGCGGTGACGGGATTATTTATGGCACCTTTTTATCCCATGTATATGGTCGCAGCGGCGAGACTTTTTAAAAGTTCGATTGATGTGGCAATGTCAGTGGCTGTTGGCTTGTCGTTTCTTTTTTCCATGACTATGCATGTGACTGTTGGGCAGATGACCGAGATCATCGGTCTTCGCGAAGCTTTACTGATCGGGCCCTTGGCCTGCGTGCTCGCGGCTTTGATGTTGCAATTTTATGGAAATATCTTTGGTCATGATCGCGCGCTCATTTTAGAAAATAGGTCTCAACAGTGAATCAATTTTTTATTTCTTGTCCGCTGGGGTTTGAGCAAGAGCTGATTCAAGAAATGAATGAGTTCTGGCCTTTTCTTTTAGGCCTTGATGGCAGACCCCACTCAGCATCTCTTGAAATCGTTGAAGTGATTTCGGGTGGTGTTGAAATCTCAGCACCACTGCATTTAGGGCTGCAAATTAATTTTTTCTCGAAGCTTGCGCACCGAGTTTTACTTCGAATCGCCAGCTTTCGGGCAAAATCTTTTCCGGAACTCAAAAAGAAATTGCCTGTGGAGTTGTTACTTGATTGGACCGGAGAAAAAGATTTGCGCTGGGAAATCGCGGCGGCAAAATCAAAACTCAACAACGAAAAGCGCATTCGCGAGGTCATGAAAGAATCTGGGATGAACAAGATGGTTGAGAATGAAGATTCAACCCAAACTTTGTTCGTGCGCGTTTTTCAAGATGAATTCGTCTGGAGCCTTGATGCCAGCGGCGCGCATTTGCATTTTCGCTCTGCCCGAGAAAAGCAAGGCAAAGCGCCACTTCGCGAAACTTACGCCGCCTATTGCCTGATGAAAATGATCGGCGAGACTTCTGCCAATGAACTGCACGAGATTGATTTGATGGATCCTATGGCAGGGACGGGGACTTTTCTTTTTGAAGGAAAAAATCTTTTCTCACCAAATTTTTCACGTCCCTACGCTTTTCAAACTTGGAGACGGACTCCGAAAATTTTTAAAAGCGAGTCGCTCAAAAATAATTATCAAAAGTTTTCGACCTTTCATTCTTATCGGGCTTTGGATGTGGATGATAAAATGGTGAGTCTGATGAAGACTCAGCTGGCGCCCCATTTTTCTGAAGCTGAACTAAAAATTGAAAATGATGATGTGTTTTTGGCAAGCTCAGAAAAAAATCCATCAAAAAATTTATGGATTGTCGCCAATGCTCCTTACGGTGAAAGATTGGAAGCCGATTTCAAACCCGTCGAATTGCTGAATGCGATCACTGAAAAATATCATCCGCAAAAAATCGGTTTGCTGCTTTCGCAAGCTCAGGCGCAAAGCCTTCGTCAAAAGAAAAAGCCCGCCGCTGATTTTTCGTTTCGCAACAGTGGCATCGCTGTGAGTTTTTTAATTTATACAGAGTAAGACTTCAGCAAACCTTCGGCATCGGGAAATTGCAGCTTTGCACATTGCAATGCCCATTCGCGACCATCACCAAGAACGACGGGCGAGCCATACATCTGGTCACCCAAGATCGGAAAACCCATTTGGCCTAACTGCGCGCGGATTTGATGAGTGCGACCGGTCAGCAGTTCAATCACAACCTCGGAATGATTCGCAAAAACTTCTTCTTGATCCAGAATGCGAAGCTTGCACAATTGCCATCCCGAAATTTGACCTTGCGCCGTGAAGGGCTGCACTTCGCGTGGTGAACGATCACTGGGCTTCATATAATGAGTGACTTCACCCAATGGCAGATTCACACCATGCACAGTGGCTCGGTATATTTTTTTGACCTGTGAGTTTTGAAATAAAATATTGATGCGAGATTGCTCGGCCTGAGTTTTTGCCAGCAACAGCAGCCCCGAGGTGCCGACATCCAAACGATGAGTGATAAAAATCTGTCGATCTAAAATATTTTGCAAACCCGTCAGCAGATTTTCTTGGATATTGTCTAAAGTCGGGTGCACGGGGAGCCCGCCCGGCTTGTTAGCGACAAGAAAGTCATCGGTTTCAGCAACAATGCGACCGCGAAGTGTTTCAAGATCAAGAGGGAATCTTTTCGGCTCGACATGCACGCGCAGATAAGTCCCGCTCTCAATCTGTGGATCAATTTGCTGATTTTGTGAGCATTTCAGACGTTCTTTGTTGCCATAAATAGCGCCCAACCAAAGCAGGTTTTCGGTTTGCTTTGGGCTCAGCCCCAGATTTTGCGAAAGGACACTCGACAAAGAGGCGGTCTGATTTGTAAGAATATGCTCGATTCTGGCCATAAAAGCTCGATAGCACGGAGCAGTGAAGGTCAGCAAGGATGAAAAAAGCTGATACGGTGATGAGATGCATTTCGTCCATGAACCTATATTTCAGTGGCTCGCTCAGTATGCCTATCAACCCGGAATGGTTTATGGAATTCTGTTTGCGATGATGATTGCCAGTGCCCTTGGCGTTCCGATTCCTGAGGAAGTCAGCATTCTCTCGGTGGGCGTGCTTTCTTACATGGGAAAACATCCAGAGCTTTTTCCGCCGCCTTATCCGGGCGCGCCCGTCATCAAAGGTTGGGAAGCTGCCATCTTTGTCGCGCTGATTGTTTTTCTCTCGGACAATATTATTTTTTGGTTGGGGAGAACCTTCGGGCGAAAAATTCTGCGCAGCCAACGCTTCAAAGGATTTTTCGAAGGCCCAACGATGGAGCGAATCAACCGCTTCGTTAAAAGATACGGCATCTACGCGACATTTATTTTCCGCTTCACTCCAGGCCTGCGTTTCCCGGCTCATATCTTTTTAGGCATGAGCAAATTCCCGGTGATCTCTTTTATGGCCGTGGACTTCTTGGCGGTCGCGATCAGTGTGCCGACCCAGGTGTTGATCGTGAATCACTTCGGAGAAGAAATCATCACGACGCTGTATCGTTTCAAAGTCTATCTGGCAGTGACGTTGATCACTTTGCTTGTGCTGTGGGGAATTCGAAAAATCTGGCTGAAACTTCACGAGCATCGTAAAATGAAAAAGGCCCTCGCCAAAGCCCACCGCCGAGCCACTGAACATCATTTGAAGAAATAATTTGGTCTTGCCATGAAAAATATTTTTTTCCTGATCATCTGGCTCTTGTTCTCAGCGGCAGTTGCAAATGCGCATGATGAGTTTGATTCTATTCAGTGCAGTGGCGATATTCCGCAGGCGCTCATCGGACAGAAAGAAAAAAATGGAAATGCCAAAGAGCTTGAAAAAGCTCATCAGTCGATAGGTCTTAAATATTTATGGGCCGATGGGCTTGCCGAGGATTCGTACAATCTCGAGGCCTGGCAGATATGTAACAATGAATACATTCTTCTTTTAGATCGCCGGAAGAATAAGCAGCGGATTGCTGATGTGCTTTCTTTACCTCAAGAAATAAAAGCGAAAGCTCTTTCGCTGCCAACTCATTGCGAGCGAAATGGGAAGACCATAGCAGGAGACTTTGTGGCTATCCTTGATAAAACGGGTAAAGCCTCCCTCAAACCTGTTCGAAAAGTCTGGGAAATCAATCAGTCCAAGATGAAATTCCTCAGCCTATCCACTGAAAATTTGGTTTGCGAAGCTGAGGATTTTTAAATCTTGACATACTGTATATACAGTGTATACTTTAGAAATGACTCGGATTAAGGCGCTTAGTTCAAAACATTTGGCATATAAGATTAACGAAAACGACCACAATCCGCCACGCTGAATGGGAGAATACACATGGCTAAAAAAATAAAAACAGGAAAAGTCGAAATACCTGATGAAGACTTCAAAGATGAAAACATCACGGCTCACATTTCAATTCGGCTTCCGCTCATTCTTGTTAAAGAGCTCAAGCATCTTGCTCTTAACGCAGAATATGAAGGGCGCTATCAGATCCTCATTCGAGATGTGCTCACTGAATATGTCCGCCACTCTGGTAAAGGCAAAAAAACAAAATTTGCTTGATCATTTTTGACGGCGAACCTTTTTGACGGCCTTAATGACATCTTTGGGCTTGAGGTTGAGTGTCTTTGCATTCCGCGCGGCCTCTTTCATGAGGCCAGAGAATTCGCCAAGGCTGGGCGGTGTTATTGATTTCAAAATAACCGTATCACCTTGTCCAATGACAACGAACTGATCGCCTTCTTTTAATTTGAGGGTATCCCTGATTTCTTCAGGAATCACAATTTGACCCTTTGAAGATAATTTTGTTGTCGCATAGGCCGCCATAAAACCCCCTTGATCTTACTGGTAAGATTATAACAAATCATGCCAGTGACAACAAGGGAATTCTTGGAGCAAGAATCGGACAGATGCTGAGGCCTTGTATTTTGCTTAAATCGTGAGATATTGGGGACATAGGTACGTTTTATGGCAGACGAATTGCAATTCAATTCTTTGTGAAGAATAAAAGTCGTCATAAGCAATTTAAAGCCAGTATATCGAAGGCCATACTGTTTACTATTTTTACAGTTGCCAGCGTTTTATGGCCTGAATTCTCTATGGGAATGATGGCTATGAAGTGCTCTGCAGTCTTATCTGCTAAAGAAAATAACTATACTCCAAGTGGGAAAATAGCTGTTTTTCGCCTCCCGCATTTAGATTTTGTCGATAATGGGAATGACGGGGTTGCTTATTTAAATACTTCGCAAACCACCTGGGAAACACTGACTGGTGGAAAGGTAAAAGTTATTTCCAAAGAGCCAACCATAGCCTCACCAGAGGCGCTCACTAAATTCCAAGTTTCATTTGATGGATCAAAAAAAGTAATAATTAAAGCTCAGGCGAGCATAAACAGTGAGGCCGCTTCATTTTCCGATTCTCCCAATATATGGGGAAATGCGACAGGGGTACGTCTGCGTGTCTCATCATCTGATCCAGAAATGTTGCAAACTCTTATCATTGGAAGTGGAAAAAATCCTCTAAAGATTTCCTTTAAAGCACCTTCGGAGCCGACTGATATAGTTATTCCAATTCCTCAAAAAGTGTTTGATGCAGATGCATTTTCGACGAACATTTTTTTTCAATTTGAAAAATCGAATCAAAAAAATGTTTCTTTTGAAATATTTGGTCCGATTATATTTGAGCGAGATATCTTTAGCCAGGTTTCTAAAGCTAGAAGTTATCTTCGGACCCATTTTAAAAAAGACTCTGACTTTAACGACAGAAATTACAATTCTTCTCAGCAAGTCATGTTATTAGCTATTAAAAACTTAGCAAATCCTGACAATCAAAAACGTGCGCTGGAAATCGGCAAAATGGGCGAAGATGCCATTTTAAAAGAACTCTATCGACTCGGTTTTTTGAGCGAATTCAGCCTTAAAGAAAAAATTTCTGTTTCAGATTTCTTTGTAAGCTCTCATAAAAATTTATCTGAAGATGAAGCAATGGTTCCAGCAGAAATTGGGGAATTCGCCCGTGAGCATGGGAGAAGCTCCCACGCTATGCAAATTATAGCTATGACAAATGGAATGTCCGGAGAGCAGATCAATATTTTTATGAAAGAGATTTATCGCAAAACCTTTACCCGCGAAGTCAATCGATGGGCAGCTTGGGACATGTTATTTGATGCCCCGGGAGATGCTCAGCCCAATTCTCCATTATGGTGGAGAAAACAGCTAGAAGAGTAATAAATCTGGCTCCGTGCTTTAAGCGACCTTCGTCGTTGGGAAAACATCATTCAGAGTGAGCTCGCAGCTGACACTGAGATGGCTTTCCGTTTGATCGGGCAGTTGGCCGTCGATGTCGGGCCAGAAGATTTTTTCGTAACCTTCTTTGAGGCCATAAAGCTCTTCGCGAATTCGAAAGAGCAATCCCGCATCCGTGCCAAGCAGCCAGTCCATCTGGACGATGTAAAGCATTTCTTCCAAGTCTGCAGTCGGAAGTTCTTTCAAGAAAGAAGGGGGGAGGGACTCGATCAGGCAAGAGCCATTGTGCGAGTACTGTTTGAAATCTTTCATGAGTTGCTCGGCAGCTGGATTCGGGAAACTTTCTTTTAATTTTTTAAATTGATAATAAAGCAAAGCATCGTTGGCGACATAGTCAGCCTTCGATAAATAATCGGTGATCGAATCGATTTTCACCGCATCATGAGCCACATCTTGCACATGCGCATTGAAATCAAGCGCAATCAAGCCACGCAAGTTGAAAAGAAGCGAGTGCAGATGATGCAATTTTTCTGTCACTGGTTTTGATAATTTCAATTGGAAATTATAAAGCAAAGGTTTTTCGATTTTGGTTTCAAGGTACTCGATCGCTTCGATCAAATGTTCGAGATGACCCAGATCAATGCCCCATGGGTGCAGAGATGATTCTAAAATGTCGGTAAAATTTCTTTCAAAATATTCGCTCACTGGTTGCGGGATTTCCTTCAGCGGGCGACGCAGAGAATTCACTCGGTTTTGCGAGCGCATGAAAAGTTCATGGTGCGGTTCCAGCGCCATCCAAGCTTCGTGACAAAAAGAATAATTCATTTGCGGAGCAATGAAGGGATTTTTGAGATCTTGATTTAGGTGAACCAAGGCAAGGCCTGTCAAAGCATCGGCGAAATAATGAAAAGGGGCCTCGGGAGTATGAGACTTGTAAGCGTCTTCTTTCCAAAATTGGATTTTCTGCGGACGCAGCGTTGGCCCTTGCTTTGTAGTGATATCAAATCCAAGCCAAACACTGTCTTTTTTAGAACTTTGCTTTTTCATCCTTGAACTCCATCGCAATGAACGAGATTGCGTCGTCTTCTTTCTCGGAATGAGATGACTTTTTCTGAAGCCCATGATTTGCTTTTAGACTTAAAGCCAGAGGAAACGATGATGCCTAAAAATTGGATCGACTCTCATTCGCATCTTGCCGATCCAAGGCTCGACCAGTGTCGAGATGAAATGATGGTGCGAGCTCGCAAGCTGGGCATCACTCAGTCCTTGCAAGGTGGCGTCGGTCCTGAAGACTGGCTTCGTCAAAAAGAAATCGCCAAGCAGTATCCAGGCGAGATTCTTTTGTGCTTTGGACTGCACCCTTATTGGATCAACGATCACTCTGAAAATGAGTGTGACGAAGCGATGGATTTGCTGGCCAAGGAAATCCGTCAGGCGCAAGCCTTGGGCGAGTTGGGCTTAGATCTTCGCCCGCAATACGAAGAGTCTCGTCTTCTGCAATTGGATTTTTTTGAAAAGCAGTTGGAGCTTGCCGAAATGGCGCAAAAACCGATTGTTTTGCATTTGGTCCGCGCCTTTGAAGAGGCGATCCAGATCTTTGATCTTTTTTTAGTGCCAGCAAAAGGTGGGTTGGTTCATTCCTTCAACGGTTCAGCACCACAGGCCGAGGCTTACCTTCAGCATGGATTACATATTTCTGTCGGTGGTCCACTCTGTCGTCCCGACAATCAACGCTTAAAGCAAGCAGTGGCGGTGGTGCCTTTGGAAAAACTTCTTATTGAAACCGACAGTCCCGATCAGCCTCCGCCCTCACATCAAACCTACGCGGGGCAAATGAATGAACCAACGACACTTTTCGAGGTGGCTCAAGAAGTGGCGAGAATCAAAAAATTCACGCCTGAGGAAGTCCTTGACAGAAGTAGCGCCAATCTCCGAAAACTGCTCTCAGTATGAGTGAAACGACGCCTTCGACAATCAATACCAATTTTGATCTGAAAACTCAGCAGCCCGCTGAAACCAACTATGTCATGCATCGCCGTTTTGATCGCATGGGTCGATTGATCGGCGATGGCGCCATGGAAAAATTATTTCGCTCGCACGTCATGGTGATTGGCCTTGGTGGAGTGGGTTCTTGGGTCGCAGAAAGCCTTGCGCGTTCAGGTGTTGGTCGAATCACCGTGATTGATCATGATGAGATTTGTATTACCAATGCCAATCGCCAACTGCATGCTTTGCAAGGTCTCGTGGGAAAAAAGAAAGCGCAAATGGTGGCCGAGCGTCTGCGCAAGATCAATCCGCAAGCGAACATCAAAGAACAAGTGATGTTTTATAACGCAGAAAACTCAGAAGCTATTTTGTCTGGTGGCGAATTCGGTGCCCCTGATTTTATTATTGATTGCATCGATAATCTGACAGCGAAATGTCATTTGCTGGCGACGGCTCGCACTCGTGGACTTCCAATCATCACTTCAGCCGGAGCCGCCGCTCGAATGAATCCGCTGGCCACTAAGCTCACTGATTTAGCAAACACTCATACGGACCCTTTGGCGCATCAGGTGCGAAAAATTCTGCGCTCTCGTCATGAATTCCCTGCCAAAGGCGAATTTGGAATTCCTTGTGTTTTCTCTGAGGAAATTCCGATGATGCCGGAAGAATTGAAATACGATAACGGCGAGGGCTTTAAATGTGTTTGTCCGCAAGGCCAAGATAATCCGCACTCTTGTGATCGTCGCAATCGAATTTATGGCACGGCCAGTTTTGTGACCGGAACTTTTGGATTGGTCATGGTAAGTCATGTGATTCAAGCCTTAGTGAAGCCGCATCTGCAACAGAAAGAAGTCACGCAATGGGAATAATTCTGTTCTTCGGAATGTCATTTTGTCTTTTGGTGGTGAGCTTTACCTACACATTCTTCGTGATTCGCCATCACTGGCGTTTGTCTCGTGAAAAGGCCGCTGCTGCTCAATTAGCCGCAGAAAAGGCCTAAAACCTGCTTGCAATGAAATTCAACCGGGATATCCTAAACCCATGGATATCGGTAAAATCTCAAGTCGTTGGCTTAAAAAAGCGCCGTCATCTTGGACTAAAAATAGTATTTTTGGTTTTGAACTTTTAAGAACCGCCACGTTCTTGACTCAAAACTTGCTGATGATGGCATTGGTTGAAAATACTCGCGCCAGGCAGCCTGAGTTCTTAGGTCACTTCAAAAAACTGATCACCGATTTGACGCTCTTACTGAATCAAGACGCCGAAAATATCTCTCGTGGAGTTTATCCAGCTGAAGTTTTAAAAACTGAGTCCTTCAAAGATTTTTTTTCGAGATATCCGCAAATCATTTTGGATTCTTTCGCCGTCTCAAAGCGTCGCTTGCAGAGAAAAGCACACGATCTCAATCATGAGGCCGCCGAATACTTACCTGACGTGCCTGAATATTTTCAACGCAACTTTCATTTTCAATCCGGCGGCTATCTGACCGAAAAAAGTGCGGCGCTGTATGAGCATCAGGTGGAAATTCTTTTCTCAGGGGCTGCCGATGCCATGCGCCGTTTGATTTTGCCTTTTATGCGCGAGCATTTTTTGCTCAGTGAAGGGGAGGGCTTGCACTTTTTAGAAGTGGCGGCCGGGACGGGAAGGCTCAGTCGGTTTGTGAAATTGACCTTTCCGAAAGCCAAAATCACCGTGATGGATCTCTCTGATCCTTACTTGAGAAAAGCGCGGGAGAATCTGAAAGAATTTCGCCGTCTTGATTTCGTGCAAGGAGACGCCGCCGAGCTTCCTTTTGGCGATCAAAAGTTCGATGCTGTTTTCTCCTGTTTCTTATTTCATGAGCTGCCCCTCGGCGAGCGCAAGAAGGTTTTAAACGAAGCGCATCGTGTTTTAAAACCGGGTGGTTTCTTTGGTTTTGTCGATTCAGTGCAAACTGAGGATAAAAAAGACTTTGCTTGGGCGCTGGAGCAGTTTCCGGTGGACTTCCACGAGCCGTTCTTTAAAAACTATCTGCAACACCCTATGGAAAATCTGATCGAATCTCAGGGATTCCAGAAGATCCAAAGTCGTATTGGCTTTTTCTCAAAGGCTGTGGCAGCTCGGAAAGTATAGTTTTTCTTTGCTTCGAGAGAATTTCGGCATTATTAATTTCCTGTCAATTATTCGACGGGAGAAGCAAAGATGAATACTAACGGCGTTATTTCTAAATTTATTGAACATCACTATCGTCATTTCAACTCGGCAACTTTGGTTGATGCGTCGAAAGCGTACCGCGCGCACTTGGACAAAGGCGGGCAGATGCTGGTGACTTTGGCTGGAGCCATGAGTTCGGCTGAAATGGGCCTTTCACTGGCTGAGATGATTCGCCAAAATAAAATTCATGCGATTTCTTGCACGGGCGCTAATCTTGAAGAAGATATCTATAATTTGGTGGCGCACGATCATTATGAGCGCATTCCGAACTGGCGCGATCTGACTCCGGCTGATGAGCAAAAACTTTTGGATAAACATTTGAACCGTGTGACGGACACTTGTATTCCAGAAGAGGAAGCCATTCGTCGTATTGAAGATGCGATTTTGGAAATTTGGACTGCGGCTGAGAAAAAAGGCGAGTCTTATCTACCGCACGAATATTTCTACAAGATCTTACTTTCAGGAACTTTGAAAAAGCATTATCAAATCGATCCGAAAAATTCTTGGTTGTTGGCCGCCGCTGAAAAAAATCTGCCGATGGTTGTTCCTGGTTGGGAAGACTCAACGACGGGAAATATTTTTGCTAGCCATTGCATCAAAGGCACGATCAAAGATCCGCGCACGATGAAATCTGGAATTCAGTACATGACCAGCTTTGCCGAGTGGTACATGTCAGCATCTAAAAAACATGACATCGGTTTCTTTCAAATTGGTGGCGGTATTGCCGGAGATTTCCCAATCTGCGTAGTGCCAATGTTGCATCAAGATTTGGGCTACACCGATGTGAAATGTTGGAAATACTTTTGTCAGATTTCTGACTCGACAACATCTTATGGTTCTTACTCAGGCGCTGTGCCGAATGAGAAAATCACCTGGGGAAAACTCGAAGTCGACACTCCACGATTTATTGTGGAATCTGACGCAACAATCTGCGCTCCACTCATGTTCGCCTACATCCTCGGCTGGTAAAAGGAACCTGGTTCATTGCACCGAAGGTGCACCTTTGGTGCTGGCAGAAGCGTTGCGACAAAGCCTTCATTTGATGAGAATGAAGGCTTTTGTTTTTTCTTGAAAACGAACCAAGTTGGAACTAGAAAAAATTTTAAGAGTGAAGCTTTGGTTCCATTTTGAGTTTTATTTTTTTATAAAATTAACAAAAGTGAGAACTGAATCGTTCTGGATAAAGACATCATTGGTATAGTTTGTGCTTATCAACAAAACATGTTCAATCATAACAACATGGAGTTTATATGAAAAAAATGATGGCAATGGTAACTTTGGTATCAGCAATGGTTTTGGGGTTTTCAAGTGTTTCAATGGCGGCACAACTTTGTGGCGAACTTGAAAGTCACGCGGTTGGTCCTCGTTGTGTGGAAGGTCAACCTTGTGCACATTGGATTGAGCTTCAATACACAATCACTGATGCTCAAGGACAAAATGTTTTGGTTCATGCTTCCGATAGGCAGGTTTTGCAAAGCTTCGGTCAGTTGAATGGCAGCCAAGTCTGCGCAGAAGGTCATGAGGGCATTGCAGGCTTTTATGTGACCTCAATAGCTGCACAAAACTAAAAGTTGACTCTGTTTCGGGCATTCAGTCTGATCAAGGGATGAAAAAACAAATTTTTATCGCTTCATCTGTTCTGCTTGCCCTCGTTCTTTCAATGCCGGCGCTGGCGCAAACCAGCGATCCTCAGGCGGTTCTTGATCAGGCTGATCAATTTTTAGGTCAGCCGAATTTTCAAAAAAGCTTTGTTCAAGGCACACGCTATACTCAGGATTTCAGAGAGTGCTCGACCTATTTTCCATGTCAAAAAGATATGCTCACTGATTACACCGTGAAAGCGGTGAGTATCGATACACAAGGAACATCAACGGCTGTGATTGCGGGTGTGACAACAGGAATTGCAGATTCAGAGATGAGAGTACCTGAAAAAAAATGGGGCGATTGGCACGGCAATATGGTCCGTGCTGTGATCGACAGTATTTCGCAGAGTGGATTTCTGGCGACTTCTATCGACGGCCATCTGGATCATCAAAATGTTGAGATCGATGGCCAAATGAAGTCGGTCGATGTTTTTAAAGTCCATGTGATCGCGAAAAATCAAATCGGTATGATTCTTGATGAAACTATGGCTGTCAGTCGTGAGCTTTCTGGATATGCGCAGCTGATTTCATGGGCTGAAAAACAATTTTCAGGTGCGATTTATACTCGCACCATGACCAAATTTTCTCATTAGAAATTAGAAAATTAGATGGAGATCCGGCTTTGGGTGTTGATCATGCTGATCTGTTGATTCAGCGTGCAGAGATCATAAAGATAACCTAAGCCAAAAAGTCCGACGCTTGCCAAATAAAGTAAACCTGTGAACCATTTGCCCATATAAAAACGGTGAACGCCGAAGACTCCAAGAAATACTAAAAATAACCAGGCGAGATTGTAATCAATCGGTCCGTCGGCAAAGATCAGATCTGCATCTTTATCCATTCCGGGAATCAGAAAAAAATCAATCACCCAGCCAACACCCAAAAGTCCGAGAGTAAAAAAATAAATAATGCCGCTGACGGTTTTGCCATAATAAAAACGATGCGAGCCCGTGAAGCCAAAAATCCAAAGCGCATAACCAAAAATAATGCTGTGAGTGTTTTTGGTCATCTTTTAATTCCAGTGCCACTCGATGGGCATTTGGATTTCGTGATTCAAACTTTTGTGCACAGGACAACCTTCGGCCCAGCCGATTAATTTTTTGCGATAATCTTCAGGAATTCCCTTGGGCATGGAAATTTGCAAAGAAAGTCGTGAAATGCGGCGGGGATTCGAAGCCATTTCTTTTTGCACTTTGTAGCTGGCGCCCTTCAACGAGACACCTTCTTTCTCGGCAAAGATCGCCATGGTTGTCAGAGCACAGCTTCCAAGTGCTGCGCCCAAAAGATCCGTGGGAGAAAAAGCCTCACCCAGGCCGGCGTTGTCTTTCGGTGCGTCAGTGCTGATCTTTGCTCCAGATGGGCCGTGAGTGAGATCACAATGTTTTTCGCCTTGATATGTTCCCGATGTTTCAACCATAAGGACCTCCGTCGAGGAATCCTCTCATGAACGCCCGCAAAATCAGAAGAAGATTTAATGAAAATGAGCAAAAAGAAGCCCTGCATTTTGACCTGATCATGCCACTCGGTTCATACTTATGAAGTCGAAAATCAAATGAAAACATCAGAAGGAGATTTCCATGGCGATTCCATTTCCCGAACTTCCCTATGCAAAAGAGGCTTTGAAACCACATATTTCTGCTGAAACTCTTGAGTATCACTATGGCAAGCATCACAAAGCTTACGTTGATAATCTCAACAACATGATCAAAGGCACCGAGTTTCAAGACATGGGGCTTGAAGATATTATTAAAAAATCTCAAGGCGGCATGTTTAACAATGCGGCTCAGGTTTGGAATCACACTTTTTACTGGCATTGCTTATCGCCAAAAGGCGGCGGCGAGCCCAAAGGTGCTTTGGCGGAAGCGATCAATAAAAATTTTGGCGACTTTAAAACTTTCAAAGAAAAATTCCAAGATACCGCAGTTAAAACTTTCGGCTCTGGCTGGGCGTGGTTGGTGAAAAAATCAGATGGCACTCTGGCGATCGAAAGCACTTCGAATGCAGCGACCCCACTGACGGATGGTTCTAAAAAAGCGATGCTGACCTGTGATGTGTGGGAGCATGCTTATTACATCGATTACCGAAATTCTCGTCCCAATTACATGACGGCTTTTTGGAACTTGGTGAATTGGGAATTTGTTGAAAAGAATTTGAAGGGCTAATTATGAAAATAATTTTAGGAATGATGCTGGCTTGTTTTTTGGTAACGACGGCGAAGGCACAAACGGCGCCAATAACAAAACAAGCGCAAGCTGACACTCAAACAATGCCAGAAAATCCACCGACACCAGGGCAGCCTGGCTCAATGGAAAAAAGCAGCCAAAGCTCAGGAGCGATCATACGTAAGCACGACACTCCGATAACTTTGGACTCAGCGAAACATAAAAAACTAAAAAAAGTTGAGAAACAGAAAAAGGTTGAAGAGCAAAAGGATCAGCACTCAGATCCTCATGAGACCACAGAAAGCACAGACTAAATTAAAAAAAAGTAATCCGGAATTGCTAGCAATTCCGGATTCACCAAAGCAGCCGAAAAAGTATTTTGAAAAACGAAACAACATCTGCGCGGTAGCTGCGACAATAAACATGACCGAAAGTTTACGAACTAGCCGACGAGTAATACTTCAAGCAAAAATTCCAAAACCTGTGGCTCAGCCACAAAATGACGGCGGTCCAAGCAATGGACCAAGCAAACAGCCAATAGTTCGTCGGATCAAGCACGGCTCTCGCCGGAACGCTGGCAACGATAGCGACCGGGAATAATGTCAGCAATAAAAATTTAAGCCACGGAAAATAAATGTGATCGGGCCTCATGCCTAGTTTGTAAACTTGATACCACATAAATTGCAGATTCTCAGAGCGAGTAAAAATAATCGCTGTGGCTCCGAACATAAATCGAATCGAATAAAGTGAAATCACTCCGGTCGGAATCAGAACAATCAGCCACAATAATTTCAGCGGCTCGAGATGGGGGAGTTTGAAGAGCGAGTAAATCAACCAAGACGAAGCAATGGTGAGATTCCCTAAGAGGGCCGTGTTGACTCGCTGACAGCTCAGCATAAATTGTGAGTCGACGGGTTTCGTGAGGAGTAAATCCATTTCGCCTTTGCGCACGCGCTCAGTCAGGCGATCCAGATTGTCAGAAAATATCACCATGTAAATCGCGTCCACCACAAACAAGAGTCCTAAGAAAACTCGGGTTTGATGCACATTCCAGGTGCCGATTTTATCCGTGTGCAGATATAAAACTTCAAACATCACAATTTGAGCCAGGTACCAAAACACATCGCCAAAAATTCGTGTGAGAAAATTCACGCGATATTCCATGTCGGCAATAAAGCTTGCTTTAAAAAACGAAGAGTAAAGGCGTAAATATTTTTGCAGTCCCGTGAGGCTCATGATTTACGCTCCCGTTCCGACATATTTGCGAAGGCCCCAGCGCCACATAAAGACGGCGATGATGCTAAATACGGCAAGTCCCACGGTCGTTGTCATAAATCCATGCCAAACCATATTGGTGCCGACTCGTCCGGTGATGTAAGCGACGGGGATGTAGACGCCATTACAAAACGGCAGATCAAGGACCCAAGTTTTGTAAGGCTCTGGCAGCAGATCAACCGGAACCAATTCGCCGCTGACCAGCCATAACGCCAAATTTTTTGTGCCGGTGAGAGAGTAAATGCGATTCAAGTGAAAGGCCATTGATGAAACAATAAAACCGATCGTGTGCACCAGGACCAAGTAGTAAGTGATCAATAGGAGTGCTAATGGAATGCGCGAATAGATTGTCGGCAATTGAAAGAAAGTAATCATGGCCAGCGGAATCAGCAGACTGATGACGGTGGTGATAAATTTATAACCCAAAAGTTGGCTCAGATAATATTCAAAGAAGCTCATGGGGCGAACAAGCAAACCGTTGATCGAGCCGCTGTCGATCTCTTCAATCATTTTAAATTCATACATCCAGCTGGTTGCAATTCTCGCCACGAAGGCCGTCCACAGCGCGTAGGCCAAATAATATTCACGAGTGAATCCGCCAATAGTGGTTGATGTGGCGGACGCAAAGACAGCAAACCACAGCGTCAGCTCAATGAGTGACGTGCAAAAAGGTTGTAGGATCGCGTCCGTAAAAAAATTGACTCGGTACTCAAGATTCGTGAGGACTGCGAGTCGAAAGAACGCGAGATTCCTTCTCAAGAAATGCACGAATGATATCTTCAAAATCTGCCTCTTCAATTTTTAAATCCAAAACTCCGGGAAGGGATGTGATTTTTGAAAGCGCCGGAGCAAGTTCCTCAGCCATCACTTTCACAGAAAATTCTTGCTGACCCTTATCCAAAATTGCGTCCAGTGTCAGCGGCATCGAGTTTTCAAGCGGGTTGCTGAGCCCAAAAGAAATTTTGAGTGCTGACTTGGCGTTGGTGATAAAAGCATTCACCGTGCCGTCGTAAACAATGCTGCCTTTGCTGATGAGAAGCAATCTGTCGGCAAGCTTGGCAATATCATCCATGTAATGACTGGTCAGAATAACAGTCGGTCCTTTGTCCCTGACGTAGTCACCAAGAAATTTTCGAATCGTGGTTTGAGCGATGATATCAAGACCAATTGTCGGTTCATCCAAAAATAAAACATCAGGACTGTGTAGAAGCGAGCCAATGATTTCCATCTTCATGCGCTCGCCCAAAGACAAACGACGAAGCTGAGTGTGGAGCACATGAGTGCACTCCAGCATTTCGGCCAGCATGGCTACGCGTTTTTTGGCATCTTCGCGATTGAGATCATAAATTTCCATCAGCAAAGAAAAACTATCGATCGGTGAAATATCCCACCACAGCTGATTTTTTTGTCCGAGCAAAATACTCATGCGGCGAAGGTAGCGATTGTCTCGTTTCCAAGGCTCAAAACCCAGCACTCGCGCCGAGCCCGTGCTTGGATGAATCAATCCTGAAAGCATTTTCAGCAAAGTGGTTTTGCCAGCGCCATTGGCGCCGACGAGACCAATGATCTGACCTGACTCGATTTTCAAAGTCGTGGGTGCAAGAGCTACTTTTTCGGTGTATTTGCGCGCCCAAAAGCCGCGCACACTTTCCCAAAGACCTTCGGGCTTATCATAAGTCTTATAGGTCCGAGACAGATTCTCGGTTTCAATAACGATCGACATTACAAAGAGACCACTTCATGAATTTCAGGAAAAAGCTCGCGCATGCGAGTTTCAATTCCTTGTTTTAAAGTTGCCGATGAGCTGGGGCATCCCGCGCAAGAGCCACGCATATGAAGAAAAAGTTTATGATCTTCGAATTTCGCAAATACGATATCGCCGCCATCTAAGGCCACCACAGGGCGCACCTCAGTATTCAGCGCGCGCTTGATGCTTTTTACCAAAGGAGAATCGTTCGCGTCTTCATCGTTGGTGCCTTCGGGAGCTTCGTAACAAATGGGTTCGCCGTTTTCGAGATGCTCGCGAATCAGCCCTGCGAGCGGCTCTGCCAACACGTCCCAGTCGACCCAGTCTTGTTTGGTGACGGTGACAAAGTCAGGGCCTAAAAAAACTCGGCTGGTCCACGGAAATCCGAAGATCTTTGCAGCCAGTGGCGAGCGTTCGGCCTCCATCGAGCTTGCAAAATCAATGGATTCATCGAGAATCTTCACCGACAGCATAAATTTGAGAGTCGCCGGATTCGGCGTGGGCTCGAAGTTCACATAAATGGGATCAGGTCGGTTGCTTTTATTTTCCATAATATGACCCGCCAGTGCTTGATTAAGTCAGTTAAAAACAATACTGTTTTTTAGGCTTTTTTTCACCATCAAAGATATTCTAAACGAGGAATGTATGACACCGAGAGTAAGAGAGATCCTGAGCTGGTACGGCGCCGACAATGTTGGTGTTTTGACAAATTTGGCTCGACTGATGAACCACGGCCGCCTGAAAGGCACTGGCAAGATGGTGATTCTGCCTGTCGATCAAGGTTTTGAGCATGGGCCAGCAAGAAGTTTTGCGAAAAATCCAGATGGCTACGATCCAGCTTTTCACTTTGAGTTGGCGATTGAGTCAGGTTGCAATGCCTATGCGGCACCGCTTGGCTTTATTGAAGCTTGTGCTCGTGATTACGCGGGTGAGATTCCTTTGATTCTTAAAATTAATAATTCGGATTCTTTGTACTCTTCGAAATCACCGATTTCAGCTCTGACATCGAACATCGATGATGCTTTGAGACTGGGCTGTGCGGGAATCGGTTTTACGATTTATCCCGGAAGCAGTGCCAGAAAAGAAATGTACGAAGAGATTCGCTTCGCTTCCGCAGAAGCAAAAAAAGCGGGGCTCGCGGTCGTCATCTGGTCTTATCCTCGTGGTGAGCAGATTTCTAAAGAAGGCGAAACGGCGATTGATGTGATTGCTTACGGCGCTCACATTGCAGCTCAGTTGGGTGCGCACATTATCAAAGTGAAGCCGCCAACAGCGCACATCGAGCAAGAAGCAGCTCGCAAAGTTTATGAAGCGCAAGGAATTAAAGTCAGCGCCATGGCTGATCGCACTCGTCATGTGGTGCAATCTTGTTTTGCTGGCAAGCGCGTTGTGATTTTCTCAGGTGGTGAAGCAAAAACCAACGACGATCTTTTAAAAGAGATCACCGGGCTTTCGCAAGGCGGAGCTTTCGGTAGCATCATGGGCCGCAATGCTTTCCAACGTCCGAAGGCAGAGGCTATTGAGCTGCTTCATAAAGTCCAAGAAATTTTCGCTGGCAAACCGCTGTAAGTTGTAAAGAGGAATAAATATGTCGATCGATGAAACAAGAGCTGATGAAAATCCACTGCGCGCCGAAAAACGCCGCAAGCTAACAGCGCTCAGAGAGTTAGGGATCAATCCGTATCCGTATTCCTTTGATCGCAATATCTCATCAGCCGAAATCACTGAGAAGCATGCGGGGATTCAGATCGGCGAAAAGTTGTTGGACACGCATTACAAAATTGCCGGACGTTTGATGACCATGCGGAATATGGGGAAGGCGGCGTTCTTCAACATGCAAGATCAAAGTGGTCGTTTGCAAGTTTACTTGAAGCTTGAAGAACTTCCAGAAATGGAGCGCAAAGCTTTTGATCTGGTTGATCTTGGCGACATCGTTGGTGTCGAAGGCTACGTTTTTAAAACGCAAAAAGGTGAGTTGTCATTGCACGCGAAGCATTTTCAAATTTTGACCAAAACTTTAGAGCCTTTGCCTGAAAAATTTCATGGCCTAGCTGATGTGGAAATTAAATATCGTCATCGCCACTTGGATCTCATTTCCGATAGTGACTCGCGCAAAGTTTTTGAAACCAGATCGAAAATCATTCGTGAGATTCGCAGATTCTTGGATGACCGTGGATTTTTGGAAGTAGAAACGCCAGTGCTACAACCGATTTACGGCGGTGCCGCTGCTTATCCATTTTCGACTCATCACCGTGCTCTGGATATGAAATTATTTTTAAAAATTTCACCGGAGCTTTATTTAAAGCGCCTGATCGTCGGTGGTTTTGAAAAGGTTTATGAGGTCGGCAAGAACTTTCGCAATGAAGGTATTGATCGCTCGCACAATCCTGAATTCACCATGCTTGAATGGTATGAAGCTTACACGGATTACAATTATCAAATGAAGCAGTTCGAAGACCTGATTTCTCATTTGGTGAAAGTTGTGAAAGGCTCAACCAAGTTTGAGTATCAAGGAAAAGAAATTGATTTTACGACTCCGTGGAAGCGCCTGACCGTGATGGATGGCATTCGCGAGTACGCTAAAGTCGATCCAGATAAAATTTCTGACAAAGAGCTTTTAGCAGAACTTCGTAAACACAAAGTCGACACTTCTGATTATGAAAAATATCCAACACTTCCGCGCGGTGAAATGTTGATGGAGCTTTTTGAAGTGACGGTTGAAGAGCATCTGTGGAATCCCACTTTTGTGATGGATCATCCGGTGGAAATTTCTCCACTGACCAAAATTCATCGCAGCAACAAAAAATTGGTCGAGCGCTTTGAACCGTTCGCGGCTTGTATGGAAATCGGAAATTCTTATTCGGAATTAAACGATCCCGAAGAGCAGCATCAACGTTTGAAAGATCAAGAAGCCAAACGCGTGGTTGACGAGGAAGCTCAACCCATGGACGAAGATTTCTTGCATGCGATTGATGTCGGCATGCCTCCAACTGGTGGCGTGGGAATCGGCATCGAGCGCATCGTGATGATTCTCACGGATCGCCCCAGCATTCGCGATATTATTTTCTTCCCAACCATGAAGTTGAATAAATGAAGTTGTCATTCGGTTTGATCATTCTCGCTGCTGGATTTCTATTTTTGCAAGGCTGTGCCCAGGCGCCGACAAAAATGTATGAGTCAAAACCGGTTGAAGCCAAAGTCGGTGAGGCTGGCTCGGTGAAGGTCGACGATCAAACGGTGATCTTAGATGCAAGACCCGCTTTTCAATACGCGATCTCACATTTGAATGGATCGCAAAATATTCAATGGAGCGATTTTGCTCAGCATGAATATCCCTATTACGGCGAGCTTGAAAAAGATTTGTTCTTTCACGCTCGGCGACTTGCGCGCTTAGGAATTGATCCTACGACACCCGTGGTGGTGGTAGGACTTGGTTCTGGCGGACACGGTGAAGAGGGCCGTGTCGCTTGGACACTAAAAGTTTTAGGTGTGAAAGACGTGCGTTTTGTAAATATTGATTATTTCTCAATGCCTTTGACCAGTGAAGAAGCACCGCCGAGAGAAAATAAACCCGTGTGGAAACCACAAGTCGATTCATCTTTGGTCGTTGATCGAAAGACCATCGTGAAGCTGCTCGCTCATCCAAGAAAAGCGGACTCACCTATGATCATCGATGTTCGTCTTCACGAAGAGTATCTGGGAAAAACTCCATCCTCTTTCGGCAAATCCATTCCGGATATCAGCGCGATGAATATTCCATGGATCGAATTTTTTGACTCTCATGGCTTGATCATTCCTGAAATGAGAAAAAAGTTAGAAGCTGTCGGGATCACTCCAGACAGAACTTTGTATGTGATTTCAGAACAAGGAGTCGAATCCGCAGGAGTGACGTTAGCTCTTCGCCAATTAGGCTTCGCGAAAGCCGCCAATTTCGCCGGCGGCTATTTAGAGTTAGTCGAAAGCTCTTCGGCAAAATAAATCTTGCAGCTGGGCTTCGAGGTTGTTGGCCACAAGCTAAAGAAGAAGCTTTAAGTTCAAGACCAATATATTGGTTTTTTGACCAGTATATTGGTCTTGAGCAGAGACGTCATAAATCTGTTCAAAGTGAATACCAATATATCGATATTTTTATTGATATATTGGTATTGGAAGTAGGCGACCACTTGGGTAGACTACGAATGCTAAAAACCTAACAAAGGAAATAAAATGGATGCAAATTTGATTTATCATTTGGTCGTTAGAGAAAACTCTCAGATGTTGAAAAATCTTTCGGCTTGGCTTGGAAAAGCGACAACTTTTGCTGAGACAAAAAAAGTTGAGATGGATGTGATGTTGCAGCAGCGTTTGATTGTTGATCAGTATCCATTGATCAAACAAATCCAAGCAACTTGTGATTGTGCTAAGTTCGCAGCGGCTCGCTTGTCAGGAAAAGAGCCACCGAAACATCCCGACACAGAAACAACGCTGGTGCAAATCCAAGCTCGCATTGCGGATGTGATCTCTTATTTGAATACTTACAAGCCTGAAGATTTTAAGAATGTGGCAGCTCAGAAAGTTCAGCAGCCGTGGATGCCTGGGAAGTATTTGGAAGGCATGGATTATTTGACTCAGTTGGCGCTGCCCAATTTTTATTTTCACGTAACGACAGCTTATTCAATTCTTCGTGTTCAAGGAATTGATGTCGGTAAAACAGACTATATTGGTGAGTTGAATTTCAAATCGCTTTAAATCATAAAAAAGGTGCTGCTTCTGCGGCGCCTTTGCGCGGCTTAGGCCGCGCCTTTTAATTTGAATAACACCGAGTACATGGCTTTCAACATGTCGGGATCGTAGCGACCTGCGATTTTTTCTTTCATGGTGGTCACGGCATCAACCGGTGTCAGTGGCACATTGTAAGAGCGTTGTGTTGTCATGGCATCGTAAGTGTCGGTGATTGCCACAATCCTGGCGAACGGGTGAATTTCTTGACCAGAGATCTGTTGTGGATAGCCGTTGCCGACCCATGATTCATGGTGCTCGAAGCAAGCTGCCTTCACCGCATCAGAAACATTTTGATAATCATTGAGAATCGTCAGGCCATATTGCGGATGCTTTTGCATTTGCGACCACTCGGCATCGTTCAGCGGGCCTTTTTTGCACAGGATATCCAAACTAATATGGCGTT
>Ga0134128_10002397_pt1 | contig 23317 bp, 27 predicted proteins | sample KB31754_FD_96462 | JGI IMG/M metagenome (GOLD analysis project Ga0134128, IMG submission 96462) | Terrestrial soil microbial communities with excess Nitrogen fertilizer from Kellogg Biological Station, Michigan, USA - KB3-175-4 | ecosystem: Environmental > Terrestrial > Soil > Unclassified ... | reverse complement strand
GCACCGCCTCCCCGGTCCGTGTGGGGCTGCCTCGCCTCTGCTCCAAGTTTGGCGCCTCACGATGCCAAACTCCTCAGCCTTTCCAGCACAATGTCGGTCCGGCTGCTGTCCGCCAGCAGACCCGGAAGGTAATCCTCAAAGCGGGGTTCGGACAACAGCGCACCTATCGTCTCGCGTACGAATTGACGCAGCTCGTGTGACGCTGTCTGCAGCTCATCAACAATGGATGGGCGACCGTCCACTACAGTAAGTATGTCTTCGAGATCGTGACTCGAAAGAAAGTCACCGCGGCCTCGGCTCACAAACGCCTCCAGCTTGGTCGCAATAAAGGCCGGCGCGGCAATTCGCCGGATCTCCACGCGATCGCTCAGTCTCTCGCGAGTTGCAGTCCGCGCTGCCTCTGGGTACCAGCGGTTGGAGAAGCCCAGAATAGCGGGGTCTATCGGCATCAGGTCGAACAGCACTCCAGTCGCAACATGCCTCCATCTGCAGATCACGTCGCTATCCGCGTCCCTCGAAAAGCCCAAAGCTGGCAGACGGCTCTCCAGCTCGTAGTATTGACGAAGACTTGCAGCCTCCACGATGGCATCGACATCCTTGGTAACGCGGATGCCCTCCGCTGCGGAATCCGTTAACAGCAGTCCCGCGGTACATCCGCCGACGAACACGACATTGTCGCGCAGGTCACCCAGCGCATCGGCGATGAGCAGCAAATACTCGTAATTTGGGTCATCAGGGCGCATTGGACTTGCTCAGACGTTCCGACAGCAGCCGCTGCGCCAGCGTGCGTTCGCGGCTCCGCCCCACACGCAGGGCGTCCAGCAACGCGAGCAACTCGTAAAGAGCCGGATCGGCCAGCGCCGCCTCAGGGGCTCCGCGGTGCAACGGATTCAGGCTCGGCCCCCTGACCTTGCCGCGCGGATCCGACCACACTGGCGCCTCCCCTGGCGTGCTGCTGATCTCAGCCGACAGCGGCAATGCGCCGAACGAAGTCGGCACCCCTCGCTTCGCGGCGCCAAGGACCGCCGGAAAGGCATACCGCGCACCATGGACCGAAAACTCGATCAGTGCCTCCGGCAGCACACGCCACTCCCCACGGCTCTTCGAGCTTGCGAGCCCAGCAGCGATGGCTCTCTGTACACTGCGATGCACCTGCGAGGGGCTCATTCCGAGAGCGGCACCGAGCGTAGCGTAAGTCCAGGGCTGACCCGGGTTCGCTGCCTGCTTGTAGAGGACGTAGAGATCTTGAGGTTTGAGCTCCATCGGCGTGTTCCATATTCTAGAATATGGAATATCCATCAAAGTTCTTGGATTTGCAAGCTGGAGGCCCTGCCCTTTCGGGGGCACACAGCGGAGCGCTACCCGCGCCGCTGCTGCTGGCCGTTGCAGCACGCCTCACCCCGTTGCAAAGATGCTCGCCGGAACAGCCGGCACCAAGACCGGGTAAGCGCTAATCAAAAAATTACAAGAAACACTTCATGTTTTTCGCGAGGCTGCGCGAGCCATCTTTGAATCGGGTCGCGCCCCTCGAGTACCGCTCTTGCCCCTTGCAGGCAAATCCGCCCTCCTACGCTCCGATGTCCGTCGAGATGACAGACTGGAAGACGTCCTAGCCGACTGACTCGCAATGGTTCGGCCGCGAGTGATCGCACTGCCTCAATGCAGGTTCACCGAGAGCAGCGCCTCGCCGGTCGGGATATACGCCCCCGACTCCAGCTTGAAATCCACCGATGTCACGATGTACAGGATTCCCGACGGAGAGATGGCCATTGCGCCGCCAGGGACAGACAGCGTCCAGACCACATTGTGAGTGGTGAGATCCACCGCGTATACGGCCGTACCGGTGCTGACGAACAGCAGATTGTTCGTCGCGATCACGTCTCGGATCGAGGAATAGTCCGAGGCCGGTGGCGACCATGACCAGGCGGTGCTGCCGTCAGCCACATTCAGCGCCGCAACCGTCGCACTGTTGCCGGGGACTACGATGCCGGGTCCATAGGCGACATAGACCATCCCATTCGCCACCGCGAGCCCCTGCACGCCAGGCGCGATGGGGGACTGGGACTGGATTGTGATCGTCCACGCCTGCTGTCCGGACGTCAGATCGTACCGGTCCACGGTCACACCGCTCGAAGTGTCGGCTACCAGGATAGCCCCGCCCATGCCATCGAGCGCGGGGGTCGCATACTGATATCCAACCACCGCAGTGTCGGCCAATGTCGTCTGCCACTGCACCGCACCATTCGTCTGAGACAAAGCGGTCAAGCTGGGGGCACCGGTGCCCCTGGGGACGATGTAGTAGAGGTCGCTGCCGTCCAAGGCGAGAGTAGCGCTTACACCGCCGCCTTGAGCACTGCTGGTCCAAAGCGCCTGGCCGGTCGCCGCATCAAAGTGGTGCCATTGCCCCGCCGACAATCGAACCACGTCCTCGCGATCAGATGCTGCCAGCTCTAATAATTGCAGTCATAAGGGCTCTGGCCGGCCCTGTCGGCTCCCGACGAGCCGGGAGACGGGTCGCCGATTTCGCAATCCTCTGCGCAAGCGAGCGCACCGGCGTTTTAGTCAATTCTCCCGCTCGCGGCAGCCGGTGACATCGGCAACAGAGCCATCTTCGAAAAGCAGCCTCCGCCTGCTATCGGTCTGCAACGCCTCGGCCATCAGCCTTGGCCGGCCAGCCCTCAATGCATCACAGAGTCTCGCGTGCAAGGCCGCAAATGACGCCGATGCGTATTCGGCACCCGAGAGAACGAGCAATGGCGCCTCGTACTCCTGGGCACATCGGGACGTACCCTTAGGTACCCCCGGCTCGACGAAGACAACCGCACGAAGGCCGCCCGCAACGCTGGTTGACAATGCAGGCAGAAACAATTCATACGGGTCAGCGCCTTCCCCGCTGACGTGATCTGGCACACCCTGCGCAACGACAGTTACCCAGCCACAGTCCAGATAATACTGACCAAACTTAGGGAATTGCAGTGCCCAAAGGGTCGCATAAATGCTCACGCTCATTCCACCGCCGGTCTCAAGACGATTGAGCTTTCGACTGCTGTGATTGAAGCTCCGCCTCGATTTCCTTTGGGCTAGGAAGTGCGCCCTGCAATTGTGCGGGAAGAGACTCGACAAGTTTCGTCGTGTAGCGTGATATCCCTACCGGCGCCGCAAGGTTGCGCAGTGCGTATTCTCCTCCGCCTGTTCGCGGAGCGACAAGAAATCGAAATTGTAAGGGTCGCGCATAATTTCCCGCGCGAGATCTGACTGGGGCTGCGCCAGTGCGGTCTTGAAATTCGTCACCGCCTTGCCCTGCCGGGAATACAGTCCGGAATCGATCCAGTGTTCCAGCATGGACCTCGACCAGCCGCCAGCTATGACTTGCCGGGCATACCACAGACGCTGATCACTATTGGTCAGTTTCTCGAGCAGGATGACGTTGTGCCCCCAAGGTATTTCTGCCACAGGCTGTGGCGGAGATCGACGATCCAGATCTGCCACAGCCTGTGGCAGTTCTTTCCGATTCTTCTTCTGAATGACGATCGGCATGGGTTCGCTAGGCCCCCACGCCAAGTAGAAAGCTCGCATGCGCCAGACATTTCGAGGCGAAAATCCTTCAATTCCGGGAAAGTCCTTCCGAATATCCGACGCAAGCCTTTCCACGATGGAGTTACCCCATCCCTCGGCCCGCTGGCGACTAACGATCAATCCGCCGATGTCCCAATAGAGCTGAATGAGTTCCCGATTGACGGCCAGCGACGCCTTGATCTGCGCCATCCGGATACGTTCCTTGATATCCGTGAGCAATGCACGGTACTCCCTGACAGGCACGGCTGCCGAGCGTACAAGCTGTGATCGATTCCGCCTCGCACTCGGCATATGCCACGCGACTTCGTCAGAACTGGATTGCGTATCATAAACTCCACGAATCGTATGGAGCGCAAAATTTCTAGCCTTAAACACATGAACTCACCGCGCGAATTCTGACGGGATGGATTGCGTACGACATCGACGTCGAAGCGCGCGTACGTAATCGGCTGACGCCAAGCCCTTTCAATTGAGGGCTCGCTTTGTCAGTCAGCCTAACCTCAGCCTCGCGGAACCGTGCCGCACCGACCGACCGGGAAGAGTCGACCCGAGCAATCGCATGCATCGTCATCGTGCCGGGCAACGTCGGATCAGCGGCGAACCAAGCAGTCACTTCACGCGCAACGACCGGGGCAGACCAGGTACGGACCAACTCCTGCCCCCGCTACCATGTTGTATAACAACAACAATAGAGCTGCTATGCCGGGCTGCTACCAAGCCTCGGGGATCAGCAGCTTGGAGAGCGACGGGAGCGGCGTTACCGCCTCCACGCCACCGTCGCCGGTCGGATCGAAGCGCCGCCCAACACTTCCCGCAGGCATCTAGCCACTCTCCCTAGCCTTATCGAGTAGCGCCTACATGTCAGCCAGTTTGCGGCGAGCCTGTTGAGGAAAGTACGCCTCAAGGCCTCAAGGTCGCTCCATTGACCCAAGTGTGCTTAAAGCACTCGCTCTCGTCGCTGTTGGCAAAAGTGAGCCCGGACGGAGCGCTGGTCAGCCCTGCACTGGCAGTCCACCAGCCCACCAGCAGAACGGCGTCCGCCTGGGCTGGCCAGGTGCCGGGGCGAGGCCGGGGGGGGGGGGCTGTTGGAACAGTCGGGGCTAGCCTCGAGCTGCGCCCCTCACCATCGAAGCACCCGTGGCCAGAGCAGCGCCCCGAAGCGCGCAAACCAGAATCGGACCCGCATACCGCCCGATGTACGGAGCGAGGCACCCTACTGATGCAGGGCGCAGGCTCCGGCGCCGATTGCCCCGGCAACCAGTTCCGCGACAGCACCGGTCGCTCGGAATTTCGCAAGCGCGACAAACGGGCCATCGCAAAGAGCAGAATGCACGCCAGACACACCGTCCAGCCGGGACCAAACATCATTTCACCCCACGTCCAGGATGAGCCGCAAAGAGCGCTGCGACGGCTGCGCAGGGGACAGCAACCAGGACAGCAACATTGCCGCCTTCGGTCGCTTGGTGGCACAGGTCATGATTCGCCGACCCTATCGCTGCGCGCCGCGCGTGTTCTGGATCATGGACAACGGCAGCTCTCATCGAGGTGCTCGCTGTATCGAGCGCCTGCAGAGGCCCTGGCCCAACCTCATCCCCATACATACTCCGGTGCATGCGAGCTGGCTCAATCAAGTCGAGACCTACTTCTCCGTCGTGCAGCACAAGGCCCTCACGCCGAATGACTTTCTCTCCCTCGGCGAACTCGAACAGCGCCTGCTCGCCTTCCAGGGGCACTACGAGAGCATCGCTCGACTTTTCAATGGCGATTTACACGACGCGATTTGCGCCGCCCCATGCTCAAGCTCAACACCGCTCGCTCCGGGCTTGCCAGGGCCGCCTGATGCTCGCCAAATACGTCACCGAACTTTCGGTCCAGAGTACTTAGCCTCCGCTGACGCATTGCTCCCGCGTCACCCAAATGGGTGATGCGGCCTGGCATACCGAAGGAATAGGCTCCCTTTTGGCACCCAAAAGAAGAACCAAACGGGACCGGGTCTCCGCCCTTATCGCACATGAAAGCTCTAATCTGCGGCTGCATTGTTGCTGGCTTCATTCTCCTTCTAAGTGCTTGCGGCGGCGGAAGCAATTCGACTCCGGACACGAGCGGGAGCACCCAGGGTGCCACGATGTACACGGTCGGTGGCACCGTTACCGGACTCAACGGTTCCCTCACTCTGCAAAACAACGCCGGCGACAATTTGACGCTTTCAACCAGCGGCAATTTTGTCTTTAACACCCGGGTAGCGAGCGGCGGCACTTACAGCGTTACGGTTTCCGCAATGCCCTCCGGACAGACATGTTCGGTATCGAACGGTACCGGCACCGTCTCGGATGCTGCCATTACCAGTGTGCAGGTGACCTGCACTGCAAATTCTGCGGGTTCCGGCTCGGGAGGCTCTGGCGGTACAAACAGCACCTATACAGTAGGCGGCACGGTCAGTGGCCTGACCGCCTCGGGACTTGTGCTGGAGAATAACGGCACCGATGACCTTTCCCTGACCGCAGGCGCCGCCGCCTTCACTTTCGCCACGCCACTAGCCTCGACATCTACATATCAGGTCACGATAAAAGTACAGCCTGCTGGTGAGACCTGCAGCGTGAGCAACGGCTCAGGGACTATCGCTGCAGCGGATATAGGCAATGTAGCGGTGAACTGTACACCGCAATACACGATCGGTGGAACAGTGACGGGTCTCAAAGGCGTGACCCTCACTCTACTACTGCAGAACACCGGTAGTTCTGCTTCCAGCGTCGTCTCAGTGCTTCCCGGCCAGTCGACGTTCAGTTTTGGACCGGGACTGCCTAACGGCACCGGATACGATGTAACCGTGACGCAGCAGCCCTCCGGTCAATCTTGCAGTGTATCGAACGGCACCGGGACCTTATCGGGATACAATGTCAGTTCTCTCAGCATCTCCTGCACCACCGTTTCGCAGTGGGCCTGGATCAGTGGCGATGACTCCTCGCTGAGCGCGGTCTACGGGACCCTGGGTCAGACAGCATCCGCGAATACGCCCGGCGCCCGAAGCGGCTCGGCGACTTCGACTGACGGCGCCGGCAATCTATGGCTTTTTGGCGGGGGGAACAGCGACCTTAATCTCACGAGCGATCTCTGGGTCTATAGCTTCGGCACGGGCGAATGGACGTGGATGGAGGGGAACTCGGCACCGAATACCGCCGGTGTCTATGGCACGCAGGGAACTCCTGCCAGCGGCAACGTTCCTGGTGCGCGCTATGGAGCTGTCTCTTGGACCGACAGCGCCGGAAATCTCTGGCTTTTCGGTGGACAGGGCTACGATTCGGCAGGTACGCAGGGGTACCTCAACGACCTGTGGAAGTACAACTACTCTAGCGGGCAGTGGACATGGGTAAGCGGTTCAAATGTTACGAACGAGTCCGGCGTGTACGGGTCCGCGGGTGTACCGTCGCCTAACGCTCATCCCGGGGGCCGGCTGTCGGCGGCCGGTTGGATCGATACGAATAACAGCCTCTGGCTCTTGGGCGGAGAGGGTATCGACGCGAACAACACGCTGGCCAGTCTTAACGATCTATGGAAGTTTGACGCCAGAGCGGGTCAGTGGATTTGGATCGGCGGATCGCAGACCGGTAATGCGGCGGGCGCATACGGTACCCGGGGTGTGCCCGACACCGCAAATTCTCCTGGTGCGCGGCAAGCCGCCGTTACCTGGATGGATACCGCCGGTCAGCTGTGGCTTTTCGGCGGGCTTGGATTTGATGCGGCGGGGACCGACGATGCGCTCAATGACCTCTGGCGCTATAGCCCCACCTCTGGTCTTTGGACCTGGATGGGAGGATCGTCGACCGTCGATGCGCGCGGTGCCTATGGGGTCCAAGGCGTAGCCGCCGCCACGAATGTGCCTGGAGCACGGTACAGGTCAACTCCCTGGGTCGACCCAAGCGGTACCTTCTGGCTGCTCGGGGGTGAAGGGTACGATTCGACGAACAACATTTCCAACATTCAGAACGATTTCTGGAAATATGATCCTGCCTCCGGCAATTGGACCTGGATCGCAGGTGCGGACTCCGATGGAGGTGGCGATCCGGGTCTCTATCACGTGCGAGGATTACCGGCCGCGGACAACTCACCTGGGGCGCGAATCGGCGCAATGTCCTGGAGGGATCTGTCCGGACTTTCGCTCTACGGAGGCGCCGCGGCATCCCCCGAGAAGCCGGGGTCATCCTCTTACACAATCGCGCAGGACGGGGGCAACGATCTGTGGCATTTCGGGCCACCGATCTTTTACAACGGCACGGGCAGCATGACTGGCACGTTTACCGATCAGAACGGATGCCAGTACTCGGCCAATGCCGAGATACTCAACGCGAACGTAACGATGAGTACCGAAAGCGCCGGTGCCGTGACCATCAACTATACAGTCCCTGCATGGACAAAACTCGCGTCCGACGCGGCAACCTGCCCTCAATACCTGCCAAGTAGCGGCAGCTTCTCTGTCCCGGTGTCCGTCAATGGTTCGGCCGTGCAGAGCCTGCAGGGCGTTTTCGGAACGGTGAGTGCCACGCTCAGTGATGGAGTCTTCAGCGGCACCGTAGGCTTTCAGGAAACGGGCGCTCAGGGATCTGGGACGTTCTCATGGACCGAGCGCGGTACGTTCAGCACTTCCGCGACCCCAGTTACTGTCCCGAATCTCATCGGAACAAGTCAAGTTGCCGCCGCTACGGCGATCAATGGCGCGGAGCTTTGGATTGGCACGGTTACCTATCAGAACAGCACTACCGTCCCGGCCGGCGAAATCATCAGTCAGACACCGGCGGCCGGTTCCACGGCTGCGACCGGCAGCCGTGTGAACCTCGTGCTCTCAAGCGGCCCGACAATCCCGGCGCCTACCGTGACCCTGACTGCTGATCAAACCAGTATCGCATCCGGTGGTGTGGTGACACTTCAGTGGTCCGCTTCATCCGCCGCAAGTTGCGTTGCCTCCGGCGGTTGGTCCGGCCCGCAGGCCCTCTCCGGGTCTTTCACATCCGGTACTCTCTCACAAAATACCACCTTCACACTCAGCTGCTCCGGTCCCGGGGGCTCGACCGTGGGCTCCCAGTTAATCACGGTCTCCCAGGCGGCTGCCATCGTCCTCTCCTCCACGACCGGCACAATCGCGCTCGGTTCGGCGCTCTCCGATGGCGACACCACGGTCGATTTCACGCAGGACCCTAGCCTCATGGGACAGACCGCCACCGTCCAGCACATCTCCGCACAGCTAGTGACCGACGATGCCGACGAACTCGCTCCCATAGGTGTGGACTTTTCTCAGACGGCAACGTTACGCATTGCCTTGCCCGCAGCGCCAACCACCGATCTCGTTCACGTATCGATCAACATCTCCGCTTTGTCTGCGATCCCCGCCGGATCCTTTCCCGCTCTCTATGCCTGGTCTGATGCACCCGCCGGCGATGGGACCTCGGGTTTTGTTCCGCTACCGACGACCTACACGCCGACTACAGAGATCGTCGAGGCCGATATTCCCAGATACGAGTTCACATCTGGCTCCTCTCTTGGGGATAGCACCCTGCCTTACGTCGCCATTCTGCGAATCGGGATTGCTCCCACCTCAAGCAGCGCATTCCCAGCTCCATCACTCGCAGCCTCGGCGGGGGGCGCCAAAAAGCTGACCCTGCGCGCACAAGCAACTGCCTCGGCGGCCTCCGTGCAGTGCCCGCTCGCAGACATCGGATGCGTCGAGACGAGTATGTTCAACCCCAACAGGCTCTATCGGGGCTCGACGGAGCACCATAATGGGATCGACTTGCGCGCGGCCGCCCCTACGAACGTCTACTCCATTCCTGGCGGGCAAGTTTTGACAGGGTTGTTTCCAGTAATAAATGATAAAAAGCAAATCATCCCTGGGAAGTTCGTTCAAGAAAGCAAGTCATCCGCTTGGTATACCGCAAACAAGAGTAGCCTGACAGACGGGGGGCAGCTGGCGGGCGTGGCGATCTGGGTGAAGGCTAGCCTGTCGGGCGAGCCGGTGACATTCAAGTACTTTCATCTTTCAGACGCTGCGGGGTATCTGGTGAACCAGGACCCGGCCACAAACAGCGCCAACGGAGGCCTGATCCCTGGATCGGTCGTGGAACCGGACGGGCTTATCGGTACGACCGGCCACAGCGGGTCGGCCGAGACAGGCGGGCCCCACCTCCATTGGGAGATGTGGACGAACAGCGTTCCGGTATGCACTGGAACCTCCTGCAGCCGGTTTATTCAGGGGCCGGTCGATCCCTTCCCTTACATGGTCAAGAACTTCAGCATCGCAGCTCCTAATTCACCACCGTTGACGCTGGCGATGGCCCCGTTCACGTTCCCCGTCACTGCTACCGATACCAATAACGTCTCGATCTCCTCAGACGTCGGAAACGCGGCCGAGATCACTCAGCTTTGGCAGCCAGGAGATCCGACCCGAAAGGTGTGCTTCTACGATAGCGCCTCCGAATTGACCTATACCTTCAATCCCACAAATCCGGCGAACTCAGGCCCAGTTGGACCTCCACTCCTGCCCACGGGTAACTACCAATGCGCGCCGTGGACAACGCAGTTCGGGGCCACAGCAAACGCCGGAGGCGTGGCGAGCACAACCGTTACGGCCCAGTTCACCCTAGACCCAGGCTCGCCCATTTCCGCGTCCCAGGTGCTCTCCTCGCTTAGCGCTACTGTCGCGATCGGGGCAAGTTCATTTGCCGGAATCGTGCAAGGCACTCTACCGTTGCAAGGCTTTACATTTTCGTGTTCGCCGGGCCCGACATGCACCGTGAATGATGTAACGTTCGCCGTGAGCATCGCGCAGGATGGAGGCGTATCGACATCGCCCGTAAATCAGAACGGAAACTGGTTCCTTACGAATTGTGCCGTGTGCTCCCCTTTGAATCCGCTTATGGGCTCCTATGATTGGACTCTTTCCTCAGGTACTCTGACGACGTGTACCGCAGACTCGGGCCCGCCGTGCCAGAGCGGAAGTGCGATTTTACAACTGCGCTATTCAGAGAATACGACGAGCCTGGACGGAGTCGACTATTGCAACTTCACGATCATATTGTCCCCCGGATCGTCTGGAATTACACCGACAGCGAAACAAGGGGGGCTGTGCAACTACGCCGCAGCCGGTCTGCAAGCCACTCTGCCCTCAGACACCGGACCACCAGCCGTCACGTTTACCGCCGCTTCGCAATGAAAGGGAGGCGATCTGTCAGCGGAATGCGGATCTGGAAAGGTATGGTGACAGCAGATCGATCGACCGCTCGATTAGTGTCCGGTCAAACAGCAGGTAGGGACACGCTGCAGATCTCGCGAGCTCCGACGTTGGTGCTAGCGACTCGTCCCGGGATGGAGCATCGCGCCAGACAGTAGCAGCCACCGCACCAGCTCAGTCTGACGTCTTAGCCCCGTCTTGTCGAAGGCGCGCTTCAGTTGACTGGCCGCTGTGTTTCGCGATATACGTCGGCGCTCGGAGTATTGCTTGAGAGTCTCGCCTTCAGCCATCGCGACTGCCACCTTTACCTCAGCCGGGGTCAGGCCGTAGACGTGCCGCAGAAGTTGCAGGCCGAGAGGCGGTATCCGCGCCGCGATTCCGTGTACAACGAGGGCACAAGCCGCGAGTCGCCGGCCGATCGTGGTGCCGCGCTCGGCGCGATTGCCATTTGGCAGTGGTAGGGCCTGCACTGACAGCATCTCGCCAGTTTGTCGCGGGATCTGGGCCACGGTGGGAATCCCTTCACTCACGCCGCGGGCTGGATCGAGGGCCGCTCCAATCGCGCTGTGCACCACGGCTTGCGCACTCGGGGTACCGCAAACGCGTATCTCGCCCGCGAGAGTGAGCCTGAATGGATCGGCCCGCCGCAGCTCGGCTTCTGCGGCCGCATTGCCGTGCAACGCGCGAGCGGACGTATCCAGTAGCATGACGGCGGCAGGCACTGTATCGAGCACCGCGAGAGACGACGTCGACAAGCTTTGCAGAAACGCAAAACGGCGCTGGATGTGCGCCGCGCGAGCAAGGTGCGGAAGAAGCGCTTGGTAGAGGCGCATCTCCTCGGGAGTAAAATCGCCCGCGCGGCGGCTGCGGAGCGAGCTAAATTTCATCGCGGAGGGGCCGTCCGTGGCTCAATGGCTGGCCTGCTCGCTCCTCTACCGACGCTTCGCCGACTGCCTCACGGCAGCCGACGCACGGCTCGAGGCCAATGTGACTCGCTATGTCTTCATTGCGGTGGACTTGCACCACCTACTCCCTGCCGGTCTCCCGGCGCACTGGTAACCCCAACCTTAAACCAGACTCACGATGACCGCCTCTGCAGCCTCCGCGGCCCCTTCGGGGACCGCGTATGACCTACGGATCACGAGCTCGCGAAGCGGAATTCTTTCGGGAGCCGTACGGCCTGGCTATCACCGTTCTTGAACAATTTGGCGGTCTTCACAGGATCACCTCCGTGGCTGAATATATATTATTAGTATATATATCCAGAGGGACTCTGGCAAGGTCGAAGGCGGCCAGCGGCCGGATGGCTCGGGTGGTGCAAGGAGCTTCGTTTGCACCACTGGCAACTATTAAGCTCGTCGCTCTGGTGCAGAGCGCTGCGATGCGACCTATGTCTGCCGCACCAATGCTGGCCGGGACTTCTGCGCGCCGCATTTCGGCATGCGCCCGTCGGATCCCCTCGGGCTGTAGAGGCCGGTTCCGCGCCTTCTTAGGTGGAGGCCGTTTGCAGCCAGCAGAAGTTCATGTGGACTTGCACGAAGGGCTTATCCCTCTCGGTCATGAACTCCAACTCTCGAGAATTACAACACCACGAGATTTTTCGCGGTCGCCTTCCGAACGGCTGAAAGCGATATCCCGCCGTCGAATGTCACAAGTCTGCCGTCGTGACGCATGGCGAGCCCGAGAAGGTATACATCGGTAATCTGCTTCGGACCGTGAATTCGCGTCGCGTCGAAGCAGCCCGGATCCACGAGACTCAGCTCGTCCGTCCAGAAATGATGTATCGGCTCGGCGCACGCCTCAGCGAGACGCGTGATGAGAGCTTGAACCGGTAAAGGATTGGGATATGACGGGTTGGACATGATACGCACACAACCATTCTGGGTGATTGGGCATGAAGCCCAGCCCTCGGTCGCATGCGAAGCGAACCAAGTCATCGCGGTTTTGTGCGATACGTGATCCTGGTCAAATAGCGCGATCAGCACATTAACGTCGAGTAGCGCTCGCACAGTTCCCTTCCCCCGATATCACCGGCAGGCACTTCTTAGCAGCCGCTGATGGCTGTCTCAGCGAGCATGCTAATAGGCATCGTCCTCGCTGAGCTTGTCGATCAGCTCATTGGTGACCAGACCGCCGCGCGAGGCAAAGGGCCGAAGCCCATAAGTCGCTTTTGGCTCCTTCACGCCACGAGTCTCGTACGGAGCGGTAAGAGCCTGTCGTGCCAGCTCGGAGAGCATCTGCCCAACCGTCTTTCGCTCGTGCCGAGCTCGTTCCTTCGCGGCGCGGAGTACATCATCGGCAATGTCCAGCGTGGTGCGCATGCATCAGATGATATCGCATCACGCACCAGAAGTCACTTCGAGCTTCCCCGCCTCCGGCGGCCGTGGCGGCGGAATTGGCAATTCGATCGTGAGCTCTCAATCGATCGGCGCAAAACGTCGCAGAGCGGTCGACAGTGACCGATTTTCGGGGCGCTAAGCTAGGCATGGAAATGGATCGAGAATGTGCTGACGCCGTAGTCCGCAATCTCCATGCACTCTGGCGTTGAACCTGACGAGCGCGAAGCTTTCGGGCAGCGCGTGCTTGGGACCTGCGCCGGTTGCATTCCAGGCGCGACCACCGACCCGCAGGCGGCGGACCAGGAGCAAGTCGACCAACAGGTCTATGTATCGCGTAACAGCCGGAGTCGAGACTTCCAGACTCGATGCCAATTTGGATTGGTTGAGTGGGGTAGCTGCGCGGCGGTCATCGATAATTCCGCGCAAGCCTGGAATGCAAATCGAGGCGACGAGGCCGAGAAGCGTGACTCGGATACCTCGGGTCATCGCTCGATCCGGCTACCGGTTTCCGAATGGATAAAGCGTCAGGATCGTCATCCGCGAGTTGACCTGAAACCGATGGAGGTAAAGCCGCGTCCCTTGGCTTTGCCCGCCCGAATGTTTGCCACGGCGGCCCTCAGGTCGCGGAGATCGTTCATACCGAGCCAGGGAGCCTCCGGCGGGGCGTCGTTGCGGCAGCAGTGGCCCCCGTAGATCTTGGTATCATCAAAGAAGACACAAACGTCACTGCCGTCGACAAAGACTTTCTTGATCTCGTGTCCACGAAGAGATTTCGCAGCGTGGACGATCCTCGAATGAAGGCATCGGCGGACTCAAAGTGAGCGCCGGGACCGGTCCAGTGCAGGTCTTTCGCCAGGAAGACGCGTGCGCCCTCCACATTGCCCGAGTAATAGGCGCTCATCTACCGCTCGACAATCTCTCGTGATTGATCCACCCGAAAGTCCTCCGTTTTCCGCCCCACCCGGTCCGTATCTCCCATCCCACTGCGGCTACTCATCCCAGCAACCACCGAAAGGCGCGCCGAAGCTCGGACGTCCCTTCACGTGTGTACCAACGGCCGTGGGCGAGGACGATCCGCTCGGGGTTCCACGCGATCATTCGCTCTATGGCGGCCCGCAGGGCTGCTCTGTGCTGCCGAAACGAGAGGCGCATGTCACGCGGCATCCCGCCGTCTGGATCCCTGACGCCTCCGATCCGCGTCAGCCACCGCATCAACCTGGAGCTTGTTCTTCCGGGCTCGAAGTTCTCGATGAGGTCCGTAAGGACAAGTGTGCGCGTGCGGTGATGGAAGAAGACGATCTCGGTCATGAAACTTCCGGTTATGGGCAGTGTGGTGATCTCCCCATCCCACGGATAGCCGCACTCGCGATCGAGCTGGTGCGCGTTGAAGTCGATGCGTCCGGCATTCTGCTCCCGGATGCGCGGTGCCAGATACACTTCAGCTCGCGGAAAGGCGGAATGCCACTCCGGAATCCACCAGTAATGCAGACGATTGGGGCCTACGATCCAGCGCGGGCGCCCCGCCCAGCGTTCCAGCTCCTCCGCAAGCTCCGGCAACAGCGGCGTCGGGGAATGGATGAACAGGTCGCCATCGCCTAGCCTTATCACGGTCATGCGTGTAGGAAACGGCATACTCAGGGGCCGTGGCCCGAAGCGGATGAGTGGACCGTCTACGACCCAGAGATCCTGGGCAACCGCTTTGAGAGTGTTCAGTGGCTCGTATGTATCGCGGCTCAAAGTTCAGCTCCGACAGCGGACCAACTCCGGCGTCTCGCGCAGGGCCGCAGCAGCTCGAGCCGGCGGGTTCAGACAGGCTCGAGCGGGGCGCGGGCCACCGACTCCGCCCTCGCCCGATCGAAGATCTTCGAGTCGACTTTGAGGCAGGCCACCCTCCGGCGCTATGCGAAATCGGAGGCGACGCTTGGCACATCGGATGATGTCGACGATTCGCGAGTCAGCTGCTCCAGGAATCGCATGTGCCAGCGATGGATGTCGTTCTCATGCAATATGGCCAACAGCCGCTCGTGGCGCGCGCGCCGCTCGGCGAGCGGCATCTCGAGCGCCGACTGGATGGCATGAGCAATCCCCTTCGTGTCATACGGGTTGACGAGCAGCGCATCGGTCAGCTCCCGCGCGGCGCCGGCCGTGTTGGACAATATGAGAACGCCCGGATCATCCGGATTCTGCGCGGCCACGAACTCCTTTGCGACCAGGTTCATCCCATCCCTCAGAGGCGTCACCAGGCAGACCTGAGCCGCGCGCAGAAAACCCATGAGCGTCGCGTGAGGGTAATTCCGGTTCAGATAGCGGACCGGTGTCCAGTCGGCATCACCGAAGCGGCCGTTCGCGCGCCCGGAGCTCTGCTCCAGCGCATCGCGGATCTGGGAGTATGCCCGTACGCTCTGTCGGCCGAGGGGTGCTATCTGCAAATATGTCACCTGACCGCGCTGCTCGGGGTAGTCCTCGAGAAAGTGCTCGTACGCTCGGAAGCGCTCGAGAAGCCCCTTGCTCGGGTCGAGACGGTCCGCGCCGATGATGAGGCGCCTCCCCAGTAAACTTTGCACGGTACGCTGAACAACACCCGTAGCGGCGGCACGTGCCGCACTCCGTCCTACCGTTCTTACGTCCACACCTACTGGAAAGACGCCGGTGCGAACCACTGGCGAGCTCGCTGAAGCTGAGCCGTCGCGGTGCCCGGCGTCCGCCCCGTAGATCAAGCGCACCGCGTCGAGGAAACTCGCGCGGTCGGTCTCGGTCTGGAACCCGACGAGATCGTAAGCGAGCAAGGCCCGCACGATCTCCGCAAACTTGGGCAACGCGCGGAGTACTTCGAAATGAGGAAACGGGACGTGCAGGAAAAACCCGATCCGCTCCTTCACGCCAAGCGCCCGCAACTCCTCGCCGAGTGGGATCAATTGGTAGTCGTGGATCCAGATGCGATCCGACGGTCGCAAATGCTCCACGAGCTTGCGGGCGAACATGAGATTCGCTTCCCTGTACGCGGCGTATTCCTCGTCCTCGTAACGAAATCCCGCCAGGAAATAGTGGAATAGCGGCCAGAGCGTTCCGTTCGCAAAGCCGCTGTAATGGCGGTCGTAGAGATGCTGCGGCAGTGGAACCGTTGCGTAGGTGATTCCCTCCCGGATCGTGATCGCCGCGTCTCCCGGATCGCCAGGCACCGTCTCCCCGTTCCAGCCGAACCACAGCCCCCCGGATGAGCGCATCGCTGACAAGATGCCGACGGCCAGCCCCCCTGGAGAACTGATGCCCTTCATCGGGACTCGATTCGAGACGTTGACGAGCCTGCTCAAGCCGTGAATTCCCGATGGGCCGGGCTCATTTCGCCCAAAGTCGGTGCTGTACGCTGAAAATGCAGCGTCGTGGGGTTGCAGAAGTGCATCGCATGTCTATACTTTAATAAATATTTGTCCAAATATACCACTGAGCCGCGGATTGCGCGTTTGTCGCTCTGAGCGCCTCGTGGGTCGCTCTCGCAATGCGCAGGCCGCCGTATGAGCATCGGAACGTGGCGTGCTTGCTCCGCCTGCTTGCCTTCGCAGCGATCATGACAGGCATCGCAGACAAGAACCGCAGAAGTCGACTTCTGTGACCCGCGGGCGCCCGAGTCACTCGCCGAGGAGCGTCTCCCCTGCAGCCCTCACTGTAGTGCGGCGCATGAGGCGGACCAGCGCCGCGAGATCACGACGCAGCCGCGCGAGATGCTGCAAATCGATCTTTCGCAGGGCATCGACCAGCAATCCGGGGTGGGGGCCTGGGGATTGCGATAAGGTCCGCCGGCCACCGGAGGTGACGTGAAGATGCACGAATCGTCGGTCCGATCCGTCGCGCACCCGCCGGATCAGGCCCTTTTTCACCAATGCGTTTGCGAGATTGCTCGCGGTCGTCTGATGCAACGCCATGCATCCGGCGAGATCGTTGACGCCCATGCCTGCCCGTCGGGCGATCTCCGAAAGAGCCCATACCTGTGAGCCGGAGATCGCCACGGACCTGCGCACTTGCGCATCGTGCCAGCGGGCGGAGGCGTAGATCAGTCGCAGGTTTTGAAGTGCCTGAAGCTCAGCGACGTTTCTCTCGGAGGCCGCAAATCCGTTCCTGGCGCGAATGCTGCCCTTCCGCTGCCGATTTGCCCTGCTTGCATGAATACCGGCTGACCGACGTCCCGACGCAGGAGCGGTCCCCCGTGTCTTCATTTCGTCACGCATGTCTGATGACTCATATTGGGAACCATGTAAATTCGCCAGCGGCATGCGCCGCGCACGCCCATGCTCCGGGGTTGCCCGCCGTTGATCTTGTAACCAATATGGGTTTCCTGCTCGTTCAGGGGCCGTTATCGCAGACCCCACTGCCGGAGGTCATTTGCAGATGAACAACCCGAGGTCGCTTCAATGACAGTATGGCACGAATGGATGACCGCGCTATTCGGAACACGCATGAACATACACTTGCTTGGGGCCATCACTTGGGCGGATATCGCACTGAGTTGCGCCGTGCTGGTACTGATAATGATCGCAAACGCCGTCGCGGTCGCCGTCATCCGCCGCAAGCGCAAGGTCACCGCACCAGCAGGTAAGCTGCAGCACCACACGCTCGGTGCACTCCGCGGCCCCCTCTATCTGCTGATCTGGATCTGCGGTGGCTACTTTGCCCTTGCGCCCCTGGTGGCGGCATCGCCGCTCGGGACCAATATGATCCTCGGATTGCTTCGTACATTCCTGAACCTGGGCATTTTCGCAGTTGCTTTTTGGTTCTGCTTCCGCTTCACACGAGTGCTCGAGGCGCGAATGTCCGCCTGGGCCGCGCACACCAGAGGCCGAGTCGATGACCTGCTCGTGCCGCTGCTCGGGCGTGGATTGCGCGTGATCCTGCCTGTGCTGGCGATCATCTTCGCCTTGCCGATTCTTGGCCTGCCCGCCGCCTACGCGGCAATTGCCACCAAGGGCAGCAGCATACTGCTGATCGTGGCCATCACCGTCGTGCTATTCCAGGCCGTGAAGACCGCGCAGGAGATGCTTCTGCTGCGCTTCGACATCACTGCCTCCAACAACCTCAGAGCACGTAAACTGTACACTCAGGTGCACCTGCTCGGTCGCGTAGCGTATGTCGCAATCGGTCTGTTTGCGGTGGCGTGCATTCTGATGCTGTTCCAACAGGTGCGCCACGTTGGCACCAGTCTGCTCGCTTCGGCGGGCATAATGGGCATCATCGCCGGCGTCGCGGGTCAGAAGACACTCGCAAACCTGATTGCCGGATTCCAGATAGCACTGGCCCAGCCGATTCGCCAGGATGACGTGGTGATCGTCGAAGGGGAATGGGGTCGGATCGAGGAGATCACTCTCAGTTATGTGGTCGTGCACATCTGGGATGACCGCAGGCTGGTTCTGCCACTGACCTACTTCGTCGAAAAGCCGTTCCAGAACTGGACGCGCAGCTCGGCCCAACTTTTGGGGTCGGTGTTCATTTGGGTCGACTATTCATTTCCTCTCGCGGAGGCCCGCAAGGCGCTCGCGCGGATCATCGAGTCGAGCCCGCTATGGGACCGACGCTTCTGGAACCTGCAGGTCACCGACGCGAGCGAGAGAACCATGCAGCTGCGGGTGCTGGCGACTTCCGAGGACTCGTCAAAATCCTGGGACCTACGCTGCGAGATCCGCGAGAAGTTCATCGCTTACATCCAAGAGCATCATCCCCGCAGCCTTCCGGTGGTGCGCGCGCAGGTGGTAGGGACGCAGGAGCTGCTCGAGCCGAAGCTTACGGCTGCCTGAGGCGCCTCCATCCTGACTCACTTGGAGCTGCACATTGCGCGGGTGACCTTCAGCGCGAATTGACTGTCGCGAAGCGACCCGAGAAGCCAGTCGCCGACTTGGGCACCGATGCCACCGAAATCCGCGCCTTTGGATACGAAGCCGGACTGCAGAAATCCCCTGGGCGACCCGACCGGATACGCCGGGGCGCCGGAATCAGGGTGAGGCCGGCCGGGGCGCTGTCCTCGAGGCCAGGGGAATCGCCGCGCGCCAGATCTCGAGAGTGTGAACGAGCGCCGCTAGTCCGCCGGCTTTCGGGCTTGGCGCAGACGGCGCGCGGAGTTATCTTTGGGCCAACTGAGTGTGTGCGCCGCAGCGGCCCATTCGCTCTTCGGTCGCGCAGGTATCGTCGAGAGGCATGACTTTACGGGGTCGGTTCATTCCGGAGCGCTCGCTCGCCTTGTTCCTGGACGTTGACGGCACGCTGCTCGAGCTGGCAGCGTCACCCGATGCCGTGCGGGTTCCAGCCGCCCTGCGCAACACGCTGCAGCTCGCCTCGCAGCGCGAGAGCGGCGCGCTGGCGCTTGTCAGCGGACGCACCCTGCATGATCTTGACCGGCTGTTCGCTCCCGGCCGATTTCCGGCTGTCGGCCAGCACGGTTTCGAGCGGCGCGATGCGCGCGGCCACGTCACTCGTGCCGGCGTCGATCACCGGCTGCTCGAGCCCATCCGCGACCGGCTCCGCGTCTGGCTCGACGAACACGAGAGTCTCGTGCTGGAGGAGAAGACGACAGCACTCGCGCTCCACTACCGTCGCGCCCCCCATCTGCAAAACGAGGTCCGGGAAATGATGGAGGCGGCAGCAGCGGCACTTGCACCGCACTATCAGCTGTGTACGGGCAAGTGCGTCTACGAGCTGGCGCCGGCCGGTTGCTCGATCCGCGCGGCCCTCGAGGCCTTCATGAGCGAGGCGCCCTTCGCTGGCCGGGTGCCGGTGTTCGTCGGTGACGATGACACCGACGAGCAGGGATTCGATGCCGTCAATGCGCTCGGCGGATATTCCATCCGCGTCGGGCGGGCCACCCGTTCCGCGGCCCGGTTTCAGTTCGCGACCGTCTCCGGGGTCATCGCCTGGCTCAGGGAGCGAAATACGAGCATGAGACACGAGCCCGTCGCCAACCGCCGCGACCGATCCGATCGCGGCGTCGTGATGCTCCGCCGCGAGTGAGCCCCGCATCACGAGGCCGATGGCAGGCGTAGGTTTTCAACCATTCCGAAGACCTCCCTCCCCACGCCGTGATTCGCCCGGCGCCTGCGGCGATTCCAGCGGAAATGTCGGCCTGATGAGCATCCGCCCGCCGCGAGCAGGAGCACGGTCAGTTTGGCGGCGGCAGCGGCGCCCCTGTCCCTCCGGACTAACCCCTCAAGCACTAGCTGGCGGATTCTGGAAGTCATTACCGGGCGGATACAAATTCCGCACCCGCGACACACTTGGACTGGGCCTCAGTCCGAGTGAATCGCCGCTGCGAGGCCGAACTCGATCTCGCGATCGGGCTCCTCCAGGCACCTTCAGTGTCCTCGCCAAGTGCGCCACAATGATGGAGCGCAGAAGCTTAAGGTAACTCGCCGACCGCTTGAGCCGGTAATCCCCTCCGGGCTCATTGTGGTTCCCGGCGGCGGCGCGAGCTTCGCCGTCAGCGGTTCCGACACTACGCCGAGGCGATGAGGGGCTAGCAATAGTGTGAAGCCTCCGGTTAAATTTGATGATCCGAATGAGTAATGATCGAGGACATGCGGGCCGATGCCCGGCAGTGGAAGAACGTTAACAATGCCCTATGGAGGCCAGAGAATTGACGATAAACGCAGCGATGAAGCCATCTCGCGCAATCTATCTTGCGCTTTTCGCTTTCGTGCTCTCGACCCTCGCTGCATGCGCCACCCGCCGACCGCCTCGACCTGATCCTGCTGGCACAAAAGCCATTGTCTCAGCGGCACCGCAGATTCGGCCGAAACAGCCGTCCGCTGCACCTCCTGCCAGAGCGAGTCAGGAACGCTCCGCAGCCCTTGCCCCTGCTCAGTACGCCGATCTTTTTGACCGTATCCGGGATGGCTTCGAGCTCCCCATTTCCGACGAGCCAGCAATCGAGCGGCAGCTCAACTGGTACGCCTCCAATCCCGATTACCTGCAACGCGCCTTCGGACGCGCGGATCTCTACTTCTATTACATTGTCACCCAGCTCGAGGCGCGGCACATGCCTCTCGAGCTTTCGTTGCTTCCGGTCATCGAGAGCGCGTATCAGCCATTTGCGTACTCGCGCGCCCGTGCACTGGGTCTGTGGCAATTCGTCGACGGCACAGCCAAGGAGTACGGCCTCAGGAGCGATTGGTGGTACGACGGGAGGCGCGATGTCGTAGCCTCAACGAAAGCAGCCCTCGACTTTCTCCAGGCACTGCACCAGCAGTTCGGAGACTGGCTGCTCGCAGTGGCAGCTTACAATTGTGGCCCGTTTGCCGTACAGCGCGCCATCGAGGTCAATAAAGCCAAACACCGACCGACCGACTTCTGGCACCTGAGATTGCCGCGTGAGACCAAGGCATACGTGCCCAAGCTCCTTGCCATGAAGGCATTGGTGGCGGACCCGGCGAAATATGGGCTCGATTTCAGCCCAATTCCAAACCAGCCCTACTTCACGCAGGTGCCAGTCGGCGGTCAAATCAATTTGCAAGTTGCGGCCAAGATCGCCGGTATCACCACTGGCGAGATTTACCGGCTCAATCCAGCCTTTCACCGTTGGGCCAGCGATCCTGCAGGTCCCTTCTATCTGTTGTTGCCGGTCGATGCGGCACCGGTGTTCGAGCAGAACGTCGCCGACCTCACACCCGAACAGCGCATGGGAGTTGAGCACTACGTTGTCCGGCCGGGGGACTCGGTCTATTCGATCGCGCGACGCTTCAAGACCAGTGTCGCGCTTCTGCGCCGAATCAACGCTGTGGCCGGCGGGCGGCTCTCGGTGGGTGACGATCTCGAAGTGCCGGCGACCACGTACGTTCTTCCAGAGAAAGTGAGGCTCGCCGCAGCACGAGTAGATGGTCTCGCCCGCTGGAGAGGCAACGTGCAATTTCAAGTTGTCCGACGCGGCGACTCCCTGTGGCGCATCGCGCATCGCTACGGAACAACTGTGCATGCCCTCGCCCGCATGAACGGGATTTCCCCCCACAAGATCCTGCGGCCGGGTGAGAAGCTCAGGCTGTATGCCAGAGCGCCCGTCGCGCAGCACGGACATTTACGATTCGAGGTCGTGCGGAGGGGAGATAGCTTATGGAGGATTGCGCGGCGGCACGGGATGAGCGTCAGGAAACTAGCTGCGCTGAATGGCCTGTCGCACAATGAGGTGCTGCATCCCGGAGAGCGACTCAGGCTCTACACCCGCGAGCGTCACGTGAGTGACGGTAACCTCGCGAGGGGCGACAGCGCCGGCACGCGCCGAGTCATCTATACGGTTCGCTCGGGCGATTCGCTATGGCGAATCGCGCACCGTTTCCAAGTGAGCGTCGAAGAGGTTCGCGACTGGAACGCAATCAGTCTGCACACGCCCATCGTCGCAGGACAAAAGCTCACGATCCGAGTGGCCGGTGACGGAGGCTAAGCTTGAGTCCCCATTTCGCCTACATTCCGCGCAATGCATCCAGTCAGGGACTCAGCCTGGGACAGACACTCACTGACAGCTGATTTCGGGATGATGTCCCCCCGAATATGCTGTGAGATCGCGCTGCTTGCGCAATTTGTCCAGTCGAACCACGGTTTGAGCATCGGTTCAAGCGTCGTAGGCAACGTCTGAATTGCCGTCTGATAATGGCCCGGCTTGCTGGTCAGTGTACGGTATCCGTGTGCATGCAATCCAACGTCGGCTAGCCCAGCTCTGCCGCCAAGCGCCTCAGCGCACGCACACAGTACTACCATCGATGACGCCATAGCTGCGAAACGTCAAGTGATAGAACAGAAGGTCGATATGGTCGTCGCCCCGCTACCCACCGAGCTCGGCCCCCCCCAGCAACGCGGCGCGCGTGAGTCCCAGGTGTACCGCCTAGTGTTCGCGACCCTTGGTTAGGGCGGTGAGCTTCGCGAGCGTGCGCTCGAGCGCCTCGAGCTTCTTCCCTGCCTCGGCGAGCTTGCCGGCCGCCGTGAGCTGCTGGTAGTCCGCGAAATCCTGCGCGGCCGCGTCGATCAGGGCATTCAACGCGACGTTGCGACCCGGCGCCTCGACACGGCCCGCAGTGGCCTGCGTGGGGGTTGCGGCCGAGCCCGCCGCTGTCTCTCGTACGCTCAGTGTCGAGGGTGCTCCCTGGAACAACGCTGCCATCGCCGTCTCGAACGACGGACCGTACGCAAGCTGGTTCTGCAGGGCGAGCACCACGAGGCG
>Ga0134128_10002396_pt1 | contig 23331 bp, 20 predicted proteins | sample KB31754_FD_96462 | JGI IMG/M metagenome (GOLD analysis project Ga0134128, IMG submission 96462) | Terrestrial soil microbial communities with excess Nitrogen fertilizer from Kellogg Biological Station, Michigan, USA - KB3-175-4 | ecosystem: Environmental > Terrestrial > Soil > Unclassified ... | reverse complement strand
GGCTTGTAGTACGCCGTCGCGATCCGGATCATCCCCGGCAGATTGCGCCGGCAGCGGCGCTCGAGCTCGTTGAGCACCGCCTCGAGGCTGCGGCCGGAATCGAACACATCGTCGATGAGCAGCAGCCGGTCCTCGAACGTCAACCGCGACACCAGGTAATCGACCGCGTGCACCCGCACGGTATCGCTGCGTTCGTCCATGTCCGTGTGCGTCGATGTGCGGATGGCCACGTGATCCGTATGTATCCCGTGATACTCCAGCACTTCCTGCACCGTGATGCCGATGGGGGCGCCTCCCCGCCAGAGCGCCACCAGGAAAGTGGGTCGAAAGCCGCTGCGCACGATGCGTGTCGCAAGCTCCATTGAGTCCCGCAGCAGCGATTCCGCCGTGACGAATACCTTGCCGGTCATGCCGCGCTCTCCGCGCTGTAGCGGGCGAGAAGGCCTGTACGGATGGCATAACGGAACACCTGCGAGAAGAAATAACCCGCCAGCACGATGTCGAGCGCGGCGATCGCGGCACCGATAGCCAGGTTGCCGCCCGAGAAGGGCCGTCCCGCAAGCAGCGTCCGCATACCCTCGAAAACGTACGACGGCGGTAACAGATGCCCGACATCCTGCATCCACCGCGGGAGCGTTGCCAACGGGTAGAACACGCCGACGAACGGCGACAGCAGCGCCGGCAGGGGCCATACCAGCCATTCCGAAGCAGGTCCCAGGCGCAGAACCAGCGCGCTCGCGAGGATTCCCAGAGCGATGCCGAAGCCGAAGAGCACGAGGAGGAACGGCACGAGCAGAGCGCCGAGCGAGAAGAAGGACAGCCCGAATACCGCCGTCGCCAGCACCAGCATCACCGCCAGGCCCACCGCGCTCGTCCCCACGCTGGTGATCACGAGGCCGAGGATGTACTCCGCGATGGTGAGCGGCGTCGCGAAGAGATTGAGGAAATTCCGTGACCAGACATCCTCGAGGAACGCGGTGGTCACCCCCTGCATGATCCGGGTGAAGAAATCCCACATCAGGACCGCCCCGAGCAGGCTCGGCACGTAATTGAACCGGCCCGCGGCCATGGAGTTGAGGTAGCGGGTGATGAAGCCCCACACCACGATGTCGATGCCCACCCAGGCGAACATCGGCAGCGAGCGCACCGGGCTGCCGCGGATCAGGTAGTACTGGCGCAGCAGGATGCCCATGACCGGCTTGATCCTCATCCCGCGCGCTCCAGCGGCTCCGCGAGCGGCTCGCGCGCCAGGCGAATGAAGAGCTCCTCGAGCGTCGCGGCGCCATGCGCCCGCGGCAGCCGCCGGGGATCACCCTCGAGGAGTATCCGGCCGTGAGAGAGGAAGAGCACCCGGTCGCAGACCTCCTCGACCTCGTACATGTTGTGCGACGTCCAGAGGATCCCGCAGCCGGTCTCGAGCGCCAGGCTGCGGATGCGAGCACGGATGGTTTGCGCCGCGGCCGGATCCAATGAAGCGGTCGGCTCATCGAGCAGCAGCAGCCCCGGCCGGTTGATGACCGCCTTGGCGAGGGCGACCCGCGTCTGCTCGCCCGAGGAGAGCAGGCCGCACTTGGTGTCCCGCAGACGCTCGAGGTCGAACTGCCGCAACAGCTCCCCGACCCTGTGCCCGAGGTCGGATATGCCATAGATGAGGCCGAAGAAATGCAGGTTCTGCGCGACCGTCAGGTTGCCCGGAAGCGACGCGTATACGGCCGAGAAGTTGGCGTGCGCCAGGGCGCGCGCACGCTGGCGCGCGAGGTCGATGCCGCCGATGCGTACGCTCCCGGCCGTAGGGCTCAGGACACCGAGGATCATATTGATGGTGGTCGTCTTGCCCGCGCCGTTTGGGCCCAGAAGCCCGACCACCTCCCGCCGATGGACCTCGAAGGAGACCTGCTCCACCGCGACGACCTCTGAATAGGTCTTGCAGAGGCTGCTGACGCTCAGGGCCACCTGCTCACTCGTACTGTTGTCCTGGGCGTACATCCATGCACGATACCGTATTGCGCTCTCCGGTTGCGATGAGTGCCCCTGGCCGTACGGCCAGGGGAGAGGGGAAACCGGCCGGCTTTCTGTTAAAGTACCGGCCTTCTGGCAGCTTCCCGGTTGGCGCACACGTGAGCGCGGCCCGCCCCCAAGGCGAGGCTGCGAATCCGCGTCCCCAGGCCATACCGGAGGGAAGACCGGAGAGTCAGGAGTAGCTGTGAAGAGCGCTATGAGACGTCGACTGGCCATCGTGCTGGTCCTGATGGTTGCCCTGGTCGCCGCGGTGGTTGGCTGGAAAGTGCATGTCATCCGCAAGGTGATAGCGGCCAGTGTCCCGATGCCCCAGACGGTGAGCACGGCGACTGCCGCGTATTCCGAATGGCAGCCGCAGGTCGAGGCCGTGGGTAGCCTGCGCGCCATACACGGCGTCCAGGTCACGACCGAAGTGGCGGGGCTGGTGCGCAGGATCGACTTCAAATCCGGCTCGAACGCGAAGGCCGGCCAGACGCTGGTGCAGCTCAACGCCGATCCCGATATCGCACAGCTTCAGGCCTTGACGGCCGAGTCGAATCTCGCCGGGCTGACCTATCACCGCGATCTGATCCAGTACCAGGCGCAGGCGATCGGCAGGGCGCAGCTGGACACCGATATCGCCAACCTGAAGAGCACCCGGGAGCAGGAAGCCGCTCAGGCTGCCCTGGTGGCGAAGAAGACCATTCGTGCGCCCTTCAATGGCCTGCTCGGTATAACCACCGTCAATCCGGGCCAGTACCTCAACCCGGGTGATGCCATCGTCACCCTGCAATCGCTCGATCCCATCTACGTGGATTTCCGCCTGCCCCAGGACAACCTGTCGCGCGTCAGCGTGGGCCAGACCGTGCACGTGGCGGCGGACGCGTTCCCGGGCAAGACCTTCGAGGGCACGATCACCTCGATCGATCCGCAAGTGGACCCCTCTACCCGCAACTTCGAGGCCGAGGCGACCATCCGCAATCCCGAGCACCGCCTCTTCCCGGGCATGTTCGTGCGCACGACGATCGATGCCGGGGCGGCGCAACGGTATCTCACCCTGCCGCAGACCGCAGTCACCTATAACCCATACGGTGAGACGGTTTATCTGGTGCACAGCCCCAAAGGGCCGGGCGGGAATCCGACGGCGCAGCTCACCTTCGTGACTCTGGGGCCCTCCCGGGGCGACCAGGTGGCCGTCCTCAAGGGTCTCCAGGCCGGCGATGTCGTCGTTTCCGGCGGTCAGATGAAGATCAAGAACGGAACGCAGCTGGCGATCAACAACAGCGTCCTGCCGCACGACAACCCCAATCCGACTCCCCAAGAGCACTGAGGCCCGGCGTGAAGATTACCGACCTCTTCGTCCGGCGGCCCGTCCTCTCGGCGGTCGTCAGCCTGCTCATCCTGGTGCTCGGCCTGCGCGCCATCTTCCAGCTGCCGGTGACGCAGTTCCCGCAGACCGAGAACGGAATCATCACGGTCTCCACGACCTACTACGGTGCCGACGCGCAAACCGTGGCAGGTTTCATCACCCAGCCGCTCGAGGCCGCGATTGCCCAGGCGCAGGGAATCGACTACCTCTCCTCCGTCTCGAGCCCCGGCAGCTCCGTCATCACGGCGACGCTGCAGATGAATTACCCCTCGAGCAAGGCGCTCACGGAGATCAGCGCCCAGGTCAACGCCGTGCGCAACCAGCTGCCGCCGCAGTCGCAGCTGCCAGTCATCACGCTGCAGGCGAACCAGACCATCGACGCCATGTACCTCAACTACTCGAGCAAGGTACTGCCGGCCAACGATGTGACCGACTACCTGCTGCGAGTCGTGCAGCCGAAGCTGAATGCCATCCCTGGCGTGCAGATCGCCGAGATCCTGGGCGGACGGACCTTCGCGCTGCGCGCCTGGCTCGATCCGGAACGGATGGCGGCGCACGGCGTCACCGCGGGAGACGTCTACACGGCGCTTGCGGCCAACAACTATCTTTCCGCCGCGGGTCAGAGCAAGGGCGATATGGTCAGCATCAACCTGACCGCCTCGACGGACCCGCACTCGCTGGACGAATTCAAGCGGCTCGTGATACGCCAGGCCAACGGCGCCATCGTGCGGCTCGAGGATGTGGCCACCGTCGTCCTCGGAGCCGAGAATTATGACTTCGGTGTCTCCTACAGCGGCCTCTCGGGCGTGTTCGTCGGCATCAAGACATCGCCCACCGCGAACGTGCTCGACGTCGCTCGTAACGTCAAGGCGGCCCTGCCGGAGATCGCCGGACAACTTCCTAGCGGCATCAAACAGACGATCGCCTTCGACGCGACCACCTTCATCAGCGCTTCGATCAGCGACGTTCTGAAGACGCTCATCGAGGCGCTGCTGATCGTAACCGCGGTCATCTTCCTTTTCCTGGGCAGTCCACGGGCGGCCGCCGTGCCCGCGATTGCGATGCCGCTGTCCCTGGTCGGCGCGTTCGTCGTGATGCTGGCGCTCGGCTACTCGATCAATCTGCTGACCTTGCTCGCGCTCGTGCTGGCGATCGGGCTCGTGGTCGACGATGCGATCATCGTCGTCGAGAACATCGACAGGCACATGAAGGAAGGCGTCACGCCGTTTTCGGCCGCGATCCAGGGTGCGCGGGAGCTCGGTGGCCCGATTCTCGCGATGACCGTCGTGCTCGTGGCGGCTTACGCGCCGATTGCATTTCAGAGCGGTCTGACAGGTGCGCTGTTTACCCAGTTCGCCTTCACTCTCGTCGGCGCGATCACCGTCTCGGCCATAGTCGCGCTCACTCTGTCACCCATGATGTGCTCGCGCATCTTCAACAAGGAGATGGAGGAGGGACGATTCGCCTGCCTGGTCGATCGCTGGTTCTCGCGGCTTCGCGACGCCTACCAGCGCACGCTCGCGAGCTGGCTCGAGACCTGGCCGGTGCTCATCGTGCTCCTGGCGCTGATCCTGGTGTTGTTGCCGCCCCTTTTCTTGACCTCCGGGTCCGAGCTCGCGCCGGCGGAAGACCAGGGATTCGTCGCCTATCAGCTGATCGGGCCGCCGGATGCGACCCACACGCAGATGGAGACGTATTCCCACCAGGCTCTCGAGATTGGAGAATCGATTCCGGAGTACCGCGGGGCATTCCAGATCGTCGGCGCGCCGTCCGTGTCACAGGGCTTGGGTGGAATCCTGTTCAAGCCCTGGAGTGAGCGCAGCCGATCTGCCAGTGAGCTGCAGAGGGTTTTGGGAAGGAAGTGGGCCACTGTCGCCGGGGCGGAGATCATACCGTTCCAGTTTCCTCCTCTGCCCGGCGCCCAAGGCCTGCCTTTGCAGTTCGTGATCACCACGAGCGAGCCGATTCAGAATCTGTACCAGGTTTCTCAGGAGGTCCTGAATCGCGCCAGGGCGAACAGCCGCATCTTCTATTTCGCGGATTCGGACCTGAAGATCGACCGGCCGCAGGAGACCATCGCGGTCGATCACGACATGGTGGCCGAGCTCGGGCTCACCCAACAGGAAGTCGCGTCGGTGCTCGGCGCGGCCATGGGCGGTGGCTATGTCAACTACTTCACCATCGCCGGGCGATCCTACAAGGTCATTCCGCAGGTGCTGCAGAAGTACCGGCTGAATCCCCACCAGGTGCTCGATCTGCACCTGCGCGCCAACAACGGCACACTGGTGAAGCTCGGCACCATCGCGCACCTCGAGCGTCAGACGGTGCCGGAGTCGATCAATCACTTCCAGCAGCTCAACTCCGCGACCATTGCCGGGGTGGTCTCTTCACAGGGCGCGGCGCTGGCGTTCCTGAGAAAGACTCTGCAGGAGGTGGCTCCCACGGGCTACACGGTTGATTACTCGGGCTCCTCGCGCCAGTACGCGCAGGGTTCCGATAGTTTCCTTTTCACCTTCGGGTTCGCGCTAATCATCGTCTATCTGTCGCTCGCCGCTCTTTTCGAGAGCTTCCGCGATCCGGTCGTGATCCTGGTGTCGGTGCCTACGGCACTTTTCGGCGCGCTGCTCGTCATCAACATTGGCGCGACGACGATCAACATCTATTCGCAGGTGGGGCTCGTCACCCTCCTGGGCCTCATCAGCAAGCACGGCATCCTGATGGTGCAGTTCGCTAACGACGAGCAGCGGGCCGGCAAGCCGAAGCGCATCGCTATCGTCGAGGCCGCGGCGGTCCGGTTGCGGCCGATCCTGATGACCACCGCGGCGATGGTGCTCGGAGTGCTGCCGCTCGTGATCGCAACGGGGGCAGGCGCGGCGGGCCGCAAGGCGATGGGCTGGGTGATTTTCGCGGGCCTTTCCATCGGCACGATCTTCACGCTGTTCATCGTGCCGACCGTTTATCTGCTGCTGGCGGCCGATCATGAAAAGGAGCGGCAGGAGCTCGCCGAGCCGGCGATGTCCGCCGCCGCCGATTAGCCTGAGCAGCTGCCAAGTGCCCCGCCGCCGCAGGGTGACGGAGGCGGCGAGCAAAAACCGCGCTTTTGCTCGCCGCCGCGCTGTGCGTCGCACGGGTGGAGATGGATGGACACCCGGGGCTTGCGCGGAGCAGGGACTGCGCAGCGCCAAAGCCCGGATCCAGCGCTTGAGCTAGAACTTCCCGTTCTGGTAGTCCTCGAACGCCTGCACCAGCTCCTCACGGGTGCTCATCACGAACGGCCCGTGCTTGGCCACGGGCTCCTCGAGCGGCCGGCCCGCGACCAGGATGGCCCGGCTGAATCCGCTATTGCGCGGCGGCTCGCGTCCTTCGAGCTCCACTGAGTCGCCGTCGGTCAATACCGCAAGCTCGTGAGCGGCCACTGTCGCGGCGGACTCTCCCGCGCCGACCCGCACCGTTCCCTCATAGACATAGAGGAATGCGGCGTGGCCCTGAGCGATGGGCTGCGTGAGCTTCGCACCCGGCTCGAGCTCAATATCGAGGTACGTCGGGTCGGTCGCAGGCTGCGCGATCGGGCCCGTGATGCCCGCCACCTGGCCGGCGATCACTTTCACGCGCGCCCCGTTGCCAAGATCCGTGGCCGGAATCTTTTCCGGTCCGAATTCCTGGTACTTTGGCGCCGTCATCTTGTCCCGCGCGGGCAGGTTGATCCAGAGCTGAAAGCCACGCATGCGGCCTTCCTGCTGCTCCGGCATCTCGGAGTGCACGATGCCGCGTCCCGCGGTCATCCACTGGACGCTGCCCGGAACGAGAATGCCCTCGTGACCGTGGTTGTCGCGATGCCGCATCCTTCCATCGAGCATGTAGGTGACGGTCTCGAAGCCCCGATGGGGATGATCCGGAAAGCCCGCGATGTAATCGCCGGGGTTATCCGTTCCGAACTCATCGAGCATCAGAAACGGATCGAGATCCGCCAGCCGCGGCTGGCCGATGACGCGCGTCAGCTTGACGCCGGCGCCGTCCGATGTCGGCATGCCGCGCACGAGCCGCGAGACGCCGCGTACTGATTGCGTATTCATTAGAGTCTCCTGGCCGCCCTGCGGCGGGATTTCGAGAACGTGAATATGGGGGCCGTTTCAAGGGGCTTGGCGGCTCATGCAGCCAGCCGGGCGGCTTCGGCGGTGGCGGCCGCAATCGATGCCTTGCGCTGATCTGCGCTGATGTTGAGGCCCTCCGCACGGACGAAGGCCACGTCGGTGATGCCGAAGAAGCCGAAAATGCCGCGCAGGTACGTCTCCTGGTGATCGAGGGAGGCTGCGGGCGACTCCGGGCCGTAGAAGCCACCGCGGGACGAGGCGACGATCACTTTCTTGCCGCCGGCCAATCCCTGGGGACCTTTCTCCGTGTAGCGGAACGTCTTGCCCGCAATGGCGAGACGGTCGATCCAAGCCTTGAGCTGCGACGACACCGAGAAGTTGTACATGGGCGCCCCGATGACCACGACGTCGGCGCCGAGGAAGTCTTCGAGTGCCTGCTGTCCTCGCGCCACGTCCTGCTGCAAGGATGCATTCTCCGCGAAAAGGCCTTTGCCGGCGGCGAGATGTGCGCCGGTCAGATGGCCGATCGGTTCCGCGCCCAGATCGTAATAGGTCACCACGGCTTCGGGGTGGGCTTCGCGCAGCCGCGCGACCACCGCGGCGCTGAGCTGGCGGCTGACGGAGCTGTCCCCAAGGATGCTGGCATCGACGTGCAGGAGTTTCATGGCAGGTCCCGGTATGTGGTTTAAGGGGGGTTGGTGGTATAAAATTGTTACCTAGGCTAATTATGTGAGTGCGACCCACGCCGAAACAAGAAGGCACACGCATGCGACCCAGTAAAGTTGGTGTAACCATGGCCAGGCACCTGCCGAGCGAGGAGTGTCCGAAGGTCAGCCAGGTGTTGGCGAGAATCGGTGAGAAATGGAGCGTTCTCATCATCATCATGTTGGCTGAGAAGACGCGCCGCTTCTCGGAGCTCAAGCGCGCGATCGGCGGAGTGTCCCAGCGCATGCTGACATTGTCGCTGCGCGGCCTCGAGCGCGACGGGCTGGTGAAGCGCACTGTGTTTCCGGTCGTGCCGCCGCGCGTCGAGTACGAGCTCACAGCTCTCGGGCGGTCATTGCACGCGCCGGTCAGTGCGCTCGGCGAGTGGGCGCGCAGTCATCTCGGCGAGATCGACACTGCCCGCGAGGCCTTCGATCGCAAGGAGGCGGAAGCGGAAAATGCTGCAAATCTGCACGAACGCAGAGGCTTTTCGCATTGAGCGCCGCTGCGGGCCGTGTCAGCCTGATGTCATGGCTGGCACGCTCCGGACGGATTAGACTCATGAGCTCCAAACCACAGGCGGAGAGCCGCATGACTCCCTCCCAGTCACACCAGCAGATCACCGTCGAAGAGTATTACACCCGGGCGCAGATCGGGCTCATCGATCCGGACGCCAGAGTGGAGCTGATCGAGGGAGAGGTCATCGACATGGCGCCGATCGGGAACCGGCATGGTTATGCCGTTGATCTGTTGAACGCGAGACTCTGTGCGCTTGCGGACGACAAAGCGATCGTGCGCGTCCAAGGCGCGCTTCGCCTCAGTAACATCACGGAGCTGCAGCCAGATGTCTCCCTACTCAAAATGCGCGCGGACCGCTACCGTGAGAGTCAGGCGTGCGGAACAGACGCTTTGCTTGTCATCGAAGTAAGCGACACAACGTTACGTAAGGATATGGAAGTCAAGACGCCACTCTATGCGCGCCATGGTGTGCCGGAAGTATGGATCGTCGATTTGCAGCAGAACCGGATCCGCTTTCTGCGCTCACCGCAGGGCGGCCAGTACCGGGACATCACCTCTGCCACCGAGCCGGGCAGCACGCCCGTGCCCGGCCTGGCTGGTGCCGAGATTGCTCTGGCTGCATTGTTTGACAGATAACTTATTGATATTAAAGGATAATGACTCATCCGCGGACAGCCGGACCTACCGCCCGGTAGCCGGTTCCTACCCCTTAAGGGGGAGCGCCGAATGGTTGAGTTTGAGCCGCTCTGACCGAATATAGGAACTGAGGCGGGAGGCCGAGCGTCAATTGAGAGAGGAGAGCGAGGTCATGCAGCAGACCAGCAAAGTCGAGCGGCCGCAGCCGCACATTGTGGACTACAGCGCCGCGAGGGCCAAGGCGATCGAGTGGCTGGGCGACCGTTATCTGCTCGCCAAGCCCATCAACCGTAAAACATCTCCCCCACCCAGCGTGCCACTATCAACCCCCGGCACGCTGGGACTCCTGCCGGCGGGGCAAACTTCCCGCCGGCCTTTTAATCACCTTCGGGTTGTAGGAGGCTCGTATGAATCGTCAAATGATTCTGTTGCGAGTGGAGCAGGGCGTCTGGGAAGGCTGGCAGTGGATGGCGCTGGATGATTTTCTGCAGCGCGTGCGACTCGATTCCTGGAAGGAGGGTGAGGAATCCATGGTCGGAATGATTCTGCCCGCAGGACCTCAAGGCAAGCTCAACTGACTCGACGTCGGAGCGGCTTCGACGGCGCCCTGGGCAGGGCGCCGCTCGAACGCGCTCGCAGGCGCAATGCGCTCGCGGCGGCGCTTGGCCCCGCGCCCCCGGCGCCGTATTCTCCGCCCTTCACCGCATGACAGAGGGCCTCGTCATGAACATCGGCTTCATCGGGCTTGGCAATATGGGCAGCGCCACCGCCGGGCGTCTGCTCGAAGCCGGACATGCCCTGCGTGTCTGGAACCGCTCGCCTGAGCCGGCACGGCGGCTCGCGGAACGCGGGGCGCAGATCGCCGCCAGCGCCGAGGAGGCGTTCCGCGGCGATGTCGTATTCTCGATGCTGAGCGATGACCAGGTCACGCGCGCACTGCTCATCGACAGCGGCCTCGTTGCACGCGCCGCTCCGGGCGCAACCCGCATTCATGTCAACATGGCCACCATCTCGGTAGCCCTCGCCGACGAGCTCGAGGAGCGCCATCGCGAGCGCGGAGTGGGTTATGTTGCCGCCCCCGTGCTCGGCCGCCCGGACGTTGCTGCCGCCGGCAAGCTGACCGTTCTGCTGGCGGGTTCGCGGCAGGCGGCCGATTCCGTAAAGCCTCTGCTCGAGGGTACCGTCGGCCAGAAGGTCTGGCGCTTCGGCGAACGGGCCTCGCAGGCGAACGTCGTCAAGCTCGCCGTCAATTTCATGCTTGCGGCGGCGATCGAGTCGATGGGTGAGGCCGCCGCGCTCGCTGCGGGCTATGGCATCGAGGCGCGCGATCTCTTCGAGCTCATCGGTCAGAGCCTCTTCCCGGGGCCGGTGTATCAGGGTTACGGACGCCTCATAGCCGACGGGCGTTTCGAGCCGGCGGGGTTCAAGGCGCGGTTGGGCCTCAAGGACGTACGTCTCGCATTGGCTGCCGCCGAAGCCGCCACGACCCCGATGCCCGTGGGCAGCGTGATCCGCGACTCCATGCTCGAGGCACTGGCGCGCGGGGAGGGCGAGAAGGAGTTCGGCGTAGTGCTCGGCCGGGCCGCCATGCGGCGTGCCGGGAAATAGAGCCCGGCACTCGAATATAATCGGCCGATGCCGCATCAGCATTTGGCCGCATGACGTCCCGCGCGACCGTTCTTCTCACCGATTACGCCTGGCCCGACGTCGCGATCGAGGCGGGGCTCATCGAGAGCGCTGGCTTTCGCCTGGTCACCGGTCCGGCCAACCCCGCCGCCGCGGAGGTGATTGCAGGCCTCGCTGCCGAGCACCGGCCGGCCGCCATCATGACGAACTGGGCGCCGGTGAGCGCAGCCGCGATTGCCGCCAGTGCCCCGCTGCGCATCGTCGCGCGTCTCGGAGTCGGGCTCGACAACATCGCGGTGGCCGAGGCCACGCGCCGTGGTGTCTGGGTGACGAACGTGCCGGACTACTGCATCGAAGAGGTGTCGGATCACGCCGTGGGGATGCTGCTGGCCTGGGCGCGCGGACTCATCCATTTCGACAGGGAAGTCAAGGCCGGGCGCTGGGAGCCCGCGAGCGCGCGGCTGCGGCGCGTGCGCGATCTGACCTGCGGCATCGTCGGCCTCGGGCGCACCGGGCGGCGTACCGCCGCGAAGCTGCACGGCTTTGGAGTGCGCGTGCTCGGGCATGCGCGCAGCGTCGGTCCAGCCAGCGACAGGATCGAGACCACGATTTTGGAGGAGCTCCTGCGCCTCTGCGACGTGGTGATCGTTCATGTTCCGCTCACCGCGGAAACACACCATCTGCTCGACCGCGAGCGGCTTGCGCTCATGAAGCCGGGTGCCTTCCTCATCAATGTGAGTCGCGGCGCAGTGATCGACACGACTGCGCTCGCCGACGCGCTCGATGCCGGACGGCTTGGAGGCGCGGCGCTGGATGTGTTGGAAGACGAGCCTCGCGTGCCGCCCGGGCTGCTGCGGCCCAATGTCATTCTCACGCCTCACATCGCTTTTTCTTCCGATGCCTCGCTGCGCGAGCTGCGTCGCAAGGCGAGCGAGGAGGTCATCCGGGTGCTGCGCGGAGAGCGGCCTCGGGAAGCACGCAATGAGCCGCAATCGCGGCCTGCGATTGGATCCAAACCAGGTGAGGTCGACCCTTGAGCTATACACCCGCTGTTCTACCCACGATGGATGTTCGAGCCGCCCGGGCTGCCCTTCGCGTGACGGCCTTGCGCGCGTTTGGCGCCGGGCTTGCCTGCCTGGCCCTGGTGCTGCTCCCGGCGGTCCGGGCGCGGGCGCGGACTGCAGCAGAGCCGCTGGATGTGCGGGTGGACGGCGGCACGGTCCGGGGCGGGGTCGAACGTGGCGTCATTGCCTTCAAAGGGATTCCGTACGCCGCGCCGCCCGTGGGCGTCCTGAGGTGGGCCCCGCCGCAACCGGTGAAGCCCTGGACCGGCGTGCGCCCGGCCCGGCATTTCGCCCCTGACTGCGAACAATTGCCCTGGCCTGGCGATGCGGCGCCGCTGCGCGTCGCTTTCAAAGAGGATTGCCTTTACATCAATGTATGGCGTCCCAGAGCGCGCTCGGCCCGCGGCCTGCCCGTCATGGTCTGGATCTATGGCGGCGGCTTCGTGGACGGAGGCACTTCACCCGCCGTGTACGATGGCACGGAGTTCGCCCGTGACGGCGTGGTGCTCGTCAGCTTCAACTATCGCCTGGGAAACTTCGGCCTGTTTGCCTTTCCCGCCCTGAGCCGGCAGTCGCCTGGCGGTCCGCTCGGCGATTACTTCTTCATGGATCAGATCGCGGCGCTGCAATGGGTGCGGCGGAACGTGGCTTCGTTCGGCGGTGACCCGCAAAACGTCACGATCTTCGGTGAATCTGCCGGTGGCATGTCGGTCAACGCTCTGCTCATGAGTCCGCTCGCGCGCGGACTGTTCGCCAGGGCGATCATCGAATCCGGAGCCGGTCGTGACAACGTCAATCCTCCGAAACCTCTTTCCGGGACGGCCGACTCCGCTGAGGCCATGGGTGTCAGGCTGGCCCGGCACCTGGGCGTGCAGGGCGATGGCCCCGAGGCCCTGGCCGAGCTGCGCGCCCTGCCGGCGGCAAAAGTGATAGACGGCCTGAACCTCGGGACCATGGATGACGACCACACCTACACCGGTAGTCTTGTCCTCGACGACAGACTCTATCCCGGCGCGCCGACGAAGATTTATGCAGCGGGAGGCGGCGCGCGAGTGCCCGTCATGATCGGCGCCAACACCGACGAGATCAGCCGCTTGAAGGCCCCGTCCTTCGCGGCTCTGTGGAGCACTTTCGGCGCCGATTCCGCGGCGGCGCGCGCCGCCTATGATCCGGATGGCAGGCGCACATTGCAGGAGGTGTGCGACACGGCCGGCGGCGATCAGTGGATGGTCGAGCCTGCTCGCGCAATCGCACGCACCCTGTCCGCGCGCGGGCAGCGCGTGTATGAATATCGCTTCGGATATGTCGCAACCTCGCTGCGCAACACGCAGCACGGCGCGGCGCATGCCTCGGAGATTCCGTTCGTGTTCGACACGGTTGTGGCGCACTATGGTAAGAAGACATCAGGCGCGGACGAAGCGATGGCGCGCGCGATGCACGCGTATTGGGTTGCCTTTGCCCGCACCGGCCGGCCCGATCCGCGCGGCGAGCCTGCCTGGCCCGAGTATCATGCGAGCACCGATCAGCTGATGAGCTTCACCGACCGCGGTCCGGTGCCGGAGGCGGACCCGTGGAAGCGCCGGCTGGACATCAGCGAGCGGGTCGCGCAGCGAGCAGGGCACTGACGGGCTCCTAACGCCGTCTGGAGCCGGCCGTCGCGGTGGACCATCCCGCCGGCGGATCGAGATGGAAAGCGTACTGCTCGAGGCAGGCGTGCAGGAATCCGGCCGCGGTGTGCCCTGCGCGGCGCAGGACGGCACGATGAGAGATCCAGACGGCGCACGCGGCACCACAGAAGAAGGCGCGATGCAGCAATCGAATCAACGTCCGCAGCGCAGCGGGCTTGCGGGCCCGCAGCTCGAGGATGAGCTCGGACTCGTAACCGATGTGCGCGAGCTCATCGGAGATCAGGGTGCGGCAAAGGACCCGCAGCCGCGGACAGCCGGTTGCAGACTCGAGTGCGTGGTAAAAGACATTGCCGATCAGCTCGGCCGTGATGAGGACGTGCAGGTAGAGCTCGAAGCCGGCGAGCCGCCGGACGCGACGGAATATCGCGTCGCTCCAGTGCCGCGACTTTGCGCGGATGCCGTGCTCGTCCATGAACTCGCGCAGCAGGCGCGCATGGCGCTGCTCCTCGCGAATGAAGAGCTCCGTGATGCGCGGCAACAGCTCGTCGTAATGGGCTGCCGCGAAGCGGCACGCCGCGCGCAGAAGGCCGCTGCCGTCGGACTGCTCGCCCAGCTGGAACGTCGCGATGGAACGGGCGATGAGCCGTCGCTCCTCCGGCCTGAGGGCGCCCAGCGAGTCCCGCGATGCGCCTCGCGGCTGCTCCGCGTGGTACTCGAAATGATTCAGCCAGACCCTGAGATTGGTGAGCATGATGAACGTCCGCGACTTCAGCCTGAAGATAGAGTCTCGGCGCCCATCCGGCAGGCGGCATGGCGGAATTGTGGCGAAATCGGGCAATAGCCCGGCTGTCGGGAACCCGACCCGGCCGCGGCGGGTCAAGCGCAGTGAATACGAATATCTACGCTGGAGGGCACATATGAGGCGTCTCGGCAGCATGGGCGCGGCCGCGTGCGTTCTCGCGCTGGGTTGCGTGTGGGCGACAGCCGGCGCGGCGGTACACGGTACGGCTCCGCATGTGGCTGCGGGTGCGGCAGCGGCCACGGCTCGCAATGCGAAGCCCGCTCTTTGGCGGACCTTCGACATGATCGTCAATCTGCAGAATCTGCCGCGTACCTACACCTGCGACCAGCTCTGGTACGAGTTTCATGGCATCGCGCTGCAACTCGGCGCGTGGCCCTACAGTGTCAACATCCTGCCGTACCATTGCAGCCCGACGCCTAACAGCACACTGAGGTCCCCCGATGTGCAGGTGGGCTTCCAGCTGCCGTTCTTCCTGCAGGGACCCGCCGCGAAATCAGCGCCGACGGAGGCAATCGAGCGGACCATCCGGCTCTCTCCCGGAGAGCCGAAGACTCTGCAGGCCTCGGACTGTCAGCTCATGCAGCAGATCAGCCAGACCTTACTGGCAACGCTCCCTGTGCGCATCGATGAGCAGCACTTCGACTGCTCGGCGCCGCCGCGGCGTGCCGGCAAATTCCATGTCACCGTGACCTTGCCGGTGGCCGTGAAGATGCCGCCCAAGCCGACTACTTAGGCGCCGGCCCCTCGCTGACCCGCACGAGATCCCGGGGACGCATCCACTTGCGGAATGCCGCCTCGATCTGCTGCGGACCCAGCTCGATGTAGCGCTGCGCGGCGATCGTCGGCTCATCGAGCGGCAGGCCGAGGTCGACCCGCCTGATGATGCCGCCCGCGATCTCATCCACGCTCGATTCCCCGAGGGGGATCTGTCTCACCAGCAGCTCTTTGACACGCAGCAGCTCCTCCTGGCCTACCGGTGTGCGCTGCATGTCGGCGATCTCACGCCGGACCATGGCGGCGGCCCTGGTGACGTTGGGCGGATCGCAGGCGTACTCCACCAGATAGGCGCCGCGGGTCCTGCCCGCCTCGAGGGTCGAGTTGACCGAGTAGACGAGCCCGCTCTCCTTGCGCAGTGCGATGCTGAGGCGCGTCGAGTAGAAGCTGCCGCCGAGCACGGCATTGCCGAGCTCCAAGGGGTAGTAGTCGGGATTGCTGCGCGTGAGCGGCAGCGTCTGGGCGAGAACCACGATGTCCTGCAGGCGGCTGGAGTCAGGTACCGCAACGACGTTCGAGCGGTTCGCGGGCACCCGCGGCAGGTCGGTCGACGGCTTCGGTCCAGTCGCTTTCCAGGAGCCGAAGTATTTCTCGACGACCGACAGCGCCTGCTGCGGCGTAACCTTCCCGATCACGACGACAGTGGTGAGGTCGGGCCGGAACGCCTCGTGGTAGTACGCTGCCACCGTCTCAGGGGTAAGCGCGCGGAGGCTGGCCGGCGTGGCGAAGCGCAGGCTCGGGTCGGTCGTCGGGAAGAGCGCCTGGCGCAGGGAATGCCGCGTCAGGAAGCCCGGACTTTCATTGCGCGCGGCGACGCTTTCGGCGAGCTGATCGCGGAGGACCGCCATGGCGCTGGCCGGCAGGTAGGGGTCGAGCTCGTTCGCGGCAAGCAGCTGTACGCCGCGATCCAGATCCTCGGGCAGGACCTGGAGGCTGAAATCGGCGCCCGCCTGCTCGCTCGCGCCGATGGCATCCAGCGCCTGCTGGAATTGCAGGCGGTGCAGCCTGTTGCTGCCAAACATGAACATGCGGTCGAGCAGATCGCTCACACCCTCTTCGCCGTGCGGCTCCTCCACGCCGGGCTCGGTGCGGATGTGCCCGTAGACACTTACAGTGTTGCTGACATCCTCAGTCTGCACGATGAGTGTCAGGCCGTTCGGCAGCCGGGTGACCACCGGATGCAGGGTCGAGGGAGGCACGCTCAGGCGGCGCAACGCGACCGCCGCCCACGTCGGGAGCTGAGTGGGCTTCGCCGCGCCGAGCGCGATCGACTCCTGGCCGCCGAAGCCGCCGCGCGAGGGCATGGGCTTGCCCGATCCGCGCGGCAACATCACGGCGGTGACGGCGTGGTCGAGGTCGAGGTATTGGCGCGCCACGCGGTTGACATCCTGGACCGTGACCCTGTCGATCTGCGCCAGCTCCTCATCGGGCGAGCTGACCTTGTAGAGCGTGAGGGCGTCCGACCAGTCGGAGGCGAAACCGGCTATGGAATTCTTCTCGAACTCGGCCGCGCGCCGCTCCTGCAGCTTTGCTGCCGCGACGAGATCGGCGGGAACGCCGTGCTTCACTACGTCGGCGAGGATGGAGCGAACGGCGCTCTCGAGCGCTTTCGGGTCCTGCCCGGCGGGGAACGCCACGGTCGCATAGGCGATACCGGCGTTCGGCAGCGGATCGAGCGAGAAGTCCGCATCCAGCGCCTTGCCCTGCGGCACGAGGCCGAAGAGCGCGAACCGGCGGCTGTCGAGGACGTCCGAGAGCACGTCGAGCGCGGCGAAATCCTTGCTGTCGAGCCCAGGTGTGCGCACCGCGATCATCGCCATGCCGTTCGGCTGATCGGTGCTCATGGTGAAGTCGGCGGCCCGCGCCGGGCCGAGGCGTACCTGCGCTTTCGCAGGAAGCTTCTTCGGCCGGATATCGCCGAAGAGGCGCTTTACCTCGAGCAGGGTGGATTGCGGATCGACATCGCCGGCGATCACCATGATGGCGTTGTTGGGCGCGTACCACGTGTCATAGAACGTGTGCAGCATCGCCGCAGTGGTGGCGTCGAACGATGGGCGCGTGCCGAGCGCATCATGGGCGTAGGGCGTGCCCGCGAACATCTGCGCGCGCATCTTCTCGTAAAGCACGTAATCCGGGTCGGAGCGGTCCTGCGCCACCTCCTGCTCGATCGCGCCGCGCTCCTGTTTCCACTGGCTCGCGGAGTCGAGTGCTCCGCTCATCCGCAGCGCCTCGATGTGCAGCGCGACATCGAGATCCTCCGCCGGCACGGTGAAGAGATACTGGGTCACGCTCTCGCGGGTGTTGGCGTTGAAGTTGCCGCCCATGACGCTGCCGATGTCGGCGAGCTGGTCCGCGGTGAGCCCCGGGCTGCCGCGAAACATCATGTGCTCCTGCGCATGCGCCATCCCCGGGAATCCTTCGGGCGCCTCATTGGAGCCCACCAGGTAATTGACCGAGGTCGCGACCACCGGCGCCAGGGGATCCCGCACCACGACCACCCGCAACCCGTTCGCCAGCGTCGTCCTGGCGACCTGCGTCCCGAGAGGATTGGCCGCCGCAGCAGCGTGAGCCCGAGGGGCCGCCAGTCCTGCGATGCAGAGAGCGAGAGCAGAGATCAAAGTTGCGCGCATGGTGCTTTCTCAAGGCCAAAGAAAAAGGAAGCCGACCCGCGTGAAAGCGGAATCGGCTTCCGGGCTCTCGATGCCGTCCGGCGGACCGGGACCAACCCGTGACGGCCCGCCGTCGGCATCAAAGATGGGACCAGTGGCGTTGCCATTGGTTCTGTCCTTCATTGGCCCGCGGCCCAGGGACGGCCCTGGGCCGCTTACTGGCTTGCTTTTGAGCGGCGAACAGTCTTACGCGGATTTGAGTTGCTGGGTGGCGAACTCGTAGTTGGCGAGCTTGGCCAGGAAGTTGTCGGTGAAGTCCGGGCGCCGGTTGCGGAAGTCGATGTAATAGGCGTGCTCCCACACGTCCAGGACGAGGAGCGCCTTACCCTCTCCGGTGGCGAGCGGCAGTCCGGCGTTGGCGGTCTTCGAGACCTTCAGGCGCCCGTCCTTGGCGAGCACCAGCCAGGCCCAGCCGGAGCCGAATTGGCCGGTCGCGGCGGCCTTGAAGGCCTCCTTGAATTTGTCGACGCTGCCGAAGTCGGCGGTCAGCCTCTTCTCGAGGTCCCCCGGGATACCGCCGCCCGTCGGCGACAGGCAATTCCAGAAGAAGCTGTGGTTCCAATGCTGGCCCGCGTTGTTGAAGACGGGAGTCAGCTCCTCGCGGCCGTGAGCGAGCTTGATCACTTCCTCGAGCGACTTGCCCTTGAGCGCATCGTTTTTGTCCACGAGGCCGTTGAGTGCGGTGACATACGCCTGATGGTGCTTGCCATGGTGGAATTCGAGCGTCTCCTGGCACATGCCGCGGGCGGCAAGCGCACCAGGCGCAAACGGAAGCGAGGGTAAGGTGAAGGTCACGGGTGCTCTCCGGCAGTGAGTGAACTAGGGGTTCGCGAAAGCGTGATCCCGAAGGCTAGGAAATCGATCCGATTTTGTCTACTTTCGTCACTATCTTGTTCAGCCCCCGCTCAGCGACCGACCCGGAGAATGCATAATCGCGGGCTCGGGGATCGAAGCCGGCCAAAAGCGGAAGATGCACCTACAGGCACGAGAGTTCGCACGCGTACCTCTGTCGCTGCTGACGCGGCTGCGCCTGATCCTGTTCGGGCACGAGGATCTCGCCGGCCTCGTGTTCTGGGCCACGCTGGTCGGATTCTTCGGCGCGCTCGCGAGCGTGGTCTTCCGGGAGTCCATCCGCCTCTTCACCCGCCTCTTTACCGGCTTCACCTATATCGGCCCGGGATCGGGCCTGGTCGATGCCGCCTCCAGCCTGGTCTGGTGGCATCGGGCGCTCGTGCCGGTGGTGGGCGGGGTGCTCGCCGGCGCCGTGCTGCATTTCGTCGGACGGACCTTCATCTCCTCCAAGGCCGTCGATTACATGGAAGCGGTCATCGTCGGCGACGGCAAGATCGGCTTCCGTGCCTCCATATTGCGCAGCTTCGGTTCGCTCCTCACGATCTCCTCGGGCGGCTCGATCGGACGAGAGGGTTCGATGGTGCAGCTATCCGCGATGCTGGGGTCGCGGCTCGGACTGTTCGCGCGGGCACCGATTCCCCGCCTGCGGCTGATGGTCGCCTGCGGCGCGGCAGCCGGTATCGCGGCCGCCTACAACGCGCCCATCTCGGGCTCGTTGTTCGTTTCGGAGATCGTGCTCGGCTCGACCGCCATGGAGAGCTTCGGCCCCCTGGTGGTCTCCTCGGTGATCTCCAATGCCACCATCCACCGCTTCCTCGGGTACGGCCCGGTCTTCGATGTCCCGCACGTAGTCTTCATCTCCAACGTGGAGCTGATCTTCTACGTGATGCTGGGCGTTCTGCTGGGGCACCTCGCGCCGCCCTTCCTGGCGCTTCTCGACTTCGCCAAATCGCAGTTCGTGCGTCTGAAACTGCCGCTTTACTGGCAGCTCGGGCTGGGCGGAGTGATCGTCGGTGCCATCTCGATATTCGTACCGCAGGTTTGGGGTAACGGCTACAGCGTGGTCAGCCACATCCTCCAGGGCCAGGTCTTGGGTTTCTGGCTGCTGGCGATACTGGCCGCCAAGGTGGTCGCGACTTCGGCGACGGTGGGCTCCGGAGGCGTCGGCGGTGTGCTCACGCCCTCGCTCTTCATCGGCGCGGCGGTCGGCGCGCTTGTCGGTGGCGTGCTGCATGGCCTGATGCCGCAAACCGCCTCTGTGCCGGCGGCCTACGCCCTGATCGGAATGGGCGGCTTCCTGGCCGCGACCACTCAGGCGCCGCTCACGTCCATCCTGATGATCTTCGAGATGACGCTCGACTACAACATTGTGCTGCCCCTCATGCTGGCGTGTGTGGCGGCGCACTACACGGCCAAGGTCTACCGGAAGGGGCAGTCGGTCTACCACGCGAGTCTGAGTCGCGCCATCGTCGCGGAGCACGGGGACGACTGGCGGCTGCGTACCGTGGAGGCGCTGGTGAAGCCGCCCGCGGCGGTCGTCACCGCCTCGACCAGCCTGGCGGACATCTTCGACCAGCTGCCGAAGCGGCCGCTGCAGCGGGTCTATGTTACGAGCGGTGATGACCTGGTCTCCTGGTTCGATCCGCGCAAAATCCTCGACCGGCTGCAGAAAGGGGAGATCGACTGGGGCCTGCCGGCCGAGGCGGTCGCCCTGCCGGTGAATTTCGCGCTGGTTCCGGATATGTCGCTCTGCGAGGCGCTCGACGGCTTCCTGCGGGAGCAGGCGACCGCGCTGCCGGTCACTCCGGGCCAGTGGCGCCACACGCTGCTGGGGGAGGTGTCCCGCAGTGACGTCCTCCTTGCCATTCAAGACCGCCTGACATATCCAAAATAACCTGCGCCGGCTCGGCGCAGGTTTGCCTGCCACTATTCGCCACGAAGGGTCAGCGGTCTGGCTGGTTTGCACCACAGCCCGCCCGCGCCCATGCCTTGTACTGGTCCTCAACGGCGCGAAACGTCGCGCCGCACCAAGAGGGCCAGCATATGAGCATCCTGAGCAACAAGATTCGTGTGGGAACGGTGGGTGTCACGATAGCCGCGATGTCTCTCGCCGTTCTGCCGGCGTCCGCGGCCACGACGGCTGCCGGCACGCAGCAACACGCCTCCAAACAGGAGAACATCGGCGTCTTCACCGGACTTGCCGTCGGAGCGGCCGCGGGCGGGCCGATCGGCGCGATGGTGGGCATGGTCGCCGGCGCGTGGCTGGGCGATCGTTATCACCGGGAGAGCGCGGCCAACCATACGCTGGCGGCGCAGAACCATGCGCTCGCGGCGAGCCTCGGCCAGAGCGAGCAGGACCGCGAGGCATTGGCGGGAAAACTGGGCATCACCAATCAGTCGCTCGCCGCCACGGAGGCGCAGCGCGCCGAGCTCGACCGCACAGTGCAGCTGTCCGATGACATCGAGACCGATGTGGCCTTCAGGACGGCCGATGCAGGGGTCAACAACCTGCAGCTTCCGGCCCTGCGCAAGATCGGCGCGCTCGCCGCCTCGCTCCCGGCGGGGGCAAAGGTAAGGGTCGACGGCTATGCCGATCCGAGGGGACCTGCGACGCTCAATGACGATCTGTCGCTGCGTCGCGCCGAGGCGGTAGCCCTTGCGTTGCAGAAGGCGGGCTGTCCGCAGGAGAGGCTGGTCGTCGCGGCGCACGGCTCCTCGCAGTCCACCAGCCCGCAGGGCGATCTGGACGCGTACGCGTTCGACCGGCGGGTGACGGTGCGGCTGGAGAGTGCCGCGGTGGCGCAGGCAGCGGGGTCAGTCCCGGCGGTCGCGGATGCAACGTCCGTCGCACCCCAGTCGCCGTGAATGGAGCGCCCAGGGGCGAAGCTCCGGGCAGGGTCGGGCACCTGATGCAACATAACCAGCGGGCCGGGTGAAGAGCGTCGCAAATCGGCGAACCGCCGCTTCACCTGGTCCGCGGAGGCTGGCAACCTGTGTCAGGAGCGAAACTCCGCTGCCACGGAGAAGTGTCATGCTACCGACCGTGACCATTGAATCGACTCGACATCTCGTCTCGACATTCGACATGGGGCTGCTGCTGGGCAGCGTCGTCGTCGTCGCCGCCATCGTGTGGATGATGGCGACGCACTTCAAGCACGACCGTCATCGTTGATTGCGCACCGCCTCTGCGAGCGTCCCGAACATCTGGTCGATGTGGGAGCGCTCTACGATCAGGGGCGGCGACAGGGCGATGATATCGCCGGTCTGCCGGATCAGCAGGCCGCGCTCGAAGCATTCGAGATAGATGCCGTAAGCCCGCGCGCCGGGCCGGCCTGCCGCCGGTTCCAGCTCGAGGCCGAGTATCAACCCGTAATTGCGCACGTCGATGACGTTCGGCAATCCGCGCAGTGAGTGCGCGGCATCCTCCCAGTATTGCGCGAGCGACTTCGCGCGAGTCAACAGACCCTCGCGCTCGTAGATCCCCAGAGTGGCGAGCGCGGCGGCGCAGGACGTCGGGTGCGCCGAATAGGTATAGCCGTGGAAGAGCTCGATCGTCCCCTCGGGGCCGGTCATGAAGGCGTCATGGACGGACCGCTTCGCCAGGACGGCGCCCATCGGCACGACACCGTTGGTCAGGCCCTTCGCCGTGGTGATCATGTCGGGAGTCACGCCGAATTCCTGCGCGGCAAAAGGAGCCCCGACACGTCCGAAGGCGGTGATCACCTCATCGAAGATGAGGAGGATGCCGTGCCGGTCGCAGATCTGGCGCAGACGCTCCAGATATCCGCGCGGCGGCAGCAGCACGCCGGTCGAGCCCGCGATCGGCTCCACGATCACCGCGGCAATCGTCGACGGATCGTGCAGCGCCACCAACCGCTCGAGATCCTCCGCCAGCTCCGCCCCGTGAGCAGGCTGGCCGCGCGAGAAGGCGTTGCGCTCGAGGTCGTGAGTATGGGGCAGGTGATCTACCCCGGGCAGGAGCGACGCCGACCAGGTCTTGCGGTTGCCGCCGATCCCGCCGACGGAAATGCCGCCGAACCCAACTCCATGATAGGCGCGCTCCCGGCCGATGAGCTTCGTGCGCGCGGCATCACCGCGCGCACGATGATAGGCGAGCGCGATCTTGAGCGCGGTGTCCACCGACTCCGAGCCGGAGTTGGTGAAGAACACACGATCCAGTCCCGGCGGCGCGATCCGCGCCAGCGCGTTCGCGAGCTCGAACGCTGACGGGTGAGCCATCTGGAACGTCGGCGCGAAGTCCAGAGTGGCGAGCTGGCGTGCTACCGCTTCAGTGATCTCGCTGCGGCCATGGCCGGCATTGACGCACCAGAGGCCCGCGACACCGTCGAGGATCTGCCTGCCGTCAGGGGTGAAGTAGTGCATGCCGCTTGCGCGGGCGAGCAGGCGGGGCTTCGCCTTGAACTGGCGGTTCGGCGTGAAGGGCATCCAGAACGCGTCGAGCGCGTCGCGGGGAAGATCGGAAGCGGCCATGGGGGTGCTCGCGGGTGGCCAAATGATGGCTACGTCGGGTGGGGGGCCCTTATCATAAGGAAATGCTGCACCTGGAGACAAACCGGGCCCGCTCGCGCCCGCCGGGC
>Ga0134128_10002395_pt1 | contig 23343 bp, 21 predicted proteins | sample KB31754_FD_96462 | JGI IMG/M metagenome (GOLD analysis project Ga0134128, IMG submission 96462) | Terrestrial soil microbial communities with excess Nitrogen fertilizer from Kellogg Biological Station, Michigan, USA - KB3-175-4 | ecosystem: Environmental > Terrestrial > Soil > Unclassified ... | reverse complement strand
TTCATTTATCACAACCTCCGGCCCGTCACAGCGGCATGTCTGATGGTACTCCGAGCTCGGAGATTGAAAATATGGCACGAGGAGAGAAATCGCCATGACCAACGTCGTATCGCGTCTCTCCATCGCCGAGGCTTCCCCGATCTGGTAAGCCGGGCAAGCATGCCTCGCCCTACAACAGACTACGAATTTCACGTAGGCCGGACATGTCTCTAGAGTCCTTTGCCGCATCCTTTTGATTCGCCTAGGGCAGGACGGCAACCCGGAGATTTCGAAAACCCACACGGCTCTGATGGCCGAGCAGTGCAATGTGGCCCGATTTCCTCTGCAAACCGGGATGCATCTTAAGAGTTTCCGGGTCTTGAATGAGGTCGAGATTCACATCAAGAATGACCACGTCATTCAGCCGGACGGCAATGTGGCGGCTATCCGCACGAATTTCTTCCCGGTTCCAATTCCCGGGCGGTCTCAGAAATCCGGATCGAGCGGGCCATACGTCGTAAATGGAACCTTGATACTGCTCCGGTTTCAATTTGTGTGGACCATAGAGCGGCCCTGTCTGGTCCAGAATTTGAATCTCCATACCAGCCTTGGATGTTTGCCCCACGCGCGGGGCCCTGATGCCAATGCCATTATTGGCGTCCGCCTCTAACCGAAACTCAAACTGAAGGATGAAGTTGGCGTATTCTTTCTCCGTCATTAATTTCTGGCCGCCGTTTGCGGGGCATATCAGCAGGCCATCGTGCACCAGAAAGCCCGGTCCTTGTTTGTTGACAATAAACCAACCGTCGAGCGATTTACCGTCAAATAACGGCACGAAGTTTTGAGCAACTGCCGCGGAAGCAAGGAACAACCCGAGCAGGGCGCCACGCAAGAAAGCCATTCCTTACAAGGTAGACGATCGATGTGCTCGATACAGTAGCCGGGTAACTTTTCATCGTGCTATCGGGTATAGACTTTTTTCATGACGCAACAAGAGTTGCAGCAACTCGATGAGCAGGGCTACGTGGTGCTCAATCGATTCATGCCGGAGGAATTCCTCCAGGCGCTACGCAGTCGCGTCGAGGAACTGTATCGGCAAGAGGGGGAGAACGCCGGAAGCGAATTTCGTCAGGAGCCGCATGCCCGGAGGCTGGCGAACCTGGTCGATAAGGGCGAAGTGTTTCAACAACTCATTGCAATGCCCCGCGTTCTCGAACTGGTTGGTCATGTACTTGGACCTCAATTTAAATTGAGCAGCCTGAATGCGCGGTCGGCGGATCCGCATTCGCCAGAGGCGCAGCCACTGCATTGCGATGCCGGGGCGTTACCGGACGAGAACGGTTACTGCGTGTGCAACACCATCTGGCTGCTTGACGATTTTACGCCGGCAAACGGCCCGACGCGGATTGTGCCGGGCACGCATCGGTCGAGACAGTTACCGCAAGACGCGCTCGACGACCCGGCAGCGCCGCATCCGGAGGAAATCGTCGTGCTCGCGCCCGCTGGAAGCGTCGTCGTGATGAACACGCATGCCTGGCACGGCGGCACGGCCAATCGTACGGACGTTCCAAGGCGGGCGATTCATTCGTTCTATTGCCGGTGGGACAAACCGCAGCAGCAGTATCAAAAGTGCCTGCTGCGGCCGGAGACACAGGCGGCACTGTCGCCCGAACTGCGACGACTGCTTGCGCTCGACGATCCGATGAACGATGAGTTGTGCGCCAAGACCACGAGCATGAGCGGGTTTATGAAATAGGCATGCGCGCATCGGCGCAGACATTTGTGTCTGCCGAGAGCCGCCTTGGCGGCTGCCTCTCGCAGGAACGCTCGTCGAGACGGATCTCGACGCTGCAGGAGCCTGCGCCACGATAAGATGCGAAGCAGGAGCGGGACTACGGCCTGACACTCAACACTCCCGCGCCCTGGATGCCGTCGTGTTTCAACGCATACAACGCATGGTTGGCATCTGCTAGCGGAAATACTTCGATGTGAGTTTTCACGCCTGCTTTCTGGGCAGTATCGAGAAAATCTTCACCATCCTGTCTCGTGTTGTTACAGACACTGCGAACGACTCGCTCGTAATAGAGGATGTCGTAGGGAAATGATGGAATATCCGACATGTGAATGCCACCCAGCGTGAGCACGCCGCCGCGATCGAGCGCACGCAGCGCGGGTGGAACCAAATCGCCAGCCGGAGCAAAGATAATGGACCCATCGAGCGCCACGGGAACACTGTCGGGCTGCGTGCCGGCCCACTTGGCGCCGAGTTCTAAAGCCAGATCGCAGTGGCGCTGCTCGCGGCTGCAGACGTACACTTCCAAGCCCCAATAGCGGGCGATTTGAATAGCGATATGCGCGGCGGCCCCGAAACCATATAATCCGAGCTTTTGTCCTTTGGAGAGGCCGGTTATGCGAAGGCAGCGAAATCCGATGATGCCGGCGCAGAGAAGCGGCGCGATTTCCAGGTCCGTCATTTTTTCGGGGAGCTTATAGACGAAGTTCTCGTCCGCAACGGTGTATTCGGCATAACCGCCGTCAACCGTGTAGCCAGTGAAGTCCGCTTTTACGCACAGGTTCTCTCTTTGCGATCGACAGAAACGGCAGACGCCACAAGTTCGATGCAGCCAGGCGACGCCGACGCGATCGCCGACTTGAAGGCCGGTCACGTTCGAGCCACGGTCAACGATCTGTCCCACGATTTGATGACCGGGAATTACCGGCGATTTGCGGGCCGGCAGTTCACCCTCGATGACGTGAAGATCCGTACGGCAGATACCGCAGGCGCCCACTCGAATCAGCACTTGCCCCGGACCCGGTTGCGGCGGTTCCGTATTTGCAAAAACCAGCGGGTTCGAATCGATCGGCATGGGCTGAGGTAGCAGGCAGGCCTTCATGGGATCTACTCTAGCGCCGGTGAAAGAGTGAAAAGCTATCCCGTGTATTCGAACTCGCCGAGATGGTCTCGACACTGGCCCTGGTCCGGCATAATGGTCGCTCACGCTTTCGGCTCAGATTCAAGGTCTTTCATCGCCTCGGGCGAGCGCTCATCCGATTACAGTTTCGGCGCTGTCGGGAGATTCGGCTCTGTACAATCACTGCATGAAACTCCTTACACTGGGCCTTTTGTGCGGACTGATGGCGTGGGCGCAGACGACCGCTCCCGAAGCGCCGGCCGCAACCCCCGAAATACAGAAACTTCAGCACAATCTCGATCGCGATCAAAAAACCCTGCAGGACTGGGCGAATCTGTCCCGCTATCGCGACGACAATGCCAAACTGCCACCGCCCGCCGCGAGCGAAAACCGGGTAGTCTTCATGGGAGATTCAATTACCGATGGCTGGGGCCGCCATTATGGCTCGTTTTTTCCCGGCAAGCCATACGTGAACCGTGGCATCAGCGGCCAGACGACGCCGCAAATGCTAGTGCGGTTCCGCCCGGACGTCATTAACTTACAGCCGAAAGTGGTCGTGATCCTGGCCGGCACCAACGACATCGCGGGGAACACCGGCCCGGAGAGTTTAGAGGATATTGAGAACAACATAATGTCGATGACGGAACTTGCGCACGCGAATGGCATTAAAGTGGTGCTCTCTTCGCTGACGCCGGTATGCGACTACATCAAGCCCCAAACCGAGCGGCGGCCGCCGGAGAAGATCGTAGCGCTGAATGAATGGATAAAGAGCTACTGCCAAAAGAGCGGCGGCGTGTACCTCGACTACTACACGGCAACAATCGACGATCACAAGATGTTCAGGAAAAATCTGACATTCGATGGTCTCCACCCGAATACGGCGGGGTACGATGTAATGGCGCCGCTGGCCGAGGAAGCCATCCGGCAAGCGCTAGCATCTAATTAGATAAGGCTACGCTTGGCATTCAGATTAACCTGACCCTCTCCGCCGATTTTTCGCCTGGAAGAGCCTCAAGGCTGGTGCGCAAATCACTGTACCGTATATAGATATTTTCCTTGACCGGACACTAGATATAGGGGATGATTGCCTAGTTGGCCACCTATCCACGACCGGGTGTTTTTAGCCGGCGCGCACAGGCGGGAATCTGAGAAAGGCATTGTGAATGGGACAGTTAAGCGTTGATCTAAGCGTAAAGGTCGCCGAGTTACACCGCTCGTTGCGGAGAGAAGAACGGAGGGGCGTTGCCTTCCCCCGCTATTTCACGGCCAAGCTGGAGCCGGGAAAGACTCCGTACGACCAGATCACCTGGGAATTACGTACCGCCACGATCGGCAATGACAAAGGATCTGTCATTTTCGAGCAGCGGGACATCGAAACACCAGCCGACTGGTCTCAGACGGCGACGAACATTGTCGCCAGCAAATACTTTCACGGCCGGATGGGGTCGCCGGAACGCGAGAACAGCGTTGCGCAACTCATACACCGAGTGGTAGACACCATTGCGGACTGGGGCTTCGCCGGAAATTATTTCAAGACCAAGGAAGATTGCGAAAGCTTCCGAATGGAACTGGCCCACCTGATGCTTCACCAGAAGGCGTGCTTCAATTCTCCCGTCTGGTTCAATGTCGGCGTGAAAGAAGCGCGCGGTTACGGCTTCTATTTCGACGAAGCGGAACAGATCGTCAGGAAGCTTCAGCCGGGCGAGAACCGTCCACAGTGCTCCGCGTGTTTTATCAATTCCGTGACGGATTCGCTCGAATCGATTCTCGACCTGGCCAAAACAGAAGGCATGTTGTTTAAGTGGGGCTCGGGAACGGGCACGAATCTTTCGAGCATTCGCGAAGAGGACGCCTCGCTGTGGGGCGGTGGGCGCGCTTCCGGCCCGTTGAGCTTCATGAAAGGCTTCGACGCGTTCGCCGGCGTTATTAAGAGCGGCGGCAAGACGCGGCGAGCCGCGAAAATGGTGATTCTGAACTCCGAACATCCCGACATTGAAAAGTTTGTCTGGTGCAAAGCGAAGGAGGAAAAGAAAGCGCACACGCTGATCGACGCCGGTTACGATTCATCGCTCGACGGCGACGCCTACAGTTCAGTATTCTTCCAGAATGCGAATAATTCGGTGCGCGCGAGCGATGAATTCATGCAAGCCGTCGCCGACGACGCGGACTGGTGGACACGGTCGGTGACAAGCGGCCAGCCGGTGAAGCGGTTCAAGGCTCGCGAGTTGATGCGGCAGATCGCGGAAGCCACGCATCAATGCGGCGATCCGGGCATGCAGTTCGATACGACCATCAACGCATGGCACACGTCTAAAAATACGGCGCGGATCAACGCGTCAAATCCCTGTTCGGAATACATGTTCCTCGACGATTCAGCTTGCAATTTAGCGTCGCTGAATCTGATGAAGTTCGTGGGGCCGGACGGCAACTTCGACGTGGAGGCTTTCCGCCATGCGGTCGATACAATCATCGTGGCTCAGGAAATCATCGTCGACAATGCCAGCTATCCCACCGAGAGGATCGCGAAGAATTCGCACGATTATCGCCCGCTCGGCCTCGGATACGCGAACCTCGGCGCCATGCTGATGTCGATCGGCTTGCCATACGACGGCGATAGCGGCCGAAATTTCGCGGCGGCAATCACCGCCATTATGTGCGGCCAGGCATATCTCACCAGCGCGCGCATCGCGGAAGCCGTGGGCCCATGCGAAGGATACGCGGTCAACGAAGAACCGTTCCTCGGAGTGATCCGCAAGCACTGGAACGCGGTCAATGCGATTGATGGCAAGTTTGTGCCGCCTGCGATGTTCGAGGCTGCCGAGGAATGCTGGCGTAGCGCTCACGAACTCGGCGCAAAGGTCGGGTTCCGCAACGCACAGACGACAGTGCTCGCCCCCACCGGCACCATCGGTTTCATGATGGATTGCGATACGACGGGTGTGGAACCTGACCTCGCGTTGGTTAAATACAAAAAGCTTGTGGGCGGCGGCGTCATTAAGATCGTGAACAATACGGTTCCACAGGCCCTGATCAAGCTCGGCTATTCTCCGGAACAGGTGGATCAGATTGTCACGCATATCGATTCCACCGGCACCATCGAAGGCGCGCCACACATCAAGCCGGAGCATTTGCCGGTATTTGACTGCAGCTTCCGGCCCCAGAACGGCACGCGTTTCATTCACTACATGGGACACATCCGTATGATGGGCGCGGTACAGCCCTTCATCTCCGGCGCGATTTCGAAAACCATCAATATGCCCGAGGAATCCACGGCCGAAGACATTATGCACGCCTACACGGAAAGCTGGAGACTCGGACTGAAAGCAGTCGCGATTTATCGTGACGGCTCAAAACGTGTGCAGCCGCTCAGCTCGGGAACAGGCAAAGGTGAAAAGAAAACTACGGCGATTTCCGCCGTGGCTCCAGCCACCATCGAAAAAATCGTGTACCGCCCCGTTCGCCGGAAACTGCCGGACGAACGGCAGTCCGTCACCCACAAATTCTCCATTGCGGGCCACGAGGGTTATATCACCGTCGGCATGTATGAGGACGGCGCCCCTGGCGAAGTTTTCATCTCGATGGCGAAGGAAGGCTCCACCATTTCCGGATTGATGGATACGCTCGCGACCTCCATCAGCTACGGCCTGCAGTACGGTGTCCCGCTGAAATTCTTTGTCGACAAGTTTAGCCACGTCCGCTTCGAACCGAGCGGCTGGACAAACAATTCGCAAGTCCCGTATGCGAAGTCGATTATCGATTACATCTTCCGCTGGCTGGGACATCGCTTCCTCGGCATTACCGAACTGAGCGAGGCAGGCGAAGCGGCTGTGCTGAAGCCAACCGAGGTCGAACCGCAACAGGCGCTGCCGTTCATGTCCGTTGATAACACAACTGACGCGCCCTCGTGCTCGGTGTGCGGAAGCATCATGACCCGGAACGGTTCTTGCTACAAATGCCACAACTGTGGAAGTACGTCGGGTTGCAGTTAATGTTTAATCGCAGTAAGACATTTCTGTATTAGAATGTTTGGGCGATACCCCGGGCCGTGCTGGCTTTATTGGCTTGTTTCATTGCTCGGGGTAAGCCCTTGCGCTCATCATCGATCGCTCAGCAAACACAAGGCGTAAGGCACGGCTCCAGTCCCCTCCCTCACGGTTGGGCGGCCGAGGGAGCGTTTCATTGTTATTGGGGGTGAGCGCGTGCGCTCATGATCGGTTCGGGGCAGGAAAGCAATCAAGCGCCCTTATCAATTTTGGTAGGCGGCAGATTCATCGGGACTCCCAACAACCCAACTTTCCTGTTGAAAATTTTCGACACGACCTCTCATCAGTCGTGGATGTTTGTCAGGCGCCCCGTCGTATCGCCGCGCAGCCAAATGTACAAGGGCGCGTGCTCAGCGGGTACAGGAGCAGGCAAGGTCACATGCAAGGACTGCTTTAGTCCCTGACCCGGTATGGGAGCGGGAAGGTCGACAACAGCAGTGCCATTGGTTGCGTCCCAGCCAACTTGGGCGATGTTTTGAAGATCCGTACCGGTAAGAGTCGCCGCATAGCGGCCATTCTCAGTAGGAGCGGCTGGAGCAGCAGGTTGACCGGTCTGGGGCATCGCGCCGGTGGGCGGAATGGCCGGGTCGGAGGCTTGTTGTGCCGGCTCCGGAGCAGTCGCGCCAGATTCCTCTCCCGGCACAGCGCTCGATGACGTGGCGGATGCCGGAGCCGCCGGTTGGTTATTGATCAACTGAAAGGTATCGATCTTCGGCACACGAAGCAACCGGCCAAGTTCGCAGGGCGCGGATTCACCGTCGGGTCCGTTATCGACGGCAACCTGCAGCACGCAGCCGCCAGGCCGGCCGCTCGTGTCAAACGACAGAAATAGCTGGTCGGGCGCAAGCTGCTGCAAACTGGCGCTCGATGAATGATCGCCAAGATGAAGCGTGGCAGTGTTATTTTCCTGTCCCTGGCATCGCACCTGGACGGCGCTGTTCGCCGAAAGGTTGCGCACATGGAGCAGGCTGCTGATGAACAAACCCGCAGGCAGTTCGCCGGGTTGCAAAGCAACGCCCATATCCGGCGGCGCCGAAAGCTTCGCGCCTTCGATCACGGGTCTTGGCCCGACCACGTGGATGGCGTTCGGCAAGGTTACCGGATCGTTGTGTTGATATATAAAAGCCTTCACATCGTACGTAGAGGCGGCCTTCAGATCTGTATCCACGCGGAGCGTCGCGGAGCGCTCCGTTTGGTTCGGTTGCGCCGGGCCGAGCGCAATCGTGCCTTTCGATGTCTGCAATTTGGTTAGCAGATCCAGATGCTGGCCCTTGAGCGTGAACATGCGCGAACGCTCATTCTGGCTGATGAGAATCGGTAAATTGTCAATTTGCGGCGGAACCGGCAAAATCTGGACCGGCACCGGATGTGCCCGTCCGTCAACCTGCGACACCAAAAACTTGTATGCTCCGGGATTTAAGTCCTGGGTTTCCACCAGGAGGTCCATCTGCTTCTGAGGTCCGCGCCGGAGGCCGGACGGCAAAATAAAAGGCACCGGCGCAGGCTTTGCAAATTCATCTTCCGCTTTCTCGAACTGCACACCGGTCACGAATTCGAAATCGCTCCCTTCGAGCGTGACCTTCACTTTACCGGCCCCGGCGATCAGGCGATCCTGCGATTGCGGGGAGGGGCGTGCGCTGCCGAAATTTCCGAGTGGCTGGACATCAATGTTGCCGGTGACCGTAAACGGATCCCAGTCCCAGTCGGCTCTCAAATGATATTTGCCGGGATTGAGGGTCACCTTGCTCAGATCCAATTCCAGACTCTTGGGATTTACGAGTTTGGTGACCTTGATGGGGAACGCTTTGCCGCTGTCGTTCACGAGTTCCCAGTTGCGCACGCGATCGACATATTTCCATTGCGAGTCAGGCGCCTCAACCGGCACCGGCGATTTCTGGGTGACGGGAATGGAACTGGCGCTTCCCGCCGTGATTTGCGGCGGCCCGATGTTCGGCACACGCGTTGCCCAGAGGTAAGCGACTTTGGTGTGAGGCGGCGCCGGAGTGCGGCTGCCGCACAAGCCCAAACCGTCGTTTGGCAATTTTTCAGCGAATGAAGAGCGAAAATCGGACTTCGGGAATGCGAGCGACTTCAAATCGATGAGCATCGCCGTGCCGCCCGCCGCGAGTCCCACCGGGCTTCCGAAGAAAAGCCCTGCCACCGACGTCGCCAGGCTAGCCGTCTGGCTCAGTCGCTGCGAACTGGCCGACGCCAGCGGGTCATACGTCGCGAGCGCCGGATTCAAGGTCTGCAAAAGGGTCATGGCTTGCTGGTTCGCGGGCTGGGTACGGTCGATCTTAGTGCTTAAACCGTACTGCGAGGCAAATCCTTGCAAGGCCGCATCTACGTTCGCGCTGGAGCTATCGCCCGAAGAGAGGGCCTGGATTAAGTCCTCGGTCTGGGCGGTCTTCTCCGCATAATCGGCGAGTTGGGTGACGAGGTCCTCGTCTTTCGCGAGGAAATCCTTCACTTTGCCACGGCTCAAACCGTCGGCCCCATAAACAAAGGCGACAACCGATATCTTACGCGGAACCTTCCATTTTTCGGCCTTGCCGGCCGGCTTAGGTTCGAGAACAATCAGGTGCTGGTCTTTCGATTCCGGAACGACGGGGACCAGAACGAGCGATACATCGCCGGATCGTTTCTGATTTGTGCCCAGAATTGGCGAATAAACGATAGTGTCGCCTTCTTCGAGACGGTTAATAGTGCGTAGAGGCAGAGGATTCTTCTGGTCCGGAGCCAGCACGCGAAGATCCACGTTACCAATCGGAACGCCGGCTGGGCAAGACACCGACGCCATCGCGCCAAACGCCAGCCTGGACAAGAACAAAAAAAGAAGAAGACTGGGGAAATGCAGTCTCAAATTGACAGTCTCAACTCTCATGATATCGCGAGAACGGTTGGAATTTCGGGCGAAAGGAGAGGGATTTCTTACTCGCCTGCAGTGCTCAGGATTCTATCTCCGGTCGGAACCGAACTTCCTCCGGCGGGCTCAACCGTGACGGCAAGCGCAGAAATGTTGTTGATCAATTCGCTATCGGAGAATTCGATTACCGCACGATCGTTCTCGTCGGGAGCGAATACCCCGCCGCTGACAATCTTCGGATCGTCCCGGCGCGACAGCCATAGCTGATATTGCTGCGCGGAATTGAGAGCCGGCAGGTTTGAAGCCACAACCAGGATCTTGGCATTCTCGACGATCAAAGAATATGCGACGGCTGAGGGCGCGGGATCCAGCCCTTTCAACGCAACAAAACGGACGCTGGGCTCCGACAATGTGTTGATCACGCGCAGATTCTCGGCAACGCTGGCCTGATCGCGCGCAATCACCGCTTTGTATTGGTTCACGTCGGCTTCGAGGTGCAGGACTCTCTGCCGCGTGGCTTCCTGTTCGTTTGCCGCGCCCGGCTTTCCCGCATTCTTGAGTATTTGCTGCACCTGGTTGGATTTAGCTCTTTCTTCTTTAAGCGAAACCTGGAGGCTTGAGACGCGTTGCTGCGCATCGTCCAATTCCGCGGTCAACTGCTGGTCCTTAAGCTGCGAATACCTGGTGCCCGCGTACCAGGACGCGACCGCCACCAGGACCGCCATCGCCGCGGCAATCCCTTCGATGACGCCGCGCTCCGCCCGGCGATAGACCGGAACGCGGGTTGGAAGAACGACGACTTTTTTCGTCAATTCAGCCAGATGCTCCAGGCGGGATCGCAAGCTGTCGGAAGGCTGAGCGTCTTTCAGCGTGGAGGCATATAAAGTCCAAAGCCCAAGACTTCGCCGCACCCCCTCATAGCAGGCCGAACAGTTGTCATCCAGGTGGTTGTCGATCTCCAGCCGCACAACATCGTCGGCGAGCCCGAGGACATACAGGTCGTAGTTCTCGGCGGTCAGGCCCTCACAAGGCATGTACTGCACTCCAGATCGAAATCAAAGGCCATCATGGGAATTGTACGTGGAAACAGGCCGAGGAAGGCGTTTGGTCGGGGAAAACGAGTAGACGCCAGCGGGGGCGGCAGGGTGAATCCGAACAAAATCCTTTGAGATTCGCAGCGAATTTGCTGTTGCCAACTGCCGCGGAGATAGGTACTAATAGTTCTATGCCTCATGGTGGTTCGTCTTGCCGGAGGGGGGCGCCGACCTTACTCCGCACGGAATTGGAGTGCCTATACGCCCGCCGCTCTGCCCTTAGCGCAAAGATCAACGCACTGGAGTCCTATAAGGCGGCTCTCGCCCCCGCTGACAAGCCTCATCCGGACAATGGTTTGGAAATCACGTCAAAGCCTTGTAACCTAACTACTTGCCGGAACGCCTAGCTCTTCGTAGGGCCAATGTGTGATATCCGGCAGCAAAACCGGATATGCTTGTCGAGCAGCAACTGATTGAAAAGGCTAAGGGAGGCGATGCCGGCGCTTTTAATCAGGTTGTGACAGCCTACCGGAAACGGATACTTGGGACGATATCGAGATTGATCGGACGCCCCGAGGATGTGGAGGACGTGGCTCAGGAGGTATTTGTCCGGTTGTATTACTCTTTGGAGCAGTTGCGGACAGCGGAGGTCTTCGAGCCGTGGCTTTACCGCCTGACAATCAATGCCTCTTACGATTACCTTCGGCGCAGCAAACGGCGTCCCGAGTTCCGAATGGCCGACATGACCGAGCAACAGGTGATCATGGCCGATTCGATCGCCGGCGGGAAGCGTAATGTAGAGGACGAAGAAAAAAGCCGCGTTCGAGAGTTTGTCAATGAATTATTCCGGCATGTGTCGGATGAGGATCGCCTTCTCCTTACGATGAAAGAGGTCGAGGGGTTGTCGCTGAAAGAGCTCGAGGCGGTCTACAAGGTAAACGAGAATGCCTTAAAGGTTCGGCTGTTCCGTGCCCGGCAACGGGTGCTAAAGGCCTACCAGGCCGCAAAGGCTAATGGTAAATTATAGGCTTTACCGGGAGCGGTGGCCTTCAACCCGGTAGGTTTCAATGAGTGGAAGGTGAGGGATTTAGGGATGACGGAAGATAACCGGGAACTCGACGAATTGTTCAGGCGTTACCGGGCCGCTTGCCCCGATATTGAGCCTGGCCCAAACTTCATGCCCGGCGTATGGGACCGCATTGAACGAAATCGCAGCTTTTCGTTAGTGTTCGATAAGCTAGCGCGTTCGCTTGTGACGGTATCGGCCGCGGCTTGCCTCGTGCTTGCGGCATTAAACTTTGTGCCCCGTCAGTCCGCAGCCCCCGAAACCACTCGATTCGCGTCCTATGCGGATGTCCTGACGGCTGCCGATCTCACAATGGAGCACGGCCTGGATGCTGGTTCCTCCCGCCCCCGGGTGATGTTGCCACCGACTTACAATCACTAGTCTGACTATGAAGCGTCCGCAGCAGCTTGCGTTATTATTCGGCCTGATAATCTTCGCTCTTGGTTTGGCTGCCGGGATTTTAGGCCACCGGCTATACAATACAGCGGCGGTCAATGCGGCCGACGACTGGCGGACCCGGTACGTCAACGAGTTGCAGATGCGTTTACATTTGACGCAACTGCAGGTGGATAAGCTAAACGACATCCTGGACGACACGCGCGCGAAGGTACGAGTGGTAAAAGACAAATACAAGCCGCAGATGCTCGACATAAAACAACAGCAGATTGCGGCGATGAAAAGCCTGCTGAACTCAAAACAGCAGGCTGAATACGATAAGTTCCTCGACGAGAAAGAAGAGAAGGCAAAACAGCAGGATGTGCGCGAGCACCAGCTTGAGGAGCAACGGACTGCGGAACGGCGCGTCCGGGAGCAGCGCGAGCAGGAAAGCCAACCCGCTAAATAGCTCTGCCGAGATCTTCGAAGACACGAATGGCGGAGAGTTCAGCGCTCTCCGCCACTTTCAAAACTAATCCGATCATCTAGCGGCAAGACATCCCTTCCTGCGGCTACAGCAGATTACGAACGGCTAGTGAACTGTCTTTTTTGCGTCTGCCGCAGCTTTTCTTTGCGCCGCGATTTCCCGGGATTTGGCGGCCTTCTTCTGGAATCGATCTACGCGGCCTTCGGTGTCGATCAGCTTCTGACGTCCTGTAAAGAACGGGTGGCAACTGGAGCAGATTTCGACACGGATATCGCCTTTGTGCGTCGATCGGGTCTTGAACGTAGAGCCGCAGGCGCAAATCACGTTCAATTCTTCGTAGGCCGGATGAATGCCTGCTTTCATGAAGTTAAGCAATCCTTTCGAACTGAAGGGGAGACTGCTGAATGGGAGGCACTTAGAAACATGCGTCCGAAACGCAATCAACCCTTATAATATCACAAGGCCTCGCCGCCGGCATACGCCGAGGGCGAGGCCTCTATTTCCCTTTTGAAGGGCTACTCTAGCTACGTCTCGCGCTGAAAGGCGGCCGGTCCACAGGAACGGCGGCCTTGCCACTGACAAGACCTGAACGTACGAACGGCGACTTTAACAGTCGGCCACCTCGCGCGTGTTTCGTCGTATGCTACAGTCACTACCAGAATTCATTCGACTGGACCACCTCCTCTCTCAGTGATAGTTCCATGTTAGGTTCGTCCGTCCTCCGTGTCAATGCCCGATAGCCAACAGAGCCAGTCTGCCGTTCTTGCGAACGGCACGCCCCGTGGCTGGACCTGGGGATTTCTGCTGGCTGGCATGTTGATGGGCGCATTGGGATCCTTGTTGGTCGCCTGGCAGTATCAACTCGACACCGATCCCCGCATAATCGGAGTTCACTTTCTGGCGCTGAACGGCGCGGTGTTGGCGCTGGGATTTATTACCCAAAAGCTGCTTCGCCGGTTTTCCGTAAAGGCGCTTTGCATTGGGGCCTGCTTCATCGCGTTCCTCGGATTTCTTGAACTCTCGTTTCCATTGTTTTCCATTCGCCTCTGGTGGCGCGTGGGCGGCGTTGCGCTGCTCGGCATGAGCGCGGGAGTGATGCTAACGTGCCTGTTCCACGTCGTTCGACCCTATTACGAAGAGAATGCGGCGGAAGCTATCAATGTGAGCGGGTTGCTGTTTGGTACGGGCTGCCTGCTGGTGACAGTGCTGGTCGGCATAAGCTACCCGATCGCCCCGAGTTTCGTGTTTTCGATGCAGTGGGACACCATTGGCCTGGCCATCGTTCCACTCATTTACCTCCTTGTGTATTCGCGGCGGCCGTCCCCGGCGTTAACGACAGGCGGCCGGCTGCATGGAGATACTATTCGGGGATCGCTGAAGGACCTCCGCAGCGTCGCCGCCGTTCTGTTCAGCCTTCTTCTGTTTTTCCAGTTTGGCAACGAATGGGCGCTAGCCGGTTGGCTGCCGCTGTTTTTGATTCACCGGCTGGGTTTAAATCCGGCCTCGGCGATATTTGTTCTGGCGATCTATTTCCTGGCGCTCCTATCGGGCCGCCTCACCGCGCAGTTGCTGATGACGAGAGTTGGCCATACAAAGCTGCTTGCCGGCAGCATCACGACAGCGATGTTCGGCTATCTGTTGCTGAGCAAAACCAACACGATCTTCGGCGCGGCGCTGGCGACGATCGTAACGGGCCTCGCCTTCGCCCCCATCTATGCGCTTGTCGCGGAAAAAATTGGGCGACGGTTCGATTATCATCCCGGCTTCTTCAATGGAATCTTCTCGCTCGCTATTACCGGCGGGATGCTGGCGCCATGGCTGCTCGGTTATGTCGGGTATTACATGGGAATGAGCTACGTGATGCTGATTCCGGCTTTCGGATCAGTGGCGGTTTTGATTTTGATGCTGCTGATCATACTGGAGTCGAAGCTGATGGGCGGCGACCGTGAACGGCCAAGCAATCCCGACGCTTCGCTGTTAAAGAAAGATTTGCGTGGTGAACCGCCGGCGTGAGCTTAACGCAGAGTCAGGCTCGCGCCGCCGAGCGGCCCCGTGTACTCCAGTTCTGCGTGTTTGATCTTCTTCAACTTACCCTCATAGACAAAGAACAGATAACCGGCTAAGGGAAGCGCGTGGCTTCCTTCGGGCAGCTCCGACGCTTTGACAATTTCATCCGGAGTTTTACCGGATTTCGAAACCTGGCCTTGCGATGAATCGGTGGAAGCCTGAGGAATCCGGCGCGGCATGTGAGCGGGATCGTCACCCGGAAAACGCTGCTTCGTTTCCGGACCGCTCACTTGCACTTCGCCATTCCCGACGCCGCCATCCATAACGATCTCCGGACGCGCGACCATCTCGGGGAAATTATCCTCAAGCGTCACCATGCCGGGAGGCTGCGATTTGAGTTCGCGGCCATTGATCTTCAACACAAACTGGCCGGTGTGAATATCGATCTTCCGCCCGGGAGCGCCGAACAGCGCGACTTCCACGAAGATGTACTCGTCGCTGTAGACAGTCGCTCCGGGGACAGGTAGATATTTGCCGAGGAAATCGACGCCGATGGAATAGCCTTTGTCGAGGGTGGCATGAGCGAAATATTGGTCGGCATTCGCTTTGACTTTGGTTCCCTGTCCCGTCGAGAGGGTGGCAAACAGAAAGATGGCGCCGGAAGCCAACGAAAACGGTCTCAGACTCATGGGTGAAGTATAATCCGCCTTCGGCATGCACGACCGATTCCGTTCGCAAATCGCTAGGTTGAAGACGGCCGCTCCTTTACAGCCGCGGTTCGGTGCAGCAGCGATTGAGTCTTCATCAATTTGGGTGGGCCGCAGGGTCGTGGGCACTCCCTGGCAAAACACTGCGATACAAATTCTCCCAGCTTTGATACTGTTGCTGTTCCTTCCGCCTGCATTCGCGGCCACGGACACACCGGTTGAAGCCGCCCAGACTCAGATCGAGCGGCTGATCTCAGCGTCTCCGCACTTGAGGCGCGGACACATCGGATTCGAATTTGCGGACGCGGATACCGGCGAATTACTGGCCGCCCAGGGCGCGGATCAATTCTTCACACCTGCATCGAACACGAAGCTGTACACGACATCCCTGGCGCTTGAGCGTCTTGGCGTGAGCTACCAGTTCAAGACAAGCGTCCGCACCACTGCTAAGGTGACGCCCGGCGAAACCGACATACCGGATGTGACGTTGATCGGCGGAGGCGATCCCAATTTGTCGGGACGCATTCTGCCCTTCTCGCAAAATGCGCACGACAACGATCCACTGGCGGCGATCGATAAGCTCGCCGACCAGATCGCGCAATGGGGAATCCGCCGCATAACCGGAGATGTGATTGGCGATGACACTCGCTATCCCTATGATCCCTATCCGGACGGTTGGACGTTCGACGACGCGCTCTGGTACTACGGCGCTCCGGTGAGCGCGCTGTCAGTGAACGACAGCGCGGTTCGCCTCACCGTGCAAGGGGCGGAGACGGGCGATCTGGCGGACGTTTGCCTTCAGCCGAATGTGGGCTACTTCGTCGTATTGAATCAAGTGGTCACCGACAATTCCGCCGAGAGCCACGTCACTATCTCGCGGCCGACGGGCTCGAACGAACTGGTTCTCTCCGGCACGATCGGACGGAGCGCTTCCAAAATCCAGGAAGACGTCGCCGTGGCGGACCCGGCTCTGTTCGCTGCCGAAGCCCTAAAACAAGCGCTGGAAGAGCGCGGCATCGTGGTGAACGGTGAAGCGCGGGCGCTGCATCGCGATTTGAACAATGTTGCGGACCCGCTGGACGCGCCGCTGCTCGCGAGTCTTCCTTCGGGCACGGAGTTGGCATCTCTCGAATCCGCGCCTTTGTGGCAGATCGTTCAGGTTGTCAACAAAGTCAGCCAGAACCTGCACGCGGAAATGCTGCTACGGGAGGTTGGATACGCCACGCGCAATGTGGGAACGCTCGCGGCCGGTCTGGACGACCGGCAGAAGTTTCTGCAACAAGCCGGGATTACGAACGATGGCTACGATTTCGGTGACGGCTCCGGCCTCGCGCGGCAAGGAGTGACAACGCCGGCATCCACCGTGACGCTGCTGCGCTACATGTGGACGCGCCCAGAAAAGAAGTTATGGCTCGACTCGCTGCCGGTCGGCGGCATTGATGGATCGCTGCGGCGGCGTTTCAAAGGGTTGATGGGTGGAGAGCGCGTGCATGCCAAGACCGGCTCTCTCTCACATGTCTCAGCATTATCCGGCTATCTGCTCACAACATCAGGCCGCTGGATTGTCTTCTCCATGATGGCGAACGCCGAAGTGGGTGACACGCCGGAAGTAACGGCATTTTTCGATCGAGCTTGCGAGATATTCGTGCAGCAGCCCGCCGCCCGAAAGTGAGCTTGCGCCGCCCGCGCAATGTCATAGTAAGTAGAGGATGTTCCCTCGACAGTGGCTCTATCCGTAAAAGTAAGAACAGACGGAAAACAGACGCAGTTTCTGCTATGGATTGGCTTCGGCGGCCTGTTAGCTCTGCTTACTCTGGCCGGCATCAGCGGACTGTCGGTGGTGCGCGAAATCAAGACCCGCAATCAAAGAATTCGTGAAGATTACATCCTCCGCGACCGCATTCTGGAGCAACTCCGGTCTGACATTTATCTTTCGGGAACCTACGTCCGCGACTTCCTTCTGGAACCCAACGACGCGATGGCGGAAGGACACCGCGCGCACTTCGAAAAGACTCGCCTCACGATTGAAGCCTCGATCGCCCAATATCGCAAGATGCTGAATCCGGAGGAAGTGGCGCCGTTCAATCATCTCGCGGAAGAATTATCGGATTATTTCAATGCCTTAAAGCCCGCGCTGGCGTGGGATGCGCCGGAACGGCGTTCACGCGGCTATGCATTTATGCGGGACCAGGTGCTGCCGCGCCGCATGACCATGATCAGCCTGGCCAATCAGGTAAGCAAGGTGAACGAGCACCAACTGGAACAGGGGAATACGCTGTTAACGCAACTCTTCCGGCAGTTCCGCCTGCGGATGATTCTGATGCTCGCGCTGACAGTAGGCATCGGCATCGTGCTCGCGGCCGTCAGCATGTATCGCATACTGCATTTGGAGCGGGAGGCGCAACTGCGATTTCGCGAGATTGTCGATGCGCGACGCGAGTTGCAGGAGCTCTCGGCACGGCTGGTCGACGCACAGGAACAGGAACGCCGGACTATTTCACGCGAGTTGCACGACGAAGTGGGGCAATCGCTTTCGGCCCTGTTGCTGAACGCCGGCAATCTTGCCAAAGAGTTGCCCGCCACCGCGGGAGATCCGTTACAAGGCCAATTACAGTCGATCCGGCAACTGGCCGAGAAAACCGTTGCCGTTGTCCGTAACATGTCGCTCCTGTTGCGGCCTTCGATGCTGGACGATTTGGGACTTGCCCCAGCGCTGCAATGGCAGGCTCGTGAAGTGTCGCGCACAACCGGACTTCGAGTGAATGTCGCTGCCGAGGGCGTTTCCGACGAACTGCCGGAGGAGCACAAGACCTGCGTATATCGCGTCGTTCAGGAAGCGCTGCATAACTGTTACCGCCACGCGAAAGCCCAGAGCGTGCGGATTCACGTGAAGCAGGAGCCCACGCGGTTATTTCTCTCCATCCAGGACGATGGCGCGGGCTTTCAACCGCGCCGCGACAAAGGACTGGGGCTGCTGGGCATGGAGGAGCGGGTGAAACATCTAGGCGGCGTTTTTCGCGTCGTGTCGGAGGAGGGCGCAGGCGCTCTTCTTTCCGTGGAATTGCCCCTGCCGCTTGAGCCGTCGCCGGAGATAACGATGTATGGGCGGCCGAACGGCCTACTTCGGACATCGTCGTGAGAACGTAATGGTGAGCGAAAACGGGATGAAGCCGCTTCGAATCGTTCTTGCCGACGATCACACGGTGATGCGCGGAGGACTCCGCCTGCTGCTCGAACGGGAGCCGGGGTTTGGCGTCGTCGGTGAAGCGAGCAACGGCCGCGAGGCCATCCAACTGGCCGAAGAGCACTCGCCCGATGTCGTTGTCATGGACGTTGCGATGCCGACGCTGAACGGAATTGAAGCAGCGGCGCGCATCGTCGCGGCCCGCCCCAGGACCGCGATTGTTATCCTCAGCATGCATTCCGACGAGAGCTACGTGCTTCGAGCGCTGAAGGCGGGCGCAAGAGGATATCTGTTGAAGGACTCGGCCGAAGCCGACCTGATTCACGCGGTGCGCGCGGTCAGCGAGGTCAAGGCGTTCTTCTCTCCGGCGATCGGCAAATTGTTAGTAGAAGACTACGTGCGCCAGATCAGGCAGCGCGGCGTCGAGGATAGCTATGAACTGCTGACGCCGCGGGAACGTGAGCTGCTGCAACTGCTGGCCGAAGGGCAGACGACGAAAGAAATCGCGGCGGCGCTTAACCTAAGCCCTCATACAGTTGACACGCATCGCGGCAATCTGATGCAGAAGCTGAATCTGCACAGCATTCCGGAGTTAATTCTGTATGCGGTACGTAAGGGCGTGATCAGCTAGCGTAACGCTATCTCGTGTTGCCGGGCAACCTTCCCACTTACGTGCGGCGGCTCCGTTTCGAGCATTCCGGAATCACGCTCGGGCCGTGCCTGCCCGTCCCCTACACGAGATTTATTCTCTGTCCGCCGCGATCAACAGGAAAATCGGACGGCGGCGCTCGTCGATCAACTCGGGGTGCTCCGCCAGGAGTTCCGGCGATGGCTCAGGCTCCAGGAGCTTCGAGATGCGGAAGCCGGAATCGATCAACGTATTGACGTAAGTCGCAACGGTTCGATGATATTTGACCACGTCGTCCGCCAACCAATGCGTGTGGCGCGGACCCTCCGTGTGATAGTCGTCGACCGGCCAATGAAGCCGCTCGCCATTCGGCCCGAAATGCCATTGTTGTGCCGCCAGCGCCGTGAATATCGGATGCTCCACGGAGAAGACAAACGCGCCGCCAGGCGTCAGGAACTCGTGAATCTTTCGGCATACGGCGTCGAACCTCTCGACATAGTGCAGCGCCAGCGAACTGAACGCCACATCGAATTCTCCAGGGAGAAACTCGATGTCCTCGATCGCCGAGCGGCGGTACTCGATTGCCGGATCGGCTGTCATGTCCGCCGCCCGCGCCAGCATGTTCTCCGAGAGATCGACCCCAACAACTCGCCGCGCCTGCCCCTCGCGCGCATAGCGGCAGTGCCAGCCAAACCCGCAGCCGAGATCGAGCAGCCGCTTGTGACGGAGGTCCGGAAGCAGAGCGCGCAAAACGGGCCATTCTGACGCGGCCTCCAGCCCGCGAACCGAACGCGGCATCTGGCTGTAACTGGCAAAAAATTCGGGATCGTCGTATTTATTCTGCTTCACGAGCGATTCTTATTATCCACCGACGGTCGCTGAATAGCGTTAAAGTACCACGGGCCATCACGTGATACATTGCTTCAACACGACTTAAATATGGCATATTCAGGCGTTATTCCTTGTAATTCATCTATTATCGCGATTTCCGATTAAATACCTATCCGTAACTTTCCCCGCTGAAATTTGTTCGGACTGTGATATAAATTCACTCGGTTAGACGTCAACTTACTGCTATCGGGTCACAGTAAGATGCATCCGTGCACCGGAGGCACGGCTTATGAAATCTCGCTATTTTCGGTCGCAGATTTGGACCGTGCTTTGTCTGCCGGTGTTCGTGGCTGGCCTTGCGATGGCGCAGCAGCCACCGCAAAACGGATACACCGTTTACGCCGTTACGGATCTGGGCACATTGCCTGGCTACAAGACCAGTGAGGCTTCGGGAATTAATAACAGCGGCCAGGTGGCCGGGACGGCCTATATGGATACGAATCTCCAAGGCGTCCATCACGCATTTCTATGGCAGAACGGCCAGTTGACGGATCTCGGCACATTGCCGGGCTACGACTCTACCCGTGCCCTAGCGATTAACGACAAGAGCCAGATCGTCGGAACGGCGGAGAACTCTAGCGGCAACGGCGGCAGCCACGCGTTTCTATGGCAGAACGGCCAGATGACGGATCTCGGCACTTTAGGGGGCTCAGAAAGTTCCGCCCGAGCCATCAATAACCTTGGTCAAATCGTCGGCGATTCACTAACGGCGAGCGGCGCCGATCATGCATTTCTGTGGCAGGACCGCCAGATGACGGATCTCGGCACGTTGGGCGGAGCCGACGTTGATACCGTGGCTACTGGCATTAACGATAGCGGGCAGGTTGTCGGCTACTCGAATTTTGGCGAATATACGTTTCTGTGGCAGGACGGGCAGATGACCGATTTGGGCAAGTTAGCGCCGGGTTTCGTTACGATTAGGCCGCCCGTGATCAACAACAAGGGCCAAGTGGCGGGCTCCCAGTACGGGGCTGACGGATCTCATGCGTTTCTCTGGCAGGACGGAAAATTCACGGACCTCGGCGCAATTGGCAGCGATCCCTACGGTCAGGTTACAGGCATCAACGAAAGCGCACAAGTGGTTGGTGGCGCTATGAATGAGGACCATACCTTCCACCCATTTCTTGCGGAGAATGGGCAAATCATCGATCTGAGCACTCTTCTTCAGGCCGGATCTGGCTGGAACCTGGGTTATGAGAACGGACCTAACGCAAACGGTATTAACAACGCCGGGCAGATTATTGCGTCCGGTGATGCCGCCGTTCCCGATTACCAGGAGCATGCGCTTCTGCTGACGGCTAAGCCGATCGTGGACGCAGATCTGCAAATTTCTCCATCTCCGTTCACATTCGGTCCGGTTCCGATTGGGAAGACGAGCGGGCCCGGGGTGATTTCAATCTATAACGCCGGACCGCAGACGGCGGCTTTAGCCAGCCCTAAACTTGCCGGCGGCAATACGCAATTCGACGAAGAAAACGGCCCGCCGGAGTTTGAGATTACCGGAACGACTTGTGGCCCGACTCTTGCCGCTAATGCGAGTTGCAGCGTAACTCTGACTCTAACTCCTTACGGCGCGGGTGAACTGACGACGTTCCTCGTCCTCAATGACAACACAAAGAACAGCCAGCAGGTTGTGCCTATCAGTGGCGGTGGGAGTTACCTACTGAAATTCACGCGCTTATCGTGGCAATTTCCGACCCGCCCGGTTGGCGAAACCAGCGGATCTTACGTGGAATACGTCTACAACCCGACCGGCTCGGCGGTCCATTTCACCAGCATTCAACTCGGGGGCAGCAACTCCGGAGATTTTGCGATCACTCAAAATACCTGCGGCTCGACACTTGCGCCTTACACGACATGCGCGGTGGCGTTCAACTTTTCTCCGAGAGCCCGGGCCAGCGGTACGCCGGGCTAGTTTTCACTGACGATCTAAGCGATAGTCCACAAGAGATATCCATCAGCGGAACTGCGGTCAGCGCCCCTCTGAAATTTTCGCGCTTGACGTGGCAATTCCCCACTCGCCATCTCGGCGAGACCAGCGGGTCCTACGTGGTCTATATCTACAATCCCGGAAGCCCGGCAATCCGCTTCACAAGCATTCAATTCTTCGGCGGCAACACGCAGGATTTTGCGATCACTCAAAATACGTGCGGCTCGGCGGTCGCTCCCTACACGACGTGCGCCGTGTCGTTCGACTTTTCTCCGAAGGCGGTAGGCGAACGGAGCACTTCGCTTGTTTTCAACGACACGTCATACGGGAGTCCGCAAGTTGTGTCCATGAGCGGCTACGCCATCGCCAAATAGCACGAAAGAACCGTTTACCGCCGTTTACCCGCGCGGCAAACGGCTCTTCCAGAAGGCATGCGCCGAGGCGATGACGCGTTTCAACTCGCCTGCCTGAAACGGCTTAATGACGACATCATAGCCGCCGTTCGCGACAAGCTCGTCCCAGAGATATTGATCGGCAACGGGCGAGGCAAGCAAGACGCTGGGAGCGGGACGAAGCTTACAAAATTTGTGAACTGCCGCGCGCCAGTCGCTATTCGAGAGGTCCCGGTCGAGCAGAATCACCGAGGGCTTGTCCCGCTCCGCGCGCAGGAGCGCCTCGTCTAACGTGAACACAATATCGAGTCTCCAGGCGCTGCCGTCCACGCACCAGGCGAGGCGCTGTTGCTCGGCTAGCTGAGGCAACACGGCCATCATGAATGGCTCTGCAGACGCAGGCGATTGAGTGACGGGTTCTTGACGATGAGTGTGCAAAGGCCACATTTCGGCGTCGCTTCGGATTAGTGCAACAAACCCGCCTGATATTGCAGGAAAGACTGCTGCGCTTCGTAGTCGTATCTCGCGCTGGCTTGGGCAATTTCCGCCGACGTATATTGCAGTTGCGATTGGCTCAATTCGACGATGGACGAAAGCCCAAGTCGATAGCGCGTCTGCGATAGATCGAGCGCAAGTTTCGCCTGGTCGAGCAATTGCTGTGTCAACCCCAGCCGTTCGTATGCGTTATTGGCATTCAGCCACGCCACGCGGACATCGCGGCGAATCTGCAGCTCCAGGTCGTGAAGCCCCTGCTCGGCCGCCGCCGCGCGGGCGTCGGCTTCATACCGCCTTGCGCGATACAGACCGCCATTGAATACGGGTATGTTCAGATTGACCCCGAC
>Ga0134128_10002394_pt1 | contig 23347 bp, 20 predicted proteins | sample KB31754_FD_96462 | JGI IMG/M metagenome (GOLD analysis project Ga0134128, IMG submission 96462) | Terrestrial soil microbial communities with excess Nitrogen fertilizer from Kellogg Biological Station, Michigan, USA - KB3-175-4 | ecosystem: Environmental > Terrestrial > Soil > Unclassified ... | reverse complement strand
TTGCCTCGTCGTCGGCGATGATACGCCGGATCGACGCCAGAATCTCCTCCATCGAGGGTTCTTGGACCTTTGCAGGCTGCGTCATCTCCGACTCCAAATCATCAACGCCCTCGCATGCGTTGTTTTACACCAAGCACGGCGGAAGTTGCCGGTTCCGGTTGCACGGTCTTGCGCGATTTCCGCCACAAGCCTGACTTGTCCCCAGATCACGCGGCGCGAATCATCGCGCGGCTCCGCCCTGCTCGTGGCACCGAAGCGTCGCGGTCATGCGGCCATGATGCCGCATGCGTGCCACGAATCGCTTCGCTGCCTTCGCAAAGGCTATGTCATGGCAATTAACGATTGCAAGCAACGGCCTGTGGAGGGCGTCTGATTCGCAAAGCCCTCGGCGTGCGCAAAGCGGCTCGCGCACGCCGAGGCCCGCGTTTGGAGTCTTGTAGAAAGGGGCTTGTCGATCAGCGACCGTCGGGCGTGCGTATTCCGAACCAGCTGTCGCGAACCTGCTGGTAATGCACGCTCGGATCGTAGGTCGTGGTCCGCAGGTTGAGCACCTGCGGCGACAACCGTCCGACCGCGCTCAACACCGAGTATGACGCAACGACGCGATCGTGCTGGGCCGTGACGAGCGCGACGCGCGCGTTGACCAGCGCCTGCTGCGCGTTGAGCACGTCCAGTGTGGTGCGCTGTCCGGCCTTCGCCTCTTCGCGCACGCCGTTGAGCGCGACTTCGGACGCCGTCACTTGGGCCTGCGCGGAGCGCACCTGCGCCTTGCCGGCCTGGAGTTGGCCCCAGGCGGTCACGGTGTTGGCGCGGGTCTGGTCGCGGGTCATTTCGAGGTTCAGCCGCTGCTGCGCCAGGTTTTCCTTGGACTGACGGATCAGCGAATATTCGGCGCCGCCCTGGTAGATCGGCACCGAAGCCTGGACGATCGCCGATGCGCCGAACGTGCGCGGGGTGATCAGGGTCTGCTCGTAGGCGTCCTGCACCGAAGCCTGCAGGCTGACGGTCGGCAACAGCGCGCCTTCGTTGATCTTGACCTGCAAATAGTTGACGTCGATGCCGTACATCGAGGCGGTGACGTTCGGGTTTTCAACGAGGCTGAGTTCCACTGCACCCGGCAGCGTGCTCGGCAGGAAGCGGTCGACCGGAGAGCCCGGCGCGAGATTTGACGGCTCGTTGCCGATGATGCGACGGAAGTTCGAGCGCGTGGTCGTGAGGTTCGATTCGGAGGTCAGTTCCTGCGTCCTGCCGGCGGCAAGTTGGGCTTCGGATTGCGCCACGTCGGTGCGCGTCACCTCGCCGACGTTGAAGCGGTCCTGGGTCTGCTTCAGCGTTTGCTCCAACACCCGCACGTTGCTCTTGTTGACCTCGACGATCGCCGAATCGCGCAGGTAATCCATGTAGATGGTGGCAGCGCTCAGCAGCACCGACTCTTCCAGCACACGCAACCCTTCGCGCGCACCGGAAACCTGGCTTTCGGCGGCGCGCGTCTTGTTGGCGGTTTGCTGGCCGTTGAACAGGGTCTCGGTCACCGTCATGCCGACGCTGCGCGGCGCATTCGTGCCGTGCGTCTCTGTGCGCACGATCTGAGTCGGCGAGCCGCCCGCGGTCGAGAGCGTATCGGTATACTGATAGCCGGCGCTGGCCGTCACCGCGACCTTGGGGCGGTAGCCAGAGAGCGCCTGCGGTACATTTTCGTCGGTCGATCGGACTAGGGCGCGCTGGGCATTGAGCTGCGGATTGTTTTGGTAGGCGCGCACCAACGCGGCCTCGATAGTGTCGGCGAGTGCCGGCGTCGGGCCGATTTGTGCCATCAGAAGCACCGCAATCGAAGCTGCGGTGGCAACTCTCACCCCATACATCCCTGACAATCCATCCATTTTTCCGCCTACCCACGTGCGCGAGTCGGCGGCCCACCTTTCCCAGCAGCCGCTGCAGCATAAGCTGTACGCAACCCGTACGGAACCACTTGCAGGCCGCCGCACGCGGAAACTGTGCGAATGAGCCTTCCGGGCCACACTTCTGTTCTAGAATGCAATTTTGACAGCCAAGGGCGCTCGCGTGGCGTGAAAATGTCCTCGCGCCGCTGGTTTTACGGTATTGCGCCGCGGGAACCGGCGGCCGCCGGCGGGGAGCCGAAGATCAAGTCGTGTCCTGCCGACGTCAAAAGACGAACGCGGGAACCCGCTCGAGGCCCGGCAGGACGGGCGCTGCGGCATCGAACAGTACCCGGTGCCCGAAATCGCTGTGCGTATGAGTAATGATCATGGCGCGGGATGGTCGCGTGATCGCAAACACTCCGAGCAGCCGGCCATCCTCCTTGAGCTGACGGCACAGGATTTCGGGCATGACCTCGGTCGCACCGTTGAGGACGATCACGTCATAAGGTGCGCCGGCGGGATCGCCGGCGGCTGCCTCGGCGGTCTTGAACGTGACATTCGTAAGCCCAAGGCTGGCGAGAATCTCCGTCCCTTTGCTGCATAGCGCCGAATCGCCCTCGGTCGCCGTGACGTTTGCCGCCAGCCGCGCCGCCACCGCCGCGGCGTATCCGGTCGCAGCCCCAACCACCAGCACGCTGTCGGTCTCCTTGGGGTTGGCGGCCTGCAACAACTTCGCCGTCAAGGCGGGCTTGACCAAAAATCGCCTGCCCGAGCCGCCCGCGCCCACATCGAGGTCCAGATCGAGATAGGCCAGCGCGCGCTTGTCAGCGGGCACGAAATTCTCGCGCGGCAGCGTCAGCATCGCATCAAGGATCCTGCTATCGGTGACGTCGCTGGTGTGGACCTGACCATCGACCATCTTCTGGCGCGCGGTCGAAAAACCGGACATTTTGAGCCTAACGTTTTGAGCCTAACGTGATGAAGCGGGTTGGCCGCGGGTGGAAAGCGCGCCATGTTTGGTACAAGGTTTGGCAAAACGCAACATGTCGGCTCAACGCCGGCAGCAGCCCGCGCTCACACGCGTTTGCGGGTCTACTCGATGGTGACCGCAAGCCGCCCGATCAGATGCGCCACTTCGTCCAGCCGATCCAAGTCATGTGTGGCAATGGCGCGCGCCAACCGCTCCAGGCACTCGTCGTCGCTGAGGAACTCAAGCGGCGGTGAAACAATTGAGGGCAGGCGCTGGACGCGTTCGTCAGGGATTTCTGGCATCGAATCAACCTTGGAAGATCGCCTACACGGGCCAATCTCCATGGCAATTGGGACCGTTTGGCGCCGAAAAAGCGTCCGGCATAGCTCATTTCCGGGATACGCCATAAAGTCCAGCCTCGGGGTTAGAAGTGTTCTCCAAGCCGCTGCGGGACCACGGCTTTCGGCCTCAGGAGGTATCGGCCGGGAAACGGTGATTTCTTCTATGCAAGCGAAAGCGGCTTTGTTATACGCTGCGCGCTCGCGAACAGGTGTCGCCTCTTCCTCGGTAGCTCAGCGGTAGAGCATCCGACTGTTAATCGGATGGTCGCTGGTTCGAATCCAGCCCGGGGAGCCAGCATCTTTCAATTAATTCAATCATATTCCCTGCAACCCGTTATGCATCTTCCCATGAATGGCCAAATGGGAAGGAGATGGGAAGAAATCGCAAATTTGGATCGGCTCGGGGACAACCACCCGAAATGACGGTACCGAGCCCGGGTCTGTTCTGGTTCGATACTGTCATCGGCGACTTTCGATGCGCGAGGTTGACCGGCTGTTGCACGGGCGACCCGATAGCATCTTCATCAGCAAGGCGAGATCGGGCCAGAACTATTCCGCGCGGCCTGCCGCATGGCCTAAAAGGACTGGCATCGAAGCGGCGCGATCGGCCCTACCGGGGCGGTCGATCGAAGCATTGGGTGAAGGTGAAGAACCGCGCGCATCCGACGATCCTACGGGTGCTGGAATGGTCGAACGAAACCCAACCGGAGAAGACATGATCAAAGCCATCGAGACCAAATACAACAACCACCGTTTTTCGCGCTCGCACTGAGGCGAGAGGGCCGTGTTTTTTGACCACGCCGGGATCCAGTGGGAATACGAAAAGCAGGGTTTCGTTTTGGATGACGTGCCGTACCTTCCCGATTTTTGGCTGCCGGAAGCGAAAATGTCGCTGGAGGTGAAGGGTGATGAAATCTTGCCTGAAGAGAAAAAGCTATGCGCGGCTGGCCAGAGAAACTGGGTTCTCATGTATCATAGCCAAGGGCTCGCCAAGCAGCGACGGCGGTCTCTATCTGTACTACCTTGAATATCCTGATGAGGGTGGACCGCCGCTGCCAAGTCCAGATGACGAGTATTTCCTTTGTGACGACAGAAGGGATGAAGACGTCTACGGGCTGTATTCAATCGAAACACGGCATGCCTTCATCGCAATCCAACGCGGCAAAGTCACCGACCATGACCATTATCCAATAGTTCGCTCTGCGACAGCCGCTGGATATGAGGCTGCGGCGGGAGCGCGGTTTGAACACGGTGAAAGCGGATACCGTGGCTGACCTGCATTACCAATTCACCCTGCAGAAAATCACGTTCGCCGACATGCGCGCTGCTGGCGTGCGCGACGCCACGTCGCTGTGATTGCAGCGTCAGGTTGCTTGCCTACAGGAATATCTATGCGCAGGATGCCGTTCCTTGCGCGGTTTCGCCGTGCCTCCGTTGACGTGCTTGGCGCGGCCGCCCGAAGCGTTCGGGTTGCCAAGATGGCCGATCTTCAGCACTGGCTGGAAAAGATTGGGCTCGCCCGATATGTCGACTTGTTCGCGAAAAATGACATTGATTGGGAAACCCTGCCGGAGCTGAACGAGCACGATCTGGAAAAGCTCGGCGTCTCATTGGGGCACCGAAAGAAACTTTTAAAGGCGATATCGCACGCGTTCTCCGACTCGTTGCGAGCCCCGAACACGCCCGTTGAGGCAGGATTGACGCCGACGGCTACCGCTAGCGCTGAGAGGCGTCACCTTACAGTCTTCATGTGCGATCTGGTAGGCTCGACCTCGTTATCGACACGGCTCGATCCGGAAGACTTGCGCCGAATCCTTCTCGAGTTCCAACGCTGTTGCGAAGACGCCATTCGCCGTTATGAGGGGCACGTTGCACGCCTTATGGGCGATGGAGTTCTCGCATATTTTGGTTTTCCGACCGCTCACGAGGATGATGCAGAACGTGCGGTAAAGGCTGCTCTGCAGATCGTTGAATCAGTCCCGGCCTTGATCGTCCCTATCGGTGAAAGACTCCAGGTACGGATTGGTATTGCAAGCGGCCTTGTAGTTGTAGGCGACCTGATTGGCGAGGGCCCCGCACGCGAGTTTGCCCTTGTCGGTGACACTCCGAACCTAGCGGCGCGCTTACAAGCCTTAGCCGAGCCCAGCCAGATATTAGTCGCCCCACGAACCCGGCTTCTACTTGGCAGCCTGTTTGAATTCAGCGATCTGGGTGATCACTCAGTGAAAGGATTCGAACGACCTATTCATGTGTGGAGAGTCCTGGCGTCCGGATCCATATCGAGCCGCTTTGAAGCGCGCACCTCCCTACACTTAACGCCCTTGGTCGGTCGTCAAGCTGAACTGCGCCTGTTGCAGAAGCAGTACAGCAAGGCAAAACGGGGCAAAGGCCAAGTCGTCATGATCTCCGGCGAGGCCGGGATCGGCAAATCTCGACTTGTTGTGGCGCTACGAACTCGACTGGCCGAAGAAGGATGCGGCTTCCTGTCATTTCAATGTTCGTCATATCATACAAGCAGTGCGTTACATCCAGTCATTCATTACCTGGAGCACGCCACGGGCATTGCTCGCGACACTTCACCCACGGCAAGATTAGACAAGTTGGAAAACCTGGTTGGCCAGGAGACAGATCAAACCAGATCGATTGTTCCGCTATTGGCCGATTTGCTATCGATTCCGACTGAAGGTCGCTATTCCCGACGAGAGCTCACGCCCGAGCAACTCAAGAATCAGACATTCGGCGCTGTGCTTGCTCTGCTGAAAGCCCGTACCGAGCAACAGCCCGCGCTTGTCGTATTCGAAGACGTACACTGGGCGGACCCAACCTCGCTAAAGTTGCTTGAGCGACTCCGTGACGGCGTACGAGATTGGCGGATGTTGGTCCTTCTATTGCACCGTCCGGATATCACGTTGCCTTGGGCCGAACAGCCACACGTCACCTCGCTGACCATGGGTCGCTTGGACCGAGTGCAGGTGTCTTCAATGGTCCGACTCCTGTCCGAGGGCAAAGTCTTGCCGCAAAACGCCATAGACCAGATTTTGGACAAGACAGACGGCGTGCCACTTTTTGTTGAGGAAATCACGAAGGCGGTGCTTGAACGTGGGAGTGGATCAAACGAAGGACGATCCGGCACACAGTCTACGCTGCTGGTGCCGGACACATTGCATGATTCATTGATGGCTCGTTTGGACCAGCTCGCGCCGGTGAAAGCTGTCGCGCAGATTGCCGCAGTAATCGGTCGTGAGTTCTCGCTGGAACTATTGAAGGCAATTGCTCCGTTCTCGGAAACCGACGTCCAAGGAGCCGTCGATCGCTTGCATGCATCCGGTTTGGTGTTCCGAAGCGGCCACGCAAGTGATCAGATTTTTGCCTTCAAGCACGCCCTCTTGCGGGACGAGGCCTACGCCAGCGTGCTTCATGACCAACGCCGAAAGCTGCACGGAACAATCGCCGAAGTGCTATGCAGAGATTTTGTAGAGATTACCGACACAGCCCCCGAAATCGTCGCGCAGCATTATGGGCAAGCCGGCAGAGCGAGACTGGCAGTCGACTATTGGGTCAAGGCCGCCCGTCAAGCTAGTGCACGATCCGCGTTCGTCGAGGCAAGTACCCACCTTGAACTGGCTCTCAAGCAGCTGGTCGATCTCCCTGCAAGCTTGGAACGTGATAACCTTGAGCTACAGCTCCAGCAGTTGCTAGGGAACGCGTTTGCCGCAGGTAAAGGGTTTGCCGCTGCCGAAACAGTCGAAGCTTACCGACGGGCGCTTGATTTATGTAACAGTGCCAATAATTCCCCCCAGAGGTTTGCTGCGCTCGGTGGAGTAATAGCTTTTCACATCACGCGAGGCGACTTCGAGCAATCTCGGGCATTGGCAGAGGGCCTGTTGACATCAGCCCATCAACAGGACGACCCGACGCCCAAGCTGATGGGCCATCGCGCTCTCGGTCAGGCGCTGTTCCTGATTGGCGAATTGGACCCTGCTCGTGACCACCTGAGCAACTCACTGAAATTGCACGATGCGGCGCGCGACCGATCCCTCGCACCGCTTTTTGCGCAGACGTATCTGGCACTGGGGTATACGCTCCTCGGAGACATCTCTCGCGGACTGGCGGTTGGCCAAGACGCGGTAGAGTTCGCTGAGCGGCTGCGACATCCTCACAGCATTTGTAATGCGCTAGCCTTTCTAGCGGGAGTGCACGTGCTGTGCGAAGACGCGGATGCGGCCTATCCCATCGCCCAACGAACCGTCATATTGGCCTCCGAGTACGAGTTTCCACTGTGGTCCGCTGGCGGCCGGATGCTGCGAGGTTGGGCAAATTCTTATCTCGGGCATATCGAAGAGGGTCTTCCGGAACTTCGCAAGAGTGTAAAGGCGCTTGAAGCGACCGGCGCGCTGATCTGGGTCCAGTTCGCTCGATACCTCTTTGCGCAGGTTCTCGCCAAAGCCGGGCAATTCACTGACGCTATGAAGCTAGTTGACCAAGCCTTGCTGATGGTGGCTGGAACCAGCGGGCGCTGGTATGAGGCCGAACTTCATCGTTTAAGAGGCGACTTGCTGGCTGGTGCAGGCGAATCTTCAGCAGCTGCCCAAGTCTGCTATGAAACCGCCATAGCTGTCGCCACACGGCAGGGGGCGCGCCTCTGGCAACTCCGAGCCTCGAACGCCCTCGCTGCATTGTGGCGTGCTCAGGGCAAGGTGCCGGAAGTGCATGCTCTCTTGGCTCCGCTTCATGCGGCTTTTGAAGAGAAATTGATGATCCCCGATTTGCGGCAGACGAAGATTCTCCTCGCGGGGACCCCAAGTATTGCTCTCTAACCATGCTTTCTGAAGGGCAATTGCTTCACGCCGAAAGCCGATTGAATAAGCCCAGTGCCAGCTCGTGACCCTGACCCGAACAAGGCGCTCGCCCCGTACACGTCGGCTTCTGGGGCAACACCTGACCTGGGACGCGCGCCTTTGCTCATAGATGTTTTGCGCGATCAGCTCTCTACGTTCGCGCAGCGCCTTGAGGCTTTCGACAGACGCGAACCAGGTGCGCTCCGCAATAGCGGTGCTCCGTCCAGCAACGCGGAGTTTGTCGATCTCGACAATCCGTATTACGACAGCCATTTCCGCCCGAGCGATACGACGGTCCGTTTCCAAGAGCTGCTCGCTAAATCGGTCCATGCGCGGTAGCGTGGTTGAGCCATTCTCGGCACTCCAACCAAATGGTCGCTGTCGAAGTTCCTATTCGCAACGCGCCTTTCGCAGTCACTTCCCTCATCACGCTCGCAGCTTCCGGAAGCAGCTTCGCACCTCCTGCACGAACAATTCCGGCTGCTCGAAGGCTGCGAAATGTCCGCCCCTCGGCATCTCGCTCCAGTGCTGGATGTTCGGAAAGACTTCTTCCATCCAGCGCTGCACCGGCGGCACGATCTCCCTCGGAAACACGGCTACTCCCGTCGGCACCGTCACCTTGCCGTGCCGGCGGGGGCGACCAAAGCTCTCCCAGTAGAGCCGCGCCGATGACGCCGCGGTCGCGGCGATCCAATAGAGCATGACGTTGTCAAGCAGCTCGTCGCGGCCCAGAACGTTGAGAGGATCGCCGTCGCAATCGGTCCACGCCCAGAACTTTTCCAGGATCCAGGCCGCCTGCCCCGCCGGCGAGTCGGTCAGGCCATAGCCGAGCGTCTGCGGCCGCGTCGATTGCTGCTTGGAATAGCCGGAGTCCCAGTCGCGATAATGCCGGAGCCCCGCGAGCGCTCGCGCTTCCTCCGGCGTCGGTGGATCACTTGGGATCGGCCGCGAGCCCATCGCGAGGGTGATGTGGATGCCGAGACAATGCGAGGGATCCTGCGCGCCGAGCGCGGTCGTCACCGCCGAGCCCCAATCGCCGCCCTGCGCGGCGTATCGCTCGTAACCGAGCCCTGCCATCAGCGTGGCCCAGCACGAGGCGATGCGCTCGACACCCCAACCGGCGGTCTTTGGCTTATCGGAAAAGCCAAAGCCCGGAAGCGACGGACAGACCAGATGAAACGCGTCGGCGCCATCGCCGCCATGCGCGGTCGGATCGGTCAGCGGCTCGATCACCTTGCTGAACTCGACGATCGAGCCGGGCCAGCCGTGGGTTATAATCAGGGGTGTTGCGTCCGCGTGCCGTGAGCGGACATGGATGAAGTGCACGCCAAGACCGTCGATCTCGGCCTTGAACTGCGCGAAGCGGTTGAGGCGCGCTTCGCGGGCCCGCCAATCATAGTCCTCGGCCCAGTAGCGGCAGATCTCGTGGATCCACCTGAGCGGAATGCCCTGGCTCCAGTCGTCGACCAGCTCGGCTTCGGGCCAGCGCGTATTGCGCAGCCTCGACTTCAGGTCATCGAGAATCTCGTCTTCGACGGCGATACGAAACGGAACGGCGTTGGCGCGCATAACCCGCACAGTAGTCGGGCGCGCCGCGTCCGTCCAATCCCGTGTAAGGGGCCCCCCGGCTCCGGAGATTCCGATCCTTTTGCAGTCGTTCTCCGCAGCATATTCACAGTCGCGCCATCACAAAATCCGATCGTGCCTGAAACACTTGCTGCGCACCCGTGCACGGCTGTGGATATCGAACAATCAATCGCCGCTCTGCTCGATGGCAGCGCGGCAGGCGGGGCTCAGGTTGGCCTTCTTCCGCAGCAGGCAGGCGGTGATGGCGCGGACATCGGGGATTTCGCCGGCGCAGAGCCGATAGACATCAGGCGTGCAGGCCCGACGCTGTTCGGGGGTGCCCTGGTAGGCCCCGGCCGAACGGGCCGAAATCAGCGTGAGCACGAGCCCGAGCGCCAGAGCGGCGTGACGCGAGGCCGAACATGCAATGGTCATTGTGCTCATGGCAGCGTCACCTTCAATGGTTCAGGCGCCCTTTTTGAGTGTCTGCCCATGGTGTGGAGATACGCAAAATGTTGCTGCGCAAATGTGAGCTTTCTCACACTTGCGACCGTACAGAACCACCTGGGATTCGCGCCAAAGCCGGTAGGGTTTCACTAACCAACCGGCCTGCAAAAGCCGGATCGATACAATTTGAACGATCCGGGCAATTAGGCACCAAAACAGTTTTGCGACGTTGCGCTCCCCAAGTGAGGGACGGCGCCGATGAGCGAAGTTGAGTTCGATGTGTTGCTTGATGTCGTGCGGACGGCGATTGCGCCAGCCTCGGGGGAGGACGACTTCATCATGCCCACGGTTTCCAGGACGCCGAAGGCCGCCAACGATAATGATTTGTCCTGGCCCCTGATCCCATTTCCGGAAGGCTGGCACGCCGCCTGCTGATTGCACCGCTTCTTCGCCCCTTCCCTCCACGCCTTCATTTCTTCTCGGTGGGTGCGGCCGGATTGAGATAGACCGGGCCGACGAGATCGGTGCTTCCCCAAGTCAGTTGAACGGACCTGCGTCATCGCCTGCTGAATCTCGACGCCCGGTGCGGCAATGTTGTCCAGCAGCGCCTTTGTGAAAGGGCTATGGCCGCCCTTGCGGCCATCCGCAGCTACCTGCCCGGGGCCGCACGCGAAGGCCACCGGGGAGCCCTCCGGCAAGTCCATCTCGGCAAGACCACCCCCCACCGAGGGACCACGCCCGACGCGATCGGCTGATGGGAATGGATCGTTGCGCGAGGCATTGAAGAACGCCAGGCGGAGATGGGCGCCTTTCATCGCTCAATGGCAACCTCGAGATCGACGGCCCCGCCGGCCTTGAGGTCGGCTTCGGATTTGGCGCGAATATCGATCGGCAGAACATAGCTCGCGCCATTCGCCGCGAACGGACGCGTGACAGTGACCGGCATCACGGACACCCTGATGCGATTGGAAATAACGCGACAGGAAATGGAGGCCACGACCAGAATTGAGCCGGGTAAATGGTTTATCGCCTACGGTGCGATCGGTGATCGTAAAGTTATTCGCAAACGGATCGAACGGGCTCCTCTCCGGGTGCGACGAAGACCGTGGCAGCGAAAGACAGGGACAGGTGCGCCATTGTTGAGCGACGATCAAGAAACCATTGTGCGCACCTTGGAGCGCGTGCGCAGCGTTCTGCGTGATCATGCCGCCGGGCACCACGATGCGGCATGGGTCGTCGAACGCCTTCAGGCAATCGTCAACCGGAGCCAGATCGAAGCAGCGCTTGATCGATTCGATCGCCGAAGAGTTCTGCGGCTCGTTGATTGAAAAGCGCGGCACCGAAGCCCCACACGCTCAACCTCCGATGCCCTCGATGCATGCCTCCGGCAAGCCAAGCCGGCAAGCGGCTGCTTGAAGAGCGGCCGCTTAGTCTGAATTTGCTGTCGCTTGCGGAAGGCTCGGTTACGCCTCGGCCTTTTGGCATGTCTCGCCAGCCGCTGCCGGTTGCGCTTCCGGCGCGATCGGCGGCGGCTCTTCATCTTTGTCCCGGGACGGCAGCTAGAAAAGCAAGGGCGGCCAGCCCCTTTCGGGGGCCGCTGGCACTGTTCGTCGGTGGAAGGATTGCGGGCATTGCGGGGAAAACTTCTGTGCACAAACGGGACCGCGCATCGGCATTAACCCACGTGATCGCCGTAGCTCCGGCGCACTTCATAATCTCCGGATCAACAATCGAGTCGCCGTGGAGTGGCAGCGATGTGTGAGAGGTGTGCCGAGCTCGACGAAAAGATCGACGTCTATCGACAACTTTCCACTTGGGTGATCGACCAGGCAACACGACGAGGAATAGAAACCCTCGTTCAGAAATATCGAATGGATAAGCAAGTGCTTCACGCTCAGCCTCTAGAAACTCATCCGCCTGCCTAATCGACATCGGGCTGAAGGCGAAGGCCAAGTGAACGGCTGGCAGCAAAAAAAACTCTGGACCCCCGAGGAAGAGCAACTGCTAAAGGCGCCTGCTCTGGCGGGAAAGTCCGCAGCCGAGATAGCAGCTGAACTTGGACGTACCGAGACTGCAGTCGCGAGTAGTCTCAACCCTGAGCAACGACACCATTGCAAAATGCCTCGACGACAAATGGCGCACGGTCGCGCAAATCAGTAGTCGCCTCGGAGTGCAAACCACAGCGGGGTGGCTTGCCGAGGCGTTGCAGCAAATGGCAAAGGCCGGGGCCATGGAAAGGCGCTCCGAGCAAACTAACGCGCCCAAGCGGATGGGCATCGCTATTATGGGCAATCTTTCGATCGAGTGCTTCAGACGACGGGCGCCCGACACGCTTTAGCTGCGCCGTTCCGCGGCCCGACCGATTGCGCCCGACCCGCAGCCGAGGAATCATCGGCAGCCGGAGTGGTGCTTACCGGTCTCTTCCATGCGGCATGCTCATAATTCTACGGCTGCGGCCACCGCGCGATTTATCAATCCCCTGGCGCGGGAACTGGCGTGAGCTACCCGCCTGTCCGGGTCGGGCGAGTACGCAAGTGAGACGGCCCTACTTACGACGACGCCTTTCCAGCGCCTTCTGCAGCCTTGCCGAGCGGCGAAGCACCTGGGAGCTGGCGGCCAACGTAAGGTAACTACTCTCGAGCGTCGTAAGCTGGCTGCGAGACACCGTGTCTCGTGCTTGTTCCTTTAGCTCTCCGCAGCGTTTGGCTAGCCTTAAATATACTCGTGGTCTTTTCATCTTGGCCAACAGAAAGGAGCGGGCAACGTTCCTGGGCAAAAGGCAAAACGCGCAAGCCCCTCACGCCGCAACGGCAGGCGCATTCTCGGATGCAGGATCGAGTTCTATCTCTATGCTGACCTTTGACCGTCCCTCGATGCGGCTGAAGCGCATTGCCTGGTTCTGCAACGGGCATCGGAAAGTGACCGAGGCGTGGTCAGGCCAACCGCAGAGCTCGCTTATCAGGTCGCCGACGGTGATTGTTGTACCTGCATGACTGGCGGATTTGCGCATGGACGGTTACTCCCCAGGTTTCAAAGAATGACGCCAAGCATTGAAAGAGGCAACCGAGGCGGCCTTTACTTCTTTGGCGGCTGCAATCCGGGCGAGTTGACCCATTCGTCGATGTGAGCCGCTGTGTCAGCACGACGTGCTCTCTTGAGCAGATCCTCGCGTTCTGCGCCTGCTGGAAGCTGTTGGGCCATATCGCGTGCCTTTTTTGCGAACGTTTCAAGCTGATCTTGAAAGGGCACCGTCTGCTTGAAGTGACCCCGTCGCTTGAGCATCCCACGGCTCCCTATTGAAGGCAGCCTGTCCCCTAATTTCAGTTCTCGCGATTACATGCGTTAACGGATCGATAATTAGGAATACGGTGCAGAACGAATTGCGGCACCTCGGGTCAAACACCGTCAGCACCCGCGTTGGCGTCATCCGAGCAGTCGGCCGGCTTGCCACCGGCGTGGGCGCAGACGCAATCGGATTTCCCCAGATCGGGAAATTGCCAAATCACCTGTTCGATGGTGGGATCTCGATTAAAGGTTGTCGGGAGTTCTCTCATCGCCCGCGGGAACCACAACCTTGATTTTCTCTCCATCAGATCGGCGGATGCGGACGCGCCACCGGACCCGCTGGGTCTCGAAAGGCTCGCGAATCGCTGACGAGATTTTCTTGAGTTGAGGATGTGACAATAAGTTATTGATTTTACTGGAGGCCACGTCCGGAATTGAACCGGAGTAAACGGTTTTGCAGACCGCTGCGTAACCACTCCGCCACGTGGCCCCGTGGGGGCGCTTCTTATACGGCCTCCCTCCGATAGGCAACCGAGACCGTTACGTCCATTTGCGGCGCCGAAAATCGCGTTTGCGGCGGGGTTTCGGCCGCGGCGCGAGCTCTGGGCTGGTTCCCTGCACCTGCCGAAACCGCACCAGCATGCGCTCGAAGGCGCTATTCAGCGTCTCGGCGATATCGGGTCGCTTTTCGAGTCCGGCGAGCACCATGCCGGCGGCCTCAATGGTGGAAAGGCCGTCACGGCGCGGCTCGCGGCGGAGCTCGCCATAGCCCGACGCCCGCTTCGGTCCCAGTATCACGCGCCGGCATTTCAGCATCCAGGGATTGCGCCACCAGAGCGCCTTGGCCTGGCTCCAGCTGCCGTCGAGCAGCACGATGCCTTCGATACGAGAGAGGATGCCGCGCTGATCGGACTCGATTTCGCCCTTGCGGTCGATCGCGACGATATCTCGATCCGTGTCCAGCTTGGCGACCTTCGCCGAGCCAAGGTAAAGCACGGCCCAGCGCGAGGGATCGGCAACCGGTCGCCCCAGCGCTTTTGACAGGCTCGGCCAGGACAGGCCGACCTTCACCACCGCCTGCTTGAAATGATGGGCCGTGAGCCGCGCGGTGCCGAGCGCCGTGTCCTGCTCCTGCGGATGCTGGAGGATCAGAAGCGCAATGCGGTTGTCGATCGGCGTGACGCTGTCGCAGATGCACAGCGGCAGCGGCTTCTGGCAATGCGGACAATCCGCGCCGGCCTCCGCGCTCCCTGGTTCAGATCGGTCTGACATCAGGCGGGCTATACGCCGCGCATCCATCCGCTTCAACAACGCGATCCGTAGCCGACGAAGCCGCCACTGCTTCGCGCCTTCTTCGCGCTGCGGCGTCTGCGTGTCGCAGTTGCGAAGGCGGCCAATACCGGCTTGGCGGGAGATAAAACCTCCGCTTATATTTCGTCAGCGCCAACCGACCGCGGGGGCGCGCTCTGGTCCGGTGGTGGCCGATGGGCCCGGCCACTCACGACACGCGCACGATGCGGATACAGAGCCACAGCGGTTGATGGACTGCCATGGGCGACGTAATCCCGGTGACCCCGGAGACGGCGGAAACGGTGCTGGCCGGCTTGCCGCGCCTGGTGCGGCTTGCACTCGGCTTTGCGGCAAGGCTGAAGCGCGGCACGCTCGACATTACCCTGCTCGACGGCCGCGTGGTCAGGTTCGGCGGCGTCGAGCCGGGACCGGCAGCGAAGATGGTGCTGCACAGTTACGGCTTTGCCGGTCGGCTGATCAGGGGTGGCGACCTCGGCATCGCCGAAGCCTATCTCAGGGGTGACTGGGATACGCCGGACCTGACGCAATTCCTCTATCTATTCTGCCTCAATCACGATCTGATCCAGAGGATGCTCGCCGATAAGCCCCTGGCGCGCTTCTTCCAGATGGTCCAGCATTGGTTCAACCGCAACACCAAGCGCCAGGCCCGCCGCAACATCTACGCCCACTACGATATCGGCAACGCCTTCTATTCGGCCTGGCTCGATCCGAGCATGACGTATTCCTCCGCTCTCTATGAGGACGGCGCGGCCGATCTCAGCGCTGCGCAGCAGAACAAATATCGCAGGCTTGCCGAAGCGATCGATCTGCAGCCCGGCCAAAGGCTGCTTGAGATCGGCTGCGGCTGGGGCGGCTTCGCCGAATATGTCGCCAGGACCTTTGGCGCCAAGGTCGTGGGCCTTACCATCAGCAGGGAACAGCGCGATTTCGCGCAGCAGCGCATCCAGGCGGCGGGCCTGAACGACAAGGTCGAGATCAGGCTGCAGGACTATCGCGACGAGCGCGCGCGCTACGACCGCATCGCTTCGATCGAGATGATCGAGGCCGTCGGCGAGCAGTTCTGGCCGAAATATTTTTCGCAACTGCGTGACCGCCTGCTGCCGGGCGGGCTCGCCGGCATTCAGGCCATCACCATCCGCGACTCCAGTTTCCCGCATTATCGGCGGGAGGTCGACTTCATCCAGCGCTATGTCTTCCCCGGCGGCATGCTGCCCTCGCCGCAAATCCTCAAGACGCTCGGCGAGCGATTTGGCGTGCCTGTCATTCGCGAGCGCATCTTCGGGCAAGATTATGCCAAGACGCTCGCGACCTGGCGAAATAACTTCCGCTCCGCCTGGCCCAATCTCAGGCCGCTCGGCTTCGACGAGCGATTCCGCAGGCTATGGGAGTATTATCTCGCTTATTGCGAGGCCGGCTTCCTCGCCGGCAACATCGATGTGCGTCAGGTGGTTTTTGCAAAGCCGCGCTGAAAAACGCGCCGGCTTGATCGGCTTGTGCTGCCCGCCATCGTTGACTAGGTTCAGCCCAAGGCATTGAGCAAACCTCCGGCGGATCCTCCGACATGCAATTCAACAAAGACGTTGTCGAAGCTATCGGCAACACCCCCCTGATCAAGCTGAAGCGCGCCTCCGAGGCGACCGGCTGCACCATTCTGGGCAAGGCCGAGTTCATGAATCCCGGCCAGTCGGTGAAGGACCGCGCGGGCAAGTGGATGATCCTGGAAGCCGAGAAGCGCGGCGATCTCAAGCCCGGCGGGCTCGTCGTCGAATCGACCGCCGGCAACACCGGCATTGGCCTGGCGGTCGTCGCCAGCGCGCGCGGCTATCGCACGCTGATCGTGATCCCGCAGACGCAGAGCCAGGAAAAGAAGGACATGCTGCGGCTGTGCGGCGCCGAGTTGATCGAGGTGCCGGCGCTGCCTTTCGCCAATCCCAACAACTACCAGCATCTCGGCCGCCGGCTCGCCGACCAGCTCCGCAAGGCGGAGCCGAACGGCGTGCTGTTTGCCGACCAGTGGAACAATCTCGACAACGCCAAGGCGCATTACGAATCCACGGGTCCCGAAATCTGGGAGCAAACGGGCGGCAAAGTGGACGGCTTCATTTGCTCCGTCGGCACCGGCGGCACCCTCGCCGGCACCAGCCGCTATCTGAAAGAGAAGAACCAGAACATCGTGACCGCCTGCGCCGATCCGCATGGCTTTGCGATGTACGAACTATTCAAGCACGGCCAGGTCAAATCGACGCCCGGCGATTCCATCACCGAAGGCATCGGGCTTGGCCGCGTCACGCCCGTCATCGAGACGGCGAAGGTCGACGATGCTTTTCTCGTATCGGACGAGGAAGCGGTGAACGTGATCTATGAGCTACTCGAGCACGAGGGCCTGTGCCTCGGCGGTTCGACCGGGATCAATATCGCCGGCGCAATCAAGCTTGCGAAACAACTCGGCCCCGGCAAGACCATCGTCACGATCCTCGCCGATTCCGGCAACCGCTATCAGTCAAAGCTGTTCAATCCGGACTTCATGCGCTCGAAGAATCTGCCGGTACCGGAATGGCTGGAGAAGCGCCCCAACATCGAAGTGCCGTTCGTGTGAGTTAGCGAATGGCGAGTGGCGAATGGCGTAACCGCATCCCTATCGCCGCCATTCGCCTACCGCAAAATCTGACTCAAAAACAGCTGCGTCCGCGCGTGCTGCGGACTGGCGAAGAATTCCTTCGGCGTATTGGATTCGACGATCTGGCCGGCGTCCATGAACACGACGCGGTTGGCGACCTCGCGGGCAAATCCCATTTCATGGGTGACGACCAGCATCGTCATGCCTTCCCTGGCAAGGTCGACCATGGTGTCGAGAACCTCCTTGACCATTTCCGGATCGAGCGCCGAGGTCGGCTCGTCGAACAGCATCACTTTCGGACTCATGGTGAGCGCGCGCGCAATCGCGACACGCTGCTGCTGGCCGCCTGACATCTGGCCCGGATATTTGTGGGCCTGATGCGGGATTTTGACCCGCTCCAGGTATTTCATCGCAGTCGCCTCCGCATCCTTCTGCGGGATATTGCGAACCCAGATCGGCGCCAGCGTGCAGTTTTCCAGAACCGTGAGATGCGGAAACAGATTGAAGCTCTGGAACACCATGCCGACCTCGCGGCGGACCTCGTCGACGCGCCGCAGGTTCGGACCAAGATCGATGCCGTCGACCACGATCTCGCCTTCCTGGAATTCCTCGAGCGCATTGATGCAGCGGATCAGCGTCGACTTGCCCGAGCCCGACGGGCCGCAGATCACGATGCGTTCGCCCCTGCCCACCGCAAGGTCAACGTCGCGCAGCACGTGAAAATCGCCGTACCACTTGTTGAGGTGGCTAATGTTGACAATCGAGTCTTCCGCCATGGTCATCCCCCATCAGTTACGTCGGTGCGCGTCCAAACTGTTCTCGACGAAAAGCGAATAACGCGACATGCCGAAGCAGAACGCGAAATCGATCATCCCGGTGAGGGAATGAACTGTAGAATAACGCCGACCCGGCCCCGCCGCCAAGCGCGCCCTTCGGTCGCAAACGCGAGCTGCGGTGGTCGTAACCGGGATTCAATGCTCATTGCCGAAAGCTCGTGTGAGGCGGCGAGATCAGCGGATCGGCGGTGCGTACTGGATGCCGCCCTTGTTCCAGAGGTTGTTCAGCCCGCGCGCAATCTGCAGCTTGGAGCCGGCGCCGACGTTGCGGTCGAAGGATTCGCCGTAGTTGCCGACTGCCCTGATGATGCGGCTGAACCAGTCCCTGGTGAGACCGAGCTGTTCGCCGAAATTGCCGTCGGTGCCGAAGGCGCGTTTCAGCTCAGGCTTGTCGGATTTGGCCATCTCGCCGACATTCTTCCGGGTGACGCCCAACTCTTCGGCATCCAGCATCGCAAAAAGCGTCCATTTCACGATGTCGAACCACTGGTCGTCGCCCTCACGCACCATCGGACCCAGCGGCTCCTTGGAAATCACGTCCGGAAGCACGACGTGGTCGGCCGGGTTTGAGAGCTTCAGTCGGTTGGCATAAAGCCCGGACACGTCATCGGTGAAGGCGTTGCAGCGTCCAGCCTCATAGGCCCTGACGGCTTCGTCGTTGGTGGCAAACGCGATCACCTCATACTTCATGTTGTTGCTCTTGAAGTAGTCGGCGAGGTTAAGCTCCGTCGTGGTGCCCGTCTGCACGCAGACCGAAGCGTTGGAGAGCTCGAGCGCGGAGTTCACCTTCAGCGATTTCTTCACCATGAAGCCCTGTCCGTCGTAATACGTCACGCCGGTGAAATTGGCGCCGAGCGCGACGTCGTGCGACAGCGTCCAGGTGGTGTTGCGCGACAGCACATCGATTTCGCCCGATTGCAACGCCGAGAAGCGCTCCTTCGCCGAGAGCGGCACGAATTTGACCTTGGTCGGATCGTCGAAGATCTCCGCCGCAATGGCGCGGCAGACGTCGACATCCATACCGGTCCAGTTCCCCTTGTCGTCGGGCGCGGAGAAGCCCTGTAGACCCAGACTGACGCCGCAGGAGAGCTCGCCCCTGTCCTTGACTACCTTCAGCGTCTGTCCGAGCGCAGATTGAGCTGCGAGGGAGACGGCAAAAGCAAGCGCGAGTACGAGGGGTACGCATTTCATGGGCAGCCTTTCAGGGACTTCTTGGAGGTCGGCTCCAAAAGCCGGCGATGGGGTCCGTCTTGAGAACGCTCGCTGTTTGTCGCGCGATCGCGGACGGGCCCCCTTAATGATCCGCCGTTGGCAGGCGCCATACCTGAAAAGGCAGCGCCAACCGGCCAAAGTGCGGATCGAAAGGTCGCGGCAAGCCCCTCAACGTGCGGCGACAGAATAGCTCCTTCGGGCATCACAGAACGACTGGCGAGCCGGGTCAAGGGGTTGACGCGCCTGTTCCAAGTCCTGTTATTACAAGTCCTGTTATTAACGATCCTGGCGTCTGGCAGCGGCAACGCGACCTTGGCGCCGGCAGGCGGCAACAAAAAAATCAGTCGATAGCGGCGCACGCATGAATTCCTCGCAACGGCCGGGAGCACAACATCCGCAACAAGCCCAAACCAGGCTGGTGACGGCGGGTCGCGACACCAAGGCTCAAAAGGGCTTTGTCAATCCTCCGGTCTTTCACGGGTCGACCGTGCTTTATCCGACCGCGGAGGATCTGCACGCCCATCGCAGCGAGTTCCAATACGGCCGCCACGGCACGCCGACCACTCGCGCGCTGCAGGACGTGCTGATGGCGCTCGAAGGCCCGCAATGCGCCGGCGTCGGGCTGGCGCCCTCGGGGCTGGCAGCCATCTCCACTGCGCTGCTTGCGGTGGCCAAGGCCGGCGACCACATCCTGGTCTGCGACAACGCTTATCGGCCGACACGTAATTTCTGCAACGGCATGCTCGCGCGCTATGGCGTCGAGACCACCTATTTCGATCCGCTGATCGGCACAGGCATCGAGGCGCTGTTCAAGCCGAACACGCGCGCCGTGCTGGTCGAGACCCCCGGCTCGCAATCCTTCGAGATGGCCGACGTCCCCGCCATTGCGGCGATCGCGCACGCGCGCGGCGCGCTGGTGATCGACGACAATACCTGGGCGACGCCGCTGTATCACCGCTCGCTCGAGCTCGGCGTCGACGTCAGCATGCAGGCCGGCACCAAATATATCGGCGGCCATTCCGACATCATGTTCGGCACCATTTCGGCCAACGCCGCGGCGTGGCCGATCATTGCCGAGACCATCCGCCTGCTCGGCGTCTGTGCCGGGCCGGACGACGTCTATCTCGCGCTGCGCGGCATGCGCACGCTGTCGGTGCGGCTGGCGCAGCATTATCGCTCCGGCCTTGAAATGGCGCGCTGGCTCGCGCAGCGTGCCGAGGTGCAGCGTGTGCTGCATCCGGCGCTTGAAAGCGATCCGGGACATGCAATCTGGAAGCGCGACTTCGCGGGCGCTTCCGGCCTGTTCAGCGTGGTATTGCAACCGAAGCCGCAAAAGGCGGTCGATGCCATGCTGGATAGCCTCAGACTGTTCGGCATGGGCTATTCCTGGGGCGGCTTCGAAAGCCTCGCGATTCCCTTCGATTGCGGCGAGTATCGCACCGCGACCCAATGGGCGCCGGGCGGACCGACGCTTCGGCTGCATATCGGGCTTGAAAACGTCGAAGACCTCAAGGCTGACCTCGACCGCGGCTTTGCCGTCTTCAACGCAGCTTAAGCTGGGCACCGATCACCTAACGTGTCGCGCCGGCTTCCCCCCAAGGTTCGCCCGCGAGCAGCCGCCGAGCCAGCGCTGCGGCGTACACTTCGAGCAGGGCGTCCCCTTTCTTCATCGACGCCTTTCTGGCATCGCCGGCCACGCCGGACGTCGTGAGCTCCGCAAACGATCGAAACCGCTTGAGCGAAGGTTGCAGCGATCCCGCAATGTCGAATGCCGGACCGTGCGCGTCGCTCAGGCGGGTTCGATCGACGAGATCCGGATGCACGGCCATCATCATGGACGTCTCCGCTTCACATGCGTGCATCACGCCTTTCTGGTCGTCAAGGATTTGCGCGGCTTCCTCCAAGCCTTCCATGAAATAGGTGGCCGTGGCGATGGGGGCGCCGAGTTCACGCGTCAATTCGCCCGTGAAGGCGGCCAACGCCTGGATGTTGCCGCCATGTCCGTTGACGAGCACGACGCGCCGAAAGCCGGCCTGCAACACGGAACGACACAAATCCCGCAGCACCGCATAGTAGGTCGCAAGAGTGATGGAGAATGTGCCGCCGAACGCCACATGATGATCGGCCAGCCCGAACCAGACGGTTGGCGCGACCACGACCGGCTGTCCGCGAATGAGCTTGCTCGCCGCGCGAAGGCAGACTTCGCCGCACAGAAAGCTGTCTACCCCGGTCGCCAGATGCGGTCCATGTTGTTCGGTGGAGGCCACCGGCAACAGCACAATCGCGTCACTGGCGGCAAGGGCGCGGAGCGCCGCGGCGGATAATCGATTCCAGGCTGTTTCGCTCACGCCAAAGTCTCCCGTTGCCAAACTCCCGTTGCCAAGTCTCCCATTGAGGCCTGCAGATCAGTGATCCAGCGTCTTCGATGCCTTGCCACGGTTCTTCCAGATCAGCATGATGTTGCGGAGGTAGATCGCGGTCGCCAACCCCTGTCCGATGATGATGATCGGTTCGCGCTTTGCGATGCCATAGGTCAACGTCATCAGGCCACCGCCCATCGAGCAGAACCAGAACGCCATCGGCACCACACTGTTTCCGGCACGTTCGCTGGCAATCCATTGCACCAGAAAGCGCGCGGTGAAGAACAACTGCGCGACCAGGCCAAAGGCCAGCCAGAAATCGAACTTGGCGACGAAGACGTCGTAGAGATAATCGCTCAACGCCTGGCCGTATTGAATGATCATCACTTCACCTCGGTGACGACGGGCGTCGGCTTCTTGCGGCGGATCAGCCACCACACGCCGAAGAGATCCATGATTCCGATCCAGAGCCGGTCAAAGAAGCCGTAATTGGACACGCCGGCATGACGCGGCCGGTCGATGACGTCGACATAGGCAATGTCAAAGCCTTCGCGGCGCATCAGCGCGGGCAGGAAACGATGTAGTCCATCGAAATACGGCATCATCAGGAACACATCGCGTCGGAAAGCCTTCAGCCCGCAGGCGGTATCGCGGGTGCCGTCCTTGAGAATCGCGCTGCGCACCGCGTTGGCGACGCGCGACTGCAGCTTCTTGAAACCGGTGTCCTTGCGCCCCACCCGCTGGCCTGCGACCAGGCCGACGCGCGCGCTGCCCCGTTCCAGGGTCGAGATCAGGTCAGGCAGGAACGTCGGATTGTTCTGGCCGTCGCCGTCCAGCGTCGCGACAATCGCGCCGCGCGCGGCGCGGACCCCGCTGCGCACCGCAGCCGATTGGCCGGACGATTTCTCGTGGCGGAGCTGGCGCAGATTCGCGCGTTCCTTCATCGTTGCCGCGAGCCGCTCGCCGGTTGCATCCGTCGAACCGTCATTGACGTAAATGATCTCATAGACCCAGCGGCCGTCGAGCGCGGCTGCGATCTCCGCGACGAGCGGCGCGATGTTGTCCGCCTCGTTCCGCACGGGAACGACGATGGAGACGGCGACTTCAGTGTCGGAGGCGGGCAAATGAATGCTCAGGCTCGTCGAGTGAGTTTGACCGGCGGCGGAGAACAGCTTCGCCCGCGCGCTTATCGCGTCCGGAGCATGCTCGCAACCCCTTGAAACGCCCAAAGCGCGATGATTTGGGGGTAATTTAGCGCGCTTTGGCTTGATGTTTTGCGCATGATCTTTTCGGACCTGCCTTCGCCCGCCGAAGCATCAAACCGCACGGACAGGCCTTTCCAGGGCTTCGCGCAGGCGGGAAACCGCTACGCGCTTTTCCGGATCATGCGCTATCGCGGGACAATTTTGCCATTTTCGCCAACGGTAAAGCCGAGCCCGCGAACGGCAAACCAATGGCGCACCGCGAGCGCGCCGACGGTGCCGACCACCGCGCCTCCAACGACGTCGCTCGGGTGATGGGCGAGCAGCACCAGCCGGCTTGCTGCGATCATCACCGCATAGATGAACAAGGGAAGCCGCAGCCGCGGCCAAACCACGGCAACGCCGATGGCAAGCGCAAAGGCCGTCACCGCATGCGAGGAAGGAAAGCTGAAATAGGCCTCGGTGCCCGTGAACGGCGCGAA
>Ga0134128_10002393_pt1 | contig 23349 bp, 20 predicted proteins | sample KB31754_FD_96462 | JGI IMG/M metagenome (GOLD analysis project Ga0134128, IMG submission 96462) | Terrestrial soil microbial communities with excess Nitrogen fertilizer from Kellogg Biological Station, Michigan, USA - KB3-175-4 | ecosystem: Environmental > Terrestrial > Soil > Unclassified ... | reverse complement strand
GCGGCGGATTCTGCGCGGCAAAGCACAACTCGGGCTTGACAAGAATCGCTTGGTGGATTTGAACGGGATAAACAGCGTGTTCGGCTCGCCGAAATTCAAGGCGGCGTCGCAGGACATCGCGGATCGCGGGATTACGCTGATTCGCGACGACCAGAAAATTCTGCCACTCGATGCGACGAAGCCGCTCCGCGTGCTGCTGGTGGCCATCTCGGGAGATCCGGATCCGTACCCGGGGGCTGTGATTGAAAATGAATTGCGGGGGCGAGCAGATTCGGTGCAAGTGGTACGTGTGGACACAAATTTTGTGAAGGCCGGCACGGTAAAACTGCCGCCGCCGGAAAGTTATGACGTAGCCGTAGCGACTGTGTTTGTGCGCGTGGCGGATCGCAAGGGCACGGTCGGTTTACCCGAGGATGAAGCGGCACTGCTCAATCAGGTGATTGCGGCGGGAAAGCCGGCGATTGTTGCATCGCTGGGCAGCCCGTACCTGGTGAGCCGATTCCCCAATGCGAAAACGTGGATCGCGGCGTTTGCGACGCAGGATGTGGTGCAGCGCGCGATGGTGCGAGCAATCTTTGGGCAGATTGCGATTGGCGGCAAACTTCCCGTGAGCGTGCCGGGAGTCGCGAAACTCGGCGACGGGATGCGCGTGGCGGCGAATTCGCTGGAACTGGAGACGGCGCCGGATGCGTTGAGCGCAAAGCTGAAATCTGCGTTTGACCTGCTCGACCGCGCAGTGAAGGACCATGCGTTTCCCGGCGGCGTGCTCGCGGTTGGCTGGAATGGACAATTGGTGGAGCGCGCGTTTGGACGATTGACCTATGACGCGAAATCGCCGAAGGTGCGCGATGCAACGATTTATGACGTGGCTTCGCTGACAAAGCCGATCGTGACAACTTCGGCAATCATGATGCTGGTTGCGGAAGGGCGCGTGGATTTGGACGCACCGGTGTCGCGCTATCTGCCCGACTGGACGAGCGGCGCCGATACGCATCAACAGGGGAACTGGCGCAACAAAGTGACGGTGCGGGAATTACTGTTGCACACGTCTGGCCTCCCTGCGCACCGCGAGTTTTATAAGAGCGCGAAGGGACACGATGCGATCCTCAAGCGTGCGCACGCGGAACCGTTGGTTGCGGAACCGGGCACGAAAGTCGAATATTCGGACTTGGGGTTCATGCTGCTGGGCGAAATTGTCGAGAGATTGACGGGCGAGACGCTCGATGAATTTGCGCGCGAGGAGCTTTTTGCGCCGCTTGGCATGAGCCATTCCTATTTTAATCCACCGCGTTCGTTGCGCGCGCAAATCGCTCCCACGGAAAACGACACAGCGTTTCGAAAGAGGCAATTGCAGGGCGAAGTGGACGACGCCAACGCTTTCGCGATGGGCGGAATTGCGGGGCACGCGGGACTGTTTTCCACGGCGCAGGATATTTCGGTGTTCGCACAAATGATGCTGAACGGCGGGATGTACGCGCAGGAGCGGATTTTTTCGCGAGCCATCGTGGATCAATTCACCGCGCGCGTGAACGTGGGAGATTCGGCGCGAGCGCTGGGGTGGGACGTGCCGACGGAGAATTCATCGAGCGGGCATTACATGTCGCAGCGAGCGTACGGCCACAATGGGTTCACGGGAACTTCGCTATGGATTGACCCCGACAAGAATCTGTTCGTCGTTCTGTTGACGAATCGCTTGTATCCTTCCGTCACGAACGACAAGATACGCCAAGTGCGACCGGCGCTGCACGACGCGATCATTGCGGGGCTGGGCCTTTCCCCGCAGCACGCAGCCACACGATAACTGCCACGGCACAAACCTCGCACACAAGCGCATGTTGGAGCTATGGCATACGCCCGTCCGGCTATAATCTTCGTTCATGAGAAAAGCGCCACCGCAAAGCGCAACGACTGAGCGGCAAAATCCACGTTCACGGAACATTGATCAGAAATCGACGCCAGAAATTCTACACGTTATCAATCGTGAGGACGCGCAAGTTGCCCGCGTTGTGGCGCGCGAAATTCCGAAGATCGCGCGGGCCGTTGATGGAATTGCAGCACGAATGCGCAAGGGCGGAAGACTTTTCTACATTGGTGCGGGAACGAGCGGAAGGCTCGGCGTGCTCGACGCTTCCGAATGCCCGCCGACGTTCGGCGTTCCGAAAACGCTGGTGCAAGGAATCATCGCCGGCGGCAAGCGAGCACTGACAGATTCCGTGGAAGGCGCCGAAGACCACGAAGAAATGGGCGCGAGCGATCTGCAGGCGCGAGGACTGACAGCGCGGGATGCGGTGGTCGGATTAGCCGCGAGCGGGTCGACGCCCTATGTGCTGGGCGCATTGAAATACGCGAGAGAGCATGGCGCATACACGATTGGCGTGACCATGAATCGAGGCAGTGCGATTTCGCGTCTGGCCCACGTGACGATCGCTCCGGAAACTGGACCGGAAGTGCTTGCCGGGTCGACGCGGATGAAAGCAGGGACGGCGGAAAAGATGGTCCTGAACATGCTTTCAACAACCGTGATGGTTCGTCTTGGCCACGTCTACGACAACTGGATGATCAAGGTGGCGAAGACGAATAAGAAGTTACGAGAGAGGGCGCTGAGGAATCTAACTAACGCCACCGGAGCACAGGTGTTTACCGCGCGACACGCATTGCGTCAGGCGGGAGACAATCTGCAGGTGGCACTGATAATGTTAAAGGCTGGCCTGAACGCCCGGCAGGCACGCCTGAGATTGGCGGCCACACATGGCGACTTACGCAAAGCCGTTGCAAGTGCGAGTAAGCCTGCGCGCAGCAACAAGAGGAAGTAAAACCAGAATGGACAAATTCAAGATTCAGGGCGGGCGGCGGCTCGAAGGAACGGTGCAGATCAGCGGCGCAAAAAATGCGGCGCTGCCGATCATGGCGGCGGCGCTGCTGACATCGGAGAAAGTGGAACTCGACAATATTCCGCGCGTGCGCGACATCATCACCATGGCGAAGCTGCTGGCGCACATGAAAGCGCACGTGGTTGCGCAAGACTTGCCGCCGTCGGCGATGACCATCCAGACGGAACAAATCTCACACACGGAAGCACCCTACGAGCTGGTGAAAACGATGCGGGCGTCGGTGCTGACGCTGGGGCCTCTGGTGGCGCGATTTGGATACGCGCGCGTGTCGCTGCCAGGCGGATGCGCGATTGGCGCGCGGCCCATTGATTTGCACATTCAGGCGCTCGAAAAAATGGGCGCGGCAATTTCGATTGACCACGGCTATGTGGAGGCGCGGGCGGAGCGGCTGCGCGGCGCGGAAATCCACTTTGAAAAAATCACAGTGACCGGAACCGAGAATATCTTGATGGCCGCAGTGCTGGCGGAAGGCGAAAGCGTGCTGACGAATGCGGCGCGCGAACCAGAAGTGACGGACCTGGCTGAGTTGCTGACCAAGATGGGAGCGAAGATCGAAGGAGCGGGCACCGAGACAATTCGTGTTCGCGGAGTGGCTAAGCTGCACGGTACGACGCACCGCGTGATTCCGGACCGGATTGAAGCGGGTACGTTCCTGGTGGCCGGGGCGATCACGGGCGGAGAAATTCTGCTTACCAGTTGCGAGCCGAAGCACCTGACTGCCGTGACTGAGAAGCTGGCCGCCTGCGGCGTTGAAATTCGCGCGGAAGGCGCGGGCGAACTTCGCGTTCGCGTGCCCGGAAAACTGACCGCAGCCGACATTACAACGGAGGAATATCCGGGCTTCGCGACAGACATGCAGGCGCAATACATGACTTTGGCGACACAGGCAAAGGGAACTTCGGAGATTACCGAAACAATTTTCGAGAATCGCTTCATGCACGCGAGCGAAATGGTGCGGATGGGCGCCAACATTGAGGTCGACGGGCGAAAGGCGATTGTGCGCGGGCCTACGCCGCTGAGCGGCACGACAATCATTGCGTCGGATCTGCGGGCGAGCGCGTCTCTGGTGCTGGCGGGGCTGGTGGCCAACAACACGACGTACGTGGATCGCGTTTACCACATCGATCGCGGCTACGAGCGCATCGAAAATAAGCTGTGCGAGCTGGGCGCGCATATCGAACGCGTCTAGCCAGGCTGTTCCCGCGCAAATAATAAAGGGAGGCGGAACAGCGCCTCCCTTTATTGTTTTGTACTCTGCCCGGCGTCGTGCGACGGCGCCTAGCCCGCGTCGGCTGTTGAGGCCTGCTCGGCCCCGCCACCTTCCGATGGCTTCTGCTTGTCGCGAGCTTCGCGGATCAACGCCTTGCGGCTGAGGCGAATTTTGTTTCCCTCGATTGCAAGGACTTTCACCATCACTTGATCGCCTTCCTTGAGCGCGTCACGAACGGAACGAATGCGCTGCTCAGCGATTTCGCTGATATGCAGCAGGCCGTCAGTGCCGGGGAAAATCTCAACGAAAGCGCCAAATTCAGCGATGCGGACCACTTTGCCGAGATAAGTCTTGCCAATCTCCGCAGTCGCGGTGATTTCGCGGACGCGGCGAAGAGCCTCCTCCGCGGCTTTCCCGTTGACGCCGAAGATGTGGACCATGCCATCGTCGTTGACGTCGATCTTGCAGCCCGTGGCTTCGGTGATGGCGCGAATGTTCTTGCCGCCGGGGCCGATCAAGTCGCGAATCTTGTCCGTGGGAATGGTAAGCATGGAGAGATGCGGCGCGTACGTGGAAATTTCCGTGCGCGACGCGGGAAGAGCGGCTTCCATGGTATCGAGAATCTCAAGCCGGGCCTTGCGAGCCTGGGCGAGCGCTTCGCGCATCATGGCGATGCTGACTCCCGCAACCTTGATATCCATCTGCAAGGCGGTGATGCCTTCGCGCGAACCGGCGACTTTGAAATCCATATCACCATAATGATCTTCGGCGCCCGCGATGTCCGTGAGAATGGCGTACTTGTCGCCTTCGACCACCAAGCCCATCGCGATTCCCGCGCACGGGGACTTGATTGGCACTCCGGCGTCCATCAACGCGAGACATCCGCCGCAAACGGAAGCCATCGACGAGGAGCCGTTCGACTCGAGGATGTCCGAGACGACGCGAATCGCGTAGGGGAACTCGGACTCGGGCGGAATCAGATTTGCGAGCGAGCGTTCGGCGAGAGCGCCGTGGCCCACTTCGCGGCGCCCCGGGCCGCGCAGCATCTTCACTTCGCCGACGGAGAACGGCGGAAAGTTGTAATGCAGCATGAAGCGCTTAAATGTGTCGTCCTCGAAGAGCAAATCGAGGCGCTGCATGTCGTCCTTGGTGCCGAGAGTGACCGTGGCGAGCGATTGCGTTTCGCCGCGGGTGAAGAGCGCGGAGCCGTGAACGCGGGGCAGCAAGCTGACTTCGCAGGTGATCTGGCGGATTTTGTCGAACGGGCGGGCGTCGGGACGACGGCGCTTGTTGATGATGTCTTCGCGGAAAAAACGCTCGTGAATACGTTCGATGGCGCGAGCAGCGAGCTTGCGCTTGTCTTTTTCCTCTTCGGGAATCGCCGCGATGATTTCTTTCTCAATGGCGGCGACGCGCTCGCGGCTTTCGAGCTTGGGATATTTCGCCGTGTCAAGCGCTTCGTGCAGGCGCTCGCCGTACTTCGATTCGATCTGCTTCGCTAGAGCTTCGTCAAACGCCGGAGGCGTGACGGCGGCCTTTTGCGGCTTGACGGAATCGTGAAGCTCGCGAATCGCGACGATGATTTTTTTGATTTGCTCGTGGCCGAAGGCGAGAGCGTCAGCAACTGTATCTTCGGAAACTTCCAGGGCGCCCGCTTCCACCATGACGATCGCGTCTTCGGAGCCGGCAATGATGATGTTCAGCAGGCTGGTCTTTTGTTCCGCGACAGTTGGATTGACGGTCAAACGTCCGTCGATCAATCCAACACGAACCGCGGCGATGGGCCGCGCGAATGGAATATTCGAGCAATAGAGGGCGGCAGCCGCTGCCGTCACGCCGAGAACGTCAGGGTCGTTTTCGCTATCGGCAGAAAGCACCATGCTGAAAATTTGCGTTTCCGTGGACCATCCTTCGGGGAACAGGGGCCGAAGCGGACGATCGATTAAGCGCGAAGTGAGAATCTCGCGTTCCGAGGGACGTCCTTCGCGCTTGAAAAAGCCGCCGGGAATTTTTCCTGCTGAATAGGTGTACTCACGATAATCCACAGTTAAGGGTAGAAAGTCTTTTTCAGTTGGCTTGCTGTCCATGCATGCAGTTGCCAAGATTACCGTGTCGCCATAGCGAAGCACGACTGCGCCGTTAGCCTGGCGGGCCATCTTGCCCGTTTCAAAGCTCAGCCGGCGGCCACCGATTTCCACGCTTGATTGATGTGTCATTCAAATTATCCTTTGCTTTCCGGCCTTGCCGGAAGCGTTTGCGTTGCGGAGAAAGAATCTCCGTTATATTTAGAAGAGAATCGGGCGAGGAGCGATTGCAAGCAGATCTACAAGTTTGCGGGATGAGGTCTGCGCACACAATCTCCCGCGCGGCCCCACAAGATGATTCGATGCGGAGAAAGCATTTCCGGGCGGGCGTTCAACCGGCCAACCACAGCGGCCGTATTACTTGCGCAAACTAAGTCTCTCGACAATCTCGCGATACCGATCTGGGTCACGACGGTTCAGGTATTCCAATAGCCGGCGGCGGCGGTTCACCATCATGATGAGGCCGCGCCGCGAGGCGTGATCCTTAGCGTGGGACTTGAGGTGAGTGGTCAAGTAACTGATGCGTTCGCTCAACAACGCGATTTGCACTTCCGGGGAACCCGTGTCCTTGGCATGTTGCCGGAACTGCTCAATGACGCCTATTTTGGCCTCGCTCAACTCGATGTCCTCCTGAATCGTCACACCCTGCTCTACGTTTGTCTCTTCCGTATGTCAAAATCGTAGCACAGAGACAGGCAGGGGCAATAGAAGTATTTTTCGCGAAAAGGCCGCTGGAAACGCCTCGATGCCGTGTTTCGTTCGCCACAACTCAGCCGAAGGAATTAAGTCTTATGTGAATTGACAAGCGACAGAAATTCGTCGCGTGTCTCTTTGTTTTGACGAAAAGCGCCGAGCATGGCGCTGGTGACGGCGGCAGATTGCTGCTTTTCGACGCCGCGCATCACCATGCAAAGGTGCTTCGCCTCAATGATCACGCCTACGCCTTCGGGACTGATGCGCTGCTGAATGGCGTCCGCGATTTGGTTCGTCAGGCGCTCCTGAATCTGCAGCCGCCGCGCGTACATATTCACGAGACGCGCCACTTTGCTGAGGCCGATGACTTTCTTCGTCGGAATGTATGCAACATGGCATCTGCCGAAAAACGGAAGTAGATGATGCTCGCAAAGGCTGTAGACTTCGATATCTTTCACGACCACCATTTCGTCGTAGCACACGCTGAACATGGCGCCGTTCAGAAGCTTTTCGGGATCCTGGCGGTAGCCGCTGGTGAGATAGCGCAGGGCTTTCTCGAAGCGTTCAGGGGTGCGGCGAAGGCCTTCGCGATTGGGATCCTCTCCCAACAACAAAATCATGCGGCGCACCAAGTCGGCGATTGTCTCAGCGCTGTCTGTCTTGGCGAGCTGAATCGTTTCCGTGTCTGCCGTTTCGCTCATAGGGACTCCTTCGCTTCGCAACTCCTTCATGTCGAAAAAATGCGCATTTACGGGTTTGAAGGCGCGGCGTATTCAAAACTGTTCTTGCCTGTCTCTTCGATTCGCACACCCTCGATATGGGCATGGGGAAAACCGGAGAGGCGTTGAAAAATCACGCGGCATACATTTTCCGTAGTGGGCACGCATTCGCGGAATTCAGGGATCTGCTCGTTCATGTACGCGTGGTCGAACGCATCGAGAACTTTCTGCTGCACAAAACCATCGAGATCCGCGAGATTCGCAATCATGCCCGTTGCCGGATCGACCGTGCCGGTAACAGCCACTTCTAGCGCGTAATTGTGGCCGTGGCTGTACGGATTCGCACATTTGCCGAAGACGCGCTCATTGTGTTCCGCGCTCCATTCCGCGCGAAACAGGCGATGCGAAGCCGGAAAAGAATATCGGCGCCAAAGCGAAAGTTTCATCGCGCGCCCTTCATACCGTCCGCGGTGCAATCGACGAATAAATCCGGTGATTCGTACAAGCGAATGCGATCCAGGCGGCCCTGATGAATTTTCGGTTCGAGAATGCGCCAGAGCACTGTCGCGATTTCTTCGCACGTGGGAATCTTCCCCGCCAAATCGGGAACTTCATAATTTAGATGCCGGTGATCCATGCGCTGAGTCACTTCGCGATCGAGGATTTCCTTTAGTTCTTTCAAATCGAGAACCATGCCGGTTTTTGGATCCGGTTCGCCAGCGACGGTGACTTCCAGGACGTAATTGTGCCCGTGACCGTGCGGATTATTGCACTTACCGAAGACGCGGCGATTTTCCTCCGCCGAGAGATTCGGGTTGTGATAAAAGTGCGCGGCCGAAAATTCGAGTTTTCGAGTTACGCGTATCATGGCTTTCCCACGGGATATTCCCGACCCTTCCACAAAACCTTGCCGCGCCAGTATTTCCAACCGGAGGCAATAACGATGGCGGCATACAGGCACACTCCAAGTACATAATATATGATGAACCAGGCGGAATAACGATTCCTGCGAAGTTCGCGCGCGTACGCGACATGGCTCGCAACGAACCAGGCGATTCCCAGCGCGTCCAGCCAAAGGCCTGCGCGTCCCCGCATGATAATTCCCACTGCGATGAAAGATATCGCCGGCCAGGGGAATGCGAGCGAGAGCTCTTCCAGAATGCTTGCTCGCGTGCCACCTAGAAGAAGGTAAAGATTTTTCGCCCAGCCTTGCCACAGCGCGGCGAAACTCCGATACATGCGCGTTTGGGCGATTCCCTGCCCTGACGCAAAGTGCAGCCGGAAGCCTGCCTGTTTTATGCGGCGCGCGAGTGCCACGTCTTCGAGCACTGCATCAGCCACGGCGCGATGGCCGCCGACCTTTTCGTATGCATCGCGACGAATCAGCAGGAACTGGCCATTCGCCGCGGCGTCCGGCAGCGACGGGTCGTTCACGCGCGCAAAATTGAATTTGCGGGCGAGGCGGCAATAGATAAACGGTATCAATGCGCGCTCGGCGAGCAAGCCCGTGATTTGTTCCGGCGAATACGAAACAAGCGCTGCCTGAAAAACGCGCGCGTCTTCAAGAGCGCGAGCCGCCGAGCCAGAAAGATGTATCGTATCTGCATCGGTAAAAAGCAGCCATTCGCAGTTCGCGTGCTGCACGCCGAGCCAAACCGCATGGTTTTTGCCGATCCAACCCGCAGGCAGCGACGTCGATTCCAGGATTTTCAACTTCGGAACAGTTTGCGACAGGCGCGCGAGAATTTCGCCCGTGCGATCCGCGGATTGGTCATTGATGACGATAATCTCGCCAATTTCCGGCTGCGCGACGAGACTTGCGATGCATGCCTCGATATTGTCTTCCTCGTTCCGCGCGGGAATAATGGCTGAAATTTGAGGCATGGCGAGATTCGCGGAGAGATTGCGAATCGGGATGGCCGAAAATGCATCAAAAATATATCATAGGGACGAGGATTCGAGTCGAACCAAACGTCGAAGCGTAAAATGAAGAGAAAGATTATTACGGGAATCACGCTGGGAGCCGTCGCGGGATTGCTAATTCTGTTTGCAAGCCCCAGCTACAATCAGGGCGAGCCCAGCCTTGCGGGTTCGACTGCGAAGCCGTTTTCGTTCGAGGAAGACGGAAAGCCGATGCAGCTTTCCGATTTGCGCGGCAAAGTGGTGGTGCTGAATTTTTGGGCCACGTGGTGTCCGCCGTGCGTGGATGAGACGCCGTCGCTGATCGCCTTGCAACGCGAAATCGCGCCGAAGGGCGGCGTGGTGCTGGGAATCAGCGTGGATGCAGACGCTCAAGCCTACGCGCAGTTCCTGCAAACTAATGGCATCGATTATCCCACCTACCGCGACCCATCAAAGAAAATCCCCGAATCGTATGGAACGTCGATGTATCCGGACACTTACATAATCGATCGACAGGGCAAGATTGCGCGGAAGCTGGTGGGCGCGCAGGACTGGACCAGCCCGGAGATGACCGCGTACTTCAACTCTCTCCTCAGCAAGAATTAAGAAATGAATTCACGATCGCGAGGGCCGCATCGGTACAGTCTGAGTCTTAAAAGGTGGGCTGCAATATCCGCTGTTGCCGCCACCTCCTTGTTCACTCTTTCAGCCTATGCCAATCCCAGTTGCTTTTCGCGAGAAATGACGTCCGCAGAGTGCGCCGTAATATGCACGGCGCGTTCCGCTGCTGGCGCGACGGCTATGAACCAAGTAAATGCCTTGGTCACAGAGCCCGCGGGGCAAAGCGCTCAGACGGCAGGAATGAAAGGTATGGCTATGCCGCCGAATGCGGCCGCGGAACTGTTGATGAATGAAGTAACGGGTACGAGCATGAATCCAGCATCCTCGACGATGCCAATGCGCATGGCGACGGCGGGAAAATGGAATCTGGGATTCATGGTGAATGGGTTCATCACGGACACACAGCAATCGGGCCCGCGCGGCGCGGACAAATTATATTCCACGAATGTTTTCATGGCCACGGCGCAACACGCTGTCGGTCAGGGCAACTTCCTTTTCGACGTAATGTTGAGCGCCGAGCCTGCAACAATCAGCGACCGCGAGTATCCGCTCCTTTTTCAAACTGGCGAGACTGCTTTCGGCAAGCCGATCGAGAACGGGCAGCACCCGCACAATTTGGTGATGGCTTTGGGGCTTCATTATGCGCGGCCGGTTGCCGATAACACCGTGCTCGAAGCGTATTTCGCGCCCGTCGGCGACCCTGCCCTTGGGCCGGTCGCGTTTCCGCATCGCGCCTCGGCCGCGGAACTTCCGGAAGCGCCTATCGGCCATCATTGGGAGGACTCGACTCACGTCGCTTACGAAGTTGCGACGATCGGCATGAAGCACAAAACTGTGCGCCTCGAACTCAGTGGTTTTCACGGCGCGGAGCCAAATGAGAATCGCTGGAACATCGCCGCGGGTGCGATGGATTCGTGGGCCGCGCGCTTTTCGATTTTTCCAATATCCAACTGGACCGCACAGGTTTCCGTGGGACGCTTGACGCATCCGGAAGCGTTCGAACCAGGAGATGTGGTGCGCACTACAGCTTCCGCTTCGTATTCGCGACCGATGGGCGGCGCGGATTGGGCGACGAGTTTTGTCTTCGGCCGGAATCACGGCACGATTACAGGTCGCGGGACGAACGCATTCCTCCTGGAATCCGTAGTTCCCTTTCGCGAGAAGAATTACTTCACGGGCCGTTGGGAAATGGTCGACAAGGATGAGCTTTTTGCCGCGGAGCCTGCTCTCCAACAACAACTCGCAAGCACTGTTGGCGACACGTTTCGTATTGGCGCGTACACGCTGGGCTATACCCGCTATATGCGTTTATGGTCGCCGATCGAAACAGGTTTCGGCGCGAATTTCTCTGCTTACACGTTGCCATCGGTGATCACTCCGTTTTATGGCCAGCACCCATTTGGCGTGAATGTGTATTTGCATTTCCGGTTGAAGCCGAAAAGCCAATGAACCAAGAGCAATCGAGTCCGGCAGCCGTCAGCGTAGGGCAGCTCGTCACGGATCCCGTGTGCGGAATGAAGGTGGATCCCGCACGCGCCAAGGCGAGCCGCGAATATCGCGGCGTGAAGTATTATTTCTGCTGCGACAGCTGCGCGGAGAAATTCGCAGCCGCGCCGGACAAGTACCTCGGCGTAAAAACGCAGGCCTCTCCTGCAGCGCAACTTCACACGATTCAATCGTCGGCGCCCGTCCTAGCTCCTGCGGCGCCACAAGGCGCGCATGACGTTCACAAAACAACGGCGCAACGTTATGTGTGTCCGATGGACGCGGAAATCCACGCGACTCAGCCTGGCCCGTGCCCGAAATGCGGAATGGCGCTCGAACCCATGATCGCGCAAGCGCCAGCCACGAAAATCGAATACACCTGTCCGATGCATCCGGAAATTGTGCGCGCCGAACCGGGAGCTTGCCCAATTTGCGGCATGGCGCTGGAACCGCGTACGGTGACGGTGGAAGAAAAACCGAGCGCCGAACTCGCCACCATGACGCGGCGCTTTTGGGTCAGCGTGATTTTGACCGCGCCGCTGATTTTCATTGCGATGACGGGACACATGTTTTCCGGCGGAGCAATTTCTTCCACCGCGCAAGCTTGGATCGAACTGATTCTCGCGACGCCCGTGGTGCTGTGGGGAGGATGGCCATTCTTCCGGCTCGGCTGGGCGTCGATTCGCAATCGCAGCTTGAACATGTTTACGCTGATCGCGATGGGAACAGGAACAGCATACCTTTACAGCGTAGTTGCCGTGCTTTTCCCAAGCGCATTTCCCGCGCAGTTTCGCGAGACTGGCGGCAGCATTCCCGTGTATTTCGAGGCGGCCGCCGCGATCACGACCTTAGTGCTGCTCGGGCAGGTGCTGGAATTGCGGGCGCGGCAGCGAACAGGCGGCGCGATTCGCGCGCTCCTGCAACTGGCGCCCACAACCGCACGCCGGATTTCCGGAACCGGCGACGAAACAGACGTCGGCCTCGAATTCGTGAAGCGCGGCGATCGTTTACGCGTGCGGCCGGGAGAGAAAATTCCCGTGGATGGCACGGTGCTCGATGGGACGAGTTCGGTGGACGAATCGATGGTGACCGGCGAGCCGATCCCCGTGGAAAAACTTGCCGGGGCGCACGTTACAGGGGGCACGGTAAACGGGACCGGCACGTTTTCGATGCGCGCGGAACGCGTGGGAAGCGAAACGCTGCTGGCGAGGATCGTGCAAATGGTCAGCGCCGCGCAACGCACGCGTGCACCGATTCAACGGCTTGCGGACGTAGTCGCATCATACTTTGTTCCTGCGGTAATCCTCGTTGCCATCCTGTCGTTCATCGCATGGGCGGTTTTCGGACCGTCGCCGCGGCTGGCGCACGGGCTGGTGAACGCCGTTGCTGTGCTGATTATTGCATGTCCATGCGCGCTTGGATTGGCGACGCCCATGGCCATCATGGTCGGCACTGGACGCGGCGCAACAGCGGGCGTGCTGATTAAAAACGCGGAGGCGCTCGAAACGCTCGAAAAAATTGACACGCTGGTCTTCGACAAAACTGGCACGCTTACCGAAGGCAAGCCGCGCGTTGCGTTCATCGAAGCCGCAGCCGGGTATTCCGGGCAGGACGTTCTGCGATTCGCGGCGAGCATTGAGCAAGGCAGCGAACATCCCCTCGCGGCGGCGATACTTGCTGAAGCGGTGCGCCAGTCTGCCAAGCCCGTGGCGGTGACGGAATTTCGCTCGCTGACCGGAAAAGGCATTACGGGCCGCGTTGAGGGCCGGGTAGTCGCAGTCGGCAACCAGACGCTGCTCAACGAAATAGGAATCTCAAGGATCGCGCTCAAAGAGCGCGCGGACGCGCTGCGCGGCGACGGCAACACCGTGGTTCATGTAGCTGTGGATGGAAAGGAGGCCGGATTGATCGCTGTCGCCGATCCGCTGAAACAATCGACAGTAGAGGCCATTTCGCAGTTACGTGCGAACGGATTGCGGCTCGTGATGCTAACCGGCGACAGCCGCGCCACCGCTGAAAGTGTTGCGCGCAAACTTGGAATCGACGAAGTGATCGCCGAAGTGCTGCCTGAGCACAAAGCGGAAGTGGTGCAGCGGCTGAAGGCGCAGGGCCGACGCGTTGCGATGGCGGGCGATGGCATCAATGACGCGCCTGCACTCGCGGCGGCGGATGTTGGCATTGCGATGGGCACGGGCACGGACGTCGCCATCGAATCGGCTGGAATTACGCTGGTGCAAGGCGACCTGCGAGCCATCGTTCGCGCGCGACGGCTCAGCCGCGCCACCATGCGCAATATTCGCCAGAATCTCTTTTTCGCGTTCGCATACAATATACTCGGCGTGCCCATTGCTGCCGGTGTGCTGTATCCCTTCGTTGGGCTATTGCTGAATCCAATCATCGCCAGCGCGGCCATGACGTTCAGCTCGGTGTCCGTGATCACAAACGCGCTGCGCCTACGCCACGCGGCGCTCTAACTGCTCGATCGGAGGCTTCTTTGCTATAATCTGCGCATGACATTCATGACCATGACCTACGAACTGCAAGCGCCCTTGAAGCAAGAGCAGTTGCGCTCGCTAGCCTCTTTCGCCAACACCTATGGGTTGCAGAAATTTCGCATCGATGAAAAGAAAAACTTGCTGCACTTCGATTACGATGCTTCACGGTTGAAAGAAACAGAAGTCGAACACGTGCTGCGCATGGCGAAGATACCAGTGGTGGGAAGAATCGTAATAAACTAGGAAGACTGGAGAGTCCGCCAGTGCCGGCAGGGCGCGAAGAAAAAGTGGGGCCACCGCTTGGGATCGGCAGCCCCGAAAAGTCGCGCTCCGGTGACTCGGCCTAGGCGAGACCGAGTCTGGGGTCATCCATCCTAGCTTCCCTCTCAGAGGCAGGTGGGAACGTTACCCACCACTCCGTGACCGAGCCCCTTCCTCCTCTGCCACAGTGTGATGAGCCACGTTGTGGAACGCGACCCACCTTCCTCAAGTGCACGATTGCTGCCATCGCCCACGCGCGCTACGTGACAATGAACTGCTGAGAGCAAACGAGTTATCTTTATCGCAACCTATACTCTTAGACATATCACTGAGCCAATTCGGAAGGGGAGTCCCTCTTTGGAACTCGGCTCTATCCTGGCAGCTTTTTTCGACGATTCGGTCCTCTTCTCATCAGCTCGGATTTGCCGCTTGCGCGCAAGCAGCTCTTTCCAGCACTCTTGATTGACCTCTATGCAGACTCTAATCGGCTTTCTGGTGGCCCATGGCTATGTGGTTCTGTTCATCTGGGTATTGCTCGAACAGGCCGGGCTTCCCATTCCGTCGATACCACTTCTACTCGCGGCGGGCGCGCTGGCCGGAGCGGGAAACCTGAATCTGACTGTGTGTGTGGCGCTACCTGTGGTTGCGTCCATAATCAGCGATCTTTGTTGGTACGAAATCGGCAAGTGGCGCGGCGGCAGCGTGCTGAATTGGATTTGCCGGATTTCCATTGAGCCCGATTCGTGCGCGCGCCGGACGGAAGATCTCTATGCACGGCTGGGCGCCAAGTCACTGCTGGTTGCAAAATTCATTCCCGGTCTTTCGAGCGTGGCGCCGCCGCTCGCGGGAATATTTCATATGCGCCCGTTGCGCTTCGTTGTTTATGACACGTGCGGAGCATTGTTGTGGACAGGAATGTTCGTTGGGCTCGGTTTCGCCTTTTCGCATCAACTCGAACGCGTGGCGCAATACGCCATGAGATTGGGCGAGATGTTGATCTTTCTGCTGGTGAGCGCGCTCGCCGCATACATTCTCTACAAGTACGTACAGCGGCGGCGATTCCTGCGGGATTTGCGTGTGGCGCGAATTACACCCGAAGAACTGAAGAGCATGCTGGATGCGGGTGAGAATATTCAGATTGTGGATTTGCGGCACTCGGTGGAGTTTGAAGCCGACCCTCTGACAATTCCCGGCGCGCTGCGACTTGACCCCAAGGAGATCGAACAACGCCAACAAGAGATTCCACGCGATCGGGACGTGGTGCTCTACTGCACTTGACCAAACGAAGCCACCAGCGCCCGTGTGGCTCTGCTGCTAAGAAGACAAGGTATAACGCGCGTGCGTCCACTGGCGGGAGGATTCGCAGCCTGGCAAAAAAGCGGATTTCCGATTCAGGATCACTCCGCGGAACTGGAAATGTCGGACTCCAGTGCAATTTCGAAATTATCGGCATAGAAATCCGCCCGAAGCGTGCGAAATGAACGCATATAAGCAATCCAAACAGGCTGTTTGGCTTGTACTCATAATAGTTCGGCCCCATAATAAAAGGCGAGATTGAAAATCCTATGCGCATGACGCGGATGAGCATTGTTGCTTCGGTAGTGCTGCTGGCGCTGGCGGCTGGGACGGGCTTTTTTGTGTTTCACGCGGCAGCCGTCGCACGGGCAGGCGCTAGGCGCAGTAGGCCCGTAAGCCGTCCTGTCGCGGTGACAAGAAATTCAAACACCGAAGCTCAGAATGTGCCCGTTCTTTATTTCGCAAAGGATCCTGAGGCCGCTCCTCCGTTCCTTGCCCGCGATCTTTCCGGTCATTTGGTCTCGACTGCCGCACTGAAAGGCAAAGTAGTTCTGTTGAATTTCTGGGCGACATGGTGCGGCCCTTGCCGCGAGGAAATTCCGGAAATGATCAAGCTCCAAGCGCAATACAAGAATACTCTCGAGGTCATCGGCGCGTCCGAAGACGAAGCGCCGCCCGAGCAAATAGCCGCGTTCGCGAAAAAAGCAGGCATCAACTATCCCGTCATTATGTCCAGCGCTCAGCTCGAAAGCGAATATGGCGGAGTGGCGGCCCTGCCGACAACATTCGTGATCAACGCGGACGGCCGCGTGGTGCAGAAAAATGTGGGAGTGTATCCACTCGATTTTTACGATATGGAAGTGCGATCGGTGATGGGCATGCCCGTTACAGCGCGCATTGAAACGTTTAAAGATACTGGCCAGATCTTCCTGAAAAATGCCGCCCGCGCGAATGCACTACCTGGCGTGAGTTTCGCCGGCTTGACTCCGGCGCAGAAGAAAATCGCTTTGCACCGCCTGAACGCCCAAAGCTGCACTTGCGGCTGCAAGTTGACGCTGGCCGAGTGCCGCATCAACGACACAACTTGCCCAATCAGCAAAGGCATTGCGAATAGGATTGTTCGCGCGATTGCGTCTGGCAAGTCCGGATCAAATGCTCCTGCCGCCAAAGTGGGCCCAGCAAGTCTGCAGTGAGAGTTTCCTGTTTAGATTGTTTCCATCCTGAGAAAGAGCGGCGACCCTCTTCTGGAAAAACGTTTCACGTAGCGTTTGACTGCCTTTCATCCCGGGTCTATTCTTAGGCGTTCACATTTAAACAAGAAGCAAAGAGATCGAGGCTCCTTTGTTACATTTCCTCTATGCCGCCATTGCTGTATTTGTGGCCGTTCAACTGTCTTCATTTGCCACCAGCATTTATTTGCACCGAACGCTCGCGCATCGTGGCGTTTACCTAAGCCCCATCGTTGCCTTTCCGATGCGTTTGCAGCTTTGGCTATGGACCGGAATCAATACGAAGGAATGGGTCGCGGTGCACCGCAAACATCATCGCCACACGGACGTCGAGGGCGACCCGCACAGTCCGGTGCTCGAAGGTCTGTGGCGGATTTTGCTTGGCAACGTCTATTATTACGCGCGCGAAGCGAAGCAGCCCGAGACGCTGGCTACGTTCGCGCCGGACATTGGCAACGGCTGGCTCGATAGGCACATTTTTGGCTTCGGGCTCGCAGGCGTAATCACGGGCGTCGCGATTTTCATGCTGCTGCTCGGACCAGTCTGGGGAGGGCTTGCCTATCTCGTGCAAGCCGCCACCTATATTTTCCTGAACGCGGTAATCAACGGCGCGAACCACGCATTCGGTAAGCGCAATTTCGACAACACTGCCACGAACCTCAGTTTCATCGCGCTGATCACCGCAGGCGAAGGCTGGCACAACAATCATCACGCATATCCTACGTCTGCCCGCTTCAGTGTGTTTCGCGGTGAATTCGACCCGTCGTGGCCGGTGCTAAAATTATTGACCTGGATGCATCTCGCGCGCCCCCTCAAACTCGCGCCGAGAATGGAGTAGACGGCTCGTCCTGAAATGGCAGGCTGGAATCCCGAGCAGTATCTGAAATTCTCCGAAGAGCGCACACAGCCTTGCCGTGACCTTGCTGCCCGCGTTACCGTCCCCAACGTTCATCATGTGATTGACCTTGGCTGCGGCCCCGGAAACAGCACGCGAGTGCTCGCGGAACGATGGCCGGATGCGGAAATCACCGGAGTCGATAGCTCGGCTGACATGATTAACGCGGCAATCCAGGCGCATCCGCGCGGGCGCTGGATCGTGGGCGATATTGTCAAATGGGCGGCCGAGGAAGAGCAGCGGTTCGACGTGGTTTTCTCGAATGCGGCGCTCCAATGGCTCCCCGATCACAGCACCCTCTATCCCAAACTCTTTGCGCGCGTCGCAGCGGGCGGCGCACTTGCGATACAGATTCCCAGCAGCTTCGATCGCCCCGCGCATCGATTGTTGCGTGAAATGGCCGCTTCGCTCGGCTGGCGCAGATGGTTCCCCACGGGGCGCGTGAAGAACTGGCACTCGCACGACTCCGGCTTTTATTACGACCTGGTTGCGCCTCTGGCTTCGCGCGTCGGGCTGTGGGAGACCGAGTACATCCACGTGATGCCCAACGCGGAGGCCGTGGTCGAATGGTACAAAGGCACCGGCATGCGGGCTTACTTGCAGGCGATTGAGGAAGAACCCGAACGTGAGCGATTCGTCGCCGAGTATCTTGAGAAAATCCGCGTCGCCTATCCGCCGCGCCCCGATGGAAAAATCCTCTTCTCGTTCCTCAGGATTTTCCTCACCGCCTATGGGGCGTAAGGATCGCTCGCCGCTCAACCCTCGGCACTGGGGCGCCATGGCCCTTTGGACTGCGCCTAGATCTTCAGCTTCGGGTGCTGTAAATGGAATTTCGTCGCGTCCTGATAGGCGCGGCCGAGTGCCAGCATTTTCTCTTCTCCATAAAGCGGCCCGAGGAACGTTAAGCTTACCGGAGTGCCGGGACCGCCATAATTGCCGACCATCCCGTCTTTGTCTTTAACGGCCGGCGGCGCGTCGTCTCCGCGAAAACCATTAGGCAAAATCAATGCGGGATGGCCGGTGAGATTCGTCACCGTGAGCTGCTCGCCGTTTGTGGGCGCAACGATCACGTCGTAACCGTCGAACGCTTTGGCGACGCCCTGCATGGCGAGGAACTTGGCGCGATTCGCCTGCACGTATTCCACGGCAGGCACAAAGCGAGCGACGCGGAATGAATTCGCCCAGCCTCCAGGCGTGTGATCCCCAAGCAGCTTGTCGCGCCCCGTGCGCGTCAGTTCATCGAATGCCGCCGCGGCCTCGACCTCGAGGATGGTCACCATCGGCTGATAAGGAAGCTTCGGCAACTCGATGGCCGTCATCTTCACGCCCATCTCGCGCAATTTTTGTAAGGCGGCATCGTTAAATTTCTGGTCGTACTCAGCAGACTTGATGATCTGTTGTTTCTCGGCGTCCGTGACACCAGAAAAATTCTTCACGCGCCCTTCAAGCGCAGCGCGATCGAACTTAAATTCGGATTCGAGGAAGCCGACGCGGAATTTCCGCCAGTCCTGGTGAGCATTCCAACTAAACGCGGCCGGTTTTACGGAACGGTCCTCGCCATCGGGACCATAAATCGCGTCGAGCGCGAGCGCGCAATCTTCCACCGAGCGGCAGATGGGGCCAAGTTTGTCCTGGCTCCACGACAGAGCCATGGCGCCCGTGCGCGGCACGTGGCCAAACGTGGGACGCAAGCCCGTCACACCGCACCGCGTGCTCGGTGACGAAATCGAGCCCAGCGTCTCGGAGCCAATCGCGAATCCGACGCAGCCCGCGGCAGTCGCCGAGGATGGGCCCGCCGAAGAGCCGCTCGATCCCTGATCCGGATTCCACGGATTGCGCGTGATGCCGCCGAACCAATGATCCCCGTTCGCCAGCGCGCCCAACGTGAGTTTTGCCAACAGCACCGCACCCGCAGCGTCCAGGCGCTTGACGACCGTCGCGTCCTCGTCAATCGTTTGGTCCCTGTAAGGCTCGGCGCCCCACGTGGTGGGATAACCCTTGACGGCGAGCAAATCCTTGGCGCCCCACGGAATCCCGTGGAGCGGCCCGCGATATTTCCCTGCCGCGATTTCGCGATCTGCTTCTTTCGCCTGTGCGAGTGCGCGGTCTTCGGTCAAGGTAATAACGAAGTGCAGCAGCGGATCATAGCGTTTCAAACGCGTCAAATACATTTGCGTCAGCGCCGTCGACGAAACTTTTTTCGTGCGTACCATTTCTGCGAGCTCGCGCACCGTCGCGAACGCAATCTCCTCCAAATCCTTGGGCACATGGCGCGCGGCGATGGCGGGCGCAGCCGACATTTGCAGCGGACGCTTTGCCTGTTCGAAATGCGCGTTCGTGGTCGTCAAGGGATCGAAGATCATCGCGGGCTGAACGCCATTCGCGATGTGCAGCGCGTAAATCTGCTCGTAATTCTTGGCCGCATTCTGGAGATTGCGGAGCATCATCTCGCGATCTTCATTGGGAATCGGCACGTCCGCAATCGCGGCTGCATCGCTGATCATCTCCACGGTGATTTTCTTCGGTTCGCCTTCGGCCATGGCCCACAACACGCCGGGAAAAAGCGTGCCCGCGACTCCGAATTTCGAGCAAGCGGCGAGAAAACCGCGGCGGTCGATTGCTGATTTTGGCTCTGCGATTGGCATGTGTGTTGGCCTCGTGGGATTCAGTTACTTTGGTATTGGGTTGATTCGAATCGCTGATCCCGGCGGCGCATTGTCCAACCGCGCGCCCCGCGAGTCAAGTCCTTGCTCTTTGGGTGCTCATCGAGAATCCTCGGAAAGGCTTATCTCATAACCTACTGAACCGTGAGGGTGAGCGTCGCGGATTTTTTATGACCGGCGGCATCGCTGGCCGTCAGTGTATAGGTGGTAGTTTTATTGGGAGAAATCTCCACGCAGCGGTTGAGCGACGGCCAGACGTCCTCGGACGCCTTTGGCTCCAACGTGACGGTTTTTGCGTTCGACACGCCGTAGCAAATCGCGGCCTCGTCGCCACGACGAATCGCGCCGGGCGCGGCATAAAAATTCAGAATCTTGAAATCATTGCCGCCAAAGTCTTCCACAAGTTCCTGAGCCTTTGCGCGCTTCGCCGCCGCGGCTTTTTCTTCGATGTCGCGATTTTCCTGCCAGCGCGAATAGAAAATCCCGGCCACGACCAGCGCGGCAATCAAGACAATAACCCACGAGAATTTTAAAATCGTCCTCAGGGCTGACGTCGATTCGGCCGAACCATTTATCATGAGTGGCGCATTCTCATTTGGTTTTTCCACCAGGCGCTTTCGGCGCGTGAATCGCGGCCTTCGCCTCTTCGTCCTTCCACAGTCGGAAACCTCCGCGAAACGCATTACGATTGTCGCCGGGTTCCGCGCCGGGAGGCAGCTTCTTCAATTTTTTTACATTCCCGCCGCCGATCACCACGTAATCGGGTTCGAGCGCGGTCTTCAAACGCTCAACCACATCCGCAACGTGCCGCCGCCATTTCTTCTTTCCCAGCCGCTTGAGCCCGCGCAGGCCAAGGTAGTCTTCGTACGTGCGCCCTTTCTTGTACGGCAAATGCGCCAACTCCAAAGGCTGCAGCGTTCCATCAACAATCATCGCCGAGCCAAGGCCCGTGCCCAACCCCAAAAAAAGCATCCGTCCGCCGCGATAACTCCCCAACGCCTGCATCGCCGCATCGTTCACCAGCTTCACGGGACGCCCAAAGGCGCGCCTGAAATGGAATCCCACCCAGCCTTTGCCCAGATTGCACGGCTCGTGCAACGGGCGACCCTGCACCGCGGGACTCGGATAGCCAATCGAAACCACGTCGTACTTCCAGTCACTCGTCAACTGTTTCACGTCCTTTACCATTTGCGCCGGCGTCATCGTTGGCCCGGAGATCACTTTTCGCTCCTCGCGCTCTCCCGTCGCGAGCACCTTGACGTGCGTCCCCCCCACATCAATCACCAGAATCCGTAAACCGTGCCTGCCCTTCTTTGCCGTCACAGTCCAACTCCTCAAGACTCTCCATACCCATCGAAGGGCCCGGCCGCCGGCGCGAAGCGCGCCGAGCGCCCCCATTTGCCTACATCTCAGCGCTCTACTGGCCGGAGCCGTCGGACGGCAGGAGGAATCACAGCAAGCACGGCTTCCTCAAACCATCGCCGATGCCGTTGATATTGAACTCCGAGATAAATCACAACAAGCCCCAGGAAGCTTAAGATTATTGGGAATAGGAATGAATCTTTAAAAACATTGTACGACAGATGCCCCAGATATCCGAAGACACCACACGCACCGAAGACGACGAACACGCGCCTTTGAAGAAAAACAGCGAGAATAATTAAGCCCAAATTTACGAGGCAATACAAGAACTTCTTCCATTCACTCGAACTTTCCATCAGGGATAGGCCACCCCAGAAAGCCGCGAGGCCAAATAAGTATCCCCAAAAAGCATAGTCATCTCGGGTTCTCCTATCAATAAAGTAAGTTACTAGAAGGATCAGAAGGCCGAAGCACAGAGATACCCAAAGTCGCTCTTGCCAGGTGAATTCCCTTCTGCCGACGAGAAGCGGAGTCAAATCCATCGACATATACCAAAGAGAAAACGCGATCGGAAACGTTAGGAAGGGAAAGCGGACAAACTTTAAGGCAATCAGGCCGGCCGCGACGGTGCCAGCTTCCATGAGAATCCAACTCCCCTTTATCCAAATGTGATAGCTCTGGAAGTTGTCAGGAGCACCTTGCGGCCAAACTCCCGTCACTCGCTCGAGACCATAGATGGCGAGAGGCGTCATCCAGACAGCTAGCGTGAACAGCAATCCTCCGGGAATGGTCAAATGATCCTTGTGCCAAAGTGTTCGCCCGGCGAGAACAAATAGCACTGCATAACAAGAAGCAAGCAGAAAAATCCAAGTACCGCCAAATCGTTCCCAACCCAGGTTCATCAACCAGCCCATGGCCGACATTACGACCAACGCACCAAAGTAATAGGCGACATTTGCTGCGTCAAACCTCGACTTTTCTGGGCGTGCCCCTCGCTCCCTGAGCTTTTGCCATAGACGGTCAGCTTGCTCCTCCGAAATCACGCCCTCTCTTGCTGCCCAGATCAAATCCTCTTTGGAAAAATCCATTCGTCACCTCGTCAGAAGACTAAAGAGCATGCCAACCAGACGTATGTCGGGGTGCGGCCCCTGGCATTCGCTGAGTTCTATCATAACGAGGTTCGTACCACCATGACCTCGACTCATGACAGTGTAACTTCAGTCGAACAATAGCGTTTCACTCTTGGACGCAAGTAGCTCACACCGCAGCACTTAGACTTCCTTGAAGCGTGCTACGCATTTTTCGCCCCTCCCGATTCTTATATTCCCGTTTCGGAGACGCTCATCCTCTTCGTCCCCGCATGCGCTGTACTTTTCGGCTCGCGGCCCTTTCTCGCACAACTTTTCGCCATTTGCCAGGGCCTCCCGCCAAGAGTAGAATCGTTCTCCCCCGAGGCCCTGATAGCTTCCCAACGGAGATGGGAGAAACGCGGATCGTGAAAGGCGAAACACAAAATGTCCGGTCGGCGGAGCTCGGCTTGGCG
>Ga0134128_10002392_pt1 | contig 23356 bp, 15 predicted proteins | sample KB31754_FD_96462 | JGI IMG/M metagenome (GOLD analysis project Ga0134128, IMG submission 96462) | Terrestrial soil microbial communities with excess Nitrogen fertilizer from Kellogg Biological Station, Michigan, USA - KB3-175-4 | ecosystem: Environmental > Terrestrial > Soil > Unclassified ... | reverse complement strand
TTCCGGGCGTCGTTGGAGGAAACGCCGGTCAAGATCCTGCCAGTCATGACTCAAGCATATTGACTGTGGCCCCGCCGGGAGCCAGCTGTCCAGCAAGAAAGGGGCAAACTGTGGACAACCCCCGCCGCGGGAACCGTCAGCCCACAGCGGGATCGTCGATGATTCCCTGGACCAGCGCACCGTATTGCTGGATGAGTTCCTCATCCGCCATCTCGTCCGGTCCCAGCAGCCCAAGGATGCGCATCCCGGCGCCCAGCCCCATGACCACGCACACCACCAGCTGGGATTTCTTCCGCGACGGCGATTCGTCGCCAATCTGCCCGGCAATCCACGCGACGTACCGCTCGCGCAGCTCCCCTCGCGCCGCGTCCCTGTCGGGCGCGTCCTGCACCAGCAGCGCCACCATGGACCACGGCTCCGAGTCGCCGCTTTGCCGGCGCCGAAGGATCCGCCGGACCAGGGCAAAACCGATCGGTTCATCCTGCTCCAGCAGCACGTCAGCGCTGGGCACGTCGGGGGCCGCGGCCGCGTACAGCTTGGCCTTGCTGCCCATGACCTTCATGACCATGGCCGGGGAATAGCCGGCCAGCACGGCCACATCCTTGACCGTCACGGCCGTGTAGCCGCGCTCGCCAAAAAGCTGGCGGGCCGCTTCAATGACGGCGTCACGGGTGCTGGTGCGGCCCATCAGGCATGCACCTGGGCCGCACCGGCCAGTTCAAGATCGACGACGGCGGATCGCGCCGCCAGCACCACCTGCACCGATTCGCTGTTAAGCCCCGCCGGGTCCAGGGCCGTGAGGATGTAGCGCCCGGCAGGCGGCAGCGGCACCTCGTACCGGCCGGACTGGTCGCTGAAGGTGGAAATGACAAATTCACCGGTTGTTTTCGTCAGGGTGACAAGGGCGCCGTCCAACGTGCGGCCGCCGTCGTCAATCCTGCCGGAGAGGGTGAGCCGAAGGACCAGCCGCAAGTCCTGGGTGCTGGAGGAATTGGAAAAGTTCAGCACCTGGGAGCTCGGCGCCCACCCGTCGGCGCTGGAAATGATGAGGTAGCTGCCCGATTCCGGCAGGACCAGGGAGTACCTTCCGTTGTTGTCGGCGCGGCTCCAGTCCGCCGGTTCGCCGGTGGTGTGGAGGGCATTGACCACGGCCTGCCGGATGGGCTTGCCGCTGTCGCCCACCACCGAGCCGCTGACCACAATCTCGTCCTTGGTGTCCGCCGGCGCCCGGTCTGCGGCATGCTCGGACACCGTGAGCCGGTTCGCCGTGAGCCTGTTCGCCGTGACGAGAGGCAGCGCGCCCGTCCGGGAGTCGGCGTCGTGCACTCCGCTGCTGGCACCGCCCGAAAGGCCCGGGGCGGCCAGCACCCGCGGGATGAACACGCTGACGCCGATGGACAGCAGCGCCGCAATGGCCGCGTACCAGAACACTTCCTTGAAGGCGTCCTCCGTGGGCAGCGCGAGGGGGCCGACATGGACCACCGCCGAGGTCAGCACGGCACCGACGACGGCGGACATCGTGGAGGTGCCCACGGCGCGCAGCAGCGAGTTGAGCCCGTTGGCGGACGCGGTTTCCGTGATCGGCACCGAGCGCATGATCAGCGTGGGCATGGCGGCGTAGGCAATGGCCGTGCCCATACTGACCACGGTGGCGCCCAGGATCACCATCCACACCTCGCCCGTGAGGAAGACGCGCGCCACGTAGGAGACGGCCAGCACCAATGAGCCGGCAATGAGCGTGATCTTTGCCCCGTACCGCTTGGTGATGGCCGCCGAAACGGGAGCCAGCGCCACCATGGCCAGGCCGGAGGGGATCATGCACAGCCCCGCCACCACCACGCTGAGCCCAAAGCCGTAGCCGCCCACGCTGGGAAGCTGCAGCTGCTGCGTGGTGCTGAGCATGTTGGCGTACATGGAAAAGCCCACCAGGATGGAGGCAATGTTGGTCAACAGCACCGGCTTCCTCGCCGAAGTCCGCAGGTCCACCATGGGCTGGCTGACACGCAGCTCCCAGGGGAACCAGACTGCCAGGAACACCACGGTGCCGATGAAGAGCAGGATCACCGGCTCGCTGGTCCAGCCCCATTCCCCGCCCTTGGAAATGGCGAGCAGCAGCGACGTCAGTGCCGCGGACAGCAGGACCGCGCCGACGCCGTCGAACTTGCCCTTGGTGCGCACGGCGGATTCAGGCACAATCGCCACCACGGCAATGATGAGCAGCACGCCGATCGCAGCGGAAATCCAGAAGATGGCCTGCCAGCCCAGGGACTCGTAAATCAGGCCGGAGAGCGGCAGGCCCAGCGCGCTGCCGATGCCGAGGGTTGCGCTCATCAGGGCGACGGCGGAGACCACCTTTTCGCGGGGCAGCTCATCGCGCATGATGCTGATGCCGACGGGGATGAGGGACGCCGCGAGCCCCTGGAAGCCGCGGCCAATCAGCAGCATGAGGAAGGTGCCTCCCACCGCTGCGATGACCGATCCGATGACCATGGTCACCATCGCCACCACCATCATGCGCCGCTTGCCGAACATGTCCGCCATGCGGGAAACGATGGGGGTGGCGACCGCGCTGGTCAGCAGCGTCACGGTCACCAGCCAGGCGGCGTTGTCGGCCGAGGTGTTGAGGATCTTGGGAAAGTCGGGCAGCAGCGGGACCACCATGGTCTGCTGCAGCGCCACCACTGTCCCGGCGAGGCACAGGATGGTGACCACCAGCGAGGTGCGCTTGGGGGCGGCTTTCCCTGACTCGGGCAGCTGGGCGGCGTTGGATTTTTTCGAGCTTCCCGAGTTTCTGGAGCCCTTCGGGGCCTTGGGGTCGACTGCTGAGGCCAAATGCGAGGGCAAGTGCTTCCTTTGCTCGGGGTGCGGCCGGGTGGGCGGCCCAAAGTGCGGTGAACGGTCATTCACCCTTTAAGTGAACCATCGTTCACCCGTCGGCGTCAACGTGAAAACGCGTGATGACGCGCACTGCCGTCTACGCTGGATCCATGACCCCTTCCCTCACCCTGGCCTCCGCCTCCCCCGCCCGCACCAAGCTCCTCACCGACGCCGGAATTGCCCACCGCGTCTTGGTGTCCGACGTGGACGAGGACGCCGCAACCGCCGCGGCCGGGCAGCCCTCCCCGGCGGAAACCGCACTGCTGCTGGCCCGGGCGAAGGCCGAATCCGTGGCCGCGCTGGGGGCCGGCGGCTCGGGGGCCGGCGGGGCGGAGGCGGGCGGCTCGGGGGCGGGCTTGGTACTGGGCTGCGATTCGGTCTTTGAACTGGGAGGGGAACCGTACGGCAAGCCGTGGGAGCCGGAGGTGGCACGGGCCAGGTGGCGGCAGATGCGCGGCAAGTCGGGCATTTTGCACACCGGCCACTGGCTCGTTTCCGCTTCAGGCGCCTCAGTCGGGGAGGTTACCAGCGCCGTGGTCCACTTTGAGGACGTGAGCGATGCCGAGATTGACGCGTACGTCGCAACGGGCGAGCCGCTGCAGTGTGCCGGCGCCTTCACGATCGACGGGCTGGGCGGGGCGTTCATTGCCGGCGTGGAGGGCGACCCTCACACCGTGGTGGGCCTGTCCATTTCCACGCTGCGCCGCCTGCTGGCCAAGCACGGGGTGGCCATCACGGACTTGTGGGCATAGCACCATGAAGTGGAGCCTGGCCGGCCCCCAATGGTGCGCCACTTCTCAAGTGGAGCACCGCCGGGGCCGCATGGGGTTCAGGCTCACTGTTGGTCAAGCGCCGAAGCCACAGTAATTTAGGCCAGCGCGACAGCCACGGCGGCCTCGGCGTGCAGACGGGTGGTCGCGAATAGTGGCAGGGCGGAGTCGGCCCCGCCAACAAGGAGCTCAATCTCCGTGCACCCCAGGATGACCCCCTGCGCACCGCGCACCCCGAGTTCCGCGATGATGCGGCGGTATTCGGCACGGGACTCCTCGCGGACCACCCCGAGCACCAGTTCTTCATAGATCACGCGATTGACTGTTACGCGGTCCGCAGGGGACGGGATGACGACCCGGAGGCCATGGGACTGCAGGCGCTGGACGTAGAAGTCTTCCTCCATGGTGAAGCGCGTGCCGAGCAGGCCCACCGAGGCGATTCCCGCCTTGGCCACGGCATCGGCCGTGACGTCAGCCAGGTGCAGGAAGGGAACAGAAGTGGCGGCCTCGATTGCATCGGCCACCTTGTGCATCGTGTTGGTGCACAGCACAATGAGGTCGGCACCGGCGGCCTGTAGAAGCCGTCCCTCATTGGCCAGCAGTTCTGCCGCTTTCCCCCATTCACCGGCCATTTGCAGCTGCTCAATTTCGTCAAAGTCCACCGATGCCAGCACGCAGCGGGCGGAGTGGAATCCGCCCAAGTGTTCCTTGATCAGTTCATTGATGAGCCGATAGTAAAGTGCCGAGCTTTCCCAGCTCATCCCGCCGATCAAGCCAATCTTTTTCATCCGCCCTCTCCCATCTGCCCTGGATTTCACCTTACGGCACACACAAACCACTACGCCTCCACGGAAATTAGTTCGCCACCTTTCGTCAGCTGTCGCAGCCGGAGAATGCCGGATTTGTCGACATCAGCAAGCCGTCCGTGGGCAAGTTTTCCCGGCACCTCCGTCAAGCTCACGCCGGCAGGCCACGCGGCAAAATTGTAGGAAGTCCACAAAAACGCCCGGCCTCACACGCGGAACCACCATGATGTGTGGGCGAAACCCTCCCAAGGGCGCTAGGCTCATGCGAAGAATAGAAGGAGTCACGCGTGCCCAAGCCAGCGCCACTGAACAAAGTCCTGATCGCCAACCGCGGCGAAATCGCCGTCCGCATCATCAGGGCCGCCCGCGACGAAGGCATCGCCTCCGTCGCCGTGTACGCCGAGCCGGACAGGGAAGCGCTGCACGTGCGCATGGCCGACGAGGCCTTTGCCCTCGGCGGCGCCACTGCCGCGGACTCCTACCTGGACATGGACAAGGTCCTGGCGGCGGCCGCCAAGTCCGGCGCAGATTCCGTGCACCCCGGCTACGGTTTTCTGGCCGAGAACGCCGAGTTCGCCCAGAAGGTGATCGACGCGGGACTGATCTGGATCGGGCCCTCCCCCGCGGCCATCGCGGCGCTGGGCGACAAGGTCCAGGCGCGCCACATCGCCGAAAAGGTGGGTGCACCGCTGGTCCCCGGCACCAAGGACCCGGTGGAATCCACCCAGGAGGTCCTCGACTTTGCCGACGCGCACGGACTTCCCCTGGCCATCAAGGCGGCCTACGGCGGCGGCGGGCGGGGCATCAAGGTGGCCCGCAACCGCGAGGAAATCCCGGAACTCTACGAATCCGCCGTCCGGGAGGCCGTCGCCGCTTTTGGCCGCGGTGAGTGCTTTGTGGAGCGCTTCCTAGACTCCCCGCGCCACGTGGAAACCCAGTGCCTTTCGGACGCGGCCGGGAACGTCGTCGTCGTCTCCACCAGGGACTGCTCACTGCAGCGCCGCAACCAAAAGCTCGTCGAGGAAGCCCCCGCGCCATTCCTGTCCGAGGACCAGGTAACCCGCCTTTATGAAGCCTCCAAGGCCATCATGAAGGAGGCCAACTACGTGGGCGCCGGGACCTGCGAATTCCTGGTCGGCACCGACGGCACCATCTCCTTCCTGGAGGTCAACACGCGCCTGCAAGTGGAGCACACCATCTCCGAAGAGGTCACCGGGATCGACCTGGTCCGCGAGCAGTTCCGCATCGCCCGGGGCGAGGAACTGGGCTACGGCGACCCGGAAATCCGCGGCCACTCCTTCGAATTCCGCATCAACGGCGAGGACCCAGGCCGCGGCTTCATGCCCGCGCCGGGCACAGTCACCACGCTGACACTGCCCACCGGCCCGGGCGTCCGCGTCGACTCCGGCATCACGGCGGGCGAGGTGATCGGCGGCAACTTCGACTCCATGCTCGCCAAGCTCATCGTCACCGGCGCCACCCGCGAGCAGGCACTCCAGCGTTCCAGCCGGGCGCTTGCCGAAATGCAGATCGGCGGCCTGCCGACCGTCCTGCCCTTCCACCGCGCCGTGGTGGTGGACCCCGCGTTCGCCCCTGCCAACGGAGCCCCGTTCAGCACGCACACCCGCTGGATCGAGACGGAATTCACCAACAACATCCCCGCCTTCGACCTCGCCTCCGCGGTTGGTCCAGCGGACGACGCCGGCACCCGGCAGAGCGTCACCGTCGAGGTGGGTGGCAAACGGCTTGAGGTGACGCTGCCGTCGTCGTTCTCGGCAGGAACCGGCTCGGCCCACGCCGGCGTCAAGAAGGCGAAAAAGGCCGGGCGCAACCGCAGCGCCGGCCCCGCCGCGGCGAACGGCAATGCGCTGACCTCCCCCATGCAGGGCACCATCGTGAAGGTGGCCGTGGCCGACGGCGACGTGGTGGCCGAGGGCGACCTGATTGTGGTCCTGGAAGCCATGAAAATGGAGCAGCCGCTCACAGCGCACCGGGCCGGCACCGTGACGGGACTCAGCGCCGCCGCCGGTGACACGGTCTCAGCGGGCGCCGTCCTCGCCACGATCGAGGACTGACCCTAGGCAACGCTCCCTCAGCAAATGCGCTGATACGGCCGACGCTCCCTCTCTTGGAGAGGGAGCGTTGGCGTTTAAGGCACGAATGCTGAGGGAGCGTCGGCGGTTAAGGCCCGAAAAGTGAGCGAGCGTCGGTGCGGGCATGGCGGAATGACGCCTCACCGCGCCGCCGCCGGGCCCGTGAGGGAAATGTCACGGGGCGTTCACACCGCAGGACTTCACCGGAAATGGCGGCCGCATAGCGTCGAGAGCACCAACATTTCTCAACGCTGGAGGTCACTGTGAACAGCGACGCAACAACGGACATGGCCCTGGAAACCACCCCACTGAAAACCACCACGGGCCGCTGGATCCACCACTGGAACGCCGAGGACCAGCAGCAGTGGGAGAACTCCGGACGGGCCATCGCGAAAAGGAACCTCGCCTGGTCCATCGCCTGCGAATTCCTGGGCTTTGTGGTGTGGCAGCTGTGGTCGATCGTAGTGGTCTACCTTCCGGCGGCCGGCTTCCATTTCAGCTCCTCCGAACTCTTCTGGCTCATTTCCATGCCGTCCCTGGTGGGGGCCACCCTGCGCCTCCCCTACACCTTCATGGTGGCCCGCTTCGGCGGACGGAACTGGACCATTGTCTCGGCACTGCTGCTCCTGCTGCCCACCCTCGGACTGGCAGCCTGCGTGGCCAACCCCGGCACCCCGTTCGGCACCATGCTGGCCGTCACCGCCCTCGCCGGGCTGGGTGGCGGCAACTTCGCCAGCTCCATGGCCAACATCACCTACTTCTTCCCCGCCCGGGAAAAGGGCTGGGCGCTGGGACTGAACGCTGCCGGCGGAAACCTGGGCGCCGCCGTCGCCCAGCTCATGGTTCCGGTGGCCGTCACAGTCTTCGCGGCAGGCACATTGAACCTAAAGCTGGCCGGGCTCCTCTGGGTCCCGCTGATCCTGCTCGCCGCGTGGGGCGCCTGGAAATACATGGACAACCTCGCCAGCGCGCGCTCCGACATTGCCGGCTCGCTCGCCTGCCTGAAGGAACCGCACCTGTGGGTCCTGGCGCTGCTCTACGTGGGGACCTTCGGCTCCTTCATCGGATTTTCCGCGGTGTTCCCGAAGCTGATTGTGGACACCTTCGGCCCGCACCTTGGCTTCAGCCTGGGCGCGGCCACCATCTCGCTCGCCTTCCTCGGCGCCCTGGTCGGCTCGCTGGCCCGGCCCTACGGCGGCAGGCTGGCCGACCGTTGGGGCGGCGCGCGCGTCACCGTCGCCTGCTTCGCCGTGCTGGCACTCGCCGCGCTGGCGCAGATGTGGACACTCCCGCTGCACAGCTTCCCCCTGTTCATCTCCCTGTTCCTGGTGCTGTTCGCGGCCGCGGGCGCAGGAAACGGCTCCACCTACCGCATGATCCCGGTGGTCTTCGCGATCCGCGCACACAGCCAGGGCGGAGTCAGCGCGGCCCGGCAGGCATCGGCGGCGCTCGGCATCATCTCCGCGCTCGGGGCGTACGGCGGCTTCCTGGTCCCCCAGGTCCTCAACGCCTCACGCCTGGCCACGGGCGGCTACGGGGGCGCCTTCACCGGCTTCGTGGGCGCCTACCTGCTGCTCATGGCCGTCACCTGGTTCGCCTACCTGCGACCGTCCACCATGGGCAGGGTGTGACGCCGGTGCCAGGCACGACGCCGGTCCCCCGCCTCCCGCTGCCGCCTCCCGCCGGGCGCGGGGCCGGGTCAGGGGCCGGTTTGAGGGCCGGGGCCGGGACCGGGACCGGGACCGGGACCGGGGCCGGGACCGGGGCCGGGGCCGGGACCGGGGCCGGGGCCGGGACCGGGGCCGGGGATCCGACCGGGACACCCGGGGGTGGAGCCCCGACCGACACCCACTGCCCCTACTGCGCCCTGCAGTGCGCCATGACACTCACTACGGGAACGGGCCCGGCTAGAACGGGCCCGGCCACCTCGGGCGCAGCCCCGGGCGCAGCCCCCGGCCCGGCCACCCCGAATGCATCCCCCGGCCCGGCCACCCACGCCGGAGCCACCCACGCCGCCGCCACCCACGCCCCAGCTCCGGAGATTGCCGGCCGGGATTTCCCCACCAACCGGGGCGGGCTGTGCCGCAAGGGCTGGACGTCGGCGGCCCTGTTGGGCCATCCGGAACGGCTCACCTCCACCTTAATAAGGAACGAAAACGGCGAGCTGCGCCCGGCCAGCTGGGACACTGCCCTGGACCTGGTGGCCGCCCGCCTCAAGGCCACCCGGGAGCAGCACGGGCCGGACGCCGTCGGGGTGTTTGGCGGCGGCGGGCTCACGAATGAGAAGGCGTACCAGCTGGGGAAGTTTGCGCGGGTGGCGCTGGGGACGTCCCGGATCGACTACAACGGCAGGTTTTGCATGGCCTCGGCGGCCGCGGCGGGCAACCGGGCGTTCGGCCTCGACCGAGGGCTGCCCTTTCCCGTGGAGGACCTGGATTCGGCACACACCATCCTGCTGTTGGGGTCCAACGTGGCCGAAACCATGCCGCCGTTTGTCCAGCACCTTCAGGGCGCCCGGAACTCCGGCGGCCTGGTGGTGGTGGATCCGCGGCGCACCGCAACGGCAGACTTCACGGCCGACGGCGCCGGCCTGCACCTCCAGCCCGTCCCGGCCACGGACCTCCCGCTGCTGCTGGGCCTGGCGCACATTGTGATCCATGAGGGGCTGGCGGATAGGGACTACCTCGCGGCGCGTACCAGCGGATATGCCGGCGTCGTGCGCAGCGTGGCACCCTGGTGGCCCGAGCACACCAGCCGCATCACCGGCGTGCCCGTCACGCTGCTGCGGGAGACCGCCCGGCTGTTGGCCGCCGGCGCCCGCAACGGCGGCACTTACATCCTCAGCGGCCGGGGTGTGGAGCAGCACGTGGACGGCACCGACACCGCCACTGCCGCCATCAACCTGGCGCTGCTGCTCGGGCTGCCGGGTTCCGCCCACAGCGGCTACGGCACCCTGACCGGACAGGGCAACGGCCAGGGCGGGCGCGAACACGGCCAAAAGGCGGACCAGCTGCCCGGCTACCGCAAGATCACCGACCCGGCCGCCCGCGCCCACGTTGCCCGCGTCTGGGGAATTCCGGAGCCGGCGATTCCCGGGCCGGGGCTGCCCGCCGTCGAACTTCTTGCCTCGCTGGGGCAGCCGGGCGGGGTGCGGGCGTTCCTGGTGCACGGCGCCAACCCCGCCGTGTCCGCGCCGGATTCCACCCGGGTGGCGGCCGGGCTGCGCGCCCTTGACCTGCTGGTGGTGTGCGACTTTTTCCTGTCCGAGACGGCGGCCCTGGCGGACGTGGTGCTGCCGGTGCTGCAGTGGGCCGAAGAGGACGGCACCGTGACGAACCTGGAAGGGCGGGTGCTGCGGCGCCGGGCCGCGGTGTCGCCGCCGTCCGGGGCCCGCTCGGAGCTGTGGATCATGGCCGAACTGGCGCGCCGGCTGGGGTCGCCGGGCGCTTTCAGCCCGGATCCGGAGCAGGTGTTCACCGAGCTGCGGGCGGCGTCCGCCGGCGGCCTGGCCGACTATTCCGGCATCGACTACCCGCTCCTGGACTCCGGCGAGGCGGCGTACTGGCCGTTCCCGTCCGGCGGCACGGGCACGCCGCGGCTGTTCCGCGAACGGTTTGCCCACCCCGACGGCCGGGCCGTACTGGTGCCCGTTTCCCCCGCCGGCCCCGGCTTGTTGAGGCACGACGCCGGCACCCGGGACCCGCTGTTTGCCGGCGGCACGCTGGTCCTGGCCACGGGGCGGTTGCTGGAGCACTACCAGACCGGCGCCCAGACCCGCCGGGTGCCGGAGCTCGCGGCGGCCCGGCCCAACGCCCGGCTGCTCATCCACCCGGCCACCGCAGCAGCCCGCGGCATTGCCGACGGCGGCCATGTCTCGGTGGCGAACCCGCGCGGCGAAGTCCGCTGCACCGCGGAATTCAGCACCGCCATGCGCCTGGACACGGTGTTTTTGCCCTTCCATTTTCCGGGGCTGCAAAGCGCCAACCTGGTGACAGCATCCACCACGGACCCCGTGTCCGGCATGCCCGAATTCAAGACCAGCGCCGTCACGGTGGCGCCGGTTTCCGCTCTCACCCCGGCAGGAGGGCCCCGCCATGGCGCCGACTGACTCCCAGAACTCCCCCATTGTGGTCATCGGCTTCGGGCCGGTGGCCGCGCGGCTGGTGGACAGTCTCCTCCCGGCGGTCCGCTCGGGGGCCCTGTCCCTGACCGTGATTGGCGACGAACCCCACCCCGCCTACAACCGCGTGCTGGTGGCCGACCTCGGCGTGGGCCGGACCACCGCCTCGGACATTGCGCTGGCGGACAGGGACGAATTGGAAGCGGCAGGCGTGGTGCTCCGCCTCGGAGTCTGCGTGCGCCGGGTGGACCGGGCCCGGCAGCTGGTGCACCTTTCGGACGACTCCGCCGTGGCGTACGGGCGGCTGGTTTTCGCCACCGGAGCGCGCCCCGTGGTGCCAAACCTTGCCAGGCTCAACCCGGACCCGCAGCTGCCCATCCGGCTCCCCGCCGGCGTCATCACGCTGCGGAACCTCGACGACGCCGCAACGCTCCACCGCGCCGTGCAGGGGCGGCGCCGCGTGGTCATCCTGGGCGGCGGCATCCTCGGGCTCGAAGCCGCCCTCGCCGCGGCCGACGAAGGCGCCCGCGTCACCGTGGTCCACCACGGCCCGCACACCCTGGGCCGCAGCATTGACGCCAATGCGGGCAAGGTGCTGGCCGCCGCCCTGCGGGCGCGGGGCATCCGCGTGGCCGCCAACTCCCGCTCCACCGGTGTGCTGCTGGGCCAGCCCGACGGCGGCACCCCCGCCAGCGCTGCCGGGCCGGACAGCGGGACCCGGGCTCCGGCGTCGTTCTCTGCCTTGGAATTGGACGACGGCACCACGATTTGCGGGGACCTGCTGGTGCTGTCGTGCGGGGTGCGGGCGCGGACGGAGGTTGCTGCCGGCGCCGGGCTGGCCACGGGGCGCGGCATCCTGGTGGACCACGGGCTGCAGGCGCACCACGATCCGCAGGTGTTTGCCATGGGCGACTGCGCCGAGGTCCGCTGCCTGGACGAGCAGTGCGCGGATTGCCGCGGCAGCAACGGCCCGTCGGGGCTGATCGGGCCCGGCTGGCGGCAGGCCGAATGGCTCGCCGGGGTGCTGCTCGCCGGCGTGCTGCCGGCCGGGGCTCAGCCGCCCGGCGCGCAACCTACCGGCGCGCAGCCAGCCGGTCCCCGCGCGGCGCTGGCGCCCGAACAGCCGCCCGTCATCGTGCTCAAGGCGCGCGGGGTGGATGTGGCCGCCGCGGGAAATGTCGCTGCGGAGCCATTCGACGAGCCCGCCGAAGGCGCCGATCCGGGCCATGCTGCGGGCTCCTTCCCGGCCGCCCCTCCCCTGAGCGTGAGCACCTGGGCGGACCCGGAGCACGGTCAATACCTGAAAATGGCCACCCGCGCGGGGGTGCTGGAGGGGTTTGTCAGCGTGGGGATGCCGCGGGCCGGGGCGGAGCTGGTGCTGTTGTTTGAACGCGGCGCCGAACTGCCCGCGGACCGGTCGGAGCTGCTGCGGCTGGACGCGGCCGGGATGCCTGCGGGGGCTGGCGGCGCCCCAGACAGCACTGTGTGCCGATGCGCCGGGGTGGACCGGCAGACCATAGCGGCCGCCGTCGTAAATGGTTGCGGAACGGTGGCGGAAGTGTCGGCGGCAACCCGCGCCGGCACGGGCTGCGGCGGCTGCCACGGGGAGGTGCGGGCCCTGATCGAGCAGCACTTCCAGCCCGCCCCGGCCTGACTCCCCCGCCCACCCCAACTGTGCGTCAGAAAGTGCACGTTTTTACGCGATTTTTGGGTGATTTCATGCAGTATCTGACACACAGTTGGGCGGCGGCTACATGTGGACGTGCAGGCGCCGGGCGGCCTCAGAGATGGAGCCGGAGAGCGAGGGGTAGACGGTGAACGTGTTGGCGACGTCGTCCACATGCAGCTTCTGGGTCACGGCCAGGGCGATGGGGAAGATCAGCTCGCACGCGCCGGCGCCCACCACCACGCCGCCGATGACGGTGCCGGAACCCTTGCGGGCAATGATCTTGACGAAACCGTCGTTGACGCCGCGCATTTTGGCCCGGGCGTTGGTCTGCAGGGACAGCTTCACCACGTCGCCCTGGTATTTGCCGGAAGCCAGGTCGGCCTCGGACACGCCCACGGACGCGATCTCGGGGGACGTGAAGATGTTGGAGGAAACCTGCGTCAGCTTCAGGGGGCGCACGCCGTCGCCGCCCAGGTGGGCCACGGCAATGCGGCCCTGCATCGCGGCAACGGAGGCCAGGGCAAGCACACCCGTGCAGTCACCCGCCGCGTAGACGTTGGGGGCGCTGGTGCGGGAGACGCCGTCGACCTTGATGTGGCCGCTTGCTGTCAGTTCGACGCCGGCCGCCTCCAGCCCGATGCCCGTGGTATTGGGGATGGAACCCACGCACACCAGGCAGTGCGTTCCCGTGACCGTGGAGCCATCGCCGAGCGTGACCACCACGCCGTTTTCGGTGCGTTCCACGGCCTCGGCGCGGGAGCGGGAAAGCACGCGCAGCCCGCGGCGGGCGAACACATCCTCCAGGACGGCGGCGGCATCGGAATCCTCGCCGGGGAGCACTTGGTCGCGGCTGGAAATGAGCGTGACGTTGGAGCCCAGGCCGTTGAAGGCGGAGGCAAATTCGGCGCCGGTCACCCCGGAACCGACCACAATGAGCTCTTCCGGCAGTTCCTCGAGGTTGTAAATCTGCGTCCAGTTCAGGATGCGTTCGCCGTCGGGCTTGGCGGTGGCCAGCTCGCGGGGGTGCGCACCGACCGAGACCAGTACGGCGTCGGCCTTGATGATTTCCTTGGATTCGCCGCGGTCCACCTCGATGGTGCGCCCGTCCAGCAGGCGGCCGGTGCCGATCACCACGCGCACGCCCACAGCCTCCAGTCCGCGGCGGATGTCGGTGGACTGCTCCTTGGCGAGCTTCATGACGCGCTGGTTGATCTGCTGCAAGTCCGCGCGGAGGGCCGTCTTGGCGTCGCCGTCGTCCGCATTAAAGCTGACACCCAGCTTGGTGGAATCGATGCTGCGGTTCATGGACTCGGCCGTGGCGATCAGCGTCTTGGACGGGACCACATCGGTGAGCACGGCGGCGCCGCCCAGCCCGGCACGCTCCACGATGGTCACCCGGGAGCCCATGGAGGCCGCCACCATGGCCGCCTCGTAGCCGCCGGGGCCACCGCCTAGGATCGCAAGGCTGGGCACGGCAAAGGGCTTGAATGCATCTTGTTCGCTCATCACAATTGATCATTCTCGCCTATCCCTGCACAGTCACCAAGTTCTACAGGCCGCCGAAACGGGGCGTTCGCGCGCGTGGCGCCGGCCCGCGGCTTGCCGGTATGTTTGTCTCGTGAACACCCAAGAGACTTTCCAGGAAACCGACCCGACGGAGCTGGCGCGCCAGGCTGCCGCCTACATTGCCACGGCCACCGGCGTGGAACAGCACGATCTTGCCCTTGTCCTGGGCTCCGGCTGGGGTGAGGCGGCCGGGCTCATCGGCGAGGTGACCGCCACCGTCAGCGCCACGGACGTCCCCGGATTCACGGCCCCCGCAGTGGTGGGCCATGTGGGCACTCTCACCTCGATCCGCACCCCGGACGGGAAGAATGTGCTGGTTCTCGGCGCCCGGACGCACTTTTACGAGGGCAAGGGCGTGCGCGCCGTGGTCCATGGCGTGCGCACCGCCGCGGCCGCCGGAGCCAAGGCCATTGTGCTGACCAACGGCTGCGGCGGGCTCAACGAGGCCTGGACTCCGGGCACGCCCGTGCTCATCAGCGACCACATCAACCTGACCGCCACGTCGCCGTTGGAAGGGGCCACCTTCGTTGACCTGACCGACCTCTATTCCTCCCGGCTGCGCGCCGTGGCCCGCGAGGTTGACCCCACGCTGGATGAGGGCGTCTACGCGCAATTCACCGGCCCGCACTACGAAACCCCGGCCGAGGTCCAGTACGCCAAGCGCATTGGCGCCGACCTGGTGGGCATGTCCACGGCACTGGAAGCGATTGCCGCGCGCGCCGCCGGCATGGAGGTCTTCGGGATCTCGCTGGTGACCAACCTCGCCGCCGGCATCAGCCCGGTCCCGCTCAGCCACGCCGAGGTGATCGAGGCCGGCCAGGCCGCCGGCCCGCGCATCTCCCGGCTCCTGGCGGACATCATCGCCAAAATGTAGCGCCTGGGTCGCACCCGTTTTGAGGCCTATTCCGCGGCTTTTCGGGTGCACCGCTTTTTAAGCACGACGCCGGGTTCCCGCCTCCCAGCCCCGCCCCACCTGGCGCTGTAGGGCCGCCCCCGCCCCACCTGGCGCTGTAGGGCCGCGTCGGTTCGTGAGACCGGGGCCAACCCGCGGCAAACGGGGCCCCGTTCACCCAAACCGGGGTCAACCCGCTCGTGCGGTGTATCTTGTCAGGGCGGTCGCGGGGTGGCCCCGCAGTCGTGGAATCACGTGCGGGGACCCACCGCCCTCGCGGCCTGGCCCCGCATTCGCAGGGTGGCATCGCCCCCGCGGCTTGGCCCCCGACCTGGCTCGTCCCGCTCTCCACACCCCGCCAGGCCGCCGCGCCCGTCAAAATTCCGCCGACTGTACATATCCGGTGACTGTTCCCACGGCGAGGCCGCCCGAACTGTACACTCGGCGAATCTGCCGGCGCCCGAGGCCGCCCGAACTGTACACTCGGCCAATCCGCGGACCCGCGAGGCCGTCCGTGAAGAGACCGAGCACGGGGCCAAGCCGCATCGCTTCGTGAAACGTGGTTGCGGACTTTTCTGTGGGGCCAAACGCGAGCCGAGTTGCGCCCCGAGTGCACCCGGGGCGCAACTCAGCTTGGGTTCCGCCCCAGCGGGAAGTGGTGGACGGCCGGCCAGAATACCCCGGTTGCACGGTGCGCGGTGCAGGGCGGGCCTGGGCGCAGCAGATTCCCGGCATATGCCGTGTGCCGCTACATTGGTCTGGTGACCCATTCTCAAGATTCCAGTTCCGAGTCCGCCGCCGCACTCGAAACAGCAGCCCTTCTTGCCGCCGCAGCCCAGTGGGCCCGCCACGATCCGGACCCGGCAACGGCCGCAGGCCTGAACCGGCTGGCCGAACGGGCAGCACAGGATCCGGACGCCGCCGCGGAACTCGCCGACAGCTTCGACGGCAACCTCCAGTTCGGCACCGCCGGGCTCCGCGCCGTGATGGGCCCGGGGCCCAACCGGATGAACCGCACCGTGGTCCGCCGGGCAGCGGCCGGGGTGGCCGCGCACCTCCTCGAGCTTGCCAAGGGGTCCCTGAACGCGCACGACGCCGGCACCTCCTCCCAGCCCGCCTCCGGCTCCCCCGACACCGGCACCTCCTCCCAGCCCGCCTCCGGCTCCCCCGACGCGCCCGACGCCGGCCCCGCCTCGCAATCCGTTCAGCAATCCGCCCCGCAACAAGCCCCGTACACCCCCCGCGCGGTGGTCGGCTACGACGCCCGCCACCACTCGGAGGCGTTTGCCCAGGACACGGCCGCCATCTTCACGGCGGCCGGGATCGAGACATTCCTGCTCCCCGCAGCCCTCCCCACCCCCGTGCTGGCATTCGCGGTCCGCCACCTGAACTGCGAAGCCGGCGTCATGGTCACGGCCAGCCACAACCCGGCCCGCGACAACGGCTACAAGGTCTACCTGGGCGGGCGCGCCGTGGCCCCGGAAGCCCGCGGCGTGCAGATCGTGGCACCTCACGACGCCCGGATTGCCGCCCACATCGCGGCAGTTTCCGACACCAAGGAGGCCGGCGACACCTCCAACATCCCCCTCGCCACGGACGGCTGGACCGCGCTGGACGGCTCCCTCCTGGACAGCTACAAGTCGGCAGTCGGCGCCCTAACCGACCCCGCCGGCTACCCCGCCCGCACGCTCCGCATAGTCCACACGTCCATGCACGGCGTGGGCCATGACACCGCGCTGGCCGTGCTGCACAACGCGGGCTTCACGGACATCCACGCGGTGCCCGAGCAGTCCGCGGCAGACCCGGATTTCCCCACGGTGGCCTTTCCCAACCCGGAGGAGCCCGGCGCGCTGGACCTGGCCTTCGCCCTCGCCGAAAAGGTCGGGGCGGACGTGGTGCTCGCCAACGATCCCGACGCCGACCGTGCCGCCGTCGGCCTTCCCGACCCGGCCACCGGCCAGTGGCACAAGCTCCACGGCGACGAAGTGGGTGCCCTGCTGGGCGCGCACATTGCCGCGCGCGGGGGCCGCGTCGGCACCGGACCCGAAGCCGGCCCCGAAACCGGCACGACGCCGGGCACCCCCCAGGTGCCCGTGTTCGCCAATTCGATTGTCTCCAGCAGGCTGCTGGAGCGCATCGCGACGGCGGCCGGCTACCGGCACGCGCAGACGCTGACCGGCTTCAAGTGGATCTCCAGGGTGCCCGGCCTGGCGTTTGGCTACGAGGAGGCGCTGGGGTACTGCGTGGCGCCGGAGGTGGTGCGGGACAAGGACGGCATGTCCGCCGGGCTGCTCATCGCCGAAATGGCGGCGGGCCTGAAGGCCGTGGGCCGCACCCTGTATGACGTCCTGGACGACCTCGCCCTGGCCCACGGACTGCACGCCAGCAGCCAGCTGAGCATCCGCGTGGACGATCTCACCCAGCTGGAAACCATGATGGCGGCCCTGCGCGCCCAGCCGCCGGCCAGCCTTGGCGGATCGCCCGTCACCTCGTCCACCGACCTCGCCAAGGGCTCCCCGGAGCTGCCGGCCACGGACGGCCTGCTCTACCTCAGCGCGGACAACACCCGCGTGATCGTGCGCCCCAGCGGCACCGAGCCCAAGCTCAAGTGCTACCTGGAGGTCATCGTCCCCGTGTCTGACCGGGACGCCCTCAGTGCCGCGCGGACGGAGGCTGCGCGTGCCCTGGCCGCCGTGACGGCAGACATCAAGGCCGCCCTGGGCCAGTAGCGCGGCCGCCGGCCTATCTGCCGCAAGGCACTGCGGCGGCACTGCCCCCGTGTCGCTGCCTTGCCGGCAGGGCACGACGGCGGCACGGTCCGGGTGCCGCTGCCGGCAGGGCACGACGGCGGCAACGCCCGCCGGCCGCCGTTGACCGCGGCGGGAACCGCTGCCTACGGTTGAAGAAGGAAGTTCGCCGGTTGCGGCCGGTGAAGGACATTTGGGAACGGAGCGCCCCGATGGCACACGGCAACAAGCACTGGAGTTCCGGCGACCACGCCCTGGAGGCGGCTAGGTACCGGGACGCGCGGGCCGCTGCGGAAACGCCCGTCCCGGTGGATGAATACGCCCAGGCCGCCGGCCGCACGCTAGGAGGCAACGGCGTCGTGCGGGAAACGGCACCGCACGTCTTTCATGAATCGGACGATGTCTGGGAAGTCGCGGACAATGCCATTGATGCTGCCATGGCCCGCGGGGAGTTCGACAACCTGGCCTACGCCGGCAAGCCCATCCCCGGCCTGGGCGGCACCGACGACCCCGACTGGTGGATCAAGGGGCTGCTGCGGCGCGAAAACGTCAGCGGGCTCGGGCCCCCGGCGCTGATGCTGCGCAAGGAGGATGCGGAACTCGAGGCAACCCTGGATGCCGAGGGCTCCGAGGCCCGGGTGCGGGCAGTCTTGGAGGACTTTAACGCCCGGGTCATCGAAGCCCGCCGGCAGCTGATGGGCGGGCCGCCCGTGGTCACGCCGCTGCGGGACATCGACGCCGAGCTCGGCGCGTGGCGGGCGCGGGCCGAGTCCCGGCTGGCCGCCCAGGCCGTCTCCGAGCGGGCCGGCTCCGAGCGGCCGGCTCCGCCCGGGCCGGCTCCGAACTGCCCGAACCGGGGGCTGCCAAACGCGGCCGTGTCGCGCGGCTATTCCGGCGGCGATAGGGGCACGCGCTAGGGTAAAGCCAGGTCCACAGCCCCCACGGAACGGACGGATGGATGAGCCCGATCGGCTTTTTGAACGGCACCCGGAAGGACATCGAACAGGACACTGCCCTGGACAAGGTGGGCGCGCCGGCGCCGGAGGATCGGCGCAAGCCGCACGGGCTGACCCGGCTGCCGGCACGGTCCTGGAAATACATTTTCAGGCGCGCTGTGGGGAAATTTGGCCAGGACGGCTGCGCGGACATCGCGGCGGGGCTGACGTATTACGGCGTCTTCTCCCTGTTTCCGGCGCTGCTGGCGCTGGTTTCCATCCTGGGCCTGCTGGGGCAGGCCGAACAGACCACCAAGGTGATGCTGGCCCTCGCGGGGCGGCTGAGCGACCAAAAGGTGGTGGACGTCATCAAGGGTCCGGTGGAGCAGCTGGCGTCCTCGCCGGCAGCCGGGTGGACGTTTGCGCTGGGGCTGGTGGCAGCCCTGTGGACAGCGTCGGGCTACGTGGGCGCGTTCAGCCGTGCCATGAACCGCATCTACGGCACGGATGAGGGCCGGCCGTTTTGGAAGCTGCGCCCCACGCTGTTGCTCGTCACGCTGGCGGCGGTGCTGATGGCAGCGGCCATTGCCCTCATGCTGGTGGTTTCCGGCCCCATCGCCCTGGCCGTCGGCGACGCCCTGGGTGTCGGCAACGCTGCCGTGCGGGCCTGGAACATGGCCAAATGGCCCGTGGTTGCGGTCCTGGCCGTGGTGCTCATTGCCGTCCTGTACTACTTCACGCCGAATGTCAGGCAGCCGCGGTTCCGCTGGATCAGCTTTGGCGCGGCCGTGGCGCTGTTCGCCATGCTGGCGGCGTCCGCGGGCTTCGGCTTCTACATCAGCAACTTCGACAAGTACAACAAGACCTACGGCACCCTGGCCGGCATGATCATCCTGCTGCTGTGGCTGTGGATCCTGAACCTGATGCTGCTGCTCGGCGCCGAACTGGATGTGGAGCTGGAGCGCGGGCGCCAATTGATGGCCGGCATCAAGGCCGAATCCGAGCTGCAGCTCCCGCCCCGGGACACGGCGGCGAGCGCCAGGAAGCGGGACAAGGAGCAGCTGTTGGTGGCCGAGGGCCGGTCCCTGCGGCGGGAGGCGGCCCCCGATGCCGGACCGGCCGCCACCCCGGAACGCCGCGCGCTGTGGTGGACGGCGGGACTCGGCGCCGCCGTGGTGGTTGCCGCGGTGGTCCGACGACGGCGGAAGGAGGCTCCGGCGTCGAGCCTCACCCCAGGCGGCAGCTGAGGCCCGGGTGACGGGCAGGCGGCCGGGCAGCCGGGCGGCCGGGCAGCCCAGTGCACAGTTGTGGCGGCCGCGGGCGCTGAAGGCCACCAGAGCTGTGCAGTCGGGAGCGCTAGACGGCCACTTCGACGGCGTCGCCCACCACGCGCACGGGGTAGGTGCCCAGGCGCAGCCCCGGATTTCCGAAGCATTCGCCCGTGGACAGGCTGTAGACCTCCTTGTGGAGGGGGGAGGCGATGGTGTGGGTGCTGCCCCGCGAACCCACAATCCCGCGTGCCATGACGTTGGCCCGGGTGGCCGGATCCGCGTGGTTGACGGCGAATACGTGCCGCTCCCCCACCCGGAACAGTGCCACCTGGCGGCCCTCAACCAGCGCCGCCTCGCCCCACGAATCATCCAGCTCGCCAAGCCGGCAGACCCGGTGCCACGCAGCGCCGCTGTGCAGCGTGGCGGAGGATTCCAAGCGGGCTTCCATTGACGTTTCCTGCAAAGTTTCCATGGGGATTCCTTTTCTGCGTAGAAGCCAAAACCACTGTAAAAAACACTATTCACGCCGTGTTTCCCGCAGCCGCCCCGCACATGACAAACAGGTAAAAGTTCCCTAACCGCCGGCGCCCCATTCGGCGTGAGGTGAAAGTTAACGCGCCGAAACATAAGCGAAACGACGGGGCAACCCCGGTTCCCTAGCCTTGAATCACACCTTATGGAAAGGGCTGGCCCATGAACCTGCAACCCGAAAACGGACGCGAATCCCGCCGCGTGGTGGTGGTCGGCGGAGGCCCCGCGGCACACCGCTTCGCCGAGGCCATGCACGCCCGCGGCCTGGACGGCTGGACCCTGACGGTCCTGGCCGAGGAGCTCCACGCCCCCTACGACCGCGTTGCGCTCAGCCGTGCACTGACCGAAACCGACGCGGACCTGACGCTCGGAAGCCCCGCATTGTGGGACGGCGTGGAGCTGGTCAGTGGCGCCCGCGCCGTCAAAATCGACCCCGCCGCCCGGACAGTAACCACCACCTCCGCCCAGGGCGACTCCACCCACACGTACGACGAACTGGTCCTCGCCACGGGTTCCGACGCGGCCCGCGCGCCCATCCCCGGCACCGAGAACAGCCACGTCTACCGCACCCTGGAGGACATCCGGATCCTCAAAAGCGAGGTGGCCCGCCTTGCCGCAGCCCTCGGCAGGCCCGTCAAAACCGCAGTCATCGGCGGCGGCCTGCTGGGCCTGGAGGCCGCCGCCGGGCTCATGAAGCTCGGCGCGGACGCCACCGTCATCAACGGCAGCGGCTGGCTCATGAACGCCCAGCTGGACGAGGGCGCCGGGCAGGCGCTGGGCCGCCTGGCCGCTGCCAAGGGCATCCGCGCCACCACCGGCAGCTACCCCGAGGCGATAGAGATGGGCGACGCCGGCCAGGTCACCGGGGTGCGCCTGGCCAGTGGCGCCGTGGTTGCCGCCGAGCTGGTGGTGTCCGCCGTGGGCGTGCGGCCCCGCGACGAACTGGCCCGGGACCCACACGGGAATGCCGCCCACGGCCTCACCCTGGGCCCGCGCGGCGGTGTGGAAATTGACGCGGCCTGCGCCACGGGCGTCGCCGGCATCTGGGCCATCGGCGAGGTGGCCAGCTTCGGCGGTGTCTGCATGGGACTCGTGGCCCCCGCGAACACCATGGCGGAAATCGTGGCGGACCGGCTGCACGGCGGCACCGCCACGTTTCCCGGCTTTGACACCGCCACCAAGCTCAAGCTCTCCGGCGTGGACGTGGCCAGCTTTGGTGACGCCTTTGCGCAAACGCAGGACAGCCTGGAAGTGGTCTATGCGGACCCCGCCCGCGGCGTCTACCAAAAAATCGTCACGAGCCCCGACGCGAAAACCCTGCTGGGCGGCATCTTCGTGGGCGACGCAACGCCCTACACCAGCCTGCGCCCGCTGCTGGGCCGGGCGCTGCCTGCCGAGCCGGGGGCGTTCCTGTCGGCGGCCGGCGGGGGCGAGGCGCCCGGCGTCGAACTTCCCGACGACGCCATCCTGTGCTCCTGCAACAACGTCTCCGCCGGCAGCATCCGGGACGCCGTCAACGGCTGCGGCAGCTGCGACGGCGCCGAACCGGTCCGGGACCTGCCCGGGCTGAAGGCCTGCACGCGCGCCGGCACCCAGTGCGGCTCCTGCGTGCCGCTGCTGAAAAAACTCATGGAGGCCGAACTCGCCAAGTCCGGGATCGCCGTCTCCAAAGCCCTGTGCGAGCACTTCGCGATGACCCGGGCGGAACTTTTCGAGGCCGTGGGCGCGCTGGAACTGCGCAGCTTCCCCGCCATCCTGGCCAGGTTTGGTGCCGACGAGACTGCCCGGACGGGCCGCGGCTGCGACATCTGCAAGCCCACCGTGGCCTCGATCCTGGCCAGCCAGCACAGCGAATACGTGCTCGACGCCGGCCGCGGCACCCTGCAGGACACCAACGACCGCGCGCTGGCCAACATGCAAAAGGACGGCAGCTACTCCGTGGTTCCGCGCATTCCGGGCGGCGAAATCACGCCGGAGAAACTGGCAGTCATTGCCGCCGTCGCCCAGCAGTACGGCCTCTACACGAAGATCACCGGCGGCCAGCGGATCGACCTGTTCGGCGCCCGGCTGGAACAGCTGCCGGCCATCTGGAAGGTCCTGATCGACGCCGGCATGGAATCCGGGCAGGCCTACGGGAAGTCGCTCCGCACCGTGAAATCGTGCGTGGGATCCACCTGGTGCCGCTTCGGCGTGCAGGACTCGGTGGGCATGGCCATCGCGCTGGAACTGCGCTACCGGGGCCTGCGCAGCCCGCACAAGATCAAGCTGGGCGTCTCCGGCTGCGCCCGCGAATGCGCCGAGGCCCGCGGCAAGGACGTGGGCGTGATCGCCACCGCGGATGGCTGGAACCTGTACGTGGGCGGCAACGGCGGCGCCACCCCGGCCCACGCGCAGCTGCTCGCCAAGGACCTCGACGATGCCACGCTCATCAGCTACATCGACCGCTACCTCATGTACTACATCCGCACCGCCGACAGGCTCCAGCGCACCGCCCGCTGGCAGGAAGAGCTCGACGGCGGCCTGGCGCACGTGGTGGACGTGGTGGTCAACGACTCCCTGGGCATCGCGGCGGACCTTGAGGCGGCCATGGCGCTGCACGTGGAGAACTATGAGGATGAATGGGCCGCCACCCTGGCCGACCCCGAGCGGCTCCGGCGGTTCCGGCCCTTCATCAACGCCCCCGATGCGGCCGACGACGGCATCACGTTTGTGCCCGAACGCGGCCAGATCCGCCCCGCAACCGAGCAGGAAAAGGCAGGAACACCATGATGACGCGCACCCGCACCCGCCGCACCGGCCGCATCACCCTGGTGGGCGGCGGTCCCGGCCCGGCGGACCTGCTCACCGTCCGGGCAGTGCGCGCCCTGGTCACGGCCGACGTGGTCTATTTTGACCGGCTGGGACCCACCCGGGACCTGGCGGAGCTAGCCCCGCACGCGACTTTTGTGGACGTGGGGAAGACGCCGGGGCACCACAGCGTCCCGCAGGAAGAGATCCAGGCCCGCATGCTCGACGGCGCCCGGGCCGGGCTGCACGTGGTCCGGCTCAAGGGCGGGGACCCGTTCGTGTTTGGCCGCGG
>Ga0134128_10002391_pt1 | contig 23359 bp, 20 predicted proteins | sample KB31754_FD_96462 | JGI IMG/M metagenome (GOLD analysis project Ga0134128, IMG submission 96462) | Terrestrial soil microbial communities with excess Nitrogen fertilizer from Kellogg Biological Station, Michigan, USA - KB3-175-4 | ecosystem: Environmental > Terrestrial > Soil > Unclassified ... | reverse complement strand
GCAGCTCGTCACGGAGTACATCGACCGCCTGATCCGCCATCCCGGCGCATTGCAGGTGCTCGACTTCGCGGCAGGCAAGGTGCGCCTGGTCGGGGTGCGCGCCATCAGCGGCGGGCTTCTGGTTGGTCATTGCCTGCGCGAGTTGCCGGAACACCTGAAGCGGATGGAGGCGCGCGTCGTTGCTATCTACCGGCGCGGCCGCAGCATCCCCCCCGAGGGCTCGACCGTCATCGAAGAGGGTGACGAAGTCTTCTTCCTTGCAGCCAGCGATGACATCCGGCGTGTCATCGGCGAGCTGCGCAAGGAGGACACGCGGGTCCGCCGGATCGTGCTCGCCGGCGGCGGCAACATCGGCTTTCGCCTCGCCCGCTCGCTGGAGAAAACGAGTCAGGTGAAGCTCATCGAGCGCGACGTGCGCCGGGCACGCCGCGTCTCGGAGCTCCTCGAGAACACAATCGTGCTCGCCGGCGATGCTGCGGACGAAGAGCTGCTCATCGAGGAGAACATCGACAGCGCCGACGTGTTCGCCGCCCTCACCAACTCAGAGGAGGCCAACATCCTGTCCGCCATGCTCGCCAAGCGGCTGGGCGCGCACAAAGTGATGGCGCTGATCAACAAGCCCTCGTACGCCGACCTCATCGAGGCAGGCAGCATCGATGTGGCCATCTCGCCCCAGAGCATCACCATCGGCTCACTGCTCGCGCATGTACGGCGGGGAGATGTCGTGCGCGTGCACTCCCTGCGGCGCGGCGCGGCCGAGGCCATCGAGGCAATCGCCCACGGGGACGAGCACTGCTCGCGCGTCGTCGGCAGAATGGTCGGCGACATCCCGCTGCCGGAAGGCTCATCCATCGGCGCGGTGGTTCGCGGAGAGCAGGTGATCATGGCGCACCACGACACCGTCGTGCAGGCAGGCGATCACGTGATTCTCTTTCTCTCCGACCGCCGCCACATCGAGGGGGTGGAGCGCCTCTTCGTGCGTGCGGTGCGTCCGTAGCAGGCTGAAGGCGCGGCGTTGCTCGGCATCGCACACCTTCTCGGGATCATCCTCGCCGCATTCGGGGCTGCCTATCTCCTTCCGGCGGGCTGCTCGCTGGCTACGGGCGACGGGCTATGGTCGCGCTTCCTGCTCGCGGCGGCCATCACCGCTGCCGCGGGTGCGCTGCTCGCAGGGGCCACCTACCGACACCGGCGTGAGCTCAAGGCGCGCGACGGCTTCCTCCTGGTGACTCTCGGCTGGATCCTCCTCGCCGCCTCCGCGACGCTGCCGCTTCTCCTGACGTTGCCGGGAATGACCTTCACCCGGGCGTTCTTCGAGACGATGTCGGGGCTCACGACCACCGGCTCGACCGTGCTCGATGGGCTCGATGCGCTCGCGCCCTCGATCAACTTCTGGCGGCATTCGCTCATCTGGCTGGGCGGACTTTCAGTCATCGTGGTGGCAGTGGGGGTGATGCCGCTCCTCGGAGTCGGCGGCATGCAGCTCTCCAAGGCCGAGGCGCCCGGACCTGTGAAGGATGAGAAGCTCGCGCCGCGCATCACCGAGACTGCCCGATCACTGTGGCTGGTATACGCGCTCCTCACGCTGGGAGGCGTGCTGGCACTGCGGGTATGCGGGATGAGCTGGCTGGATGCGATTTGCCATGCGTTCTCTGCCGTCGCGCTCGGCGGGTTCTCGACACACGATGCCAGCATCGCCTATTTCCACTCGCCAGCCGTCGAGCTCGTACTCATCGTCCTGATGCTGATCTCCTCTCTCAACTTCGCGCGGCACTTCGCGGCTCTGCGGCGGCTGTCGTTGAAGCCGTACCGTCACGATCCGGAGCTCAAGTCGAGCGCCTACCTCGTCGGGGTCAGCATCGTGTTCATCGCCGGCTTGCTGACGTGGCATGACGTCTACCCGACCTTCGGCACGTCGTTGCGCTACGCGGCATTCAACGTCGTGTCACTGGCGACCACCACCGGTTGGGTGACGGTGGGTGCAACGGGCTTCACCGTCTGGCCGGTGTTCGCGCCCATCTGGATGTTGTTTCTGTCGGGCATCGCCTGCAGCACCGGATCGACGGGCAGCGGCATCAAGATGTTCCGCACCCTGGTGCTCGCCCGCCAGGCCGGGCGGGAGCTCAAGCTCCTCGTGCATCCAAACGCCATGGCGCCGGTGCGCGTCGGCGGCCGACCCGTCCCGGAGCGTGCTGCGGACGCCGTCCTGGCGTTCGTCTTCCTCTACTTCATGACGGTATCGCTGCTCACGTTTGCGATGCTGCTCACGGGAATGAGCTTCGATTGGGCTTTCCGGGTCGTCGTCGCCTCCATCAACAACACCGCCTTCGGCCTACCCGGCCAGGGTATCTGGAACCTGCACGCGCTGACCTCCGCGCAGATCTGGATCTGCACCGCCGCGATGCTGCTCGGTCGCCTGGAGATCTTCAGCGTGATCGTGCTGTTTACGAGGACGTACTGGAGGAAATAGGGCCTCGTGTCAACTGTGGATGTAACTCTCGAGCTGCTCGATCGTCTGTTGCTGCTCCTGGATCACCGCCTTCACCAGATCTCCGATCGATATCATGCCGATGATGCGGCCGCCGTCGGTCACGGGAAGATGGCGGATGCGACAGTCGGTCATGATCCGCATGCAATCCTGTACCGACTCGCCGAGCGATACGGTGATCACCGGGGATGTCATGATCTGCCAGACGGGCGTCTCGGCTGAAGATCGCCCGTGCAGGACGACCTTGCGGGCATAGTCGCGCTCCGACACGATACCCGCGAGCTCGGTGCCTCGCATGACCAGCAGCGCACCGACGTGGTGGTCCGCCATCATCCGGACCGCTTCGAGCACCGGATCCTCGGGCTCGATGGTGTAAAGCGCCCGACCTTTGCGATCGAGCAGGTGACGTACGGTACTCATACCGCCTCCCTCCGATCTCGTTCGGGCAGAGACTAGCGCGCCGTGGGGGCAACTTCCACAGTGAGAGTGACCGTGGCGTTGAGGGCGACCGTTCCGTGTTCCACGGGCGTAGCAGGCGCAGCCTCAGCCCTGGCCAATTGCGCGGACTGCGCGTACATCATCAGGGGGCGGATGGCCGCCGGGCTCTGCTCCTCGACGGAGAGTACGCGCACGACTCTGAGGCCGAGGGCACCTGCCAGGGTATCGGCCTCCTGGCGGGCGTTCACTGCCGCCTCGCGGAGGGCTTCGCGCCGCGGGGTCTCCTCGTCGCGCAAGGCAAAGCGAATGTCCTGCACATTGTTGGACCCGGCGTGCGCCGCCCCATCGATCACCTTGCCGATCATGCGCAGATCATCCAGTCTGACCTGGACCACATTGGTTACGGTGTATCCCACCAGGGTGGGAGTGCCGCCGTCGCGCGGATAATTGTAGTTGGGATTGATGGAGTATTGTGCCGTGGTCAGCTCCACACCGGGGCCAGCGGCCCGCCTTACGGCGGCAATGACCGCGGAGATGCGCGCCGCGTTCTCTGACGCGGCTGCCTCCGATTTCTGCGCCTGGGTCGTCACGCCGATGTCGATGTAGACTCGATCCGGCGGTTTTGACGCCTGCGCCTGGCCCGTGACCTGGATCGTGGCCGGGCGGGGTAGCCGGGGTCTCGGAGGCGCCTGCGCAATCGCCGCTGCGGAAGCGGTTGCGAGCGTCAGGAGGAGGAGTGCTCTCATTGACCTATTCTACGGCCTAGCGATGTTCGGACGCACGGTTCCCCTCCCGGGTTCCCTTCGTATGGCGCTCGAGGCCGTTCTGGGCGAGCCAGTCGGCCATGTGCTCGTGGTGGAGCACTCTCTGTATGTGCGGCTGCATCCTCGCGCCGTTGCCACGACCCGCCGCCGCCGGATCTATCTGCGGGATACCGCGCGGGAGTTTTTCGAAGATCCCTGGCTCATGTTGCACGAATACTGTCACGTGCTCAGGCAGTGGGAGCCGGGCGAGCTCACGGTCGCGCGTTATTGCATGGAGTGGCTGCGCAAGGGTTACTGGAACAATCGCTTCGAGGTCGAGGCACGGGCGTTCGCAGACAGGCATGTCAATGCCTTGCGCCAGCTCTATCCCAACAGCGCCTCACGCTGATAGAGACGTCCGACCAGGAAAACGAGAGCGGCGCCGAGGGCCAGCGTCGCAGACACCGATAGCGCGGCATACCCGGCGGGCAGGGGCTGCGCCCGCAGCAGACTCATGATGAGAAAATGCTGGCCGAGCGATGGAATGGCCATGAGCGAGGCCCGCGGCTGCAATCCGAGTAATGCCGCGAACACCAGCGGTAGCGTCGGCACCAGCATGACCAACCCGACGTAAGTCTGTGCCTCACGATAACTGCGCGTGTAGGCAGCGACCAGAGTCATGAGAGCCGCGCCGAGCGGTACGAGCGGCAGGCACGCGAGGACGATCTGCACGGCGACCAGCGGGCCGAGGTCGGCGCTCATGCCGAAGCGCTCGAAACCCACGAAGGGCAGTGCAATCGCAAATGCCGTCACCGTCAGCACCAGTGATAGGACCATGAAGGCGCTCGCCGCCAGCATCTTGCCGTACACGAGACGCTCGCGCCGGACCGGCACGGTGAGCAGCGGCTCGAGTGAGCTGCGCTCGCGCTCACCGGCAGTCGCATCGATCGCCAGGTACATCCCTCCCATCAGCATGGTGAGGAGGACGAGGTAGCTCATTATCCCGAGCGCCAGCGCAGAGCGGCTGGTCGGCGTCGAGAGATCGATCGGGTGCAGCACGATCGGCAGCGTCAGCAGCGGATCGAGGCCGCGTGCGACCAGACGCAAGCGTGCGACCGTGGTCCCGTACTGGTTGATCAGGCTCGCAATGCGCTCGACGCCATCCGCCGTGGAGGTCTGTGATTCGTCCGCGAAGAGCAGCAGCGGCGCCGGCTGGCCGGCCTCGAGTCGTGAGCCGAAATCCTCCGGCACCAACAGCACCAGCTCGCCCGGGTGCGCTGCCACGCGCTGGCGTGCCTTCGCGGCATCATCGTCCACTGCCGTGGTCCTGACAGCGTACTGGCGCAGGTAGGCAATCAGCGCCGGTGCGCGCTCGGCGTGGGCGACCACGAGCCTGAGGGAATGGTCGGCTCGAGCCCCTTGTCCGTGGAAGCTGAGCGATAGTGCGCTTGCAATCAGCAGTGGCCCGAACAGGGGACCGAAAATGAGGGCGGAGATCAGCGTGCGGCGGTCGCGCAGATTCTCACGAACCTCCTTGAGGAATACATTCCAGATCGCCCTCATGGCGGCCCGCTTCCCGAGCCTGGCTCCATGCCGGCCGCTGGATCACTCTCCGAAGCGCCGTTGGCCCGGCGCACCAGGCGCACGAACGCCTCCTCCAGCGAGTCGGTTCCGGCAACGGCGCGCAGCTCCTGCGGCGTACCTCGAGCGACGGCCCGTCCCTGGGCGATCACGATCACGTCGTCGCAAAGCTCCGCGATCTCCTGCATGACGTGGCTCGAGAAGAGGATGCAGTGTCCCGAGTCGCGTAGCTGCCGCAGCAGACGCCTCAGCGTCCGCACCGCCATGACATCCAGGCCGTTGGTGGGCTCATCGAGAAGGATGTTGCGCGGATCATGGATGAGTGCGCGCGCCAACGCCGTCTTGATGCGCTGACCCTGAGAAAAGCCCTTCGCGCGACGGTCGGCAAAATCCTCCATCTCGAGCTGCCCGATCAGCTCCGCCGCGCGCCTGCGGCTTTCGTCCCGGTTGAGTCCGTGCAGCGCGCCGAAGTAAGTGATGTTCTCGCGCGCGCTCAGATTGATGTAGAGGCCCGCGCCGTGCGGCAGCACACCCATCCGGCTGCGCGCGAGGAGCGGCTCGCGTGTAACACTGACTCCATCAATTTGTGCGTCACCTTCGTCAGGCGACAGCACCGTATAAAGGATGCGCAGAGTCGTCGATTTGCCCGCACCGTTCGGGCCCAGGAGACCGGTGATCCGTCCATCCACGGCTCGAAGCGAGACCCCGTTGACCGCGGTGATGGGGCCGAAGCGCTTGGTGAGTCCGGAGGCCTCGATCAAGGCGCTGGCCCGTTGCGCGTCAGAAAGAACGGCGTCGGCTCGAGATGCCGAGTGCAGGAAATGTCGAGTCCAGCGACTGTGGCGCGACCCACGAACCGCGCCATGACTCCCGCCATGCAGGGATCGGTGAGCTGTCCGTGTCCGAATCCACGCAGGACCAGACTGACGCTGTGCTCGAAGCCGCGGCTGGCCTCGGCGGCGTAACGGGGCGGAGTGATCGGATCGTTGCTGCCGGACAGGAGCAGAGCCGGTGCGCTCGAGTGCAGCGGTTGATGGAAGTCAGGATCGACCGGGCCGTGCGGCCAGATCCGGCAGATGGCTTCGAGCCCATCGAGCTGGGAGGTGCCGAGAAAGGTCTTGGCGAGCTGCGCGCGCTCTGCCTCCGTGACATGGTAGAAAGGAACGTCCTCCGCGCAGACGACCGAATTGTTCATGCCTTCTGCGACGGCATCCCCGTAGTCGCGGTCGATGAGTAGGAACTGGCCCGCCAGCGGCGCATAGTCACCGGATGCATCGGCCTCATGCAGATCGAGCGGCAGCAGCGCCGCCAGTTCCGGCGTGTAGCTCGCGAGCCGCAGCACCATGGCCAGATGGTTGCTGGTGAACTGCAGCCGATACGGCTCGCCGCTGGTCGGGTCGGTCAAATCGACCCAGACGGGATGCGTTGCGAGCTCGGCTCGCACCTTCTCGTATGTGTCGGCGGGATTGCCGAAGCGGGCGTGGCATGAAGGCTGCTCGGCGCAGCGGGAGAAGATGCTGTCCACCGCCGATTGTGCATCGAGTGCGCTCGCTGCTCCGAGAGCCAACTGCGGTGGCACGACGCCATCGAGGATGACGCTGCGGACTCGCCGCGGGAATCGGCGGACGTATTGCTGCGCGACAATGGTGCCGTAAGAAGATCCGTACAGGTTGATCTTGTCGTCTCCGAGCGCCGCGCGGACCTGATCCAGATCCTGCACCGCGAGGCTGGTCGTGTAGTAGCGGACGTCGGCATGCGCCCGCAATGACCTCAGACAGCGCTGCGCCTGTGCGACGATGTCGGCGACGGCGGTCTCGTAGAGCTCTTCCTCACCGAGCTCGCAATTGAGCGCGTTCGAGCCGCCGGTGCCGCGCTGATCGACGAGAACGATGTCACGGTCGCGCCGGATCGGCTCGAATACGGGCGCCACGCTCGCATAGAAGTCGGTCGCCGCCATCCCAGGTCCGCCTGCCAGCACGAAGAGCGGATCTAAGCGCTTGCGCGTGCTGACGGCGGGAACGACCGCGACGCGCAGCTCGATGCGGCGTCCGTGCGGATCGGCTGGATTCTCAGGCACGCCCAGCCGCCCGCACCGGGCTTGAGTGAGAGTCAGTCCCTGGGTCTGCCGCAGCTCGCAGGCAGACAGGGCCAGCGGCGCAACCGGCGCGGCGTGAGACGGGCGGGGGGCCATCAGGACGACCGGGCTTGCGGCAAAGAGGCAGAGCAGCAGTGCGGTATGGAGTCTCATCAAGGCGAAGAAGGATAAGGCACTGATCGAGCTGCTGCTGTGGAGCCGTTGGCTTTGTTCAAGACTCGCCGGCCTCTACAATGCCCCGTATGCGTTCCTCCCAGTCCTTCGATGTGATCGTCATCGGTGGTGGTCATGCCGGCACGGAAGCGGCCCTGGCCGCCGCGCGCATGGGTGCGCGCACGCTGCTGCTGACCCAGAGCATCGAGACGCTGGGGCAGATGAGCTGCAACCCCGCCGTGGGCGGGATCGGCAAAGGCCATCTCGTCCGGGAGATCGACGCGCTGGGCGGCGCCATGGCACGCGCCACGGACCGCGCCGGGATCCAGTTCCGGACCCTGAACGGCAGCAAGGGTCCGGCGGTGCGCGCGACGCGCGCGCAGGCGGATCGGCAACTGTACAAGAAGGCCATCCGCTCTCTTATCGAGAGCGAGCCCCGCCTCTCCGTCTTCCAGCAGGAGGCCGCGGATCTCCTGATGGCCGGGGAACGGGTCACGGGCGTAGTGACCGTGACCGGCATCGGTTTCGAGGCGCCGGCCGTCGTGCTCACGGTGGGAACCTTCCTCGGCGGCCGCATCCACGTCGGGCTCGACAACTATCAAGGCGGGCGCGCCGGCGATCCGCCGTCCAACCGCCTGGCCAGCCGACTGCGCGAGTTGCCACTCAGGGTCGGGCGGCTCAAGACCGGCACTCCGCCGCGGCTCGACGGGCGGACTCTCGACTTCACGGCCATGACCCGGCAGGCGAGCGACGCTCCACTTCCCGTCTTTTCGTTTCTCGGGCGATCCGACGAGCATCCGAAGCAGATAGATTGTTTCATTACAAGCACTAATGAGCGTACCCACGACATCATTCGAGGGGCGGCGGAGCGCTCGCCAATGTTCACGGGCCTCATCGAAGGGATAGGTCCCCGGTATTGCCCTTCTGTCGAGGACAAGGTCTTCCGCTTCGCCGACAAGACCTCACATCAGATCTTCGTGGAGCCGGAAGGTCTCGACACTCATGAGATCTACCCCAACGGGATCTCCACCAGTCTGCCCTTCGACGTCCAGCAGGCGTTCGTGCGGACCATCCCCGGGTTCGAGCGTGCTCATTTGACCAGGCCGGGCTACGCGATCGAGTACGACTACTTCGATCCCCGGGATCTACGGCCGTCGCTGGAGACACGCGTCATCAGTGGTCTTTTCTTCGCCGGACAGATCAATGGGACGACCGGATACGAGGAGGCTGCCGCTCAGGGCATCGTCGCCGGCATCAACGCAGTGCTCTCTTGCCGCCAGCGTGAGCCCTGGGTGCCAAAGCGCAGCGAAGCCTATCTGGGTGTTCTCATCGACGACCTCGTGACCCGCGGCACCCCGGAGCCGTACCGCATGTTCACCAGCCGGGCCGAGCATCGCCTGCTGCTGCGCGAGGACAATGCTGACCTGCGACTGACCCCGCTCGGCCGGGATCTGGGCCTCGTGGATGACGAGCGCTGGCCTCTCTTCGAGGCAAAGCAGCGCCTCTCGGACGAAGAAACCGAGCGCCTGCGGCGTACGCGAATCCGCCCCGAAAGCGTGCCGGCAGAATGGGCGCAGAGAGTCCTCTCAGGTCCGCTCGGCCGGGATGTCTCGGCCTTCGAGCTGCTGCGCCGTCCCGAGGTCAGCTACCAGACTCTCCTCGAGGTCGCGGGACTTCCCGATTGGCTAGTCCCCGCCCTCGATGACCGCATTCCACCGCAGGTGCGAGTGCAGGTGGAGGCGCGCGCCAAATACGCCGGCTACATCGAGCGGCAGCGCGAGGAGATCGAGCGACAGCGCCGCAATGAGGAGACGAAGCTGCCCGATGACATCGACTATGCCCAGGTCGCGGGACTCTCGCACGAGGTGCGCAGCCGTCTGGCGGAGTATCGACCGGCTACCGTCGGCCAGGCCGGCAGGGTGCCGGGCGTGACACCGGCAGCGGTCACCCTGCTCCTGGTCCACCTCAAGAAGCGCAGCCTCGCAGCGCAGCGGGCACAGGTCGCATGACCCGCTTCCTCACACAGCTGGCTGCGAGCTGGGCGCGCAACGACTCGCTGGTCTGCGTTGGGCTCGATCCGGAGATCGAGCGCTTCCCACAGCAGATCGCCGAGCAGCCCTCGCCGATCTACCAGTTCAACAAAGCGATCATCGATGCGACGGCGGACCTGGTCTGCGCGTACAAGCCGCAGTTCGCCCACTACGCCGCCTACGAGGCGGAGGATCAGCTCCAGCGCACCATCGAATACATCCACCGCATCTACCCCGATGTGCCGGTCATTCTCGATTCCAAGCGGGGTGATATCGGCAGCACCGCGGAGCGGTATGCCATCGAGGCATTCGAGCGCTACGGAGCCGATGCGGTTACCGTAAATCCTTACCTCGGCGGGGATTCGCTGGAGCCGTTCCTGCGCCGCGAGGAGCGTGGCGTCGTGGTGCTCTGCCGCACCTCGAATCCCGGAGCGAGGGACCTCCAGGACATGCAGGTTGGCGATGGCGGCCGGCGTCTCTATCACGCCGTCGCCGAGCTCACGGCCACGCGGTGGAATACCCACGGCAACTGCATGTTGGTGGTCGGTGCGACCTATCCGAAAGAGATCGCGGAGATCCGGCAGATCGTCGGTGAGATGCCGCTCTTGGTGCCGGGTGTCGGCGCCCAAGGGGGCGATGTCGCACAGGTGGTCCTCAATGGACAGACCGCCGCCGGCACCGGCCTCGTCGTCAGCTCCTCGCGAGGGATCATCTATGCCTCCGCGGGAGATGACTTCGCCTCCGCGGCGAGAGCCGCGGCGCTCTCGCTACGGGATCAGATCAATGCGCATCGCCGGCGGCGTGCGTAGTCACAACTGCAAGTCGCTCCCGGCGACTTAGCGATGCGAAGCGGCCTTCGCGCTCTCGTCCTATCAGCGCTTGCGCTCGCCGCGGTGTGTGGCTGCTCGCGCTCCCCGAGCAAGGGTCCCGCCGGTGCTGCGAAACCCGGCCAGACGGTCCTGCTACGGGGCCTCGGCGCGGAGCCCGACTCGCTCGATCCGCAGAAGGCACGGACCGACGAAGCACAGCGGGTACTGCGAGACATCTGTGAAGGCCTCACCACCCTCGACAAGTCAGGTGGCGTGGCCCCTGGCATCGCGGAGAAATGGCAGGTCAGCCAGGACGGCAAGACCTACACCTTTTTCCTACGGCCGGACGCGAGGTGGTCCGACGGCTCACCTGTGGTGGGCGCGGACTTCGTGGCGGGCCTTCGGCGGCTCGTAGATCCACAGACTGCCTCGCAGTACGCGCAAGTCGTCGATGTGATCCTCAACGCCGGCGACATCGTTGCCGGCCGTAAGCATCCGGAGACCCTGGGGGTTTCCGCTCCTGACGCCCACACGGTCATCGTGCAGCTGCGAACGCCCGCTCCCTATCTGCCGACGCTGCTCTCGCATCCGAGCACTTGCCCGGTGAATCCGGTCGCGCTGGTGAACTTCCGCGATGCGTATGCGCATCCGGGTAATTTGCCGTCCGACGGCGCCTTTCAGTTGTCGCAGTGGGTGCACGGCTCCTACATCTATCTCACGCGCAATCACCATTATTGGAACGACTCCGCCACGCAGCTTGATGGTGTGAAATATCTGATCACCACCGACGAGAACGCGGAGCTCACGCTCTACCGTGCGGACCAGCTCGACGTCACCGACGTCATCCCGCGCAGCCAATACGACTGGATCCACTCGCACCTTGGAGATCAGCTCCACATTGCGCCGGAGCTCGCCGTCTATTTCTACGGCTTCGATCTGAAGCGCACCCCCTTCAAGGACGACGCCAAAGTACGCCGTGCGCTCTCGATGGTGATTGATCGCGAGAAGCTCTCGGAGCTCGTACTGCGCTCCGGCGAGCTGCCGGCGTATGGCTGGGCGCCCCCAGGCGTCGATGGCTACGTAGCACAGTCGCCTGACTATCGTGCGTTGCCCATGGCGCGACGCATTACCGAAGCGCGGCGGCTGTATGCAGCGGCTGGTTATTCCAGTGCGAAACCGCTGCGGTTCGAGCTGCGCTACAACACCGGCGAAATCCACGCGGAGGTCGCCATTGCCGTCGCCTCGATGTGGCAGCAGGCGCTGGGCGCGCAGGTGACCCTGAGGGCGGAGGAGTTCCGGTCACTGCTGCAGGACATCGACCGGGACGATGTGCAGATGTTCCGCTCGAGCTGGAGTGGCGATTACAACGATGACTACACCTTCGCCCAGTACTTCAAGAGCGATTTCGGCATCAACCTCACGCATTATCAGAATCCCGCGTATGACGAGCTGCTCGACCGGGCCGCCGCCGAAGTCGATCCCGCCCAGCGCGCCACGCTGCTCGAGCAGGCCGAGCAGATCCTGCTGCGCGATCAGCCCGTGATCCCCATCTACTTTTACGTGAGCAAGCACCTCGTCAAGCCGCGCGTCACCGGTTGGTACAGCAACGTCATGAACGTCACGTACAGCAAGGACCTGAGCCTCCAGGGAGCCGGAGGCTGAGGCATGATCTATTGCGGGCAAGCATGCTGGAACTTGTTCCCATAGTGCCTGACCTCAACCATCAACGACCGCGAACGCATCGACCTCGATCAGATAGTCGGGGTTGGAAAGCGTTGCGATCCCCACCAGAACGTCGGCCGGCCTGTGATCGCCGAACAGGCTCGCTCGAGCCTCTTCGATGATGGGCAGGTACTCGCGCCGGTGTCCTACTACGTAGATGGTGATCTTGGCCACGTGTCCGGGCCGGGCACCTGCTGCCGCCAGCGCCCGGCCAAGATTGGCAAACACCTGACGCGCCTGGGCGGCCAGATCTCCTCGGCCGATGAGTTTGCCGTGTACGTCTTCGGGCTCCTGGCCGGAAACGAAGATCAGCCGCGTGCCCTTCGCAACGACGACTTGACTGTACGTTTCCGCAGCGGGCAGTTCCGCGGGGTTGATGCATTCGAGCGTCATTTGCCTCACCTCACATCTCAGCCACCGTCGAATGCTCCCCGCTCGGGGCGTCCGATCGACCCTGGAACACGATGAGCAGCGGAATCACCGCCAGGGTCGCGATCATCAGGAACTTGTAGTCATCGACGTAGGCGATCACCTGCGCCTGTTGGGTGATCAGCGCATCGAGCGCGGCACGGCCGGAGGCCGTCAGGGGGCTCAATGTCTGCGCCACCGCCGGATCGTGGAACTGCGGATTCACGGCAGTGACGTACTGCGTGATGGCCGCATGGTTGGCCTGCGTGGTGCGCGCAAGCAGTGCGCCGACGATCGAGATGCCGACACTGGAGCCGACGTTACGCGCCAGGTTGTAAAAGCCGGCGCCTTCGGGACGGACGGTGGGTGGCAGTGTCGACAGCGAGACCACGCTGAGCGGAGTGAACAGGAATCCGAGCCCGACTCCCTGGATCACCCCCACCCAGATCACGGCCCAGCTCGACACATCCGGCGTCCATGCCGTCATCAGATAGAACGACCACGCCGAGAGCCCGAGCCCTATGCCGAGGAGCAGCCGTGTGTCGGCCCGGCCCATCAGCTTGCCAACCACCATCATGGCGGCCATCGTGCCGATGCCCCGCGGACCCATGACCAAGCCCGCCGTGATCACGGGGTAGTTCATGAGGTCCTGCAGGTAGGGCGGCTGCAGAGCGAGCGAGGCGTAGAACGTGAGGCCCACGATCGCTACGAAGATGACGCCGGCGGTAAAGTTGCGATCGCGAAACAGCGCCGGCCGCATGAACGGCTCGCGGGCGGTGAAGGTATGCACCAGAAAGACGTAGAAGGCGGACGCTGCGAGGATGGTCTCGACGACGATCTCGCGCGACCCGAACCAATCGAGCTCCTGCCCGCGATCGAGCAGCACCTGCAACGCCGCAATCGCGATGCTCAGGCTGACGAAGCCGGTCCAGTCGAGCCGTGCCTGGCTGCGGCGCCGGGCCTGAGGCAGGAAGACGATCATGCCGATGAAGGTCAGCACGCCGATCGGCAGGTTGATGTAGAACACCCATCGCCAGCTGTAATCCTCCGTCAGCCAGCCGCCGAGCACGGGCCCGAGGATGGGCGCCGCCATCACGGCCATGCCCCACGCTGCCATGGCGGAGCCCTGCCGCTCCGGCGGATTGATGTTTAGGAGGACGGTCTGCGAGAGAGGCACCAACGCCGCGCCGAACAGGCCCTGGAGCCAGCGGAAAGCCACGATCTCGGTCACCGACTCCGCCATGCCGCACAGCATGGAGGCGACGGTGAAGCCGACCACCGAGACGATGAAGAGGCGCTTCAGTCCCAGCCGGGCTGTCAGGAATCCGGTGAGCGGCGTCGCGATGGCTGCGGCGACGATGTATGAGGTCAGCACCCAGTTGATCTGGTCCTGGCTGGCCGCAAGGTTGCCCTGCATGTGCGGCAGCGCGACGTTGGCGATTGTCGTGTCGAGCGACTGCATCAGCGTCGCCAGCATGACGCAAAGCGTGATGCCGCCGCGATTGGGCGTGCTCGGGCTCAGCTCTTCGGCCATCGCTGCCGCCCCGTCAGAGAATGGACCAGCCGCGGACGTGCCCGGTGTGGATGCTGATCTCCACGCTCATTCCGGCGCGCAGCGGCGGCAGATTCCTGTCGTCCGTATCGACGGCAATGCGCAAGGGGATCCGCTGCACGACCTTCACCCAGTTGCCGCTCGTATTCTGTGCAGGCAGCAATGAGAACTGCTGGGCAGCCGCCGGACTGATGCTCGCGACGGTGCCCGTCCACTTTTTGCCCGGATACGTGTCGACTGTCACGGTGACCGACTGCCCCGGCCGCACGTAGGTCAGCTCCGTCTCTTTCGGGTTCGCATGCACCCAGACGTGCTCGGTGTCCACCAGGTAGAACGCGGTGTTGGCAGCCGCGAGGTATCGGCCGGGCTGGATGGAAGGAACACTCGTTACGACGCCATCGAAAGGCGCACGCACGACGGTATGCGCCAGCTCACGTGCCGCCTCGTCGCGGGCGGCGAGCGCGCTCAGGTATTGCGGATACTGATCCACGGGACCGGTCGGCTGGCCGTTGAGATTGGCCGCGATGCCGGCGAGCTGCTCATCGAGAGAGGCGAGCGCCTGCTGTGAGCTCGCGAGGTCGCGGTGCGCGGTGTCGTAGCCGGTCTTGGAGACGATGTGCACCTTGGCGAGATTCTGCGCGCGCTTGAATTGCACCTGGCTGTAGCCGAGATCGTACTTCGCCTGTCCGATCTTGGCCTGCATCTCGCGATAGCTCGCCTGCATGGCCAACAGGCTGTCGCGTGCCGCAGTCAGTTCGGCGTTGGCTCGATCGAGCGCGTAGCGATATTGACGGTCGCGCAGGCTGTAGAGAATCTGACCGCGCGTGACCTGCTGGTTTTCCTTCACGTACACCTGCGCCACGATGCCCGACACGTCGGCCGATACTCCCACCGTGTTGGCTTCCACGTAGGCGTTGTCGGTCGAGATCGTGCTGCCGCCCGTGGCGTAGATGATCAGCGCGACAATGAGTGCCAGCGGCAGAAGCAGGAACAGGGCCGCCCGCATCCGCCGGCGCATCGCCGACGGCGGTGGGTACGCAGGTCCTGGCGTTGCCGAAGGCGCATGCACTACGGCACCCGGACGGCTGTCCGCGAACTGCTCCGCGCGCTGACCCTCGGTCGGCCGCGCCCCGGCAGCCCGCTCCGAGGCGGCAGCAGCGGCTGGCCCGAGGCCGTTATGCGCGAGCAGCGCCGCGAACTGCGCATCGTCGATGATGTTCCGACAGACCAGCAGGCTGCAGCGGATGTGATCGCTCAGGTAGGCCCCGCTCGCGCCCGACCACCAGCGTCCGATCGCGCTCTGGCGCCGATGGCCGACCACGACCAGGTCCGCGCTCACCTGCTCGGCGTAGGCGGCAATCTCCCGCGCCGGCTCGCCGATGACGAGCTTGCCCGAGGCCTGGAAGCCGAGGGCGGCCAGGCGGCCCATCCCTTCCTCGAGGACGCGCTCGTACTCGACCCTCTGCTGAGCAACGCCGGCGCCGCCCACGCCCTCGCCGAGTTTCGTGCCCGCTGCCTCCCGGATGACCGACAGCACGAACACCTGCGCGCCATACCGGCGGGCCAGCAGCGCTCCCTCGCGCAATGCCGTACGTCCCTCGATCGAGCCGTCATAGGCCAGGAGAATTCGCTGGTACACCCGAGATCCGCAGCAGCCAGAAGGAAGGGACCCGGGGAAGCCCCGGGAAACTCCCAGGATACCGTCATTTCCCGATGCAGAAGCTGCTGAAAATCCGGCCCAGCAGGTCTTCGCTGGTGAACTCTCCGGTGATCTCATCGAGCGCCTGCTGCGCGCCGCGCAGCTCCTCGGCGACCAGCTCGCCGGCACGGCTGTCGCGCAGTTGCCGCTCTGCTTCCGTTACCAGGCGCCGGGCGCGGGTCAGTGCATCGAGATGCCGCTGTCGCGCGGAGATGGTGCCCGCCTCCAGGGTCTGGTATCCCATGCAGGTCTTCAGGTGTGCACGCAGGGTATCCAGCCCTTCGCTGGTGAGCGCGGACAGCGCGACACGCGGCGGTCCGGTGATGGTATCGGCCACCGGTATCCCGGTGGCCAGATCCAATTTGTTGAGCACCAGCGTCACGGGAACGCCTGATGGCAAGCGAGCTCGCTCCTCGCTGTAAGCCGTTGCGCCCGGATCATCCACCGCGTCGATCACGAAGAGCACCCGGTCCGCCCGCCGCATCTCCGCGTGTGCCCGGCGAATCCCTTCAGCCTCGACGACGTCCGCATCCTCTCGCAGGCCTGCGGTGTCCAGGATATGAAGGGGCATCCCGTCGATATCGATGCGCTCACGGACCACGTCACGGGTGGTTCCAGGAATCGGCGTCACGATGGCCGCGTCATATCCCGCCAGCCGATTGAGGAGACTCGACTTGCCCGCATTGGGACGGCCGGCGATCACCACCGTCATGCCCTCACGCAGCAGCTTGCCCTGACGCGCACTCTGCTCGACCGCACCGAAATGGTCGTGCACGGCCTGGAAGCGCTCCTCGAGCTCGCGATCCGCCAGGAAATCGATCTCCTCCTCCGGGAAGTCGATGGCTGCCTCCACATACGTCCGCAGGTCGATCACGGCCTCGGTGAGCCCGCGCACCATGGCGGAGAGCTCGCCCTGGAGGGACCGCATGGCTGCGCGCGCCGCCTCACGCGAGCCTGCATCGATGAGATCGGCGATCGCCTCGGCCTGCGCGAGGTCGAGCTTGTTGTTGAGAAAAGCCCGCTGGGTGAACTCCCCCGGCAGCGCGCGGCGGGCGCCGAGCTCTGCCACGCGGGATACCAACGCCTCGAGCACCAGCATGCCGCCATGGCCGTGCAACTCGAGAACGTGCTCGCCGGTGTAGGAGTGCGGACCCGGGAAGAAGAGCGCGAGGCCGGCATCGATCGGCTCCTGCGCGGCATCGAGGAAACGGGCAAAGCCGGCCCGGCGCGGCAGCGGCAGCTCCCCGAGCAGCACGGCTGCGATCTCGGGCACGCGGGGACCTGAGACCCGTACGATCCCGATCCCGCCCCTTCCGGGCGGAGTGGCTGCCGCCACGATGGTATCCGTGCGGCTCATTCCGTCGAGGCTACCGCGGTCTCGGGCCGGTTGAAGTGCCGCTCGTCGCGTCCGCCGACAACTCTGCCGCAAGCGCCCTCAACCGTTCCGCCGGTGGAGCAGCCGCGTCTATAGTTGGAGCGCTGGATCGGGTCGTCCTGCCCCGCCCAGCGCGCGTTGAGCAAAAAAGCGTGGGTTTTCCTCAACGTCCGCCACCTGCGGCGGCGGGGCACATCCCTGTGCCTGTCCGTCAGGCCTTCTGCGGCATGGTGCTGACGCCCAGGCGGCGATTGATGTTCCACTGCTGCGCGACGCCCAGAATGGTATTCGTGACGTAGTAGAGCACGAGACCTGCGGGGAAGAACGCGAACATCGCCGACATCGCAATCGGCATCACCATCATCATCTTCGCCTGTGTGGGATCGGGCGAAGTGGGATTGAGCTTGTATTGCACGAACATCGCGACGGCCATGATGGCAGGCAGGATGAAGAGGGGATCGCGCGCCGAGAGATCCTGGATCCAGAAAGCAAACGGCGCCTGGCGCATCTCGGCGCTGTAGAGCAGCACCCAGTAGAAGGCCAGGAACACCGGAAGCTGGACAACCATGGGCAGACACCCGGAGACCGGATTCACCTTCTCGCGCTTGTAGATGTCCATCATGGCGCGGCCGAGCTTCTCCTTGTCGTCCTTGTAGGTCTCCTGGATGTTCTTGATACGCGGTCCGAGGGCTTTCATCTTGGCCATCGACCGGCCGCTCGCCTCCGACAGGGGATAGAGCACGAGCTTCAGAAGAAACGTGACCAGGATGATCGCGACGCCCCAATTACCGGTGATTGCGTGCACCTTGCTCAAGAGCCAGAAGAGCGGCCCGGCGAGCACCGTCAACATTCCATAGCCGACGACGTAGTCGAGGCTGGGGTCGATCTTCGCCAGTTGCGCGTGCAGCATCGGGCCGACGAACAGTGTCTGGTGAAGGGTTGCCGTGCCACCGGGAGCGACCGTGTGCTCGGGGCCGAGCGCCCCGAGGAGGTATTCCGGCCCGGAAACTTTGGAGGTGAACTGGTAGGGCGCGCCCTTCGGCGGCACCACCGCGCTCACGAAATCGTTCTCCGTCGCAGCGATCCAGCCGTCGGTCACCGTCTCGGAGAAATGCTGGTATTCGGCCTTGGAAGGATCGAGCTTCTCGTACTTGCCGTGCCAGACCGCAGGCCCGTGGTAGGCGTAGCTGTTGGGATTGAAGTAGCTGCTCTTGGTGCGCGGATCGTCGCGATAGATCTGCGCGTAGGGCGACGCACGCCAGGGGGTGGTGCCCTGATTGCGGATGCTGTAGTCGAGATCGATGCCGTAAGAGCCCTTGGTGAAGACGTATGTCTTCGTCACCGTGACACCGCCATTGCTCCAGGTGAGCGGCACGCGCAATTGCCGGGCGCTGCCCAACTCGTAGCTCTGCTGCGGCGCAGTGAACGATGCGGCGTGGTTCGGATAGGGAGTATCGCCGGATCCCGTGAGGCCGCTTTGCAGCAGATATACCGTGCTCGGACCGGCATCGTTCTCGAGTTGTACCCGGGCCGCCTGTCCTTTGACCTGCGCGTAATCGAGCAGGCGTACGCTTACCAGCGTGCCACCGCGGGTGCTGATCTCGATGTCATAAACATCCGTGTGGACGTGAATCAGCGGTGCGTTGGCGGATTCCGCGGGCTTCACTGCAGGAATGCCCGCCCCGGCAGGTGTCGGAGGAGGCGCTGGTGATGTGGTCGGAGCAGCAGGATGAGGCGTGCTCGAGGCGGACTCCGGCGCCTGCGGAATGCTGTTGGCCAGTGTGCTCGGCTGCTTGGAGGCCGTCGTCTGGCTGGGCGCCGCCACCATCTGCCTGGGCGGGGGCGGGTAGTCGCGCTGCCAGGTCGTGTAGTTGAGATACAGAACTACCGCGAGCGCGAGCCAGAGGTAGAAACGCGGATTGTTATTCACGAGAGTGGCGACAGGAATTCGGGACGCCGCCCGCGGGCACGGGGTCGAAACCGCCGGGATGCCAGGGATGGCAGCGCCCGATGCGCCTCGCTGCGAGCCAGCCGCCGCGCAGCAGGCCGAACCTGCCGACGGCCTCGAGGGCGTATTGGGAGCATGAGGGATGGAATCGGCAGCAGGGGCCGAGAAATGGGCTCACCGTCCACTGGTAGCAGCGGATCAGAGCGATGACGAGCAAGCGCAGTGTTCGGCTCATCCTGACCCCGGACCTTTCGGGCCAGGCCCGGTGCGCCGCGCAAAATCGTTGCCGGCGGCTTTGTGCTCAATCACTTTCGCCCACAATGCCGTGAGGCTCGCATGGAGCTCCGCGCCCGCGGCGCCGCGCGCCTTCGGCCGCGCGCTCACGACCAGATCGACGGCCGGAAGGGTGTGCTGGTGCAGGCGGAATGACTCCCGAACGATACGCCGGATGCGATTACGCTCCACGGCATTGCCGGCCGTGCGCACGGCAACTGCCATGCCGAGACGAGCGCCATGCTTATCGTTGCTGCTTGCTGTCACCGCGAAGAATCCATCGCCAAAGCGCCGGCCGCGCGCATACGCGGCGTCGAACTCCGACTTGCGCCGCAGACGCCTTTGCGCCGGAAAAGTGAGCCGGTGCATATCTTCGCCGCGTCCCACCCATTCGACCAGCGTGCCGTACCAATGGCCGTCCATGGCGACCGGCCCCGGCACGCCCAGAGTGGCAAACCTAGAAGTCTGAGCCTTGTTCGGAGCCCTTAGGGAATCAGCTTCCGCCGCCCTTTGGCGCGACGGCGGGCCAGCACCTTGCGGCCGTTCTGGGTAGCCATGCGTGCCCGAAATCCGTGCGTGCGCTTGCGGCGCAGCTTGCTCGGCTGATAGGTACGCTTCATTCAGGGCTCCAGAGGATCCGTGGGGTTCCAAAAAGGGGCGGCAAGGCTAAGCCGTTGACCGCTAAGGTGTCAATATATTACTCGGCCTTTCCTCACCGCAAAACCTTCAGCGCTGACGCTCAAGGGTATAGACTCCGCTGCCCTTTCCCCCTCGAAATCGTCGCGGAGGCAACCGCGTGGAAGCGTCGCTTTGGGCTCGGTGCAAATGTGCCTTGGAGGCCGAGCTCCCGGAGCAGCAGTTCAATACCTGGGTGCGGCCGCTGCAGGTGCTGGAAGGCGCCGGGGCACTCAAGCTTCTGGCGCCCAATCGTTTCGCGGTGGAGTGGCTCAATGAGCACCTTCTGCCGCGCATTGGCGAGCTGCTGCGCGATCAGAGCACGGGTGATGCACCGATCGTGACTGTGGAGGTTGGGTCGCGCGCCACCCCCATGCGCGCCGCCGTGGCGCCGTTGGCCTCACCCGGATCCGGACCCGCTCAGCGTGCACGCCGTGCAGAGGGTCTCGTCGTCGGCGCTCGTCTCAATGCGGATTTCACGTTTGCCACCTTCGTCGAGGGCAAGAGTAACCAGCTCGCCAAGGCCGCCTCGCGTCAGGTAGCAGAGAATCCCGGCCGTGCATACAACCCGCTCTTCCTGTACGGAGGCGTAGGCCTCGGTAAGACGCACCTGATGCACGCCATCGCCCACCTCATCAAGGAACGTGATGGCGAGGCGCGTATCGCCTACGTGCATTCGGAACGCTTCGTCGGCGACATGGTGCGCGCGCTGCAGCACAACACCATGAACGAGTTCAAGACTGCCTACCGCTCGCTGGATGCGCTCCTCATCGATGACATCCAGTTCTTCGCCGGCAAGGAGCGGTCGCAGGAAGAGTTCTTCCACACCTTCAACGAGCTGCTCGAAGGTCAGCACCAGGTCATCCTGAGCTGCGACCGTTATCCGAAGGAAGTCGCGGGTTTGGAGGAGCGCCTGAAATCGCGCTTCGGCTGGGGACTGACGGTTGCCATCGAGCCCCCGGAGCTCGAGACCTGTGTGGCCATCCTGATGACGAAGGCACAACACGCCGGCGTGCACCTCCCGGAGGAAGTCGCGTTCTTCATCGCCAAGCGAATCCGCTCCAACGTGCGTGAGCTGGAGGGCGCGCTGCGGCGCGTGATTGCCAACTCCCGCTTCACCGGCCACTCGATCACGCTCGACTTCACGCGCGAGGCGCTGAAAGACCTGCTGTCACTGCAGGCGAAGCTCGTCACCATCGAGAACATCCAGAAAACGGTTGCGGACTACTACAAAGTCCGCATGGCCGATCTTCTTTCCAAGCGCCGCAGCCGCTCGGTGGCGCGCCCGCGGCAGGTGGCGATGGCGTTGGCGAAGGAGCTCACGAGTCACAGCCTGCCGGAGATCGGCGATGCCTTCGGCGGCCGCGACCACACCACGGTGCTGCATGCGTGCAAGCGCATCAAGGAGCTGCGCAGCTCCGAGGTCCGCATGAGCGAGGACTACTCTAACCTGTTGAGAACCCTGACGGGCTGATGTGTGCAAGCCTGTGGATTTTCTGTGAGCTTCCGAGGGGATAAAGTTACGCACAAGCTTCCCACAGTCACTGAGCAGGTCGTGCCACAAAGCCTTGCACCGCGTAGACACGCCAAGCTGTTGATCCTGTAGGACTGAAAACGTTGTTCCCACTATCCCCAGGCCCAATCACTACTACAATCTAGATCTAAGATTCTCAAAGAAAGAATAGATATGAAGCTGACAGCGACGCGCGAGGATCTTCTCGCTCCCCTGCAAAGCGTGATCGGTGTGGTGGAGCGTCGGCAGACGATGCCGGTGCTCGCGAACGTGCTGCTGTCGGCACGGGACAACCGGCTGGCGATCACGGGGACGGACCTGGAAGTCGAGCTGGTTGCAGCCACGAAGGTGGGCCTCGAGCAGCCGGGCGATATCACCGTACCCGGTCGCAAGCTCGTGGACATCTTCCGCGCGCTGCCGGACGGCGTGAGTATCACGCTGAGTACTGAGGGTGAGCGGATGACCGTCCGTGCGGGCCGCAGCCGCTTCACGCTGTCGACCCTCCCAGCGGCAGAATTTCCCGTCGTCGAGGAGATCAACGCCGCCCAGACGCTCTCTTTGCCGCAGGGAGAGTTCCGGCGACTCATCGACAAGACTCATTTCTCCATGGCGCAGCAGGACGTCCGCTACTACCTGAATGGCTTATTGCTCGAAACGCATGAGAGCGTTTTGCGCGCGGTTGCGACGGATGGCCACCGGCTGGCGCTCTGCGAGATGGCGCTGCCCTCACCGGGAAAGGGTGGACAGGTCATCGTTCCGCGTAAGGGGGTGCTCGAGCTGCAGCGGATCTTGGGCACTGAAGGAAATGTGGAGCTGGCCATCGGAACCAATCACGTTCGCGCCCAGATCGGCGACATTCGCTTCACATCGAAGCTGATCGACGGCAGATTCCCGGAGTACAGTCGCGTCATTCCGAGTAGCCCGGCGCGCGTGATCCAAGCAGACCGCGACCTTCTGCGGCAGGCGCTGCAGCGTACGGCCATTTTATCGAACGAGAAGTACCGTGGTATTCGACTGGCGGTACGGACCGATCTGCTGACAATCCAGGCGCACAACCCGGAGCAGGAGGAGGCGGAGGACCAGGTAGAGGTGGTCTACGCGGGAGAGGAAATCGAGATCGGGTTCAATGTCAACTACTTGCTGGATGCTTTGAGCGCGATCGAAGGAGATAAGGTCGAGATGGGGTTGGGGGATTCCAACAGCAGTTGCCTGATTCATGCGCCTGGATTGACGCAGACCCGGTACGTTGTTATGCCGATGAGGCTCTGATTTAGGAGTTTCACGGAGCGGGTGGATTACGACTGAGGATGGAGCGAGACACGCAATAGGGCTTCGCGGGGGACGCCGTGAATACGGGCTTGCGGGCTCGCGCCCGCTCGCCTGGTCCCTGTAGGCTCTCTTCCGTCGTCCCTGACTCCAGAAGCCCCCGCGAAGCCCTATTGCGCATCTCGCTCCCTGGACAATCGGGGCGTGTTGATCCGCTTTGAACTTGAGAGTCGCACGTCCCTGTGATTCCGCGTGCTCCCTTGCGGTCCCGAACAAGCAATTTCATGGGCCTCGCTTGCAAAGGGACTTGGCGGGGCTTCTGGAGCCATGGATGGCGGAAGAGAGCCTCCACGGATCAGGGGAGCGGGCGCGAGCCCGCAGCCCCGGATTCACGGCGTCCCCGCCAAGTCCCTTTGCAAGTGAGACCCCGCACGTCCGAATATCACCACTAATGAACTCCCCGGACCCAGTGCAAGTCGCCCGATGATCCTCAGCGAGCTCACCGTCCACAATTTCCGTTGTGTAGAGGACGCGGAGCTTTCCCTGCATCCCGGTCGGAATCTGATTTGGGGAGGAAATGGGTCCGGGAAG